>Ga0315277_10004159_pt1 | contig 19383 bp, 14 predicted proteins | sample YL17G05_15_MG_FD_203695 | JGI IMG/M metagenome (GOLD analysis project Ga0315277, IMG submission 203695) | Sediment microbial communities from Yellowstone Lake, YNP, Wyoming, USA - YL17G05_15 | ecosystem: Environmental > Aquatic > Freshwater > Lake > Sediment | place: USA: Wyoming | collected... | reverse complement strand
TGGTGTTGGAAGAGATCCAATAACCGGAAATCCTACCGAACCATATCCCGATTCCTCGCCCAAAGCTTCCTTGGATTATGTAACTCTTAGTAATATTTGGACCCAGTATACCATAGACGTGAGCAGTAAGGATTTGAGCTATGTCCTGGGAGGTTTTGGATGGGTTACCAACGCACCGGAAAACAATTACCAAGACATCGTGTTTTATCTGGATGACATCAAGTATGACAAGACTCGTCTTAATGAACCGCGTTTTCTGGTGAGCTATGAGACCATTCCTTCTTCCATAGATTTTGATATGGTCATGAAAAACGTTGCTTTCACCTATGACAATGCGTTGGTTCTCATCGCCCTCCTCGCCCGGGGAACAACAGAAGATATAGAGAGGGCCAAGCTCATAGCGGATGCCTTGGTATATGCCGTTAGTAATGATCGGTATTTTACTGACGGCCGCCTGAGAAATGCATATCAGGGCGGGGATCTCGTGCTTCCACCAGGGTGGAGACCCAATGCCAGAGAGAACACGGTTAGAATGCCGGGCTGGGAGGATCCAAATGGATGGCATGAAGATGGAGGGCACGTCGGCACTTCCACAGGGAATGTCGGTTGGGCCATTATCGCTCTCCTATCATATTATGAGGTGGTCGGAGGAAGTCAGTACTTAGATGCGGCGATAGTTCTGGGCGAATGGATCGAAGCTGAAACTAAGGATACCAGAGGAAATGGAGGCTACATTGGTGGTTATGAGGGCTGGGAAGCTACTATCAACAAGCCCCAGGGTCAAAAGAAGCTCCTATGGAAGTCTACAGAGCATAATATAGATGTATATGTGGCCTTCATGAGATTATATGAGGCTACCGGCGACACAGCTTGGCAGGATAGAGCTGTTCACGCAAGGCAGTTTGTGGAGGCTATGTGGGATCAAACCGAGGGGCATTTCTGGACAGGAACGAAGGATGATGGGATTACAATAAACAAGGATAATATCCCTGCTGATATACAAGCTTGGGCAATAATGGCATTTGATAGTTATAAGTCTGCTCTTATCTGGACAGAGAATAACTGTTACACGGAAGCCGATGGATTTAAAGGCTTTGATTTCAATAATGATAGAGACGGAATTTGGTTCGAAGGCACTGCACACATGGCTATTGCCTATGAACTAAATAAGGAAACAAGCAAATCAGATATGTGCCTCCAGGAACTCCGAAAGGCGCAGGCAGTTGGAGGGAATACTAATGGTAAGGGTATAATTGCTGCATCAAACGACGGTGTTACAACGGGGTTTGGATGGGAATACTATAGTAGGCTGCATATCGGTGCTACGGCCTGGTATATATTTGCCGAGATGGGATATACTCCCTATTGGGGCACTACGATGATAGACAATTATCACCCGGCAGATACAAACTGCAACGAAGCGGTAAGTATATCCGAAATCATTAGCTATATAAATAAGTGGGCTGCCGGCGAAATAAGCATTTCTGACGTTGTTAAGGGTATAAATTTGTGGGCTGCGGGTCATTATTATTGGGATCCAGTAGATGAGAAATTTAAACCAGGAACACAACCATAAGTAAATGGACATTGTATTGAATATGGTTTAAAATTTCGGGAAGCAGTAAAAATGTAATGGTTAAAATAGAAAGGGCAGAAAGATGGATTCAAAAGTGAAAGCTTCTATTATATCGTGCATTTTGCTCGCAATGGTCTCCATTTCTTACGGACAGGGGGTACAGGTAACGGTTACTCGCAACCTGCCGGATAATTACACGCCTGGTCAAAATATCACAGTCACTTTGACTATGAATGTAAATGAAGCCAATCCCCCCGGAGCATCCATCGGTGTAGAAGATATCTTCCCCGCAGGTTGGACGTTTGTGTCTGCAAATCCAGCGCAAGGATATCTCCCATCTGTTGTTGAGAGCGAGCATAAGTTAGGTTGGTTATTTTGGTCGCTGGGATTGCCTATACAAGACACTGTCATTACGTATATTCTGACTCCTCCAGCGGGTGAAAGTGGAACTAAAACATTCTCCGGCACAGTTGTTTGGGATAGCGAACCTAGCGAGAATATTGCCGGTGATACTCAGATAAGCCGCGCCGCGGCGAAGTTGGCATTTACCGCGCAACCTGTTGGGCCCTACGCGGCAGGAGAACCAATTAATGCCATACCACAGGTGACGGTACAGGATTCCTCAGGTAATACGATAACCACGAGCATTGCATCGATTACGGTAGCAATTAAGACAGGTACAGGCACATCGGGTGCCACGCTTTTCGGCACTAAAACCGTTAATGCAGTAAATGGTGTGGCGACTTTTAGTGATTTAAGTATCGACTTAACAGGAACTGGTTATAGGTTGACTGCTACCTCACAAGGGCTTACAAGTGCCGACAGTGATGCGTTTGGCATTATTGGTGGGGCGGCCTTGAGATTAGCTTTTACTACTTCGCCGGACAATGGTGCTGCCGGTGCAAATCTTGCACCAGCGCCAGTTGTTGCAGTTAAGGATAACTTTGGTAACACGGTTACGTCGAGTACCGCTGAAGTCGCTGTGGCAATCAAGAATGGAACAGGAACACTTTCGGGAACCACGACTGTTAATGCGGTTAATGGAGTAGCTACGTTCACAAACCTTTCCATCAAGCCAGAAGGAACGTATCAATTAACGGCAACATCAGGAGGGTTGGCCAGTGCCGATAGTGATCCATTTACTCTTACTGGTATCCCTGCACTGACGATTGAAAAGTCGGACGATCAGGATCCGGTTGACCCGAATACAGAGGTTGCCTACACGATTACTTACGGCAACGTGGGATTGGGTGCTGCGAGCAATACGGTTATCGTGGAAACACTTCCCGCTGACCTAATATATGTAAGCTCAACAGGAGGCGGTGTTTACAACTCGACAGCCAGAACCATAACCTGGCCGATTGGCACGCTAAATGCTGAAGACGTTAATAATACGGTTACCTTCACTGCCAGAGTGGCCAATACCGGCAGCATTCTTGAGGGTGGAACAATTACAAATAGCGCTCTTACAATCGATTGTGATGAGACTGATCCAGCGGGACAGATTATACCCGAAACAACAACGGTCAACGACAAAAAAGCCCCAGAGACATCGGGCCATATACCCGACCCGAATTCGATTCAGGTTGCAAGAGATACGATTATTCAGCTTCACGTTACCGATGGCGGCTCCAGAGTAGACGTTAATGCGGTAAAGATTTGGGTTGGAGGAGACCTCATTTATGATGGTGCCAACGAGACTTCTTCAGGCGTCTATGACTCCAACTCTTTACATCCGAATCAGGCAGTCAGAGGTATATGCAGACGTGTCGGGTCGGATGCGGACTACACGTTTGTTTTCCAGTCATTAACTCCGTTTGACTACGAGCAAAAGGTAGACGTCACGGTGAACGCGGCGGATAAAGCCGGTAACGTGATGCCAGAAAAAACCTATCATTTCTATACCGCAATGCGGTCGTTCGGACGCAATGCCAAAGTGAACTCCGATACGGGTGCGGCGATACAGGACAATCCTGCCGTCGCGACCGATCCGAACGGGAACATCTGGGTGGTCTGGGATCAGCGAGCCACCGCGACCTCCGACACGGACGTCTACATTGCCAAGCTGCCGGTCGACGGAAACGCCTTTGAACCGTCCGTCCGGGTCTACAACAACAGCCAGTACCAGTCGAATCCGGCGATTGCGATCGACGGTACCGGCATGTATGTAGTTTGGGAGCAGTGGGGTGCCACAGATCCCAACCATCACATCATGATGGCCAGCTCGGTCGATGGTGTCCACTGGGTCTCCGATCCGTGCACCCCGCCGTTCCGGGTAAATCCTGTTCCCACTGAGCCGGACACTCTCGTTGTTGCGCGCAATCCCTCCATTATCAGCAGTGGGAGCGACCTCTACATCGCATGGGAGGAAACAAGGAACGGTGGCAACAGCGACGTTTGGGTGAGGAGCTTCGCCAATGCGGGCGGTTTCACTTGGGCAGGCGCCACGCAGGTTACGATGGATCCGGCAGACCAGACCGAACCTATTCTGGGTACAACCGCGGTTGGGGTATATGTGGTTTGGACTGACTCGCGGGGTTCTGGGACGACCGGGACCGACATCTATCGTGCTCTTTCTGGCCCCGAGTCGTGGGCGAATACTCCCGTCGTTAGTACCGCTGGCGATCAGAGGAGCCCTGCTGTTGTGACTGGTGGTGGTGATGCATTTGGTGCTCGGATACACCTTGCGTGGGTCGATGGCAACGACCTGCTATATGCCCAGTATCAGGGAATGTTGTCGTCCCCGATCAGCATTCTCGATCCTTGTGAGCCTGGGGCTCTGGCGGCCCTGCCGGTTCTGGCGGCGGTGGCGACCGATGTGACCGATGCCAATGACGGGGTGTATGCGGCCTGGGTCGATAGTCGTAACGTCGTCGGCAGCAATGGCGACACGGATATCTACTTTGCCGAGGCCGGCTCTAATTTTGGAACTAATATACTCGTCAACGATGATGAGGGAATAGATACGCAGACAGCTCCAGGCATTGGCGTTGATAAAAACGGCAACCCGTACATAGTGTGGGTTGACGACAGAAATGGAAACAACGACATTTATTATGCAGGTGCAACCTCAATAGGGCAACCTCTGGCGGCAAAAACAGTAAAGGCCTCCGACCCGAATACGCAGTTTGTGCAAATCAATGAAGATTCGAATGATGTTGACGACGTAAACGATGTGGTCATCGAGATCCCTGCAGGGGCACTTGCTGGTGACACCACGATCACGATCTCCAAAGTACTCAATCCTCCTGAACCTCCAGCAGGTGGCTTCGGGGTGTGTTACGATTTTGGTCCAAGTGAATTGAAGTTTGATCCAAATAAGCCGGTGACTATAAGCATACCGCACGACGAGGACGATCAGCACCTGCCAATTTGTCATGTGTATTGGTACGATCCAAGCGTTCTGCCTCCAGCATCATCTTGGACTCAGGAGGGCATAAGCGATGTTGAGCACCTGACCAAGTTACAAGATCCCAGTTTGCCTCCTGGTGTCCATGTCGTTCGATTTAAAACCACACACTTTACTATCTTTGGTGTTGGCTCGGCTCCGTCCGGACTCGGACGCCATCATGATGATGGCGGATGTGCGTTGTCTCCGTTGGGCGGTGCTACTCCGGCTGAATTCCTGCTACCGTTTGCAGGCTACGTCGTCGTCCTGTTGGTCATAACCTGTGCGGACGCGTATCGGCGGCGATCAAGTAGTGGTAAACATTAGAGTCGCCCAAATGGAGCGAAGGCGTATGACAGTACTTGCAGCCACTGTTGGTGGATGCTTTACATGACGCGTGTTGAGAGCATGATAACTTGAGATGTTCCGTGAGGCATCGGGAATTCCTGTGCCTTCTTCTGGAACTCTCGGTCGTCACGGTTTGCGTCGTTGGGCTGATCAGTGCCGTGTACGGCCGCGGCGGCCAGAAAGCTTGGTTTCTGGGTCCATTCGTGTTGACCTTTGGAGCTTTGTTGCCGACGTTTCTCAAGGGCAGGAATCTGGCTGACATCGGTTTCCGGGCGGAGCGCATTGGGCTAAGCCTGCGGCTGCTGGGCCAAGCGTGTCTGGTTATCAGCCCGCTGGTGATTTGCTGGGTCCTGGTGCTCAGACACAGTGGAATCGGGCCACCTCTGCGTGTCCTGGTGCCAAGAGACCATTGGTTGTCATGGCTTGGCTTCCAGTTTGCGTGTGTTGCGCTGCCTGAAGAGGTTTTTTTCAGGGGTTATCTCCTCGGCAACATGTTGCTTTTGTTAAAAATGGCCGCAGGAAAGGACTGTACGGCGATAGAGATTCTGGGTATCGTATTGACAGCCTGTATCTTTGCTGTTTCCCATGTGTTAGTCTTGGGAAATGTATCCTCAATGGTTACATTTTTTCCTGGGTTGATTTTTGGCTGGTTGTTTGTTAGAACTAAATCACTGATAGCACCGGTTCTGTTTCACGGCCTGGCCAATGCTGGCTATGGCCTGGTCACGACGCGACTGGTCTAATCGTAGTCCCGTTCAGATGTGTAACGTCTGGAGAGACCTGATATGCGATATCTTACGCAGTTAAGTAAGGGGGTGTGGATTGCGAACCTGGCCATAGTAACTGTGTTGGGTTATATCATGATCAGTTTCTGGGCTCAAGAACACCCTGGTCATGAGACGGTTGCCACTCCGCCGCAGCAGACAGAGGAGAATAGAGGGCTCAGCTTTTTCCGTGGAGAGCCCCGTGACAGGATAGACGATAAGCTGATTCTGGAAAGGAACATCTTCGCACTCGGCTCAAATGATGGCATCGCGACCGCCCTCGCCCAAGAGAAGACAGGGCTGCAACAACCGGCAACCACAGCGAAGCGGGAACTTCGAGTGAGACTGTTGGGTACCGTCGTGGGGGATGAGCAAGTCCCGTGTGCGGTATTGGAGGACCTTGGAAGCAAAACGCAGGACATCTATCGCGTCGGGCAGAATGTCCAGGGTGCACGTATCGAAAGTATCGAGCAAAACAAGGTAGTACTTCTGGTGGAGGGCACACGCGAGGTGTTAAATCTATCTCTGACAACACAAGAGTCCATACCAAATAGAGGAGCGGTAGTACCTACTGTGGCCAAACAGGTCGACGCTGGCGAGGTGGTAAGGATTGTATCGGATACAGAGCGACAGATAAACACAAGGGCGTCGCAGTCGGGCGCAAATCGCGTAGCGGAGGCGCTCAAAAATATGAAGCTTGTTCCGCACGTAGTGAATGGTAAGGCTGATGGCCTACGAGTCGCGGGTCTGGAAGACTCACCGCTGGCGAGAATTGTCGGGCTGAAAGACGGTGACGTCGTTCAGTCTATCAACGGGCACCAGGTCCCTGATCAGCGTAAGGCATTTCAGGTGCTTCAGAAGGCAAGAAGACTAGATGCGGCACAGATTCAACTTATGAGAGGCAAAGAGAAAAAGACACTCGCATTTAAGAGCGGTTCGTGGTGATTACCTCTTGCATGATTGTCTTCCACGGAGTATTGCGAGGGCTTGTGTGGTAAAGCGCATGCTATTTTTTAGTAGTCTGGCGGCAAGACTGCCCGATCAGGTTGGCTTCGCCTTCGGTCTGATCTGTACAAGCCTCCTAGAAGTCGGGTTGGTACAGTGGCCACTATCACTTGCCTGCCCCGCGATGGTGGCTCGCGCGGCAGGTACTTCGGTCAGAGGGTTGCAGTCAACCATTGAAATGCCTTTTCTTGCAGAGCCGGGTGCGGTGGACAGGCTGATCTCGTTGGATTTCAGCCAGGTTGACATCCGGGTGTTCATCAAGACGGTTGGTCAACTGACGGGTGTCAACTTTCTCATCGACGAGAAGATTCAAGGAACGGTTACGCTGCTCTCGCCCAGCAAGATACGCGTCGGCGACGTCTACGGCATACTTGAATCGGTTCTTCAAACCAAGGGCTACGCGGCCGTACCTGCGGGGAGCCTGGTCAAGATTGTCCCGCGAGCTGAGGGCACGAGAAGCAATCTTCCTATCCGCACGGGCAGCGATCCCGGTTCGATCCCCGTTGATGATAGCCTCGTAACCCAGATTATACCTGTCCGTTTTGCCGACATCACGCAAGTGAGCAGTATACTGTCCTCGCTGATATCCACAGGTGGTCAAGTGGCAATCTTTCCACAGACAAACACGATCATCCTGACTGATACGTCATCATGTATCCATCGGGTAGCGAGGATTGTCCAAGAGCTGGATATTGAAGGCCCCCAAGAGAGTATTGAGGTGATTCAGCTTAGGTACGCCTCTGCCCGTAAAATGAGCGAGCAGATTACGCAGATAATACAGCGTGGGCAAGTGCAGTCTGGTCTGCGGCGAGGGGCAGGCGCCCCTCAAGCCACTGCAGGCACAATGAAGATTTTAGCAGATGAACGTACTAATTCAATCGTCGTAATGGCGAATCCGGACGATGCGGCGATCATAAAAACCCTTGTAACCAAACTGGACGTCGAACGTCCTCTGGAAGCGAGTAACATTCATGTGATTTACCTGAAGCATGCTGAAGCCAAAGAGGTGGAGAAGTCAGTTTCTGGAGCGCTGGGAAGGATCACCGCTGGAGCAGCGCCAGAGTCCCGTGAGTCTTTTCAGGTAACCTCAGATGAGAGCACCAATTCGTTGATCGTGGTCGCCTCGCCTCAGGACTATAAACTGGTGGAGGAGATGGTTGAGAAACTCGACATTGTTAGGGAACAGGTACTTGTCGAGTTCCAGATAGTTGAAGCGAGCAACGATGCCCTGAAGGAAATGGGTGTCGACTGGGCGACGCTCGATGAGGCTGTCGCGCGCAGTGTCAGGGGCTTTGGGTATACCAACCTTGGCCCTCGGGTTGAGGCAGCCTCGGGGGACCTGGAAGGCCTGGGCATTGGGATGTACAGGAAGGTCGGGGACAGACCGGAGATCGGGGCTATTTTGAAGGCCCTGGAGAGGAATTCAGGGATTGACATTCTTTCTACACCTCACGTTCTAACGTCCAATCATCAGGAGGCCACGATAACCGTTGGGGAGAACGTTCCCTACGTAAGCCAGTCGCGGGTCACGGAATATGATCCAGCGACTCCGACGGCCATAAGGACGTTTTCCTTTAAGGACGTTGGCATCGAGTTGAAAGTCCGTCCCCACATCAGTACCGGCGGTCTTGTCCGTCTTGAGATTGAAGCCAGCTTCAGTAAGCTCGTTGAGGGCACTACGGGTTTGGGTAGTGAGACGCCCACGACGGCCCAGCGCAAAACAAAAACGGTTATTTCTATCCTGAGCGGAACAACGGTGGTCATAGGGGGCTTGATGCGAGACGACAAGGAAAGAGTTGAGAAAAAGGTGCCGCTGCTCGGTGATTTGCCGTTGATTGGGGGTCTGTTCAGGACAAACAGAGAACGCTTTCAAAAGACAAATTTGCTTCTCTTCATCACTCCACACGTTCTGGCGGATAGAGAAAGTCTTATCGAGATGAGCGAGCAGAAGAAGAGACAGCAAAGCGAATTTGAGGCTCCTAGCGCGGAACGATGATCAAGGCTTGGACACAATCTTACTCTAGCATGCCGGGGACGGTACGCGAGCGCTCCAACGTGCCACTTATCGGGCAAATCCTAGTCCAGCAAACATCGCTTACGGACAGTCAGCTGGCCGAAGCCCTCTCTCTGCAGGGTCAACAGAACCCCCCTAAGAGGATTGGGCAAATCCTAGTAGAGGCGGGGCATGTTAGCGAGTTTGAAGTCAGCAAAGCCTTGGCACAGCAGTGGGGCTTGCCGTATCTAGACAAAGTACCTGCGGAGGGCATTGAAAAGGAAGTGCTTCAGGAAATGCCACTTGAATTCCTTAAGAAGCACGGGATTCTGCCGTTCGGAAATGGGGAAGGGGTCCTGGGCATCGCCGTGACTGATCCATTTGATGTGATGGCGATTGATTCACTCATCAACATACTTGGGTGCCCATGCACGAAGGTTCTATGTACCCGCTCCATAGTGGAAGAAGGCCTCAGCCACTACTACTACCGGAATGGTGATACCACGTCCCAGACCTTGGTTGAGTTAAAAGGTGACCAAAGGCTTCAGAGCTTAGCCTCGGAATCAGGGACGGAGGACCTCTTGGATGTTGCGAGTGGTGCACCTGTGATAAGGCTTGTTAACACATTCTTTTTTCAGGCGACTCAGGCTCGGGCAAGTGACATACACGTTGAGCCCTACGAGCATGACGTCAAGGTACGTTTTAGGATCGATGGTGTGCTTCACACCCAGTCGACCTTCCCTAAGCAGTACTTCCCTGTGGTCGCATCGCGATTGAAGATAATGGCAAAGTTGAACATTGCGGAGCGACGGCTCCCACAAGATGGGCGAAGCAGGATAAAAATTGGAGAGAAGGAAATTGACATCAGGGTCTCTACCGTTCCTACCTCATGGGGCGAGCGGGTTGTCCTGCGCCTGCTTGATGATGCCGGCGCTCGCTTCAGTCTCGGACAGATCGGATTTGAGCCCGAAAGCGAGAAGCAGTTCCACCGACTCATCCACAAGTCGCATGGCATAATCCTCTTAACGGGTCCGACGGGGAGTGGTAAGACCACGACCCTTTACGGTGCTATTTCGGAGCTAAATTCCGATGCCAGGAACATCATGACCGTGGAAGACCCAATTGAGTACCGATTGCCAGGTGTTAGTCAGACCCAGGTGATGCCGAAGATAGGTCTCACGTTCGCCGCCTGCCTGCGACACATCCTCAGGCAGGATCCGGATGTGATAATGGTCGGAGAGATTCGCGATCTTGAGACTGCAAGAATTGCCATTCAGGCATCGCTGACGGGTCATTTGGTCTTGAGTACTCTGCACACAAACGACTCTGCAAGTGCTGTGACGCGTTTGACAGATATGGGAGTTGAGCCCTACCTCGTATGCTCCTCTGTACTCGGAATAATGGCCCAGAGGCTTGTTAGGCTCATATGCCCGAAGTGTAAGATTCCAGATAGTTCCTCAGGAGAACAGAGGCTGCTCGCCGAAGGAAGTGAGTCAGCGGCTGGCGGTGCGATTTCATCATTCAAAGGGGTGGGGTGCTCCTACTGTAGCGGCACAGGCTACCGGGGCAGGACAGGTATTTTCGAGCTGATGATTCTAGATGATGAGCTTAGGGAACTGATTCTGACCGAAACCAGAGTGCATAGGATAAAACAAGCTGCGGTAAGGAAGAATATGCGTACCCTACGTGAGGACGGCATGAAAAAGGTGTCACACGGGGACACAACGATTCAGGAGGTCCTGAGGGTCACGCAGGACGATGCTGATCAAGATTACTAGGAGCCAGATAGACGGTGGCACTATTCGAATACACACAGGTCAACACTGCTGGCCAAGAGGGACATGGCACTGTGGACGCTGCCTCACTGACGGAGGCCAGAAGGAAGCTTCGAGCAGCTGGCATCCGTGTTGTGGGGATTACTGAGCGGCAGGCAGATGCTCATGGGCAGCTTGGGGCGAAGAGGTGTTGGGCTCCCAGAATTAGACCGCGTGAGCTGTCTGCGGCCACGCGTCAGTTAGCCGTTGTGATGCTTGCCGGTGTCCCGCTCGTTCCCGCCTTGTCTGCACTCGTAGAGCAGCTGGGCGACTCTCCTCTGGGTAGGGTTTTTGCGCAGGTGCGTGACAGTGTCAACGGGGGGGCGCCCCTGGCGAAAGCTTTGGAGGATTATCCTTCAGTTTTCCCGAATGTCTTTGCCAGCATGGTCCAAGCAGGTGAGACAACAGGAACGTTAGAGAACGTACTCTCACGGCTAGCCGATTTATACGAGAAGCGTGCAGGGCTGGTTAACAAGGTGAGGGCGGCTTTAGCATATCCGTTATTCATGGCGATTGTGGGATCCGCTGTAGTCGTATTCGTATTCAGCTTTGTTCTTCCGAGCATCACCAAGTTGTTTCTCGAAATGAAAATGAGACTTCCCTGGCCCACCATCATGTTGATCAGGGCAAGTAGTTTTGTGTCACACTATTGGTGGATATTGGCGATCATACTGAGCGGCCTCGTGATCAGCCAGATGTATTGGCTAAAAAGAGATTCGGGTCGCAGATTCTGGGATCGATTCAAGTTGAAATGCCCGCTTCTTGGTGAGGTTGCGCTGAAAGTAGCTATCTCCCGTTTTTCACGAACGCTCGGAGTCCTTCTGGCCAGCGGAGTTTCGATCGTGGAAGCTCTTGAGCTTGCCGAACGTGTGACAGGCAACACCGTGATTGAGCGAGTCGTAAACGATGCCAAAGACGCAGTCAGCCGCGGCGACTCTATTGCCAGCTCACTGGGCAGGGGCGGCGTCTTTCCGCCAATCGTGATTTGCATGATAGCGGCAGGTGAGCAAAGCGGAGGAATAGAGGAGGGACTTTTCAGAATTGCCGATATCTTTGACAGCGACGTGGAGGCTAAGCTAAGTACAATGACGTCGTTGCTTGAGCCAGTGATGATCATTGTGCTTGGAGTGGTCGTTGGATTCATTGTGTTAGCGGTCTTGTTACCGATATTTGATATCAATAAAGCAATTGTCTAGGAGGGTAGGTTCGTGCAGCAACCACAGTACTTGCGAAGATGGGGCCTTGTGAGCGGTTTCACGCTCATAGAGTTGATGGTCGTGATCGTCATTTTGGGTATTCTTGCCACCATCATGATGCCCAAGATTCTGGAGAGGCCGGAACAGGCTCGCCGCATGAAGGCCAAGGTACAGATAAGGAATTTTCAATCTGCGCTGGCGTTTTTCAAAATGGACACCGGTCGCTTCCCGACGACGTCAGAGGGATTGGCGGCCATGGTGAACGACCTAGGGCTCAAGGGATGGAAACAAGGTGGTTATATAGAGGGTGGAAGAGTCCCTCTAGACCCATGGGGCAACCCCTATATCTACATTTGCCCTGGCATGCACGATGAGTATGATCTGGAATCCTATGGGAAGGACGGGGAGGATGGTGGCACTGGGAACAACGGGGACATCGAAAGCTGGAACTTGGAGCAGGAGTAGGCGCCACCGGATGTCCGGTGAAAAAGCCTTCACATTGCTTGAATTGCTGGTAGTTCTGGTTGTCTTGACGATCTCTGCCGCGATCGTATTTCCAAAGCTCGAGGCGTGTTTGCCCAGGGAGTCCTTGTTGTGGCGAAGTGGGAAGAGGCTCGCTAGTGTAGCCAAATATGCACGCGAGGTATCCATCTGCACGCAGTCGATGCATTTGCTGCACGTAGATAGACAAGCTGGTACGTATTGGGTTGCAACGAGAACGGTTGCTGGTGAGCTTACCTCACCAGCGAATGTATTGGGTCTATGTGGGCAGCTTCCCGACGGAGTCCGATTCAGCGCCATTGAACTGTCCGGTGGAGATTCTCTCTCCGAAGCTGTCGTAGTCATCAGGTTCAGTCCCGAGGGATGGTGTGATCCAGCGATTGTCAGCATTGTCTCCTCTGACGGGCGAATGGTAAGGGTTATAATCAACGAGTGGCCAGCAAGAACAGACCTCTTTGGAGCAGATCTGGTAGAATGAATGTGCGATACTGCAAGGGCAAAGCTTATGATCCCTCTCGTGCGCACCAAGTCAAGGCGTTTTCCTTGGTCGAGGTGCTGTTGGCGCTATGTGTGGTGCTGATTGGCCTGCTTCCTCTGATTCATCTGCACGTTGTGAGCATCCGCATGGTTGATTCGAGCGCGCGTTTATCTAGAGCTACGTTGATAGCGAATGCCAAACTTGCTGAGATTATCGCGGGAGGGCTTCCAGAGCTTGGTACATCATCCGGCCGTTTTCAAGACGATGACCGTGGTGTTGTCTTTCGTTGGTCGGCAGCTGTGACTGATACCCGCGCTCCTGAGCTTGAAGCTGCTCATGTAACAGGGCTTCGTGCTGTAAGGGTCGATGTGGAATGGGACAACGGCCAGAGCCACAATGTTGTTTCTCTTCATACACTTGTCCGCATCGCGGAAAAGGCTCTGAACGAAGGCTCAGGGCACCAGGATGATCCTCGCAGTGGAGAACCAACCCTTATACGCCGCTCCCGAATGTAATTATGCCCGATTTCGGAGACCAAAGTCAGTGAGATAGACCATGGGTGTTGGGAAACAGGCGGGTTTCACGTTGTTGGAGATACTGGTTGCTCTGGGGATGCTTGCCCTTGTATTGGGTGCCGTCTATGGCAGCCATAGAGCGGTGACCGCATCTATCGCGGACCTTGAGCCCAGACGTGCCCTCGAGCAAGAAGGTGGGTTCTTTATGCAGCGGCTTTCCGCGCAGATCCGGTGTTGCTACGGGGGGCATCCGGATCAGTCGGACGGTTCAATGCTTGAACGAACAGGCAAGGACCAGAGGCCTTTCCAGGAACTTCCTCCACTATTCCTGGCAGGTGACGGATTCCTGGATCAAACGCTGCTGCGTTTCGTTACTTCAAAGAACGCCCTATGGAGGGATTCAGGTGCTGGATACCTAGCAGTCGTTTCTTACAAACCAGACGCATCGCAGCGGATGCTCTTGACCCAAGAGCAGGTGTACAATCCAAATTGTGAGGACAACGATGACAACTGGCGTGTGATCCTTGAAGATTTGTCGTCAATTGAGTTTGAGTATTTCGACGGTGCGGACTGGCAAGCAGAGTGGGATTCAGGTATCAAGGGTGGGCCGCCTAAGGCCGCGCGGATTAAGCTTGTCCTGAGATCGGAGCACGGTGGCTGCGTCTCATTCATGTCCGTTGCTCCCATACTATGCAGCCGGGTTGTAGACGGCCAAGCTACAGTCCCAGGGATACGATCAACGCGCGAGGACGCGAAGAAGTAATGGAGAGCATGGCTCTATGGCCACCAGGTACTTGTCAGCTCAGAGGCGGGGCATTGCGCTAGTCGTGGTTATCTTGATCATTGCCTTGATGGCGGCTCTCGTTTGCGAGTTCAACTACGACTGTCAGGTAAGGTTGCATCTTGCAGACAATACGCAAAGGGCGTATCAGGCCTTGTACTGCGCGGAAGCTGGCGTAGCCGTCGCTACGGCCGCACTTGGACAGTACGACAATGTATGGATGGATGACGCGTTGAGCAAGCTCTTGTCCGGAATGGTGAAACTGCCTGTGGGGCAAGGCTATTGCACGATATCGGTCACTGGCGAGAGCGGCAGGATCAACATAAATGCCCTTAAGACGCGCAGGGGACAACTTGTCCGCTACCGGATCGACCAAATGCTGCGCCTCATCGATCTGCTCAATACCCAGGATGAAAATCGACGTCCTATCAGTTACGGTCTGGTGCCCGCCATCATTGACTGGGTTGACTCTGATAACGATGTCACGGTTTTACCGTTTGTGAAAGGTGAAAACGCTGGTGCCGAGAGCGACTACTACTTGGGCCTTGAGAAGCCCTATCACTGCAAGAACGGGCCATTTGAGGTTTTGGGTGAGTTGATGCTCGTGAAGGGTATGACCCCAGAAATACTTCAAGGCAGGGTCTCTGGTGAGAGTGTAGGTCCAACTGCTGGGATGGAGCAATTTCTGACTGTTTACGGCGAAGGCAAGCTGAATATCAATGAGGCTTCTCCGATAGTTGTGCAGACCCTCTCTGAGCAGATAGATAAAGCCTTAGCTGAGAGCATTGTGGAACATCGTCCCTACCGAAGTCTGCGTGAGCTTACGAAGGTTCCTGGTATGACGCCGGAGGCATTTGAGGCTATCCAAGAACTCGCAACTGTGCAGCCGAGCGACCAATACTACGCCATAGCTGCCAGGGGCATAGTCGGGACGTGCGTAAAAATAGTACGTATTGTGGTGCAGAAGGATCGGTACACCGGGCAGTTTACACCAGTTGTGCGCTGGGAGCTGTAGGTTTGACATGACGCCAAGGACGCTGACAGGCTGACGGGTATGAAGAATTGCATAGGGATCGACATAGGGACCCACGGCATAAGGGCGGTGGAGGTGTCATACAAACGCGGAAAGTTGTCCTTGTTCAGAACCTATGCGCAAGCAGCGGAGGGATGTGATTTACCTCGGGATAACAGCGATACGAGGGTTAGTTCCCTGATCATGCAAGCCATGAGCGAAGGCGACTTCCAGACAAATGCAGCAGTGACGGTCGGCATGCCTTACGGAAGGGTGTTCTTTTACAGCCTCCGGACTGACCTGGCGAAACAGGAAGATGTACGACGGCTCTTGAAGTTTGAACTCGAAGACGACTTCCCCATTCCTTTTGACGATCTTGTGGCTGACATCTGTGGTCACCGACAGTTGAGTGGGGGCCAAATGGAGTACCTGATTGCGGCTGTCAGCCGCAAGCAAGTCGACGCTTTGACTCAGGTAATGGCTAAAGCAGGACTCAAGTGCTCTGCGATCTCCGCCGACGTTTGCGCGTTCCACACCATTGCGCACAGGACTCATGGTTTGGTTAACGGCGGGCCCTTCTTTATTCTTCATGTTGATGACTGCAGGGCGATTCTTGGAGTAAGTGAGAACAAAAAGCTTGTGTGCAGTAGATACCTGACCTGCGACGGCCCCCCAGAGACTATTCTCCCAATGCTGGCACGTGAAATTGAATTGACGTCGCGGAGCCTATCAGAGGTAAATCTTCAGAAGCCCTTGAGTATCCTAGTGAGCGGTAAGGAGAATCTTGTTCGGCAGCTGTCTACGGTTCTGTCGCAAGAGGCGGGTTATGAAGTGCTTGCGTTAACTCCTTTCTCTGGCATTCGTAGCCCCGAAGGTTCGCAACCCGGTAGTCAATTCACCATCGCTTTGGGATTAGCGTTGATGGGTTTGGGAGTGGGGGAAAAGCCACTGAATTTCGTGACTGCCGACATGTCCAAGGCAGACCACACCGCCAGATCAAAGGCCAAGAGAGGGGCGCTTGTTTTTGCTATTCTCAGCACGGTGGTTTTGGCCCTGCTGGCTGTCAGAGTCTACGGGGAGCTTAGGACCCTGGAGAATAAGCATGTAACGATAAAGCAGGAGACTCGCAAAGTATTCGCTGAAGCCTTTCCAAATGAAAACAGTATCGTTAATGAACTTGCACAAATGACGGAGCGTCTGGACTTGGTCCGGAAGGAGTATGATACGCTTGCAGCAGTAGTCAAAAGGCGAGTATATCCACTAAGAATTCTGCAACTGTTAAGTGAAAAACTCACCTCCGAACGTGAGATTAATATTTCCTCTTTTTCCGTCACAGGCAAGACTATTCGCATCACTGGAACGGGTAATTCCTTTGAGTCTGTGGAGAAGTTCCTTGAGGAGTTGCGTCGTATTCCTGAATTTCATTCAGTCGAACTGGAAGATGTGGCTCTTAGCCGGGCGGGCAACCGCCCCGATTTTAGGCTTTTGATCTCTACTGGGGCAAGCTAACGCAACCATGCACGTAACAAAGAGAGAACAGTGGTTTCTGGTGGGCGGGGCGATCTTCTTAGGATTGCTCATGATATCTCAGGTTCTTGTCCGACCCACAATGGATCGAATATCGACGCTCCGGCGCGTCGTCACCGACAAACGAGCGAACCTTAGCCAACTGCAGGCGAAAAGCCAGGAGTATCAACTACTGAAGACCGAAGTAGCACGATTGCGTGCCGTCATCGAGCAACAGGGTGGGGGTCGAAGGATTCTCTCTACTCTAGAACGTATCCGAGAGAATTGTGGGCTGTCGGACAATGTAGTGTCTTTGAAACCGACTACTACAGCCATCAATGATGAGTATCAGGAGACAACAATTGAGGTGAGGCTCGACGGTATTACACTAGCTCAACTCATTCAATTCTTATCACAAATAGACTCTCTTGAACTCGCAGGAGGCATCAGGGCTCTGGAAGTCAGGCATGCGGATCGTAGCCCGAACTTGCTCAAAGCAACTGTCCAAGTAGCTACGGTCTCGCGAATTGGGTAGCCGCGGGACGTCTTCTGCCTTGGCACGAGCGGTGAGCTTACGTACGGACTGGGATGCGACGACTCGAAGCAACGCCTGCTTGATATCGAGCGGCTGCGAGAATTGATCACGAAAGGCTCAGGCAAAGGACGTATTACTCTGATCACCAGTACCAAACGATATGCGGAGTATGGGCGACTGCTCCCGAAGCCGGCTTTTGAGGACGTCGACCGCGGTTTCGTATTCGCTGAGTTTGCCGCCGCGGGAAGTTCTTCGCTTCCCGCACAGAAAGCACAGCAGCATGCTGCCGCAGAAAAGTCGACAGAACCGAAAACCAAGATACAAAAAGCAACCTTGATTCTACCACCGCTCCGGCCATCGCCGAAAGTCGAGGCGTTCCATACTGCGCCCTAACCTCGGGGGCAATCAATTTGGACGCGACTCGGATTGTAAGCCAAAGGATCGCAACAAACAGAAAGGGACCTGGGTTCATCTCCAGGTCCTAATAGCGGGGGATGGCTTCGAACATCCGACCACCTCGTTTTACACCCTCTGAAAATAGGGTTGATATCGCGGTAGTCGCAGGTTCATAACGGGCAAAATCGAGCATATAAAAAAAGAGATAACTCCTTGTTAACAAAGGAGTTATCTCTAGGTTTCCATAGCGGGGGCAGGATTCGAACCTGCGACCTCCGGATTAAAAAACTGCGTGCCGGGCAAGAAGAACTTCTCACCACTGCCAGGAGACAGAAACCTCTCGCCGAGAAGGCTCTGCAGAAGGCTCAGGAGGGTTTGCGGCTTGTAGATACGCGGATCGGCCAGGCCGCTGGGTTGTTGACGCAGTTGAATAACCTTGAGAGTTTCATTGAGGGGAAGCCTGAGCGGTCGATGTAAAATACGTGTTAAGCAGATTCACAGGATAACTTTTTGGATAGCAGTAAAAGAGGTCAAACATAAGATTGTGAACAGTGAGAAAGGAAAACAAAAATGGAGAATTTGGATATGAAGGCTCTGAAAGCGGAATTTGACAGTGATCAAACGCTCCAGCGGCGGTTTGGCAGTTTTGAAAATTTTCTTTCTTACAAGCGAGCCGGTGCGGGAGAATTTATTGCCGATCCCCGGTTTTGCTTTGGCGCAAACGACTCGAGCATAGCGGCTGAAGTAGAAGGACCTGACGAAGAGACAGCTTTTGACGAGGTGACTGCAACAGATGAGCACCTTAAAGAGCACTTCGCCCAGACTCAAGAGCTGCAGGACGAGTTTGGCGATGCCGAATCCTACTGCGCTTTCATTTATGGCCAAAGGCGGCGGGCCGAAAGGGCGAAGCGACTTTCTGATGAAACGGTGCAGGGATTTGATGAGACGAAGGCTACGGATGACCAACTCAAAGAGCATTTTGCCAAGACGGAGCACCTCCAGGACCAGTTCAGCGATCCTGAATCATATCTGGCTTACGTCCGTCACCAAAGAAGGCGGCGCGAAAAAGAGGAGTGGCGGATGAGGCAGCGCGAGGCAAAAGAAGCCCGGGCAAAAGTCCATGCGGAATTGGTCGGCCAAACTTAGTACTACAACGCTATAAGCGACTCCAATAACAAGGAATTGTGTCTTTGAGAAAAATACCGACAGCCTGTAATTTCTTGATCGTTCGGCGGCGATGGCAACGCCGAGCTTTGGCGTTTCGCTGTTGTGTAACGGTCAAGGCGTCGCTGATGATCCGGGCGTACTTCCGCGAACAACGCCGTCCGGTGATCCACAACGGTACCAGTTTCGCCGCTGCCGTTCGCACCTGGCAGACCGTCACTTTGGGATTTTTCCCCCCGATGACGCTGACAGAACTCACTCAAAAACACATGACTGAGGCACGTCAGAATCAGATGCCGCTGAATCGAACGGTACTGACGAACCTCAAAATGATCCATTCCCAGTTCGGTCTTACTGTCTTCAAATGCACGTTCAATCGTCCAGCGGGTAAACGCAACACGCAGCAATATC
>Ga0315277_10004158_pt1 | contig 19384 bp, 16 predicted proteins | sample YL17G05_15_MG_FD_203695 | JGI IMG/M metagenome (GOLD analysis project Ga0315277, IMG submission 203695) | Sediment microbial communities from Yellowstone Lake, YNP, Wyoming, USA - YL17G05_15 | ecosystem: Environmental > Aquatic > Freshwater > Lake > Sediment | place: USA: Wyoming | collected... | reverse complement strand
GCCGCCATTCTTGCGCGCTGCGGGAGATAGAGTTCCATGATTCCATCCCCTATTATAGTCGAGGAGAACTTGATCGTATTTATGCCGCGATCAGTAGAAGGCAAAGGTGTCCCTGAGAACTATGCGGAGGCATACAAATGGCTCCTGTTGGCGACAATGAATCGAACGGATCCGGCAAACGATCTGGCAAACACTTTCAAAGAGATTCTCCGTGAGAGAATGACCCTCAGCCAAGTTGAAGACGCCCAGCGCGGAGCAAAGGAGTTCCTCGCTCAACAGGAACGCCATTCGAAGGAAGACGACTGACACCCAGATAAGTATCTGGGGACAGCATCGGAATTGGAATGAGGTATGCAATGAACTGTGCGAATGTGGTTACAGAGCTGACAATGAGCGACGTGGTCATACGAAAAGCTGCACCTGGGGACTTGGAGGACATTCTAACGTTTCTGAAACAAGAATATGATGAAGAATCAACAGGAAGCGGTTTCTGGTGCAATCGTGATTTGATTGTCCAAGGCCAGGCAGATAGCGAGTTGGAGGTCCTGGCCCAACCCCGCGATGGAAAGATTCTGGCGTTTTGCCTGTGGTCACTTAATCGGGGAAGCATGGATATCATTGAAGTCAGACCGGCATATCGGCACAGGGGACTTGGGCGTTGCCTGACTCAGTACGTCTTGGACCAGCTACGAGACCGAGAGGTCATTGGAGTCGAGATTCAATGTACGCCACAGGAGTCTCTCCCGGTTTGGCAGAAGATGGGATTTCGACGGGTAGAGAAGACCGAACAGGCCCATCAGACCTTTGCGGTCTATTTGTTCCGCGAGAGGAGAGCGACCCTCGGAGACGCAGAGATTAAGGCCGTAGTCATCCAATTGACGCAACCGTTGGGAGAACCCCTGGAATCCAAAGTCGTGGTGGTTCAGCCAGGCACACCGTTCTGCTGTAAAGGCATGGTAAGGAATACCACGTGTATTCTCGAGGAAGATTTCGCCGCGTATCTTCCACTTGGGAGCCACCACGCGATTACTGTCCATGTCGAAGGCTATGCGCCCTACTCGGACGAGGTGAAGTACTCCACCGACGTGGGTGTAGAGGTGAGGGGCAACTTCGTACGTTGCAGAGCACTGGATCTCTCGAAGTTTCAATCTGATACACGCTGTTAGCCTGTCGCTAACCGTGGCGAGTCCGCTAGAATTCCGGGGACGCCATACTCAATTCGGGGGGGAGTGACGGGCCGTGTCTTCACTATTCATTTTGAGTCTTGTTCGCCGTCGGGATTGACATTTGGGCGCAATGATCCGCCGGTGATTCCATTTATTCACGGAATGATTCCCCTTGACAGAGCATGAAGTCGGTCGTACGATGTACATGTATGTATGTGTATGTACATTGGAAAGGGCGGTCTTATGGCGACCAAGACGATCAGCATTGACGTGGAGGCGTACGACCGGCTGAAGGCCGTTCAGAGAGAGGCGGAGTCGTTCAGCCAGGTCATCAAGCGGGTGGTGAGAAAGCCGGTGGACGCGGAGCGATTCCTCAAGAGGATTGGCGAGCGGCCGATCAGTGACGAAGCCACGGCCGCAATTGAATCGCACATCAGGAGACGGCGCCGTCCTTCCGGCAGGAGGCGATAATGGCATGTCTCGATACGACCATCCTGATCGATCTGGCCGGCAGGACCTCTCCACGAAAGGAACAGGCGGTCCGGAAGATCGAGGAACTGGCCGGAAAAGGGCAGGGGCTTGCCACCACCCGTTTCAACGTTGCCGAGCTTTACGTCGGCGTATCACGATCCAGACGCGCCCAAGAGGATGAGAAGGCCGTCTGCACCCTATTGAGTGAATTCGAGATTCTGGAGTTTAACGATGCCGCGGCGAGGCTCTTCGGCTTCATCACCGGCTTCCTTCAGCAGATCGGCAAACCCACCGGCGATATGGACGTGTTGATTGCCGCCACGGCAATGGCGTATGGCCATACGCTGATTACGCGGAATTCCAAGCACTTCAGGCATATTCCCCACCTGATTGTGGAGGAATACTGACTCCGCCGATATCCCATGTCCCGGAACGGTGCGTCTGCACCAAGAGCGGACATACTGCTTTTTGTCTCATTCGCTTGCCCGGCCTGTGGTTTGCGCGCTTTCGTTTTCGCGAAACCGTGGAAGCCGCTTACGTCTTTTCTTGCCTTTCCTGGAGCGTGACATATGATGAAACGCTGCGATCATGAGCACTTGGCGTCTGTGTATGGATTTGAGCTGGTCTCAGATGAGGTGACGGATGAACGAGCATAGTGATGCGATGGGGCGGCGGTCGTTTCTGGCGGGGACAATGGCGGCTGCGGCGGCAGTTTCCGCCGGTACGGGATTTGGGGCTCAGCAGGATGAAGAGGCCGGGGCGGATGCCGGCGGGGTCAGCTTGCGGGAGAAGTTCTTCGGGTGCATCGCCGGCTGCCACATTGGCTCGGCGATGGGGGCGCCGGTGGAGGGCTGGCCCTATGACAGGATCGAGAAGGAATATGGGTTGCTCGACAGGCTGCTGCCATATACGGCGTATGGCAAGAGGGACTGGGTCCGCGAGCCCGGCACGACCGAGGATGGCGTCGAACGGCAAAAGCTCATGATCACCGCTATCCTCGAAAAGCAGGACCGGATCAACGCCGAGGACCTGCGCCGCGCGTGGGTCGACCACATGAACCCCAACGCGGCGGGGCTGGTCTCAGAGCCGTTCGAGGGGGCGCTGCTGGCGATGGCGAAAACGCATATCCCCGCCTCCGACATCGGCAAGTACTGCGATTACTCGGGCCTGGTGTCGCTGTCGCGATCGTGCCACCCCATCGGCCTGATCAACGCAGGTGATGTCCGGGGGGCCATTGACGATGTTCGCGAGATCGGCCAACTCTACAACACCGCCAACAGCCGGGGCATCCTCTGGGCCGAGGTCACCGTCACGGCCATCGCCGCCGCCACGAAACCCGGCGCCACGGTCGATAACGTGATCGGAGCGGTCTTCGACAACTGCGACAAGGTGGACGCGCGGTTCTTCCGGCCGGCCGGTATTCGAGGCGAGATCGAGCGGGCCCTCAAGCACACCGCCGACTGCACCGACGTCCGCCAGATGCGCCAGGAATTCGACGCCCTCTACAGCGGCACGGGAATCGTCTACGCGCAAAGCTACGCCAACGAGATCGTCACCAAGGCGATCTGCGTCCTGCGAATGACGAAGGGCAACACGTGGGAGGCCATGAAGGCGGGCGTGAACATGGGCCGGGACACCGATTGCCTGACCGCTGTCGCCGGCGGCATCTCCGGGGCCCTGTCCGGCGCCGACTCCATTCCGCCGCAGATCGTCAAGCAGGCGGACTACGCCACGTCGCTCAATCCGCACACGAACTCGAAGCGCACCCTGCGCGAGACCTCCGACGGACTCTACAACGCCTTCCAAGCCCGCCTGGCGAAAATGAAGACCTATATCGACCAGATGGCCACCGCGTGATGATGGCCGGTGGGCACAGCCCGCTCTGCACGCTGTACAGGCCGTTTCACCACGACACGTAGTCGTGCGGCGATGAATGACGGTCCGCCGGGCGTTTACAGGTGCGGGGCAATCTGGTATATTCTGCATGTAGATTAGAAAGACCGCCGGCGAAACGTTTTGGGAGAAATCGTGATGATCTCGTACGAATCCTGGGAACCGCGGACAGCCGATGCCGATCTGTTGCAGCGGTGCAAGCAGGCCATCCGCGCCGTCGTTCCGGACGCCGATGTCATCCTGTATGGGTCGAGGGCCAGAGGCGATGCGGCCGAGGATTCGGACTACGATCTCCTGGTCCTCGTGGACCACCCAGCGGACGTGGCGATGCATAAGCAGTTGATCGCGAGTATCTACCCTCTGGAACTGGAGAGCGGAGCGGTACTGACCCTTACCGCCTACAATCGCGACCTCTGGAACTCCAAGCTACATAGGGCCATGCCATTTCATGAAAACGTTGACCGGGAAGGAGTGCTCCTGTGACACCGGAAAAGCAGACTCTGGTCGCCTATCGACTCGAACGGGCCCGACAGACACTGGAGGAGGCCATGCTTATGTTCGAGGCGGGACACGCGAACGCCTGCGTGAACCGGCTTTACTACGCCTGCTTCTATGCCGTCTCGGCATTGCTGCTGACCAGGAATATGTCGACAAGTAAGCACAGCCATGTGCGTGCATTGCTGCATCAAGACTATGTCAAACCGGGGTACATTTCTGAACAGATGGGCAAGCATTACGACCTGCCGTTCAATAGCCGCCAGAAAGGCGACTACGAGGACCTTGTGGTTTTCCATGCCGAGGACGTCCGACCCTGGTTTGAGCCAACCAAGGCGTTCGTCGAATACATTGCCGACCTCATTGCACGCGAAAATCGATGAGTGATGAGGGAACCGGGATCGGCGTTACAACTGCGCGATTTCGGAGAGGCCCTCGATCTGCGTGCCGGTCACTGCACAGATTCTGGCTTCGAGATCATTCTGGAGCGTGGCGGTTTCACGCTGGAGGGTTTCCTCCAGACGGTCGCGAAAGTCCGACCGCATCCGTATGATTCTGGATGGCAGGAGGATGTTTTTGACGACCCAGGCCGGGGCATTCCAGGAATCGGCAAGCTCCTTGGCCCGTGTGATGCCGTAGCGGACGGTGAGAAAGGCCGCGGCGGCGCTGATGACGGCGCCGGCGACCCATCCGGCCGGACCTGCGGCCAAGAGGTGGATGCCCCCGCCGCCGAGGACGGCCGCACCGACGGTGGTTGCCAGCGCGACGACAAACCAGCCGACCGTTTCCATGATCCCGCCGTACAGGTCGGGCGTGGTCGGACCAGCCACCTCCGCTGCGATGGATGCCCGCTGCGACTCCTCGATCGGCCTCTCGCCCACGCTGAGTCCGTACGATCCGAACCAGGTCTTGAGCAGCTCGTTGAGCTGGCCCGGCAGGCCCAGCCGGAGCGTGCGCATCCGGTCGTCGATGATTTGATTGAGTTTCTCGCCATGCGCCCGGACCTCGGCAGCGATGGATTCGCGAAGCGTCTTTGTCGAGCCGCCCTGTTCACGGAATTGCTCCAGGATCGGCCGGATCGCCTTGTCGAACAACTCCGACGTGACATCGGCGGCGACGCCGGCAACGTAGTTGTCGGTTACCCGCTCGACCAGCGGCCGCACTCGCGTCTCGCAGAACCGTGGCAGGTCGCTGCGGAGCTTGTCCCGCGTCTCGTCGAACTTCTTCTGCAGGGCGGGCAGGATCGACAGGCCCTGGGCGATGACCGCGTACGGCCGGTCGCTTCGCATGAGGCTCGACCGCTCGATGCCGAGCACCTCGGTCACCACGTCAGGCACGAAGGGCCACTGGCTGCTTCCGCCCGCCAGGATCACCCGGCTGACGGCGCCCGCCGCCACGGCCTCCTGCGGCAGGCCCTGCGACAGCGACGTGCGAAACCAGTCGACCAAATCCATCGGTCTCTGCCTCTGAAGGATCCGTTCGGCCCGGACGCCCAGGCTCTCCATGTACAGCACGAACATCGGGCTGGGCAGGTACCGCCGGGCCCGGTCGAGAAAGTCGTCCCAGGTCATACCCTTGAGGCTGCCGTAGCGCCCGACGGACTTGTTCACCGTCTCCGAGCGGTCGCGCGCCATCGTCAGCGAGAAGAACTCCTTGACCTCGCGGCACAGGTAGGAGTGCACGTAGTACGTGTCGCCAGCCTTGTCCATGTCCCGCAGGGCCCGGGGATTCTCCTCAGTGAACCACTGAAAGAACAGGTCGTCGAAGAGCCGGCCGCCCAACTCCATATCGCCCCAGGAGTGCGTGACCTGGAGCCCCTGGAGCAGGGCGAAGTCACAGGTTCCGCCGCCGAAATCGATGACGAGGATTCCCCGGCGGGCCTCCTCCGGCGAGAAATCCCGGTGCCAGAGGTGATGGAGCAGGGCGCCCTTGGGCTCATCGACAAGCCGAACCTCGCCGTAACCGGCAGTCCGGGCAATCTGCGAAAGCTTTGTCCGGAATTCAGTCTGCGATTCGCTCGGCACCCCGAAGATGACATCGTATGCAGCCGGGTCCAGAGCGATGTGCCGGCGCTGCGCCTGGGCGACGACCGTGCGGAGGAAATCCGTCGCGGCCTTCGCTGCCTCGACGCTGTCAACGATATCGGGCTTGAATTGCGTGCGGAGCTGATAGCCCCTGCGTTCCTCGGCGGAGGCCTCGCCGTACTCGTGCAGCGACGGCTCGCCCACCAGCGGCTCGCGGTCGCCGCGATAGAGGATCGCCGTGGGCAAACCGTCACGGCCAGTGCCGAAATCGATCCCCACGGGCGAAATCTGGTCCGCCGGGCACTTGCTGAAGTACGAGTTCGTCGTCCCGAAATCGATGGCCAGGATGCTCCGAGTTTCCATCTTACGTCCTGTCCCGAACCTTTCTCACGAGACCCCGCTGGACGATCTCGCCGCCGAGGACGACGGCAGGCCGCTCGATGACGACCTGATCGCCCTCAGTGATATGCCCGAAGGTTTCATATTTGCTCTGGAGGTCCGGCTTCCACGTCATGATCTCTTGTTCTTCTCGGCCGGTGCCAACAAAGGCCGGCGGGCCTTCCAGGTTCTCGAACCCGGCGTTCTTGGCCTCCTGAATCAACTCATGCGCGACAACCGGCAGCGACTCCGCGGGCGTGCGATGCATCATATAGACCAGCTTGCCGATCCTCTGCAAGGCCTTGTCCTTGTCCGTCTGCGGTTGCGGCCGGGCGGTGTGGTCGAGGCACAGGACCGTCAGCATCGGGACCGCCCAATCGACCCACTGCTCGATGGCGGCGCGCACGGCCTTCTCATGCTCCTTGCGCACCGCGCCGCGCAGCGGTTTCGGCCGCAAAAACAGCCAGGGCAATATCCTCGTGAGGAACCGGAGCCGGGCCAGCCGGTGCGCCACGAGCACCGCCAGCAACGCCCCGAGCGGGGCGCCCAGTACCAGCCCGAGATCCCGCATATCGAACGCCAGGCGCAGCAGCGGCGCAAGAAGCAGCATACCGGCGACTGCTCCAATCGCTGCGGCCAAGGCCAGCGGGATCGTTCTCGTCTCCGCCGTCACGACCGGGCCGGCGATCCGCACCGGTCGGGCAATCCCGTCGAAGCCCAGCGCCAATGCCGCCACGCTGCTGTCATCAAGCTTCGTCTCGCCGCTGATCAGGGCAATTGAATCGGCCGCGAGCAACTCCTCTTTGAGGACCGCGTACGCCCGCGCTTCGGCCGCCTCGAAATCGCCACGCCCCGGCTTGCGGATCGGGTCCAGCGTGCTGAAGTATTCCGCCGTCGCATCGTCTACGAGCTTGCGGCGCAGCTTCCCCGTCCCCGATTGCACCTTCGCTATGTTCTCCTGCAACTCGAGCATTCTGAAGACATTCTATGACCGGCTGGCGGAAACGCAACCGCCAAATAGACCCAACCATCGCCGGAACGCCAATGATGCCAACCTGTACAGAGTAGTCGCAGCCCCGAACGCAGTATTGCCGATTGCCGCATCGAATCCTTGCAGAGTTGTGGCACCTGTTTGGAGAGCGGCCGTTGCGTTGGGCTGCCTCAGCGGGTAGGATACGGCCGAAGTGCAGGTGGAAGTCGGTCGGTGTCCCGGTTGTGAGTGAGTGCTTCACGATGCATTATTCACTGACGGCTTTGGCGTTACTGTCTCTGCTCGTGGCGAGCGGGTGTCACCGGATGAGCATTCTGGCGGGCGCGGTCGTCTGCCAGGGACTCAGTCGGCCCCCGGAATCCATGCCGGCGGATGGCTGGAGCTACTGGGGCCTCGATGCTCGGTTTCAACCGCGAATTCGGCCGGGGACCTACGCCAGCGCGACGCGGGGCGTGCATTTCATCGGGGTCGACGACCTGGGACGACACGGATACTGGCTGACGTGGGCAGAGCACAATGGCATTGCGTACACCTGCCGTGGCGGGCACATTGACGTGGATCACCTGCGAAAGGCCACCGACTGGACCGGGTATCTGGCGGCCGTGACTCTCGAGCACCTGCACAAGGGTCACACGGCGTTCCAGTTCAGGCTGCGCGAGCCTTCGCGCTGTTTCGTCAAGCTGACGTATCCGCCGGATTGGGACTCCCGGTCCGCCGAGGAGAAAGTACGCATCGCCAGAGACGTCTCCCGATATCTCGGTCAATACCTGGCCTATACGGCGACGACCTGGCACGAGGTGCTGACGTGGTTCGGCTTCGGGCCCAAGGGGTACAAGTCCGAGTTCCAGTCGGCCTTCTCGTGGGAGGACATCTTTTCAAACCTGGTCGGGACGCAGATCGCCGTGGCGGCCCTGCAGGATGAGGCTCGCCCGTTCAGCGAGGCAGTGACGCTGGCCCTGCGCCGCAAGCTCGATTCGCTCGGGGTGCAGCCGGCGGCGGTGGCCTTGCAGGCCTCCGAGGCGGTCCGCGGCCAGTGGTACTCCAGTTGGCTGTCTTTCACGGTGATCCGCAAGAGAAACTTCGACATCGGCTTGGACGACGGTTGTGTCACGCCCTCCATCGTGCGCTGCCCAGGGGTGTGCGATGGGGCTCAGGAGCGCCCGCTGGCCGTTCCGACGCTTGACCGCCTGGCGAGGTATGGCTTCTCCGCGAAGGTGGAGATCGAACCGCGGGTCTGGGAGCAGAACAAGATCTTCAAGGCTCTGTACGACGGCCGTAAGCCCCCCACGAAGAGGATTGATCCGACGGTCCATTTCGCCCGGCTTACCGACTGCATGAGACAGGAGGCGATTCGCCGCCACTGTTTCGATACGACGGTCGCCAGCCCCGAGCCCTGTACGGACGAGTGACGCGATTCTTGATATGGCTCCCGGCCACGGGAAGCATTTCACGACAATCCGCAGGACAACCGCCGTTAAACCACTGAATGCGGCGGCGATCCGGCAGGGCGAGCAACTCGGCGGTGGCTTTGCCGGCCGGCATGTCGTACTTCGCACTTACGCTTGCTCGGCCTGCAATTCCACCGCTGAGACGGAGGCGGCCGGAAAGGTCCAGGCCAGACTCGAGTCCAGCGCGCTCTCCTTGGGAAACGTACATTCCGGATGATATTCGAACACTTCGAACTCCGGCTCCGGATCGAACCAGTACGCTCGTCCGCCGGTGATCTTCCTGCCGCGGATCTGGAAAACGGACTTGACGGACTGAGCGCGATGGGTGTTGACCACGTGGAGGAAGATGCGGTCCCCGGTCCGGCTGGCTGTCACGTCGAGGCCGTCGGGGGTCCGGGCGACTCCGACGGCTTCCCGTCCCGAGTGCCTTCGATACAAACTCATGACCATGGCGACCGGCATCATGAAGGACTTGCCGCCGGGAACCGGGATCATGATGGCGTTGTTCTGCCAGCGTGTGCCGCAGAAATCGGCCAACGTGGCAATCTTGAGCAGGTCGCCGTTTCGCTCGTGCACATTCAAGATGCGCGCGTTGGCGACGCCCGCCGCCCACGTGGAGAGCACCTCGCACCGGTTTCGACCGGGCAGGCCGAAATGGCATTCGGTCAACGCCAGGGGGATGTGGTACTTCGCAACCTGTTCGCGCATGTCACTGATCTTCTCCTGCTGGGCCTGGCATGCCCTCATCAGGTACGTCCAGGTCTTGTCCGGGTCGCGCCGGTATTCGATCCCGTGGAGCGGCGAGCCTTGGCCGCCGGGGCCAAAACCATTGTGGAAAGCGATGTACTGAAGCTGCTCGCCGGCGACCTCCGCCATGCGGCCGGCCCAGCCGCTGTCGCCCCAGCCGATGATCTCGATGGTGGGGTCCGCCTGCCGCATGGCCTTGGCGAACTCCACGGTCTTCTTCGCCGCCGTATCGACGTCGATGCCCTCGTCGTAGGACGTCTCGTTTCCGATCTGCCAGAGTCGCACGTTGTACGGGTCTTTCACGCCGTGCTGTTGTCGCAGGGAATTGGAGGGGCTGTTGCAGTAGTCCACCCATTCGCCGGCCTCTTTGGCGTTGCCGGACCGAACGTCGCCCTTGGGCGACACGGCCCAGTACTTGCGCCCGTCCGATTCGAAATTCACCACGATCAATGGGTCCGCTGCCACGCGCCGGCAGAAGTCCACGAACTCGTGCGTGCCCACCTGGTTCAGGTACATCCCGCCCCAGAGCTGATTGAGCATGGGACGCCGCTGGCTCATCGGGCCGACCCCCTCCTTCCAGCGGTAATAGGAACAGAAGCAGCCTCCCCACCGCATGAGCGTAGGAGCCAGCTCCTGCGTGATCCCAACCACGTCCTCGCGCCAGCGGTCCGCCGCGAAGTCCCACGCAGCATCGACCGAGCTGTCCGTAACGCCCAGCGGCTCCATGAACTGCATGTACAAATAGGGCGACAACGCAAATCGGGGCTTGGGATCCACTTCAATCGCCGGCCGGCTCTCCCCTGCCAATGCCGGACCGACGACGGACGCCGCCGCACCGGCACCCAAAAGACCCATGAACTCCCGCCGCGTTGTGCCTCGCGCATCCTTTCGATTTCTCATAACAGTCTGCTCTCCTTTGCCGAAACCCCAGCAATCCGGGCTTTCCAACGCACGGGGACAGCCGCCACAGGCAGCTTACCCCAAGCGCTCGCCCCACGCAACCGGTTCCTCAGAGCGGATAGACTGTTGACATTTCAGGGCCTGCTGCATACACTATAAGTCACGAAGTAGTGAAGCGCGTACTGGCTGACCGATTTCAGCCTCCTGGCACATTGGAAATTCGACGAGTCCGACGGCGACGCGGCCGGCGATCACGACGGCGTCCTGCAAGGCGGCGCCACGTGGCAGCCGCAAAGGGGCCGGCGCACTGCTTCTGGATCGTGTCGACGATTACGTGACAACCAGTCCTGTGCGCGATCCGAGCGAGGGACCCCTCAGTGTCTTTGCGTGGATCAAAGGCGGCTTGCCGGGACAGGTCATCCTTTCCCAGGCGGGCGGCGCCGACTGGCTGGGCGCCGCCAGCCCCAACGGCTACCTGAAGACGGATCTGAAGGGCCACGGGCGCTTGGGACGCACATTGACTTCGCAGGCAGTGGTCACGGACGGCGCGTGGCATCTCGCAGGGTTCGTCTAGGACGGCAAAGAGAGGATTCTCTGCGTCGATGACGTCGAAGCAACTCGCGACACGCAGCCCTTCCTGACCGGCGTGCTGACAGGCCTGCGCATCGGCTACGGAGCCAGCGGCAGGCAAAGCATCTTCTGGCGCAACCTGATCAACGACGTGCGGATCTATGATCGGGCCGTGACGCCTTAGTGTGACAACGGACAATTAGGGAGGGCCTTGAAATGACAAGGTGTGGCTGGGTTGGTCTGGTGGTGTCGTTCATCGTATCGTGGTCGTGTTGTGCTTGCCTATGGGGACGACCCACAACGGCCCAGCAGGCCGAAAGAGTCGTAGCGGGATGGCTCAAAGCAGACCGAGAGCCACTCGGAATGTCCCTCGGACGCCACGTCAGAAGGGTTGACACGTTCGCAGATGACAACGGCGAGCCACTTTACTACATCGTCTACCTTCAGGCTTCCGGATTCGTCATCGTCTCGGCAGATGATCTGGTCGAACCAATCATCGGTTTCGTTCAGGGCGACAGGTTCGACGCGTCACCCGAGAACCCGCTCGGGGCATTGGTGACCGCCGATCTGACGAGCCGGATTGCAGCCGTTCGGGCGGGTAGCACCCTGCGAATCACGGCCGGGGAATCTTTCGAGCGGGACGCCCAAAGCAAGTGGAGACAGCTCATGGACCTCGGCGAAGGTCCTAAGGACAGGATTGTCGCAACGGCCTTGGGTATCCCTTCGATATCGGATGTTCGTGTAGCTCCCCTTGTGAAAAGCAAATGGGATCAAGTTGGAGTGACCTTGACAGAGGATTGCGAGTTGGCTTGCTACAACTACTATACGCCTCCATTCACCACTCCCGATGGCGATCCCTGCAACTACCCCTGTGGCTGTCCGGCGACCGCTTTGGCGCAGTTACTGTGCTACTACGAGTACCCCACGACGGGGATAGGCGTGCACGAATTCATGATCAGAGTTGATGGTGTCCAACAAAGAGCGTTTACTCGCGGCGGCGATGGTTCCGGCGGGGCCTATGACTGGGATATGATGCCATACGAGCCAAACTGCACTACAACAGAAGGGCAACGGCAGGCTGTTGGAGCACTCTGCTACGACGCGGGTATCTCTATGAACCAGGGGTACAGCGCGAAAGGATCAGGTTGGTCTGGGTGTAGCTGTGACCTGATCGCAAGAGCACTAACGACCACGTTCACATATGCCAACGCGGTCCACGGATATAATTCTGAGTCTCCCATCGGTCGGGGCTTGATCGGAATGATCAATCCCAATCTGGATGCGAAGAAGCCGGTCATTCTGTCTACGATCCCACACGCTTTTGTATGCGACGGATACGGCTACGATTTTTCAACGCTCTACCACCATTTGAATATAGGATGGTTAGGTGTTGATGACGTGTGGTATGACCTGACTACCGCCATCTATGCAACCACGACGAAATATGACGTGGGGATTGTCTGCAGTTGCGTTTACAACACGCAGACCATACGGGCCGGTGACGGTGAGATCGTAAGCGGCAGAGTGCTCGACCAGAATGGGGGGCCGATAGCGAATACTGTCTTGTATGTGAAGTCGGGAGGCGAGACTATCGCCGAGACTGAGACCGACTGCCAAGGCATATACGCCTTTGACTGCCTACAATCCAATACTACCTATACCGTGAATGCGGCGCTGAAGGGGTACGGCTTCAACAGGCAGAGGGTCACCACAGGCATTTCCAAGGATAACTCGATCACGTCAGGCAACATCTGGGGTGCTGATCTTGTGGGCCTGCTCGGTGACTTCAACGGCGACCAAATAGTGGACATGAGGGATCTTTCTACGCTCGCCCAGCACTGGGGCCAGGATGAATCGTCGGTTGACGTCGCGCCTGGACCGTCGGGGGACCATGTGGTGGACTACAGGGACTTGGGGGTGCTCGCTGAGTATTGGCTCAAGAAGGTCCCACTGCCGCCACAGCCAGGTCTGGTGGCCCACTGGAAGCTGGACGAGGCGTCGGGCACCGTGGCCGCCGACACCGCGGGGACGAATAACGCCACGCTGGTCGGCGATCCTGTTTGGCAGCCGACGGACGGAAAGCTCGGCGGGGCCTTACAGCTCGACGGCGTTGACGACTATGCCAGCACAGGGTGCGCGCCCGACCCGTCGGCTGTGCCGTTCAGCGTCTTCGCCTGGATCAAAGGCGGTGGACCGGGCCAAGTGATCCTCTCACAGGAGAAGGGGTCCAATTGGCTAATGGCAGGCGCCGGCGACGGTGCTTTGTCCACCGAGCTCAAAGACCGCGGGACGAAGGCACTGGCGTCCCTGACAATTATCACTGACGGGGAATGGCACCATGTCGGCGTTGCCCTCGATAGTACGAGCCGAATGCTCTACGTGGATGGCGTTCAGGCCGCCGCAGGCACGCAAGTCGTTCCCCCGGGATCGACCCGTGGTCTATACATCGGCGCGGGAAGCACGCTCACCCCCGGCAGCTTCTGGTCCGGCCTGATCGACGATGTGCGAATCTACAACCGGGCGGTCAAGCCGTAGGTGAGATCGGGGAGTCACGCGACGGTTCGTTTGGGGCCGGAGCTACTTGGCGGTCAGGGCCAGGATGGTTATGTCGGCCATCTGGGCGAGCGATTGGCGGAATGTCTCCACGGCGCCGGCGACGGCGTTGATGAGGCCCTGGGCAGAGTTGTGCGGGGCGGTCTTGAGGATTCTCGTCAGGCCCAGGGTGCCCAGCTCCTCGCCGCGTGGGGAGCGGGTCTGGAGCAGGCCCGGCGTGAACAGGACCAGGCCCTTGATCTCCTTGAGCTTGAGGCTGTGCTCGTGGAAGACGGCATCCTTGGCGCCGAGTTTGGCGGGGCCGGGCTGGCCGACGGCGGCCCAGCCGGAGGACAGCAGGGCCAGCGGCTGCGGATGGGCGGCGTTGACGTATCGAATCAGGTCTTTTCGCGAGTCCACCACGGCCAGGAATATCGTGGCGGAGGCGGCATGGAGCGGGTGAGCCACGAGCTGCCCGTTGACGGCGGTCAGGACCTCGGACAGGCTGCCTTCCGGACCCACCACAGGCCGCAGGGTCAGCCGCAGATTCTGCAGGAAAAGAGCGCCCGGCAGCCCGATGGCGTCGACGTGACCGATGGCAAACGCCGCATGCTGCTCGTCGATGCGCCACACGTCGCAATAGTCGCCCCCCACCCACGCGACAGGTTTGTGATACGCCGCCAGGTCGAGAGCGGGAGCGATCTCCGTCGGTACGACGGGGGCCAGCTTCGACTGCATCTCCCGGGCCATCAGAAGCTGCGAATCGAGGATGCTCCGTTCCGCCCGCAGCTCCATGAGCAGCAGGCTCTTGCGGACCTTCGCCACTTCCTCGGCCACCAGGCGCGTGAACGCGAACATCTCCTCCGGCGACACTCCAAAACTCTCCTCGAACGGAAAATCAAGATAGAGCATGTCCAGAGTGTCGGCCCCGGCGCTGAGCGGCGCGCAGATGATGCCCCGCGGACTGAACTCGTCGATCAGCGTGATGGTGACCTCCGTATCGGAGGAGAAGATCGTTTTGGCCATGGCCGGTGCGCCCGTGGAGCGTGCCCGCTCGATCACGTGGCGGGAGAGGCGATACGCCCGCTCCTGGAAGGCCACCGGCAGCGAGGGATAGAAGCCCGAAGCATCGCCCACCGTCGTGTCATACAGATTATCGCCGAGGTAGACGGCGCAAACCTCCGGCTTCTGCGGCAGCGGCCCGTTCACGGGCGCCCGCAGGACCAGCGCGACGGTGTTTCGCGTCTTGCCCAGATGCCGGCAGACCTCCGGGTACAGCGCGGCCAGGTTCGTCAGCTCGGACAGGCTTTGCGTCAGCTCGGTCCACCGCTCGGGACACGGCCGCTTTGCCGGCGTCCCGCTCTGCTTATCCTCGTGGAAGAATTCAGTCTCGAAGTCGGCCAGCACCAGATTCACGTCGTAGGCCGGCAGCGGGCCCTTGGCCGTCAGCCATTGCGGCGACTGCACGATCTTCAGGGCGAACGGGCCGACGTGGACCGGCTCGCCGGGCAGCACCGGGCAGACGTCGATTCGCCGGCCGTGGACGAACGTGCCGTTGCTGCTGCCGAGGTCCTCGAAGAGCCACCGGCCGAACGGGTCCCGGAAGATGCGGACGTGCCGGCGGGAGATCATCCGGCTGTCGAGCACGATGTCGGCGGGTTTGGCCCGGCCGATCACCGACCCCAGCGGGTTCAGGTCCACTTCCCAGCTCTCGCCCCGCGCGTGAATCGCCAGTCTGGCTGTCTCCATGTTCTGCTCCCCTCACAAGTAATACCCGAACACAGCTACGCAAGCACACAGAATCATGCTCTTGCCGGTCCTATGGTACACCACGCCGTCATCGAAGGCAAGCCCGCAGAAGGCGCCGCAAGCATCTGCGGCATCGCGCCTGGGAGGGTGTAGTACCTGTCGCACGAAGAATCTCGCAGGCGAATCGTAAATGGCGACTTTCCATTGATATTTTTCGAGGGAGCAGGTATAATGCAACAAAATGGAGCGGTGAAGGATGAGGCATTTGGGTGACATTTCTGCCGGACACACCTTGATTCGCATCGTTTCTCTACCCTGACGTGGCTATTTACTTTGGCACCCGCCTCGATCCCGTTCCCTGACGGTTGTTTTCCTGCACTCACATTGTCGGCGGCGGGAGAGAAAGGAAGGGATGTATGAAAGCGAACGGTAGTCATGGCTTCAAGGTGCTGGTGGTCTGTGTCGCTGTCATTCCTGTTGTGGACAGTGGTGTGAGGGCTGATTTCACCTTCGGCCGGCCCGTCAACCTCGGGCCGAACATCAACAGTTCGTCAGTCGAGGTTGACCCAAGCATCTCGGCGGACGGCTTGGAACTATTCTTCGAGTCCCGCAGATCTGGCGGGCACGGAAATGGTGATATATACGTGTCAAGACGGGCAAGTAAAGATGACCTTTGGGGACCTTGTATGAATATCGGGGCCCCGGTCAACACAGCGTATTACGACCAATGCCCGAGTATCTCGGCTGACGGGCTGTCGCTGTACTTTTCCTCTGACAGGCCCGGTGGGTATGGCATCGATGACCTTTGGGTAACCACGCGAGCACGCGTCTCAGATCCCTGGGGACCGCCTGTGAATCTCGGAGCGACCGTCAACACCTCGGCTGACGAGTGGATGCCGAGCATCTCAGCCGACGGCCTGGTTCTTTTCTTTATGTCCAGTCGGGCTGGCGGGTTCGGCGGTAACGATCTATGGTTTACAAGCCGGGCAACGAAAGATGACCTCTGGGACAGTCCGGTGAATTTAGGGGCCACAATAAACAGCTCTCTTAATGAGGCTTGCCCGGACATCTCCGCCGACAGCCGTATGTTATTCTTCAGCGATCACATGCTTGGACCATTTCGGCCCGGCGGTTGTGGTGGGCAGGACATATGGGTGACGAGGAGGGCAATAACAAACGACCCGTGGGGAGAACCGATGAATCTCGGACCAGTCATCAATAGCTCGGATTGGGAGTTTTCGCCGAACATCTCGAGCGATGGTTCCACCCTGTATTTCGCTTCCATGCCTCCCGGCGGAACTGGCAACGCGGACCTATGGCAGGCACCGATCATTCCGGTCGTTGACTTCAACGGCGACGGCAAGGTGGACATCCAAGACCTTCTGAGACTCATCGAATCTTGGGGCAAGGATGACCCATCGGTGGATGTGGGCCCCATGCCATGGGGCGATGGCAAGGTCGATGCCAACGATTTGGAGGTCCTGATGAGCTACTGGGGTCAGGAGATTGGCCTGCTCGCCTGCTGGAAGCTGGATGAGGCCGAAGGGGGAATTGCCGCTGACAGCGCAGGAGCCAACGACAGTACACTGGTGGGCGATCCTATTTGGCAGCCGACTAGCGGAAAGCTCGGCGGCGCCCTGCAGCTTGACGGCATCGATGATTATGCCAGCACCCCGTTCGTCGTGGACCCAGCCAAAGGTCCGTTCAGTGTCTTTGCCTGGATCAAAGGGGGATCGCCGGGGCAGGTTGTCCTCTCGCAGGAGAAGGGAGCAGATTGGCTGATGGTCGGTCCCGACGGGGTATTGAAGACGGCATTGAAAGGCTCCGGCCGCCTGGACAAGCCGTTGGCATCACCGGCTGTCATTGTGGATGATGCATGGCACCGTGTTGGTCTCGTCTGGGACGGCGCGAATCGGATTCTCTACGTCGATGATGTGGAGGTCGCTAAGGACATACAAACCAGCCTGGCGGCTCCCGCGGGAGGTCTGACCATCGGCGCCGGCAGCAAGCTGGCCGCAGGCACCTTCTGGTCCGGCCTGATCGATGATGTCCGCATCTACAACCGGGCCGTGAAGCCGTGATGCTTTGATCGGACGGCGGGCCCGACGGCTATGCTTGCGTCAGGTCGGTCCATTGGATGCCGAGCTTGCGGGCGGCGGTGGCGAGGGGCTTGAGGTGATCGCCGTAGGCCATCATCCAGTGGGAGTCACGGACCTCGCCGAGCAGCTTCTTCCAGTCGCCCTGGATCTCGACGTCCTGTTGGGAACGGCAGATCTCGTAGAAGGGGTTGCTCCTGACGATTCCGGTGAAGCCCAGCCAGCGGCCGGTGCTGTACTCGGGATCGATGAATGTCACCTGCCGGCCGATGGGCATCTCGACCTTTGGCGCGGCGCCATAATCCGATTCGTAGTGCGTCAGGATTCGCGCGGGCTCGTAGCGCGTGCCGTCGAGCCGGCGCGGGGCGGTGCAGTGAGCGCACGTGACGAGGCCGTCGTGCGGAAACGTCGAGTTGTGCAGGAAGACCGGCCGGCCGCTGACGTAGCGCAGGAGGATGCCCGCCGGGATGATGACGAAGTCGGACTCGCAGAAGGCCATCAGGCCCTCGTCGTTGATCAGGCTCAGGACCAGGCACGCGGTCGTTTTGGCCATCGGCATGATCGTGCCCATGCAGGAGCGGATCGTGAACGCCGGTGCGCTGTGCTCGCGCATCAGGTCCCTGAAGATCGTGTAGAGCAGGAACGTGTTGACGACGAATTCCTTGTCGGTTTCGAGCATCGTGTGCGGCAGCGAGAGGTAGGCGTCGGCCCACTGCTGCGTTCGCGCCACCAGGTCGCCGTCCTGCCTTGCCACTTGGAGCCGTGCGGCGACGTCGTCGTAGGACACGTCGATGATCTCCAGGCCGAACTTGTCGCGCGCGACCTGCGGGGCTTCCGGCGAATACTTGCCCCACGGTCCGCCCAGCGCCACGATTCGCGTGCCGAGGAAGTTCTTGAGTCCGTAGAGGGCCCGCAGCCGCCACAGCAGCTCATCATAGTCGTCCACGACAACGTCATCGACGTGGACACCGCCGTGATCCAAGCGCGAGTTCTGCCGTGAATCCGACGTGTCGGTCAGCAGGTATTTCGTGCTCAGGGCCTCGTACCAGTAGTAGGCGGGGCCGGAGCGCCGGCGGACGAAAATGATCGTGTCCTTGTCTTTCTTCGGGGCAAAGCACGCCCGCAGCAGGTCGCCGGAGCCGCTTGCGGCGTAGACGATCACCGCGTCGTAATCGCCCTCATGCACCTTTGCCGCCTGCGCCGGCGACTTCACTTTGACAACCGGCAATACCCGCACGGAGAAGTCCGCTTTGGCCGAGAGCGTATTCAGCTCTTGCGCAATGGCTGCCGCCTCCTCATCGGCCGCCTCATCGCTTTGCACGCCGCCCCAGGACTTCCACGACGTGGCGGGCCTCTTCTGAGCCACCTGGTACATCAGGATCGGCTGGATCGTGAGGGTCCTGCCCGTTCGGACCAGCGGCTTGTGCGGGTCCCAATTGTCACGCTCGGCCTGCCCTGACGACGACTGACCCAGGCCCAAGGCCCCGGCGGCGCCTGCGGTCAGGGCCATGAACTCTCTGCGATTGATCGAATCGAACGACATGGCTTTCTCCTACGGTGGACCCCGGCTCGACGGAACTCGTTGAAGTCATCGTGCGGCCGCAACCTTACGACGCGATCACTGGCCGCGATAGCAATAGATCGATCCGTCTATATCTTAGCGAAATGCTCCACTGAATGAAAGTTTTCATTGACATTTCCGAGGGGACAAGGTACACTCCAGTCGCAATCGACCGGAGCGGTGAAAGAAATGAGGCATTCGAGTTGCATCTTTGTCGGACGTACACCAATTCCCACCTTTCTTGAGACTGTAGCATTGTTACAGAGGATTTTCTCGCCTTCAGGCGTGGAGTTGGACGATATCTCCGAGAAAGGATTCTCTTGGAGGTACGGTCATGGATGGCCCGGGGAGCTATGTTGGCGA
>Ga0315277_10004157_pt1 | contig 19387 bp, 15 predicted proteins | sample YL17G05_15_MG_FD_203695 | JGI IMG/M metagenome (GOLD analysis project Ga0315277, IMG submission 203695) | Sediment microbial communities from Yellowstone Lake, YNP, Wyoming, USA - YL17G05_15 | ecosystem: Environmental > Aquatic > Freshwater > Lake > Sediment | place: USA: Wyoming | collected... | reverse complement strand
CTTCTTCCAAACCGTTCAACCGAACGGTCTGTAACAAAAAGGAGAAAAGAAAATTGCTTGAAACAGGACGTGTAGCGCAACTATTCTTCCTAATAGTAATCTGCGCAGCTGTAGTGTATTTCGTTGAGACAGCGAGACGTGGAAAGCTGCCAAAGCTACGGAAACTCCCGGGCCTCGACGCCGTGGAAGAGGCAGTGGGCAGAGCCACAGAGATGGCCAAGCCCGTTGTGATCTCCACAGGCATTGGTGGGCTAACAGATGTTACTGCACCCCAGACGGTCGCAGGGCTTAGCATGGTCGGATACGTCGCTAGGCTGTGCGCCAGATATGGTGCAGAGCTGATTGCCCCCGCAAGAATGCCCTATGTGATTCCTATCGAGGTTGAGATCATCCAGACTGCGTTCAACGAGGAAGGAAAGACTGAGGAAGCAGCAAGGGCCGAAGACATGGTCCACTACTTATCCGACTCGCAGTTCGGCTATACAATTGCCTACCTTGGGCTTCTGCAGAGAAGGCAGCCGGCCGCTCACATAATGGTCGGCGGGTACTGGGCTGAGTCTCTTCAGCTAGCCGAAGTCGGTTTCAACATCAAAGCCATACAGATCGCAGGAACTGCCAACACGCACCAGATCCCGTTCTTCGTGGCCGCGTGCGACTACGCGCTCATTGGAGAAGAGATCTACTGTGCGGGAGCATACCTCTCCAAAGACCCTGTCCAGAGCGGCAGCGTTGCTGGCCAGGACATCGGGAAAGGAATAGCTTTCGTGATCATCGTTGTTGGCATAATCCTGACTGCTGCCGGAATCCCTGTCTTGACCAACCTCTTGAGATCATAGAGGGTGAATGAGAATGAGCTTCTATAGGAAAAAGGAACTTCCGATAGCGATAACAGCGCTCTGCGCAGTGCTGGCGATCTTCGCCACATACTTCAAAGTGCCTGAAGCCAAGGCTGCGTCAACTACGGTCCAGACATGGATGCTTGTGATCGTGAACTTCGCTGTCACCGTGGGCTTCGTGATGGTTATCAGGATGCACAAGAAACGCATAGACAAGCGCAAGCCAGGAGAGAAAAGCTGGATGTTCAGTGCTTGGCTCATCGCTGTCCTGATCGTCTATGCACTTCTGGGGATATATGGAGTAGAATCAACGCGTACTGGTGCACCCACTAATGATCCATCATTCAACTGGGTCTACAACAACGCAGTCGTGGCGCTGGACAGTGCCATGTATTCGTTGCTGGCTTTCTTCATAGCCTCAGCCTCGTTCAGAGCATTCAAGGCCAGAACAAAGGAGGCTGGTGTACTGTTGATCTCGGCTGCAATAACTATGCTGTACAACGCACCTGCAGGATCCACAATATTCGGGCCGCTAGCACCTAACTTCAACAGTCTAGGCGAGTGGATACTGAACGTGCCGAACATGGCCGGTTTTCGAGGAATCACAATTGGTGCTGCCGTTGGAGCCATATCTCTGGGGATTCGGGTGCTGACTGGAAGAGAGAGAGGATACTTGGGAGCAGGTGAATAGAAATGTCATTTTGGAAGAAACTTGAGGCAGTGGACGTCAGAATCATCTACCTGATCCTTTGGATTGCAATCGGAATACCGCTTCTCACGCCGCTCTATCTGCCGCTCTCGATAAGCCCAGACACCGTGCTCTACTATAAGGCCATTGAAGCGTTGCCCGCGGGATCTGTTGTGGTACTTGGCATGGATGTCTCACCTGCCGGATACGGTGGAGAGCTAGGGCCTCAGGCCCGTGCAACAACATACCACCTGTTCACCAAACCAGTCAAGGTGATCTTTCTGAGTTTCTGGGAGACCGGTGCCCCCCTGATACAAGACGTTTGGAAGAACCAGTTCGTTGCAGGTGAACTGAAGAACAAGAAGTATGGAGAGGACTATGTGAATCTGCACTGGATACCTGGCTCTGAGACCGGAATGGCAGCATTTGCTGAGGATATTTGGAAGACTGTCGCGGCAGACTACAAGGGCACGAAACTTGCGGATCTTCCCATGATGGCAAAAATCAAGTCAATAAATGACATTACAATGCTGATAGTCATCGAAACAGGCACCCCGGGCGGACCTGAATATCTGCGCCAGTGGCAAGCAAGAAACAGAAATCTCAAGATGCTGATAGGCTCCTTAGGAGTGAGTGTCCCCGGCAACATTCCCTACGTTGCGTCAGGACAGTACATAAGCCTCCTCCGAGGCGGCAGAGGTGCTACTGAATATCAGCGAATCTTGAACATCGTCACGCCAACAGACGTGCAGAGTGCTGATGCAATGACTATGTCACACGTAGTCGTTCTGGTCTTCCTACTGGTCGGCAACATCGGCTATCTAGCATTGAAAGGACAGAAAGGAGGAAAAAAGTAGGAGGAAATTGAGATGGCAGCAGATCTAGCTACAATGATTGGAATATATGTCTACGCTTTGTTCGCTCTAGGAGCCTACAGTTTCACCTACAAGGACAACAGCTTCTTCAGATTCGCTGAGCACACCTATGTGGCGCTTAGCATCAGCTACAACGCGGCGGTTTCGTACGGATACATACGATTTACCGCAGTGCAACCCATTCTTACAGGAAAGGACATGACTTTCATCATACCTCTGTTGATAGGTGCCTTGTTCATCTTCTTCTTCTCGAAGAAGTACTTCTGGCTATACCGATTCCCAATCTCTATCGTGACCGGTACGGGCATGGGTCTGGCTATGAGTGGCACAATATCCGCGCAGTTCTTGGACCAGGTCATCGCAACCGTTAGGATGCCTTTGTACGTGGTCGACAAGATTCTGGGCTTCCAAGCAATGGACACACTCAACAATTGGCTAATACTCATAATGGTGCTCGGAACACTAGCGTACTTCTTCTTCTCGATCCCACCGGAGACAGCACTCGGAGCAGCCACGAGCAAGCTTGGGCTCATTGGCCGCTGGACAATGATGATTGCCTTCGGATCCGCCTTCGGCAACACTGTGATGACGAGAATGAACCTGTTCATAGGAGTCTACAAGAACCTTCTCAGAGACTACACATCTTTCCTAGGACTAGCTGCGCTAATACTAATCGTCGCCACGTTGGAAGGACAAAGAGCGAAGAAAGCTGAGCAAAAAGCATAGGGCGTCAGAAACCCTATGCATCACCCACTTTTTTTCGAAATCCTCTTTGACTGATGTACTATTGGTGAACGATTTAGGCTGTGTTCCGGCTCAGCTGCAGATAGGCCTTTAAGTGCAGCTTTGCATCCTTGGTCGGTTATCGATTTGATGCGGGAAGGGCCGAGTCTTGAAGACTACCTTGCCACGGGCGCGCTCGCCAATGTCCCCTTGTGGGTATTTCTTCTTCTCCTGTCCTTTGACGTATACAGATACACAGAATCCAATCCTATCTTCTTCTACACGGTCATCCCGATTGTTGCCATGACCGGTGGCGGATTTGTTGCCTCGTATCTTATGTTCAGACGAGTCAGGAAACATACTTTTCGAAGCGGACTATTATTCGCTGTCTCTGCCACCATAGTCAACCTTGTGTTCGGTGTTGCCACTTCCGCTCCTTCGACGCCGTTTGTGGGGGTCATCTGCTTTTTGGCAGGTGCAGTTCTAGGTGTCATGCTGTGGCGCAAGAAAGACAAAGAACTTGAGATCGTCACATGACCATAGGATCACTCGCTGAGTCTCGATATGGACGCCCGGCCCTCTTACAAGTCGTTCTGTCACACAGTCTGCACATCAGGCTTAGCTGGCCAGTACCAGATGAGGAACGCGATCTCTATCTTTCGTGTCGGTCTGATTCAACAATACATTTAAGTCCATACCTTAGTCCTAAGGCGTTTCAAATCGGGAAGAGTGACCGATGTGGGAAATCAGGCACCTTCATTGGACCCTGAAAAGATCAACGTAATTCTCGCCACAGACTGCGGCAGTACCACAAGCAAGGCCAGATTCTTCAAGAAGCTAAACAATGAATACAGGTTCGTCTCAAGTGGAGAAGCCCCCACGACAGTTGAGGCGCCATATGAAGACGTGACATTGGGCGTACGAAACGCCGTGAGAGAGGTGGAAGAGCTGACAGGACACAAGCTCTTGTCAGATGAAGGAATCATACTGCCGTCCCAAGGAAACACAGGAACAGATCTCTACGTCACTACAAGTAGCGCCGGTGGAGGCCTTCAGATGATGGTTGCCGGTGTCGTGAAGGCGATGACTGGGGAGAGCGCTGAGCGTGCCGCGCTGGGTGCTGGGGCCATTGTCATGGATGTGATCGCTGTCAACGATGGACGGCGTCTTCATGAAAAGATAGAGATGATGCGGCATCTCAGGCCAGACATGATCCTTGTTGCTGGTGGTACAGACGGAGGGGATGTCGAGCATGTTGTCCAAACGGCCGAAGTGATTAGGACAGCTGAACCCAAAGCTCGTCTCGGCATAGGCTATAGGTTGCCCATCGTCTACGCCGGAAACAATCGGGCGAGAAAGCAGGTTGAGGAAATCTTAGGTTCAAAATTCGCACTTACAGTAGTGGACAACCTTAGGCCGACATTGGAGGTTGAGAACTCCGAACCGGCACGCGAGGCGATTCATGAGCTTTTCATGGAGCACGTGATGTCGCATGCGCCTGGGTATAACAGGCTCATGGAATGGACGCCCATTCCCATAATGCCAACGCCTGCAGCCGAGGGCAGGATGTTCCGCACTCTTGCGGAGAGAAGAAAGATCAATGTCATCGGAGTGGGCTTAGGCGGGGCAACTACAAATGTCTACTCTGTATATGATGGTAGGTTTGTTCGGACGGTCAGCGCGAATCTGGGCATGAGCTACAGTATCTGCAATGTTTTGCACTCTGCTGGGCTTCAGAACATTACGAGATGGCTTCCGTTTGAGGTCGATGAGGTCAATATTCGAAATGTGCTCCGAAACAAGATGATCAGACCGACCACAATTCCGAGAACAATCGATGAGCTGGTCATCGAGCACGCGGTGGCTAGAGAGGCGCTGAGGCTTGGGTTCATGCATCATAAGTTCTTGGCTCGGGGGCTGAGAGGAGTTCGCATCCAGAGGACCATAGCAGACATCTTCGACCAGAGAGCGTTCACGGAAACGTATATCGACATGATGTACATCCGCATGATCGCGGGCACCGGCGGACTACTATCGCACGCTCCCCGACGGGCGCAGACCGCTCTTGCCCTGATCGACGGATTCCTCCCCGAAGGCGTGACGAAGTTGGCACAGGACAGCGTATTCATGATGCCTCACCTCGGCGTCATGTCCACTGTGCATCCAGCGGCGGCACTTGAGATATTCGAGAAAGACTGTTTGGTCAGAATAGGGACGTGCATCGCCGCAAGAGGCACTGTCGCAGAGGGTGCCGACGCCTTCAAGCTGAGAGCCAGCATGCCGGATGGCTCTCTAGTCGAGAGATCACTGAAGTTCGGAGAAATGGACCGAATCATGCTGGAAGAAGGAAAGACTGCGTCAATCGAGATTGAGCCTGCCAAAGAGCTCGATGTGGGGGGAGGACCCGGAGGCAAGTTGACAACTGAAGTCGAAGGTGGAGTCGTGGGTGTGATTCTTGACGCGAGAGGGAGACCGCTGACCATGCCTCAAGACGATAGGGAGCGCAGAAGACGATTGCTCCAATGGTTCTCTGTACTCGACGCATATCCCAAGGCAGCGATTGAACGATTCGGCCAAGGCCTAGATTCTCCTGTGAGGGTAGATGAACCGGGGAGGAGATCGTAGGAATGGCGCTGGCATACACACCGGGATTGAAGGTCAAGGCCTCAACAACCATTCGAGCGGCAAGGAAACTTCCCATTCCAGGAGAGGTCTTGGTAAAGGACGGAGACCGAGTTGATTTCGACACCGTGGTTGCAAGAACCTCGGTTCCAGGAGGAGTGGAGATTGTGAAGCTCGTACACCTCCTAGGAATCGATCCCGAACAGGTCGGCATGTACATCAAGAAGAAAGTCGGAGACAACGTAAAGAAGGACGAAGTCATCGCTGAGAAGAAAGGCTTTTTCGGAATGTTCGGTTCAGTTGCAAAATCGCCCACTGCAGGAGTCATCCAGCAGATATCAGAACTCACCGGGCAAGTGACGATAGCGGAACCACCTGTCCCTCTAGAGGTCAAAGCCTACATCCCAGGACGGATCGAGAAGGTCATGCCTAATGAAGGCGTGATTGTCAGGACAGAAGGTGCACTGGTCCAAGGCATCTTCGGTATAGGTGGAGAGACGCATGGGAAGATTGAGTTTGTTGTGAGTTCCTCAGACGAGATGCTGACCGCCGACAAGATACGCGAAGATCATGTTGGTAAGATAGTTGTTGGAGGATCACTTGTAAGGTACGATGCGCTGAAGAAAGCCGCCTCTGTGGGGGTCAAGGGAGTTGTCGTAGGCGGAATAGAAGACAAGGATCTCTCCGACTTCCTGGGATATGAAATAGGTGTCGCCATAACTGGCCATGAGAATGTGGGCTTGACCCTGATAGTCACCGAGGGATTCGGCACAATGCAGATGTCTGACAGAGCCTTCAGTCTTCTCAAGAGATTGGAAGGAAAGGAAGCGGCAATCAACGGGGCTACCCAGATCAGAGCTGGCGTGATCCGCCCTGAGATAACAGTCCCTGAGCCTGGACTGGAGAGAAATGTTAGGGCTGAGGGAGGCTCTGAGGTGCCTCAGAAAGGCATGGAGCCTGGCATGGCTGTCCGGATCATACGGGAACCTGACTTCGGCAAGATAGGCAAGATCGTGAGCCTGCCTGTCAACCTACAAGTCGTTGACACAGAGTCTCCTGTACGGGTCTTGAAGGTCGAGCTTGAGGATGGCCGGACTGTTGTTGTGCCTAGAGCAGACGTTGAGATAATCGAGGAATAGGATCGACTGCACCGAATCTCATTCTGCAACCCGTCAGTGTTCGCCGGTATCGTTAATTGTGTCGCACCCGCTAGTGCGCTCTCTTGTTGCCGCATCGACCTCGGTCTAAGACTGATCTGTTTCTTTTCGAATGAAAGTCGGTGTAGGACCTCAAAATCTTCTGAATTAGAGACATGAACCAGAGTCCTTAGTAGGTTGAAGCCTGTCGTAGTCTTGGGAGGAAGAAAGAGGTTCTTGTTCCTTCAGACCAAAAGACCGTATCTGAAGGAACAGAGAGTTGGGGAAGAGCAGAGTTATTCTTCTATTATCTCGACGTTTGCCCGAGGCACTACGACTTTGCGGCCGTCCTCAAGCTGCACCTCAACGACTCTCACGTCGGACTCCGACTCTGCCTTCTGGAGTTCGACGGGTAGGCTCACGACTTGTGCGATTGCTCCGAAGTATGGGTCTCTGATGACTCTGACTGGTGTGCCTGGAGTCATTCCTCCGCTCGCTTCGCCTTCTTCCTCAACTTGACTCTTTGCCTCGCTCTCGGTCAGGGCGATGACTATCTCTGGTCTTATGACTCCTGCTCTGATCTGTGTAGCTCCGTTGATCGATGCTTCTCTTCCGTCGAATGATTTGAGCAGGTCAAATGTTCTTTGGGGCATTTTCATCTTGCCGAAGCCTTCAGTGATTATCAACGTCAACCCCAGTTCCTCCTGTCCAGTGATTGCGACTCCTATCTCGTAGCCAAGGAACTTGATGAGATCCTCGTCCTCGACTCCTCCGACCACTATTCCCTTCACTCCTGTCTTGACTGCCTTTGCCAATGCTTCTCCCGTCACAAGTGAACCGCCCACCAGCACCTTGCCTGCACAAGAAGAATCTATCACGTCACCAGCGAGAACTTCTTCCGGAGACTTCGCAATCATCTTCAGTTCCGCATGGACTTCTCCACCTATGCCGAAGATGCCTTGGACCAGTGCCGCAGCGGTGCGAATCGTCACACCCTCTCTGGGCATGACCTGAACAACCTTCCCTGGTATGTAGGCTGTTATCTCGACAGGAATGTAGGCCTCTCTAAGAGCGATCTGGCCCGTGACGTCAGAGATCAGCTCAACGGTTCCATCTGTCGGCGACTTCACGAAGGATTTGAAGAGACCAAAGAAGGAGCTGCGTTTGGCGATTATCTCATCCTTCGCCACTGGGTCCTTCAGCTTCTTCAGCATGAATTGGCTGGTTTCCTCTGGATCTGTTCCCAGCGCGTTTGCTACGTTTATCAGGTGGACTTCGCCGGGAACCTGTGTCTTCGCCACAACTTGGTCGTGTCTCACTGTGTCGCCTTCCTTGACAACGACTTCCCCTTGAATTGGTAGTCTCCGTGTCTTGCTGACTATAGTGAATCTCTTGACCTTGAGTCCTGGTGTATATGCGTGTGCCATGTCAGTTACCTCCTTGTGTCACTTCTGACCGAATCCGCCCGTAGATGCTTTCAGGATATGCGTCCAATGCTTGGAACCATTCGAGTAGCTTCTTTCTTCTCGCAGTTGGGTCCTCTGGAATTTGGATGGGTCGGCCTCTGCAGTCGAAGATCAATCCCACAACACCGCCCTCTACCGTGGTCTCAAGGCCATGGCCCGGGCCTCTTCCCATATCCAAGTCTTTGGCAGGAGTGAGAACCAGTTTGGCTGTCTTGTGTGATTCGAGAGGAACTACCTTCATTGAGCCAAATTCCACATTATCTTCCACAACACCGCCTTCACTATCAACTTTGAAGCTCAGCGCTAGGCCTCCCTTTGGCAGAACCCCCCTTGGTGCTATGCAAGTTCCAAGTCTGACCAAGCAGTCTTTTTCGAAAATCTCCAAAGCTGCTTTCGGATAGACGGTCGAAAGAACTCCTAGGTGAGGCATCATGAACACACTGTCCTGAGCGATCTTCGTGAGCCCTTCAGGTTGGAATCCATCCATCAGGAGAAGTGCTGACTGCGCTCTTCTCGGTGCGTGAGAGAGAAGCCCTCCCGTTCCTGCCAAGAAATCTACCTGCATCATATCTATGTAGGTTTCCACTTCGGCCTTCTGCTCAAAGATCTCTCCCATGGTTTTGACCCTTTGGACACCCATCAATCCTCTCGCCAGTTGCTTGTGGTGGAAGAAACCTAGCCTCAGCGCTTCGCGTGCAACGGCGTGCTCTACTATGAGTTCCTCAAGGGTTTGCGGGATTGTTGTGGGTCTGATCATCTTGTTCCGAAGTCTGTTTCGAACCAATGCTGGTTCAATGTCCAACGGAACCCAACGCATAATGTTGCTGATTGTAGCCTCTTTCAGGACATTGCAGATGCTGTAGCTCATGCCCAGATTCGCGCTGACCGTCCGAACAAACTTACCCTCATAAATCGAGTAGACGTTAGTCGTTGCTCCCCCCAAGCCAACCCCAATCACGTTGACCTTCCTCAGCTCGGCCAAGGTTCTGAACATTCGGCCTTCCCCGGCCGGAGTTGGCATTATCGGGACCTCCGTCCATTTCATCAACCGGTCATAGCCGGGAGCGTGTGACATGACGTGCTCCATAAAAAGCTCATGAATGGCATCACGAGCCGGTTCGGTCTTCTCCAGCTCAAGGACAGGTCGGATGTTGTCCACTATCTTGAGAGCGAACTTTTCCCCCAAGGTCTTGGATACCGCGGGTCTCGCGTCCTTGTTGCCTGCATAGACGATGGGCAGCTCATAGCCTATACCCAGCCGTGCCCTAGGCTCCGCCGCAGCCACAAGCTCAGCCATTTCCGTAACGTGTGTGATGGTGCCGCCATCCGTTCCTCCCGCGATCAGAATCATGTCAGGTCTAAGGGTTCTTATTCTCTGGATCTTCTGGTGGGGCATCCTTCCGTCATCGACCGCGATTGTGTCCATGACGATGGCTCCTGCGCCCAGCGCAGCTCGTTCAGCACTTTCCGCGGTCATGGTCTTAACGACGCCAGCAACCATCATCTGAAGGCCTCCGCCGGCGCTACTGGTTGTTGCATAGATGTCAACACCGTTCGTGCTCTTGCGGGGCCATATGATGCCCGCTTCCTCCAGTAGGTAAAGTCCTGTCAGTTCTTCGACTTCTCGAACGGCGTTTCGTACGCCCAATGTCACGTCTTCATATGGCGCCTCAACTGTCGTGGGAGCTTCTCCGCTTGAGACGAATCTGTACTCGTCGCCTTTCTTTCTGAAGAGACGTGCCTTCGTCGTTGTGCTTCCTACGTCTGTGACGAGTGCTATCTCGAATTCTTCTGGCGCTTTGGTCGGGCTCTGGCTCAGTGTCCTTTCCTCTCCATCCAATTCTGGCTAGACGCATTGTTCAGAGTCTGCTTTTAAGTTTAAGAGATGAGCATTTTCTTCGAGCCCAAAACGATTAAATCGCAGGCAGACGCGCTGAATTGCCGCTTCGCTTTCGCAAATGATAAATCGATGAAGGTCGCCTCAGTTCGCACAGTGACTCGGCATTGTCAATGCAAGTAGCTGAGAGAGTGATAAGGCTCTGTCAGAAGTTCGGAGCAGAGTACGCAGATGTACGAGTCGAACGCATTTACTCCACGGAGATTAGACTCACACAAGATACATTTGATCAAGTAGCCTCTGGGGTGGACCAAGGATTCGGAGTCAGAGTACTGTACAAAGGAGCTTGGGGATTTGGCTCCTCGACATCACTAAGACCCGACGATGTCACCAAGATAGTGAGGGGCGCGTTCAAGGCTGCCAAAGTCACTTCTTCGTATTCCAAGGAGAAGACACGTCTCGGACATGTCCCTCAGGCCAGGCGAAGTCTAGCGACTGAGGTCAAGACCCCAATGCAGTCTGTGCCCATGGACGACAAGATGCAGTTGACCATGAAGACCTCAGGGGCTGCAAGGATTGATGGCCGAATCGCCAGTGTGACTGTGACTTATAGCGACTCCAGCGGAGAGACCTCCCTTGCAACCACTGAGGGAACACGTCTGACTGGGAAACCAAGTAGAGGAAGCGTTGTCGTTGTGGCTGTGGCCAAGGCAGGGGAGAAAGTTGGCACAATTCGAGAGAGGAATGGAATGCAAGCAGGATTCGAGCTCTTCGAGAAGGTTGACCCGCTTGGACTGGCGAGAAAAGCTGCTGAGAAAGCTCTAAGGTTGCTGGATGCCACACATGCACCTAGCGGAAGGTTCACAGCAATCGCTGATCAGAAACTAGCTGGAGTGTTCGCACATGAGGCCGTAGGTCATGCCTCAGAGGCCGACCACGTGATAACCGGGGAATCTGTATTAGAAGGCAAAGTGGGTCAGAGAGTCGGATCAGGTCTTGTTACAATGTACGACGATTCCACCTTCCCGGGTGGTTGGGGATCATCTCTCTATGATTCAGAAGGAGTTCCAACAGAGAAGCGTCTCATCATTGAGAAAGGATTCCTCAGAGGGTACATTCTGAACAGAGAGGCGGCCGCTCAGTTGAACATGAAGCCCAATGGCGGTGCTAGAGCACAGTCCTTCACATACAGGCCGGTCGTCCGAATGAGCAACACATACCTAACCTCAGGAAACCAAAGCTTTGAGGAACTCCTTGAGGGCGTTGACTACGGAGTCTACCTAAAAGGATCTCGAGGAGGACAAGTGGACACAACAAAAGGAACCTTCCAATTCAGCGCCGAGGAGGGTTGCCTGATTGAGAAAGGGCAACTGACCAAGCCAGTGAGCGACGTGTCGCTGTCTGGGCTGACGCTTGAGACGCTCACGAACATTGATGGCGTTGCTAACGACTTCCAAATGACCATAGGATTATGCGGCAAGGCAGGTCAGGTAGTTACTACAGGAACAGGAAGTCCGCACATAAGAATAAGGAACGCCGTGATAGGAGGAAAATAGAATGAGTGAGTTCTTGGATTATGCAGTCAAGAAGTGCATCAGACTTGGTGTGTCTCAGGCAGAAGTGTTCTCCACCAACGATGTCGACACAAGCGTGGTGATCGAGAAGAAGCAAGTCAAGATTGGTCAGGTGACGCGAGACAGAGGAATGGGCATCCGGGTCCTAGTCAAGAAGGAAGATGGAGCGTCAACCGGATTCAGCTACGTGACAGATTTCTCAAGGAAGGCCATTGCGGAGGCTGCGAAGAAAGCAGTCAGAACGGCCAAGGTGAAGAAAGCAGACAAAGATTTGAAGTCCTTTCAGGAAAAGGCCAAGATCCCAAGAAAGGCCGAGATGTTAGACGGGAAGATCCTCAAGACTGATCCGTCAGACCTTATCAAGATCGCAACGTCGATGCTGGAGGAATCCTCTATGGACTCGCGAGTCTCAACGATTAGCGGAGGTGTCTACTCCGGTGTCGGAGAAGTGTCTATCGTCAATTCGTTGGGAATATCTGCGACCTACAAGTCAACAGCTTTCGGAGGCCACATGTACGTAGTAGCTGAACAAGGCGGCTCAGTTGGCGTAGGATGGGAGGGGCACTCCTCCAGTCACTACGAGAGCGGGAAACTCGTTGCGGCAGCCCGTGAGGCTGCTTCCATAGCCATAAAGCAACTCAATCCGAAACCGCTCTCATCAGGCGTCTACGACATTGTCGTTGAGCAAGACGGATTGGCTGATCTCCTAATGAACACGCTCGTTCAACAGACTAGAGCGGACTTGGCTCAAAAGAACCAATCTCCGCTGGCAGGAAAGGTAGGGTCTCAAGTAGCGTCTGAAATGGTCACGTTTTTCGATGATCCCACCATTCCAAGATCACAAGGCTCCAAACCATTCGATACAGAGGGATGCCCCACCAAGATGCGGCCGATAATAGAAAAAGGGGTATTCCGAACGTTCCTCCACAACTCGTATACCGCAAAGAAGGAAAATGTTGAGAACACCGGCAATGCTTCCAGGTACATCATGTTCGGAACGAGGCCGGAATATGCTCTTGAACCCGGCATAGGCCCACATAACTTGGTCTTGAAACCAGACAAGGGCGAGAAGGAGGATTTGATCAGAGAGGTCAAGAACGGAATCCTAGTCAAAGGCTTCATAGGCGCACACACGTCAAATGTCCAGAGCGGAGACTTCTCCCTAGCATTGGATTCCGTCTTCAGAATAGAGAGCGGAGACTTGACCTACCCAGTCAAACAGGCCATGATCGGAGGAAACATGCCGAGCATTCTCAAGCAAGTGCGGCTTGTAGCCAGCAACTCCAAGGAAGTGACGATGGGTCCGAGAATGACCTTGAACGCGCCCACAATCCTAATCGAGAAAGTCACTGTATCGACTTAGACAAAAGGATCGCTTTGCTTTTCTTATCCTACAGAAACCTTTCTCTCAGAGCTTCTCTCTCAGCGTCCATGATTAGCTCAAAGAGTCGGTCGCAGATCCGTTTCTCTTGCTGCAGAACAGACTCCGCGTCAAGAGGATCGACCCGGCGACCTGCCAACACGTAGGCCGCGGTCCTTCCGTACTTCTCTATCAGCTCTGATGTTTCCTTTGCAAGATTGAGGAGCTCTTGATCTCTCATTGAGACGGCTCTGCCTTTTTTCTTCGCCAAGACTGATGCCTCCTCTTCTGTGAGCGAAAGCATTCCGATTGCCTTGGACCTGCACTTCCTACATTTCAGTCTTGGAGGCAGGTCTTTTAGCTGTATCATCTCAATTTGCTTCCAGCATGAGGTGCAGATGAAGGTCCTTGCTTCATTCAGTATTCTTGCTCTCGTAGATTCTAGCAAGATTCGCTTCATTTTTTCAGGAGGAATGAGATCTGTCTTTCGACTGATCTTCTCTATTCCAATGCGGGTGATGGGGGTCGTCTCTCGTTCATTGCCTAGCAATTGAACTTGAATGACTCCATTGGAGATGTCTTCCAAGATCTTTCTTGTGCTCGGAAGGTCCGAGTCTTTCAGAAGTGTTTCCTTCAGCGATTCTTCAACGACCACTGTTCCTTCCAGTGCTTTCATCAGTTGGTCCAATCGAACGCTGTTGAAATCCACTCTGCGAGATATGGCGCCGAATCTCCTCGCCACATGAACAAGCCTTCTCTTGAAGAGTCCTGTTTTCATTGAAGCCTTCTTGAGTTCTGGCGTGATGTCTCTTCCGCTGAGCTCTCTCAGTATTGCCCGAATCCTTTCCGAGCTGATCGATCCCGCTGTCTGGAGCACAATTCTGTATGCGTCCTGTTGGACTCCGACCGTGTACCCTGTCTCTTCTGATAGGACATGGCCCAGAAGTCTGGCCAAGGTTCGGTTGACCAAGGTTCCGAAGCAGGCGTTGATGATGGCGTAGTCTTCCCATTCTTCTATCGTGATCAGTCTGTCTGTGGGAATCAAGGTCTTCTGATCGACTTGATCGAAGACCTCACGGAGCCCGCGTTCAATCGCTTCTGGATTCGCGGGGTAGATCTCTGAGATTTGCTCTGCAACATATCTTCTGTTTCCGGAAGCCAGATATTTCTCAGCCGCTAACCCTCTCATGTGGCCGACTTCTTGGGCCACCTCCAATGGTACCGGGATCTCTTCTCCAATCCAACTAGGTATTGCACCTGTCGCGTCCGAGATTGGTCTTACGTGGATTTTGTCTCCTCTGAGTCCCAGTATCTTCCAGGGGCTGCCTCGCACGATGAACTTGGTACCCGGTTCCCCGTATTCAGCGACGAATGCTTCGTCTAGGACACCCACAGGTGTGTCAGTTGAGTCGTCGATAATGAGGTATTGTCTCTCGTCTGGAATCATTGAAAGTTTGTTGAAGTAGTATTCGTAAATGTCCTTGATCCTACGCGGCCTCAGAACGACTTTGTCCTGAAAGGAGACCCAAGCCAAGCGAGGGAATCTTCCATGCATGTATGTCAAGACGTCTTCCAAGTCGTCTTCTGTCAACTCCCGGTACGGATAGGCTTTAGAGAACAGGTCCAAGATCTCATTGAAGTACCATCGCCGTTGCTGGATCAACAAGCCCACTATTTGGTGGGTCAATACGTCAAACGGTTTCTCCGGTACAGATACTGGTTCAAGAGCCTCCTCATACGCTCTCCTCGCAATCACGAGGGCTTCAAGAGTGTCATCTGAATCCATGGCGATTATGACTCCGTCTGCTGCTCGTCCCACACTGTGTCCACTTCGGCCGACTCGTTGCAGGAGACGTGTCACTTGCCTTGGGCTCATGTATTGTATGACGAAGTCGATTCTGCCAACATCTATCCCGAGTTCCAGAGAGGATGTGCATACAAGGCCCTTCAATTTTCCTTCCTTCAGTCCCCTCTCCGCAGTGATCCTTGAAGGCTTCGCCAGAGACCCGTGATGAATTGAGACCGGGAAATCAACGTCCCACACTTTGAATCTGCTGGCAAGAACTTCGGCTATGGCTCGGGTGTTTGTGAAGAGCAGAACCGACTGATGGTTCTGAATGAAGTTGCGCATTATTCTAAGCCTGGCCGAGACTTCGGGATGGGTGTACAATCGTGAGGCTAAGGCATAGTCGGCCGGAGCAAGTTCAGGATAGAGCACTTCAAGTTTCATCTTTCTTGCGATGGGCACCCTGACTATCTCGGCTTCTCTGCCATTGCCAACCAGGAATTTCGCAACCTTGTCAGCGCTTCCAATTGTGGCAGACAGCCCAATGATTTGAAAGTCTCTCATGGCGATCATTCTTAGTCTTTCAAGGGCAAGGGAGAGTTGGCTTCCCCGCTTGTCTTCAGCGAGTTCGTGGACTTCGTCTATTATTACCCATCGAACCTGCCGGAGATGCTGCTTCATCAATCTCCCCAGCAATATCGCCTGAAGTGTTTCAGGTGTGGTGATCAGCAGGTCCGGTGGGCTCTTGGCTTGGCGTCCTCGTTCTTTTGTCTCTGTGTCGCCGTGTCTTACTGCAATCTTCACGTCAATCTTGCTGCACCACCATTCCAGTCTCTCTAGAAGGTCCCGGTTTAACGCTCGAAGAGGCGTGATGTACAGTATCCTGATTCCTCTAGGTTCCTCTTGATTTGAGATGTGAAGGCTTAGAACAGGGAGGACGGCTGACTCGGTCTTGCCGGACGCTGTGGGAGCGATCAGAAGAACGTTTTTTCCTTGAAGAATCAGAGGAATTGCCCTTCTTTGGGGCTCTGTGGATTCAAGGAAACCTTTCTCTTGCACTGCGTCTCTGACGGGCTTCACTAGCATCGAGAAGACGTTTGTCTCCGGCAACATCTACTTGGTCAGAGGTTCCTGAAGAAGGGCCTGCAATAAAAAGATGCAAGAATAGCTTGGCTATCCACTTAAGCGAAGGTTCTCACGGGAACAGCAACGGAGCTGAAGAAGGGTGATATGAATTGGTCTTCTGATGGGTCCGTGCTTTGGGGGATGCTAGATCTTCGAGATTGACTCTCGTATCCTTTGAATGGCTTCGACTATCTTGCTGTAAGATGTTGCGAAAGACATTCGCAAGTGGCCGTCTCCGCAAGGTCCGAAGAAGCTGCCTCCAACTGAGACCACGTGGGCTGACATGAACAGGAAATCCATCATCTGCTCAGAGATGCTGTCAGCAACCTTTCCGCGTCCTGCCAGATAGCCCCTGATGGCCTCTCCCTTCTCCTTCAGGAGTGTCTTGAAGCTGGGGAAAGTGTAGAAAGTGCCAGGAGGCATGTGGCACGAAACTCCATCTATCTTATCTAGCTCAGCAACCATCATTCTCCTTCTTCGATCGTACTCCTTCACCATCTCCCTGACGCAGTCCTGCGGTCCCGTGATCGCTGCGTATGCAGCCCTCTGAGAAACTGCTGGCGCGCATATCGCGCAGTACTGATGGATCTTCAGGACCTCATCCATCAATTCCCTTGGGCAGGCAAGATAGCCCACCCTCCATCCAGTCATCGCATAGGCCTTCGAGAAGCCATTGATCACAAATGCTCTTTCTCTCATCCCTTTGAGTGAGGCAATGCTTGTGTGGACCGAACCGTCGTAAACGATCTTATCGTATATCTCATCCGACAGAACAAACAGGTCATTGTCCAGAGCGATGTCTGCCATCTTCTCAATGGTGTCTTTGGGGTACACGGCGCCTGTGGGATTACAGGGGCTTGGGATTATCATCGCCTTCGTCCGATCAGTGATTCTTTCCTTCACCGCCGTAGCGTCTGGAATCCACTTGTCCTCCTGAAATGTTGGAATGCAGACAGGAACTCCTCCAGCGAGTCTTATCGCAGGTCCATAAGCCACGTAGGACGGATCTGGTACGAGAACCTCTTCGTCAGGATCTACGATTGTTTGCAGCACGATGCCGAGGCCCTCGCTGCTGCCAGCTGTGACAAGAACCTCGTTCGGGGCATAATCCCCCTGATTCTCTTCCCTAAGTCTCTCAGCTATCACGGTCCTCAAGTCTAGGTCGCCTAGATTCGCTGTGTAGTGAGTCGCACCTTCCTTGAGTGCGGCTATCCCCGCGTCAATTACGTGTTGAGGTGTTGTGAAATCTGGTTCTCCTGCTCCGAGACTTATGACGTCTGGATACGTTCTCGCCATGTCGAAGAACTTTCTGATGCCTGAAGATGGAACTGCTAGGAGACGTCTGGCTGTGTGCCTCAATACTCTTCTCCAACAGGTTTTGACTATCATATATGAGGCGTACTTAAGCCGTACACCTGCCTTCACGACCTATGCCATGATCATGGCATTTGGCGGTCCTGACAGAGGAGTCGATGTTTCACCAAAAAGATTAACTTTCGTCTGGACAAATACATCGGTTGGTGCCTGAATCTCGTTGAGCAAAAGCCCCAGCAAGATCTGGAAAGAGAGGCTTGTGAAGACAGGCCTTGACCTGATCATTCTAAGATTGCTGCTTGAGAAGCCGAGATGGGGCTATGAAATCAACATGGAGATTCGAGACAAGTTCGATGTGTACCTCAGCGCAGGTACCCTCTACCCACTACTCCACTTACTCGAAGAGAGAGCATACGTGGAGGGAGTATGGCAGTCGGAAAAGGGAAGAGGGCGAAGAATCTACCAAATAACCGAACGAGGAAAGGAGTTCTTGCTGGCTGGACAGAGGGCCCTTGAGGATCTCACGCAGAAGATCCGATCAGAGACCAAGTAAGAGCAGACGAGCTTATCAAAACATTAATTACCAGTGACGCTCGACTATGCCCAAAGTGCCTCTATCAAGGCGAATCAGAACTTGGCAAACACGGTCAGAAAGACCTTTGTCTTCCTTAGGCGAAACGAACTTGTGAAGACCGCCGCAGTGCTTGGACTGGTCGTGTTAGCGGAGTACGCGGTCTTCTTTGGACTCAAGTACTCCTTCCGAACAGAATACCTTCCCTTCCACCCGGTCTCGACTGAGAGCATGGTTCCCACACTCAATGTGGGAGACCTAATTGTTGTGAAAGGAATTGACTCAAAGCTCGTGACTGTTGGCGAGATAATCGTGTTTCACAGCCCAGGAAACCATGATATGCTCATAGTTCACAGAGTTGTGGGCATTAGCTCTCAAGGCGGAAAGCTGTATTTCGAGACAAAGGGAGACAACAATCCCTCAAGGGACAGCTGGTATCCCTATCCTGGAGTCCCGGAAGCCAATCTGGTCGGCGTCGTCATTGGCAAGATTACGTACATTGGCTACGTGATTTTGGCGTTGAAGGAACCGCTATGCATGGCCGTGATAATCATACTGTCGGCACTCATAATCATCCACGAGTTCATTCTTCCTGCGATGAGACAGAATCGAAAGCTCAAGAGCCAAGAATCATCTACGAATCGAACCACCGAAGAGTAGATGCTCGTAGGAGACTTGCCGGCAGCCTAATCGCAATTCTTAAAGTATATAAGCGCACCTTATGGATGGTGCGTTCTACTATGAATGTCCGGTCTAGGAGCAGTGGAAGTGTGGCGAAAGAGGTATTCACCCACATAGAGAACGTCGTTGCTTCAGCAACCCTCAAGCAGGACATAGATCTCAGCTCGATCGTCCGAGTGTTTCCCGGAGTCGAATATCGGCCGGAACAGTTCCCAGGACTGGTCTACAGGCTGAAGAAGCCGAAGACAGCGACGCTCATCTTCAGTTCAGGAAAAATGGTGTGCACCGGAGCCAAGTCGGAGAGGCAAGCAAAGAAAGCAGTGATGAAGGTCACTGATGAGCTTAAGAAGAACGGGATCGTCATTGTGGGCAAACCTGAAATCGTGATACAGAACATCGTCGCCTCAGCAGGACTGGGCGGCTCCATAGACCTAGAGAAGTCAACATATTCGCTTAAGAGAACCATGTATGAGCCAGAGCAGTTCCCAGGCCTAATCTACAGAATGGACGAACCAAAGGTGGTCATTCTTCTCTTCGCAAGCGGGAAGCTTGTATGCACTGGCGCGAAGAAAGAGGAAGAGGTTCACCGCGCAGTAGCCATACTTCAGAAGACCCTCGAAGAAAAGGAACTCATTCACTACGAGTAAGACGGTGGGGTCTTCCGCTTAGGTGAGCGATCTGAGTTTTTCCTAAAAGGTCAGTTCGTTGGTCTGCACGATCTCGGAGTAATCTAGCGGATAGATAGCTGGGTCGTGACTATAGTCAGGCCGTAGAAGAGGCTTGAATCAAGTCA
>Ga0315277_10004155_pt1 | contig 19391 bp, 17 predicted proteins | sample YL17G05_15_MG_FD_203695 | JGI IMG/M metagenome (GOLD analysis project Ga0315277, IMG submission 203695) | Sediment microbial communities from Yellowstone Lake, YNP, Wyoming, USA - YL17G05_15 | ecosystem: Environmental > Aquatic > Freshwater > Lake > Sediment | place: USA: Wyoming | collected... | reverse complement strand
CAATAACCAATGACCAATCACCAATGAATAAATTGGTTTTAGAACCGTTTGTCGATTTGGTTATTGGAGCTTATTTGGTGTTTGGTTATTGGTAATTGGTGATTTACGACGAGAGATGTGATTCACGGAGAAAGTTCGCAATGTATTTAGGTATCGATGTGGGTTCCATTACGACGAAGATGGTCGTGATTAACGAAAGAGACGAGGTTTTAGCGAAAGTCTACCTCCGGAACAATGGGCGTCCTCTCGAAGCCATCCAGCAGGGATTGGAAAGCATCTCCTCTCGATTGGACGGAGAGACCTCCATCGATGGAGCGGCGACCACTGGAAGCGCCCGGCATCTGGCTGCTTACCTCGTGGGGGCGGATCTCGTCAAGAATGAGATCACTGCCCATTCCATCGCCGTCATTGATCTTTTCCCAGAGGCAAAGACCGTTTTCGAAATCGGAGGGCAGGACTCAAAGGTGATCGTTTTGAGGGCGGGGGTGGTTGTAGATTTCGCAATGAACACAGTCTGTGCCGCAGGCACAGGCTCTTTTTTAGATCAGCAGGCCGCAAGGCTCGGTATTTCCATTGAAGAGTTTGGAACTCTTGCCCTGAAGGCGAAACAACCTGTCCGGGTTGCCGGACGGTGCACGGTCTTCGCAGAAACGGACATGATTCATAAACAGCAGATCGGCCATTCCATTGAGGACATCGTTGGAGGACTCTGTGACTCCCTGGTCAAGAATTATCTGAACAATGTCTGTCGGGGCAAAGAGATTCTTTCTCCGATTGTCTTTCAGGGAGGAGTCGCTGCCAATCAGGGCATCCGAAAAGCGCTCGAGAAAGAACTGGAGACCCCTTTGATCGTGCCGGAACATTTCGGTCTGATGGGGGCGATGGGTGCGGCCAAATTAGTAAAGAGAGCGAAACCTTGCAGAACTCTATTCAAAGGATTTGAACTGTCGCGGAAATCCTGTTCGACCCGGGGATTCGAATGTAGTGAATGCGAAAATCAATGCGAGGTGGTCGAGCTCCTGGTCGATCGGGAGGTGGTTGCCTGCTGGGGAGACCTCTGCGAGAAGTACCGCAAGTCTTCAGGTCTTATCGTCGGATAGTCTTATGGTCAACTGGGGTTAAGAATGGAGGAGCGCCACGTCCGGTCCCTAAACCGATTTATCTACCTCTTCCTCTTTCAATTCTGTTCAACCCTTATCCCTCGGTCTGTCCAAAAATTCTTCAGTGTGGTCGTGGGAGATATCTTCTATCTCCTGATGGGAGAGACGAGAGGCTATGTCAGGAAAAATATCGAGGGAATAAGTGGAGGAAGGTGGTCGAAGGAAAAGATCAGCGTGTTGGCCCGGAAGACCTTTCAAAACTATGGCCAGTACCTTTTGGACTATATGGTGATGCATCGCCTTCAGCCTTCCAACAAAAATAGGTGGGTGGAGGAGGAGGTGGGCGGAGGGTATATGGTGGAGGCTCTGAAGGAGGGGAAGGGCGTCATCTGTATTACGCCTCATCTTGGAAATTGGGAAATTGGAGGGCTGCTCTTCTCCTTTAAGGGAGGAAGATTAAATGTCCTCACGCTGGATGAGAGGGATCTGGATACAAAATCTTTTAGAGAAGAAATGAGAAAGCAAAGGGGGATTAAGAACATCTATGTCGATCCGAAGGATGATTCTCCGATGGCGGTGATCGATGCGATCAAGGCATTGCGGCAGAATGAGATCGTGGCGATGTTAGGAGACCGCATCGAAACCCAGAAGACAATGACCTTCGATTTCTTCGGAAAGAAGACCCCTTTTCCCATTGGGGTGGCGATTCTCGCCATGGCGACCGGCGCGCTGGTGCTTCCGGTCTTTGTGGTGATGGAAAAAAACAGAAAATATCGAGGCATCATCGAAACCCCCATCCATTTCGATGCCACTGCAAGGAAAGACCGGGAAGCGGTCATTCGAAACGGGATGGAGAAACTGATTAAAAAATTTGAGGAGTATATCGAAAAATACCCGGATCAATGGTATAATTTTTATTCTTATTGGAGTGAATAGTTTCAAGTTTCGGGTTTCAAGTTTAAAGTTTTTTTAATAATTTAGCTGTTTGAAATAAACTTTTTAAAATCCCTCCCCACCTCCCTTTTCCAAAGGGAGGAGAAACATTTCCCCCTTTTGACAAAGGGGGATAGAGGGGGATTAGATAACGTTTTTCAAAGAGCTAAAGTGTTACAAGTTTTTTAATCCGAAAAGAACTTATGAAAAATGGGGTGAGAGAGGAGAAGCATGGCTGAAGTGAACAGTGAACTGATTGAGAAGCTTAAACAACTGATCATCACGAGATTGAAACTTGCGGATATGACGCCTGAGATGATCGAGACCGATGCTCCCCTTTTTGGCGAGGGGCTCGGACTGGACTCGATCGATGCCCTTGAACTGGTCCTGGGTCTGGAGAAGGAATTCGGAGTGGTTATTCCGGATGCGGAGGTCGGGAAAAAGGTTTTTCAATCCGTCAGGACCATGGCCCAGTATGTCCTGGATCAAAAAGAGGGTTTCTGAAAAAATCTAGAAACCCCCGATTACATCGATTACACATAGATTACTCAGAGGTCGTTGATATAGGTTTCAATGACCTCAAAAAGAGATAGCCTAATGGGAAGGACGGCTTTCTGTTTTCCCGGTCAACTTCAAGAGAGACCAACCCTAAAAGAAGACCATCCTCTGAGGAGAGATCCCCATTTTAAAGAATGGGTGGAGAGGGCTTCCCATCAGACGCCATTTGATCTCCCCGACTTTTCATATAAGGGAGAGGAAACCGGATTCAATCTCAAACTCCAGATATCGACCTATCTCCTCTCGATGGTCCACTTCTATCGTCTCCGGTCTGAGGGGTGGGTTCCGGATGTCATCACGGAACACAGCATGGGAATTTATGCCGCATTGGCTGCCTCTGAGGCGATCACCTTCGAGGAAGGTTTATGGATCACCGAATCGATCGGAAGGATTCTCGAAAGAGAAGGGGCGTCTTCCGGAGGAGCTATGGCGAGCATCGTGGGACTTCCATCCGGGGAAGTTGAGAAGATCAGCCAGGACCTGAACGGATTTCATCTGTCCATCGCCAATTATAACGGTTCGATGCATTTCGTCCTTTCTGGAGAAGAGGAAGGGATAGAAAAGGCCATGGATCTCGCTCTTTCAAGAAAGGCGATCTCCGCCACTCGACTCACCTTCAACATTGCCCTTCATTCTCCCAGCCTTTCTGTTTTGAGTGAGGGAATCGATGATCTTTTAAAGGATATAGAGGTTCGGTCACCCAGGTATCCTGTCCTCAATCACTGGACGGTCAGACCTCTGAGGAGAGAGGAGATCAAAGGTTTTCTGTCGCAGGAGATCGGACAGCCTGTCTATTGGGATCGGTGTGTGGAGAAACTGATCCAGGAAGGGATTAGCCAATTCATTGAGGTGGGGCATGGAGCTACCCTGACCAAATTGATTCGATGGATCAATCGAGAGGTGGAGGTTTTCTCCGCGGGAGATCGTTTTAAAGAAGGGGCAGTGAGATGAAATACCATGAGACGATGATCCAGGTTCGATTCTATGAAGTCGATGCCTACAGCGTGGCCTGGCATGGTCACTATGTCGGCTGGTTCGAGGTGGGCCGAAACAATCTGACCGAACGGTTTCATATGGGCCCCCTTCAACTGAAAGAGAATAACCTTTTAGCCCCCGTGGTGGAATTGAATTGTGAATATAAATTTCCGGCCACCTATGGAGAATCCCTTCTCATCCAGACGACGATGGAGAGGACAGAGGTGGCGAAACTGATCTTTCACTACCGGGTCCTTTCGCAGGGAAACGGAAAGGTGCTGGCCACAGGCTCCACGACCCATGTCCTCACTGATCTTAAAGGGAATCTCCTCTACCGTGTTCCTCCGGAGGTGCTCGAAAGAATTGAAGCCATGCGAAAGTATTTAGAGGTGTAATGAAAGAAGCTCAAAGCCACAGAAGGCAGTAGGCAGAAGGCAGTAAGAAGTTATCAGTTTTTGAAAATCCAATCAATCGATGATCATGTGTTAAATCTATGGGTAATCCGCATTCCGCATTCCCTGCCCGTCCGGCAGGCGGGCGCAATCCGCAATCAATGAAGGTTCTTCTCATAGATCCTCCTCATCGGCTCTTTCCGGGTCTTCGAATGTGGACCCCTTCTTTTGGCCTTCTCCAGTTAGCCGCCTATCTCGAAAGAGAAGGAATAGAAGTCCAGATCATTGATGCAACCACGCTTACGAACTCCTGGAAGGATCTTGCCTCCTTCGTTTCCTCATCGGCGGCAGATGTCATAGGAATCACCTGTTCAGCCACCAGTCTCTCTCCTGAAGCCCTTCAGACCATCCACCTCTGCCGGAAACTTTCCCCTCATTCCCTCATTGTCGCGGGCGGAGGCCACTTTACATTGATGGCAGAATCGATCCTTCGAGAGATGGAGGAGCTGGATTACATCATTCTGGGAGAAGGGGAGATCGCTTTTTTCCAACTTCTAAAGAACTTATCGAATGGAGAAGATGGAAAGGGCGTTAAAGGAATTGCTTATCGGGAAAACGGAAAGGTTATCCAGAATGGAAGGCAGCCGATCATTCCGAATTTAGACTCTCTTCCTCTTCCCGCCTACCATCTCATTGATATGGAGAGCGACGCTTACTACTGGCACGGGATGGGAAGGAGGGCTTTCGGTCTCTCCACCAGCCGTGGCTGCGGGGATCACTGTACCTACTGTTCCGAGACGAGATTCTGGGAGGGGGTCTGGAGGGGCCGGAGCGGGAAGAAGGTGGTGGAAGAGATCTCTTATCTCTATCATCAACATGGAAAGAGCCTTTTCGTATTCAATGAGAATACTTTCAACTGGAGCCGGAGAAGGATGGAGGAGTTTATCGATGAGCTGGGGAAGTCCGGACTCCGTATCCACTTCTGGTTCCAGTCCCGGATCAAAGACATCCTGCGGGATGAAGACCTTATCCCGGAGATGAAACGCCTCGGTCTCTATGAGGTCATGCTCGGGATAGAGAGCATCCATCCGGATGTGCTCAATCGGTATGAGAAACAGCAGTCCAGAGAGATGGCACAGAAGGCGATCGATATCCTGAAAAAGAATGATATTATGGTGATGGCCAATATCATGTTCGGAGATTTGAATGATTCTGATGAAACCTTCAAGGAGGTCTTTCAATTTGTAAGAAAACAGAGCGATTTCCTCGTCCTCACCATGACCACACCTCTTCCGGGGACGAGGTACTTTGAGGAGGCGGAACGACTGGGAAGGATCCGGGAACGTGATTTTGGAAAGTATGACTTCATGCACCCCATTATGGATACGAGGTTCTTATCCGCAGAGGAGGTTTCCCGTCTTCATCAGGCCTATCTGAAGAAATACTATACTCAGCCGAGAATCCTTCTGGGTGGTTTCTTCAATCCAAACCCCTTTAAGCGTATGGCTTACCGGCTCATCCTCCGGTATGTCTGGGAGAATGCAACAAAAAGGCCCTGGCGGCAGCCGAATTTGGAGTGACGATGAACGATGGACGAGAGACGATGGACGATAAACAAAATACAGAACGCAGAAAGCAGAAGGCAGTAAGCAGTGAATGAACATAATGATTTAAATCGAAAATCGCAAATCGAAAATCGCAAATCCAAAAAGGTTCTCCTCGTCTTCCCCAGAGAGAAGGGAATTAAATTCTCTAACGACACCCCCTACCCGTTTCCCATGCTGGGTCTCACCCTCCTCGCCTCCTATTTTCCTGTGAGTTATGAGGTTAGGATCATCAATGAGGCAATCGAGGAGATCGATTTTAATGCGGATGTGGATCTGGTAGGAATTACTTCTCTGACCTGTGTGGCCAAAAGGGCCTATGAAGTGGCAGACCGATTTCGCAAGAGAGGGGTGAAGATTATTTTGGGAGGTGTCCACCCCAGTCTTCTACCGGAGGAGGCAAAGGAGCATTCTGACTCTGTCTTCATCGGAGAGGCAGAAGGGATGCTCGATCAACTTTTAAAGGATTTCGAAAGAGAGACCCTTAAACCCTTCTATAAAAATGAAGGATGGTCATACTTAAAGGAAATGCCCTTCCCGAGAAGAGATCTCCTAAGCAAGCGTTACAGTCCCCTTTTCAAAGCGATTGAGACGACCCGGGGCTGTCCCCATCAATGCGAATTCTGTTCCGTACCCACGATCAATGGAAAACGTTACCGGACACGGCCCCTTGAGGAGGTGGATCAGGAGCTTTCCTCCATCATCGATAAGAAAGGAGAATATCTCTTCCTCGCCGACGATAATGTGATGGCAAGAGAGGATTACGCATTAAGCCTTTTCGAAATCTTTAAACGTCACGGGGTCAGGTGGATGGGGTTTGCAACTGTCCAGATTGCAAAAAAGGAGGCCCTTCTCAACAAGGCTCAAGAAAGCGGCTGTATCTCTCTCTTCATTGGGTTTGAGTCCCTTCTCCAGGAGAATCTGAATGGGGCTTCGAAACGATTTGTCCATGTGGAAGAATTGTCCGAAATGATCCAGACCATTCAGAGGCACGGAGTCGGTATCCATGGCTCCTTCATCTTCGGGTTTGACGGAGATGATCCAACCGTCTTTAAAAAAACAGCGGAATTCGTCCAGGAAAACAATATCGAGCTTCCCACCTTTTCCATTCTCACCCCCTTTCCAGGGACTCCTCTTCGAAAGCGGTTGGAGGAGGAGGGAAGGATTTTCGACCATGACTGGTCTCATTATGATATGAGCCACGTGGTCTTCAAACCGAAAGGGATGACCGTTCGTGAACTCCAGGATGGATACCTCTGGGCGCAGAAATACGCCTGTGCTCCACGCTCCATTTTAAAGCGCCTTCTATGGGGGCCCAGAAATCACTTCTTCTACTTTTTGATGTCGAATTTTGTGCTTCGCGGCGCCCAGATGGATGTGATCCATAGGATCAAAAAAGAAGAAATTCCAATGTCCAAATCCCAATTATCAAATAATAACCAATTACCGAAACATCAATAACCAAAAAAAGTTTTGAGTGTGTTTGTTGATTGGTGATTGGTCATTTGCGAGATTTAAAATTTAATTCCCTATGAAAATCCTTCTCATTTCCGTCAATCGTGAACGGATGCCCTCTCCGGTTTTCCCTCTGGGCCTGGCATATATAGCCAGGGCATTGAAAGATGGGGGGCATACGATTGAAGTGATGGACCTCTGCTTTTCTCAGAATGTCTTGGATGATCTGAAGGAGGCCTTGACCCGCTTCCGACCTGATTTGATCGGGCTCTCTTTGAGAAATCTTGATAATCTGACTTATCCCACCTCCATCTCTTATCTTCAAGAAGTGGAAGAAGTCATTCAGGTTTGCCGTCAATCTTCCCGGTCGAAACTGGTGATCGGAGGCTCAGGATATTCTCTCACCCCCAAGGAGCTTCTTGAACATTTAGATATTGACTATGGAATTGTCGGAGAGGGAGAAGAAATTCTATCAAACTTGGTGGATACTCTCGAAAAAAAACTCCCCATCTCCCCATCTCCCCACCTCCTCATCAAAGAAAGACCACTGCCTCCATTAGTTAGCGGCGCTCAGGTTTCTAATCTCTCTACTCCTGACCGGACCCTCTTCAATACCCGGTGTTATCTGGAGGAGGGAGGGATGTTGAACCTTCAGACGAAACGGGGCTGTCCATTCTCCTGTATTTACTGCACCTATCCACTCCTGGAGGGTAAAAAGGTCAGGCTTCGAGAAGTGGATGAAGTGATTGAGGAGATCCGTCATCTTATTCAGGATCAAGGAACGGATTATATCTACTTTGTTGACGACATCTTCAATTATCCGCCTTCTTTCGCTGAGAAAATATGTCGAAGGATAGCCGAGGAAAAACTTAAGGTCCAATGGAGCGCGTTTGTCAATCCGGGTTTCCTTTCAGAAAACCTTTTAAAATGGATGAAGGAGGCAGGCTGTGTCGGTGTTGAGTTCGGTACAGATTCAGGGTCCGATCGAATGCTTAAGAATTATATGAAATCTTTCACCAAAGAGGAGGTTATTCAAGCCTCATACCTCTGTGTAAAGCTCAATGTAAACCATTGCCACTACATCCTCTTCGGGGGACCTGGAGAAGATGAGAAGACGATCGAAGAGTCTTTTCAATTGATGGATCAACTCAATCCAACCGCGGTTATCGCCATGCTTGGCATCCGGATCTATCCGGGAACAGAGCTGGAACAGATCTCCCTTTCGCAGGGGGTCATTGAGAAGGACACAAATCTGATGTATCCTTTTTTTTATATTTCCCCCGCCTTGAAAGGAAGATTGGAGGACATCATCGGGGAAAGAGCCCTGGAGAGGAGGCAGTGGATTGTTCCGGGGCTTGAGATCAACATCACACAGAACTTAATGGAACAGATCAGGAGATTTAGAGTTCGAGGCCCCCTGTGGGAACTGGTGGGAAGAATGAAGAGGCCAAGGGTGAAACCCTTAAAAAGTGAGCTGTAATGACTAAAGTTTAAAGTGCCTAAAGTTTACTTTAGCTCACTCGACACTTTAGTCACTTGTAACTTTTTTATCGGAGGCTGAACATGCTACTCAAAGATAAAGTGGCTATTGTCACAGGTGGAACGAAAGGAATTGGGAGGCGGACCTCTCTTCTTTTTTCCGAAGAGGGGGCAGAGGTCGTGGCTAACTTCTCGAAGGATATCGATGCGGCAGAGAGTCTGATGAAAGAGGCCCAATCCAGAGGGTTGAAGATCAGGCTTTTTAAGGCGGATGTGACCCAATTCGATCAAGTCAAAGAGATGATTGAAGAGACCTTTGCCCAGTATGGTAGAATCAATATCCTGGTCAACAATGTGGGGCTCATCCGTGATAATTTCCTGATGCTGATGAGTGATGACGATTGGGATTCGCTGATGAAGACTAATCTGACCGGCCTTTTCTATTGTTGCAAGGCGGTTATTCGGAAGATGATCCCTCAGCGGAGCGGGAAGATCGTCAATATCTCTTCGATCAGCGGGATTCTTGGCACGGCCGGGCAGACCAACTATGCGGCAACCAAAGGAGGGATAATCAGCTTCACCAAAGCCCTGGCTCGGGAATTGGGTTCTTTCAACATCCATGTCAATGCCGTAGCTCCAGGCCTGATCGAATCGGATGTCATTTCTAAAATGCCCAAAGAGAAGGTGGAAGCCATCATCAAATCATCCAGCCTCGGAAGGATGGGCAAGCCGGAAGAGGTTGCACAGGCTGTTCTGTTTCTTGCATCGGAACATTCAAACTATATCACTGGCCAGACCCTCATCGTTGACGGAGGAATTGTCTGAACAGAATAGGTTTTTGGGACAGCAATGGGTTTTGTGGGGCATCTTTTTCACTGACCCCAATCATTCGTCATTAAGGGGAAGAAGTGAAAATACCGACGACACTTCCGTGATTGCCACAGTTTAGTCCTTGTTTTGACCGGGGACCTTCTTGAAGAAGACCCCCACTACTTGTCTCCCAAACCTTTCCCAAGTTTTTAATTTATTTCCCCCCTCTCCTGTCTGCTTAATGTGGTTGGATTCATAAAGAACCGCCCTTTCAGAACGGACAATTCTCGCCCAAATTCTTCAATTATGTCTGTTTTGTTTTTCGAGTGGTAAGAGAAGGTCTTGAAATTTGGTGATAATAATTTTTTGCCTTATGGCACAATAAATGCATTAGCCTTACGTATCATTATAAAGAATATTAAAATATTGGAGTCTAAGATGGTCATTTGTCCGCGATGTGGTATTGAGCAGGAGGTAGGAAAGGAGTTTTGCGGGACATGCGGAAGCTTCCTTTTGATTGATGAAGAACCCTCTGCCCAAACAAAAAACATCGAAGTTCAACTCATTTGTCCAATATGCCAGGACCTTCATCACAAGGGGAACTATTGTAAAAAATGCGGGTCTCAATTGATGCAGGGAACTCCCCAGCGAGTAACAAACCTTCAGCCCTTAGAAAAAAAGTCGATTAAAAAACGGTCAAAAGAATGGTTGAAGCTGTTTAAAGAGAAGAGAGAATTAGAAATCTGTTTAAGGAAGTTGGAAACGCAGAAGGGTAAAATCTCAAGTGATATGTTCAATCCTCTGTCTGTTCGTTATCAATACCGGCTGAAAGAACTCTTGCCTCTCCATCAAGAAATTGAAGCAGAACTTGATTCTGTTCGAAGAAAAGCATCGGAAGAAACCGATTTGTTGGAACAAGAGTTAAAAACCATTCGAAAAAGGCTTGAGGAATTTCGATTTCTCTACAAGGAAGCTGGGGTAACTAAAGACGATTTTCTTAGAGAGAAGCATGAAATGAATAGGGGTATTCAATCAAGGGTGAGAAATTTAAAAAAATGCCGGCAGATCCTTTCTCTCTTGCCCCAGAAGATGGGAGGAAGTATTATCTCCCAAGGATTATCAGAGACTCTCTTCCGGCCTTTCCCCCTGCTCATAGTGTGTGGCCTCGTGATCCTTGTGGGTACGGGAGGATACTGTCTCCGTCAATGGTATTCTCAGCCTGACAAGGTCATTCCAAAAGAAATCGTCACTCCGCTTCCCACTCCATCCTCTTCACACAGTCCACGAACTACGCTTGCAGACCAGGAAACTGAAAAAATAAAGTCTCTCTTCGAAACGGTCAGACAGGCAAACCTACAGCAGGACATTGACCTCTTCATGACCTGCTTCTCTCGTAATTTTACCGATAAGGAAAAGAAGCGGTTAGAGGCACTTAAGACATGGAACCATTTCAATTACATCAATCTCTCCTACCATTTGAAGAAGCAGATGATATCCGGTGAGACTGCCGATATCCGGTTAGAGTGGCTGATAAGATCTTCTGAAAAAGTTGGCGGAAAACTGCAGGAGAACAGAGTCACTTTAGATACCAAATTGAGGAAGGAAAACGGCCGTTGGAAGATTCAAGAGATTAAACCCGTAGGTTAAGCTTCCGAATGTTATAGGAGGGCAAATATGTTTTGCAATTATTGTGACGCTTCCAATGACAACGATGCAGAATTCTGTATTAATTGTGGCGGATCCCTCAGTAAGCTCCGAAGAATAAAAATGCATTTAGACAATCGATTGTTCAAAACAGGGTTTTCATTTCATACCATCCCCTTTCTCCAGGCTCTCTTTGATGTATCCTTCAATCAGTTTGTCAGTTTAAAGATCATAAAAGTTATCTACGCCCTATCTATTTTTTCTGCGGGTTTTGTAGCCCTCATTTCTATCATCGCGGGTTTTTATGGCTCGCTGTTTTTTGGAATTTTTATGCTCCTCATCGGAGCTCCCCTGATATTTCTTCTAATCGTGCTTTATAGCAGGGTTCTATTGGAAGTTATTCTTTTTAATTTCCGAACGGCTGACCATGAGGCTGGGGCCGTGGAACAGCCCGAATCCACAGATGGTATCGAATGGAACGTATGAGCTAACTTAATAGAAGATGGGGGTCGGGCAGCGGAAACACTGTTTAGATCTCCAGTAATGAAAGAATGAATTAGGCAAACCCTTATCCAACCTAATTACTCTAAAACCTCTTCAAGTAATATTTTACACCTACAAAGCATGCTCTGGAGCGATTCTGGGATTCAACGATTACGGGTGGAAATCAGGAACTCCAATTGAATAGTTGAAAATCATATCGAAACATTTTGGGTGGCCTGAAAACAGCAGATCTATAGCAGAAACTGAAACCTCTACAATTTCACAATTCAAAGTTTCCCAAAAGGGAGGGCCTCGTCCTCCTCAGAGACTATTAGAACCCGCCCTTGCTAATCACCTAAGACAATGCGTCTTCCATCAGGACTGAAGTTGCATGCAGTTACAATACCAGGTATGCAGAGCCTTAACCTTCCTCAGTTTCAGTTCCTCCTCCCCAATCCGTTTGACCACTGTAGCGACAATTTTCCAGTCCAGAGTACTCAGCAATTTCCTTAAAGGAGACTTTCCGATGCGTTTCTACTTTTTATATACTTCAGTTTCCATGTACGCTTCTGGGAAAGAAACCATCTCTCTGCCTCCGGTTTTTGTGCCCTTTTCATCAAGTACAAGATAATAGGCTAGTATGCTAGGCGTACCGCTAGATAAACATTGTTGATAGCGATTGAACAACTCGAGGGCTTCTTTCCGCCTGCCCAAATAGTGGCAGATGTGGTAGAAGTTATACAAGTCGTTTTCAATTCCCCCGGGATAATTCTCTTGTTCTCTGAGAGAAATGCATTCCGAGTAATAGGCGGCCGCTTCATCCAGCTTCCCTTGTTTATAGAGAAGATTCCCGATATTTGTGAGATCGACGATTTCCAATTTTACGTTATTCAGAAGGCGATCTAATTCCAATGCCCTTCGTAAAATAGCAAGGGCGTTGTCCAAGTCGTCTTCTTCCCTGTAAATCTCCGCTAAGTTTCCACATGCTTCTGCTTCACTTTCAATATCACCGAGCGGCTGGCTCAACTGAAGAATCACATCAAAACATATTTTAGCCAGTTTTGTCTCGCCCTGGACCATGAGAATTTGGCCTATTTGCAAAAGACCATCCTTGACAGCTCCAGATAATTGACCTGATTTTGTGATACCCGATTTTTCCAAGGCGCGTTGGGCCACTTTTGCAATCTCTTGTTTGTCATTCCTTTCTTCCAAAATCGTAAGCAGGCCGGCAGCACAGTCGAGAATGTCCTCTGGAAGACCATGCATTTCATAAAGAAGCATTGCCTTTCTGTAGGATTCCGCAGCCCTTTTTGAATCTCCTGAGTTCTTCTCGAATTGGGAACGATTGAAGTACGTATGTGCCTCCAACAGCGGATCATCGACGTATTTAAGGCAGTGAAGGGCCCAGTCGTTTATGTGCAATGAATCAGGACAATTGCGTTCTTGTGCCAACTGCAAACTCGTCGCGTTCAAATCTTCAACGAACTCCTTGGAAATCTTGTTATGGAGACAGTCGATTGCCGCAAACGGGTCACCAGAATTGGCGATTTTATCAAAAAGCGTCTGGCTATTTATCATTAGCTTCTCCTATAATTTTTTTCTATCCCAGTGGTTAGAATAGAAGAATTCTTCTCAATTTCAGCTCGACCTCACTCCACTCCCGGGCTTCTTCCTCGCGGGCTTTTTTCTGTTCTTCCTCCTTGACTCCTTTTTTTATTTTCACATCCCTGGGCTTCAGACAATACACAGGAGGTACTTCGTTACTATCCCGTTTATACTACTTATTAAGCAGGGCTTTATCATCAGAATTGTCTATTTTACCCTCAATCTTCTCAAACTCATCTGCGGGTATTTCTGCCGGTAAAGGGTGTCAGCCATACCTGTCCCCAAGTAGCACAATGAAATTGGGACGTGGAGTGATTTGCTGGCAGCGATCAATCTCATCAAGACAGATTCGCATAGTCTGTTGGTCAAGGGCCGCCTCCTCTTTTACTTCCCAGCGGAGGTCAATCGCCTGAAACTTACAGCCATATGCCTGGCAAAGCTCCCGCAGCCTTGGGAACACTTTCCTCTGGAGAGCGCTTCTCTCCTCCTTTGTGTCGCTGAAGGTGGAACTGACAAAAATATGAAATGTCTTACTCGATAAAACCATACTATATTTCAAGACGATAGCATAATGGAGTTTTTGAATAGCTGCTTCACTTGTTGACGATTTTGCTTATGGTCGAGTAGTGACCAGATGCTTTCCAATTTCTGTAATACAACCCTTATCCTTTTTCCTTTTGTCCTTTTTCTCTCCGCTCGTCACCGTGGTAGAGGAGTCGGAGATCTTTGGTCCACTTGATGCAAGAATGAGGAAGTTTCCTGCCGAGCTCGACACGGGGTTCGTCGCACATCAGGCCACCCGGTTCGACTCCAGTGTGCGACCAGGGCGACTTCTTGGCGTCCCACCACTCTCGGATGGCCTGTTTGATCTCCCGGGGCCAGTCCTTGAGGGGACGGAAATCCAGAAAACAATGGACGGCCTTTATGAAATTTGAATCCCCGTAGCGGATCAAGAACTTAACCGGCCACTCATCTGGTATATTGACCAGGGTGATGTATTGGTATTGTTTTCGGAGGTACAAGAGATCCTTCCGGATCTGGACCTTGCCCGCTCGCCAATCCGCGACCGGAATCAGCCAGGTTCCCTTGCCAACCGGGGGCTTTGCGCTCCTGTGGAGTTTTACCGCGAGCATTCTCCCTCCTTGAAAGAGATTAGCAGGACTAATAAGAGCCCCCAGGTTTGAGGCATGAATATTTTCTCAAGACGTTCAAGCTTCTACGCCGAGGGTTTTAACTCGACAAACTTCATTAACATCAGCCAGTCCTGGGTTTCACGGAGCATCAATTCATTTGTCTCTCTTAATAACGATTCAAGCAATTTAGGCGTGTTTGCATGAGAGAATTGCTCGTCAAGTTCTCTCAGAATAATTTCCATGTTACTGCTCCGCTTCTCCATGCGTGAATATTCACGGTGAGAACGGATGCCGCCAATTGCTGCCCCTACCGCCGGTAGTACAATAGCAAAGAAAATAAGTAATTCCTCCAGGGTCTTTGATTGAAATTCTTTCCCGGGATAAAAAAAGATTAAATGCGAAATCGCGGCAGACATGGCGATGAAAAATATTGCCACCCCAGCCCATTCAAGAATACTGCTGATCTTCCTGACATCAACTGCCTTACCTTCATGATATTTTATCTGGTTCTGAATCCAATGTTTACGAACAAAATCAATACATTGCTGACAATACACCTCATGGCAACCTTTCATCTCCGGCAGCCTATTCCATATTTCATAAAAAACTTTCACCATCCAGTCATCAGGGCTATGGGCAGTGCGCATGTATGGAGGAACTTCGATTGGCGTTGCTTCTACATTGCATACAACAAAAAATATGGCAGATCTGATTTGTTCGACTAAAAAGCGGCTCTCTACCCACTTTCTTTGGGTTTTCCGCCAGTTTGCAATGATCACCATTAAAAGTATAGCTAACAACATGAGAAATTCTATAGTAAAGGCATAGATTGACCATTCGCGAAACAGAATTCCTAAAACTACAGAAGTAATTGCTGCCGCCGATAAAAAGTATACTAAGGTCCCAACGTACCAGTATATTTTTTGATTTTGTTTAGATATTTTTGAAGCCCGGACATAGCAGGGTAGCAGCATCTCCTTCACAAGCTTTTTTGAATCTTCAGGTATCTCTTTTCCTTCACTGTTGTCGAATAGCTCATTGTACATGTTGTCAATGTACGCAATCTGTTCTTCTTCGTGAATCCTGTATGTATTGAACATTTCAATCCGGCTTACAGAACTGCCATTAAGACCATGGCCCTTTCTCATCGAAATATCATAAGGAGGTTTTGTAGAAACAGTGATCACTGGTCGTTGTTTTTTCTTCGCGTACTCAATGACTTCACCCGTGCCTCCTTTGCCTCGCAAATTCTGACCATCCCAGAGGGCAACCAGCACATCACATTTATCAACGACATATCGTCCTACATCTTCATAAGCCTGGTGTCTTACTTCTTTGAGGTTACCTCCTGAATACTGCCCTTTAAGCCCGCTCTTTTCTAAAGTTATAGGTCTTCTTGCCTTTTTGAATAAATCCTCAAATTCAGTACGAGATTCTGCAGTCTCAAAATCCTCAAGATAATCTTCTTTTGCCAACGGCAAGACTACTTCAATTCTGGAGTCTGGAAATTTCAATGCCTCTTTGGCGACCAGGCGGTCAGCCCCTTCTGCTAAAGGGGTGAGTATGCTGAACCTAATAGGTGTATTGGGGCATGAACGAATTCTTTTTTTTGAATCCTCATCAAAGAGATCATAGATTTTCTTTTCAAGGACATCTCTGACCTTTTCTTTCAGTATCTCCTCGTCCTGAAGTTCTCGATGACCGGTCACACCTAACCGTATGCGAAATGGAATAGGAAGCGGCTTGGTTTGTGTCTCGGTTTTCTTCATAATGTCACTTCTAATCCAGCTTGTATATCTCAAAATTTGCCTGGGCAAGGTAATCCGGGAATCTCCTCACTGTGTGGCGGTCCTTATCCTGCTCTTTCTTGGGTAACTTATCCCAGTCACAGATACACGGATGAAGCTTCTTGTCGGTATCTTTCTTGTCACCGTATTTCCATCCAGTTGCCAGCTTTTCGACAACCCACCGTTCATGTTCCATTCTCGCCATTCTTTCTATTTCATCTGGTGGCAACTTTACTTTTACAGCCTCCCTTCCCACAACAGGGGAAAACCCACATCCAATAGCGTGAAGGTACCTGGGGATATTGTCAGCCTGCTGTCTGTTTGATTCTTTGTAGTCTTCTCTCAAAGCATCCCATGGTTGTATCGCCGGGTCATTCTTCGGCCTCTTTTCTTTGCTCTTTTTTAAATCTTCAAGGAAACTATTATGAATAATTCGTGCAAGCTCTTCCCTTTTCTCACCAAATAGTACATCCATGATCATTAATTTGGAGAACAATTCTGCATCAACATGGAGTTTCAACTGTTGAGGTGGTGGAAGGGCAGACTGTTCAAATATCCCCTTGCCCGTTAACATACTCATATCAAGGATTGCCTCCAACGAGCGCACGCCGTGCTTGTATTCAGGCACCTTAATCATTGCCCGCCTTACACCTGGATCAATCTGTAGAATACCGGTGCTGTCAAAAAAGTGTCGTGCTTTTCGTTCCAAAAGCGATCGTAAGAGTATTGATCTCCTTATCATGTAAAGTCTGTCGTTCTCGCTGATCTTGTTTACGCCTAATATGTTTACATAACCTCTGAGCCTGCTCAGAAAGTCAGGCCCTTTTGCCTCCTTAAACAGCTTTATCTCCTCCTCATCGCAGCCTTCCCTGGAGAAATTCTTAAGTGCCTCACTGGTCCCGCCGGCAAATATAAAGATCGATTTCCCAATAGGGTGGATTATGTCCCCGTGTTTAAATACACCGCTCTGCATTGGATCAAGGAAATATTTAAGCCATCCTAAAGACAAACCCTGAAAATTGGAATCAAACTCATCAAAAAAAACGAGGGGAAAAGAGCCCCTGAGCACAGTGTCGCGTACCTGATGCAGGGCCTTAATAAGATCATCCGGAGATTCCCATTGGGATATATTGAATTCGAGACTTGTAATGGATTCTTCACCGATACTCTTCGCAACCTCTGTAGCACCAAAGGATTTACCAGATCCCGGAGGTCCAAATATCGCTATGGATAATGGACGATTCTGGAAGCCCTTTGAAAGATACTCCATCATGAGATTTTTTATACTGCGGAAACTTTCGATTTCTGTCCTGTCCAGCGTTTTTAGCTTTCCAAATTGTCCGACAGGGACTTTATCCAGCGCCGGGTCTTTGCCTGTAGTTAGTGTGTTGTAGGCAACATCCTCGAGCCTCTGCTGTGTTAACCCTTCAAGAATAGTCCAGAACCGCCCTTCCTCAAAATCCAGGACGCTGTACTTGGGAAGAAGAATATCCATTATTTGCGGTTCATCTTTCTGGAGAGGAAGAAAAAGCTCCTCACCGGGGTAATCAACATGTGTACTATCGATCCCAAATCCCTTCTGCAAAAACCTTCGTGAACTCACTATACCTCTACGTATCCCCTTGCCTACCCCATCCAGACCTCCACTAGTAATCTCTGCTATTAGGGCAGCCACGAAGGCTGAGGTGAGCCCGACCATCCCTCCACGGTATATTTGATTAAAACCACCTTCAATCTGCAACGGGTCATAATAGAGATACGCTTTGAAAGAGTCCCCGTCTTTCATGTAATGGATAGCCCCATCAAGATCAAAACATACTACAAGATTATGACACGCAGCCAGGGAATTAAGGCTGCGGTTGTTGGTTATCTGCCAGATAAAATCCGTTGCCGTGCGCTCCCAGGAGAGTTGTCGTGATATGTGGACACCTTCGGTACGTAAGTCATCAGCGCTGATAACAACCACCAAACGTTCGGCGTGGGCTTTTTGCAACAAATCCCATAATCTGCCTCTTGCCAGGGGGCGCGACATTTTCAACAACACAAATGGTTTTTTTCGTTTATCTCTTAAAGCTGAAGGCCATACAGACTCTTCATCCCGGAAACCATTGCCTGCATCATCGATCACCACAATCTCTGCATCCGGATCATCATTCTCAACCTTGAGTTGATTCACTTTTCTCGCGGCTGGACCTGTATAGCCACCTTCCTTTTCCACACGCAATACCATATCTTTCTCGGCTTTCCTGCCTGAAGAGTATGGGAATTTCCCAATCATTGCCGTAGAATGGAGAACCTCTTCAGGAGGGATTTGACTAAGGTTCGAAAGCTGAGGATAGATTACAGTGCCACCTATTGCATCCTTGACAAAACGTGCGAGAAGCACTGCCCCACCGGGTAGCACTTCCTTTCTCATACCCGTTTGAAGCTCCCAATTTAATGGGGTTTCACCTTCCTTGCCGCCTGGATCCTTTCCCTTAACACTCCAAAAAAACCAATCTATGGTAGCATCCCCGGCAACAACAATTTTTTTAGGCTTTCTCTCCATTTATCCCCTCCGCTTCATTTTGAATTTGCCTTTTACTGAATTTGAAGATGTGACTGTAATTGTTTTCCGCTCTGGCCTTTATCTTCCCTTCGGGGATTTAAGCATAGTCATAACACCGTCAAGTATCGGCTTAATCCCTTGTGACAAAGCCGATAAACCGCATTTAATAGAAAGGTTATAAGCTTCCTCCACCAAGGGCAGTGCATCCTTAGGTTTGCCTATTTTAAATGCAAGGTATTTAGCTTGGATAGCAAGTGATGCGGCTAAGCCCTGAGGGTTTCCCAGCTCTCTGCATATCTGCTCCTCTTCTTTAAGGCGTTTCATGGCCTCTTCGAGTCTGCCCCAGTCCGCAAGGATGGTGGCCTGGTTGCCAAGGGATTTCCGAATACTATCCTTATTCCCCAGCTCCTTGCATATCCGCTCCTGTTCTTTAAAGAGTTTCATGGCCTCTTCGAGTCTGCCCCAGGCTTTAAGGATGAGGGCCTGGTTGCCAAGGGAGCCCGAAAGTCCATCTTTATTCCCCAGTTCCCTGCATATCTGCTCCGTTTCCTTAAGGAGCTTCATGGCCTCTTCGAGTCTGCCCCAGGCATAGAGGATGCCTGCCTGAGTGCCAAGGGATATGTGCATCCCATTCTTATTTCCCAGTTCCCTGCATATCTGCTCCGTTTCCTTATGGAGTTTCATGGCCTCTTCGAGTCTGCCCCAGGCTTTAAGGATGGTTGCCTGGTTGCCAAGGGATATCTGAATACCATCCTTATTCCCCCGCTCCCTGCATATCTGCTCTTCTTCTTTATGGAGCCTCATGGCCTCTTCGAGTCTGCCCAACCCCTGGAGGATGACGCCTTGGTTACAAAGGGAGGCTGAAAGTCCATCCTTTTTCCCCAG
>Ga0315277_10004154_pt1 | contig 19393 bp, 17 predicted proteins | sample YL17G05_15_MG_FD_203695 | JGI IMG/M metagenome (GOLD analysis project Ga0315277, IMG submission 203695) | Sediment microbial communities from Yellowstone Lake, YNP, Wyoming, USA - YL17G05_15 | ecosystem: Environmental > Aquatic > Freshwater > Lake > Sediment | place: USA: Wyoming | collected... | reverse complement strand
GCCTCAAGCCAGCAGTTGGCGGCCGTGGTGCGGGCCCGGTACGCGGCCGCGAAACCGCCGCCGTCACGTCCGCTCACCTCGGGAAACTCGCAGGTGTCCGCCTCAGATGGGCTGAGGTAGCCCACAGTCCACGCGTTGCCGGCATCGGGGGTAGTGAGCTTCCAACAGCGCCCCTCCAGACCAGTGTAGGCTAGCAGGACACTATCGTGCCAGGCCGTTATCGACGTCGGCTCGAACTGCTTCTTTGGGGAAAACGCGCCTTGGAAGTATAGCAAATGGAACAGCGTGTCGGCGGTCGTGAAGTATCCGAACGCGGGTGCGACCGTATCGGCGCCCAGGTAGGTAAGCCACGAAGCCCACAGTTTCTTCACGGTCGAGCCTTCGCTGAAGGTGCAGTCGAGGCCGTTGTCGCAGGTAGTGACGTTGGTCGAGTGGGGGCGCCAGACGGCGCAGGAGCAGTCGGACCAGGACTGATCGAGCAGTCGGTCCTGGGTCCGGCCGAACAGGTAGACGCGATAGCCCGGGAGCGTGTCCTCCTGGCTGCATTCGGCCAGTTCACGGACCGTGTCGCCCGACGCGGCAGCGAAGCCGGTAACGGCCGTCGAGTCGCCCGCGAGGGGGATCCACGCACCGTCCGACATCCGTATGCGGGCGCACAGGGCCCGGTTGGGGTCGCCGAGCGTTGTGAACGATACCTGGTTGTAGGTGCCGTTGCAGGCCGCGCTCCACGCGGTAAGGTAGTTCGGAAAGCCCCAGCTCACCCAGCTCAATGTACGCCAGGAGTTGCCGTTGTCGGTGGATTGGTAGCTGTACAGATTGGTCTGGCCGCCTGCGGAACAGGGCGTGATCGCCCACAGGTCCCCGTTCGCGCTCCGGTCCATCATCAGGTCGAGAAGACTGTCGCGGCTCCCAATGCGGGTGTCGGAATCCAGACTCGGGCGCTCGTTTTCGATGGGCTTGCGCCAGCTCACCGCCACGGTTACCTGGCACGGGTCGTCGAATCGCCCGTAGCCGCGCAGGCGCCCGATTGCCGCGGCGCAGTCGCCCGAGTTCCAGAGCCGGCAGATATCGCGGCACTCATCCCATGCCCCGGTCAGCGCGTCCGGGCTGGGCTGAAGGGAAAGCACGGCGTTCTTCTGCTCGGCCGGGGTCATCCGGTCAAACTGGAGCCAAAGCGCGTCGGGCGAGCCCGAGACCGGCATGGTCGCGAGTGCGGCCCCGATCGTCAGACAGACGACGACGAACGTTCGAGACATACTACCTCCCTGCCGGGAGTTCCCGGCCGGTTGTGGTAACCCACTGCTGCAGTCGTCTGATTAGACCACGATTGGAGGGACTTGTCAAGTGCAAGGAGCGGACGAGCTGGCAGCCGTCAGCCGCAGCCCGCGTGCGCGACGAGAAGCGGGGCAGGAAGCATCCTGCCCCGCCTGTTATACTGCCGAACGTTATCTGACCGCGGCGAAGCGGGCGGATGCGGTTTTCCCCGCCGCCTCCAGCACCGCGATGTAGACGCCGGAGGCGGGCGCTAGGAAGTCGACTGTCTGTCGGCCTGCGGCCAGGGTCAGGCAGTCGGCCCGGATGAGCCGGCCGGCACCGTCGAAGACGCGGAGCCGCACTTGTCCGGCGGCCGGGTTGTCGAAGCAGAGGTCCGCGCCGCCCCGGCACGTGAGGGCGCGGAATGAGAGCGGCAGAGGCCCGGGCGCGGGCCGCTCGGCGATGCCGGAGGGCGTGTAGGTTGTGAACCAGGCCCCGCCGTAGACCGCGCCGTTCCCGATCCAGCCGACGCCGTAGGAACCGCCGCCCAGTGGTACGACGCGGATGCGCGAAGTGGCTCTAATGGTGGTACCGTTATCACTCAGCGTCTCGGGCGCGGTGTACGTACCACCCGGGTCGGCGTGCATCGCAAACGACCACGAATTGCTTCCGCTGCGTTCCAGGTATGCGACCGCCGTGCCGCCGCCGTTGCGGGCGCTCACCTCGGGGAATTCAGCAGTGTCGGTCGTATAGGGGCTGATATCGCCTACGGACCACGAGCTACCTGCGTTGGGGGTATAGAGATCCCGGCATCGTCCCCAAGGCGAGGTGTAGACCATCTGGACGGTATCATACCAGGCCGTTATCGAGGTTGGCTCGAATGCCCGGCGCCGGGCAAACTCGTTCGCAGGATATGATGAGTGGAACAACGTGTCCGCGGTTGTGTAGTACCCGTATGCTGGTCTCGCCGAATCGGCGCTGTAGTTAATGAGCCAGGATGCCCACAGTTTCTTCGCGGTCGAGCCCTCGCTGAAGGTGCAGTCGAGCCCGTTGTCGCAAGTGGTGACGCCGGTCGCATGTTGGTTCCATGGGCCGCAGGTCGAATCGGACCAGCATTCGTAGAGCAGCCGGTTCTTGGTTCGGCCGAAGAGGTAGATGCGGAACCCCGGAATCGTGTCTTCCTGGCTGCACTCGGCCAGTTCCTTGAAGGTATCACCGGTCGCAGCGATGAAACCGATGACCATCAGCGAGTCGCCGCGCATATGAGCCCAAGCGCCGTCGCTCATCCGGAGGCGGGCGCACCAGACATAATTGGGGTCGCCTCGCGCCGAGAGCGATACTTGGTAGTAGGTGCCGTTGCAGGCGGCGCTCCACGCGGTGAGATAGCTTGAGCCCTGGTCAAAGCCGAGCGAGGCCACGTCGCGCCAGGAGCTGCCATTGTCCGTTGATTGGCAGACCTGTAGGAAAGATTCGCCGCTGTCGTAGCAGGGCGTGAGCGCCCACAGGTCTCCGTTCGCGTTCCGGTCCATCGAAAGGTCGAAGATGCTGTCGCGGGTGCAGATGCGCACGGCGGCATCCAGCGTCTGTCGCCGGGTCTCGACCGGCTTGCGCCAGCTTACGGCCACGGTCACCTCGGCCGGGTCGTCGAACCGGGAAAAGCCACGCAGGCGCGCAAGGGCGGCGTCGAAGTCGCCCGAGTTCCAGAACCGGCAGATCTCGCGGCTCTCGTCCCACGCACCGGTCAAAGCCCGGGGACCGGGCTGGAGCGACAGTTCCGCGTTCTGCCGTTCGGCCGGGGTCATCCGGTCGAACCGGGCCCAGAGCGCGTTGGACGCACCCGCAGCCGGCATGGCCGCGAGTGCGGCCCCGATCGTCAGACAGACGACGACGAACGTTCGCGACATACTACCTCCCTGCCGGGCGTACCCGGCGATTTGTGCTAACCCGCTGCTGCAGACGCCAGATTAAACCGCGACCGCCGGGAATTGTCAACCGCGACACGCAGGCTGGCTGCCGCCCGCCGACCGCTTTGGTCGGCCTCAGCGGTCCCTGTCTGACAGGCGGCTGAAATCATACAACGTTCATCGTCAACCAGCTTCGGGCACCGAGAACTGGAACCTGGAAACTGGTCACTGGACACTCGCGCCCCGGGGCGCGGCTAACTCCTAACTGCTACCTGCTCACCCCTAGCCAGACCTAGTGCGCCAGCGCTGCTCCGAGATAGTACGGCCAGATGATGAGGGCGAGCACGCCCTTCCAGAAGAACGGCATGTGCAGGTAGCCGATGCTGAACAGCCAGCCGATGCACCAAATCGAGCCCATCATCGGCCCGCCGTGCGCGCCCCGGTGGTGCTTGTGGTGATGCTTGTGCCATTGCTTATCCCCGCATCGTTCATCAGACTCCGACTCAGACTGTCGCATCGTTTCCTCGGCCATGAGTATCTCCTTTGTGGTTCCAGACCTAAACGGTTAGACCCCCGCCACCCCGCGCCGGTTCCTTGTCCCCGGCGGTTGGTAAGTTCCTTTGTCTGCTTGCCGCCGGTTTCTCCATCGTCCGCGGCCGCCTCAGATGGCCAGTGATTCCATGCGGTGTTTCAGTTCCTTGAGCCGGTCCCGGTAGTCCGGGACGTGGACCGCTACCGCCTGCCAGAACTCGCGGGAGTGGTTTGGATGCCGGACGTGCACGAGTTCGTGGACAAAGATGTAACGGACGAGGTCGGGTGGTAGCAGTAGCAGCCGGGCGTTCAGGCTGATCGTGTTGCGATGCGAGCAGCTTGCCCACAGTGTCCGCTGCGTGCGCGCCGTGGTGCCGTTCAACGTGAGCCCCAGTTCGGTCGCGGTCCGGCAGAGTCGGGGAACAAGGCGCTTCCGCGCCTGAATCGTCAGCCACCGTCCCAAAACCCTCCGGACGACGTTGGGGCGGTCAACGGCGCCGGAAACCAGCAGCGTCCGGTCGCTCCGTTGGATCAACTCCACCTGCTTGGGATTCCCTTTCACGTACTCAACGGCCCATTCCTCGCCGACTGCCGACAGCGCAATCCGCTCGGGCGGGCGATAGGGTTCCGGCTGCATCGGCAGGCGGCTGAGCGTCCGCTCAATCCAGCCCCGCTTGCCCTCCAGAATCTCCGGAATCCGATTCCGGTCGAACCAGCGCGGAACGGTTATCACCAACCCATGGCGGCGCGAAACGACGATGCGGACGTTCCGGGCGCGCGGGTGGACCCTCACTTGGTAGGCCAGTTCAGTCCCGTTACTCAACAGCATGTCAGTGGAGCACCGGCGCAGGCGTTATCAATGGTTCAGATGCTATGCGCCTGCGACTATCGGGTCAACTACTCTTTGCGATGGAGTGGCTTCACGCCGGTTCGGCCTCGCCGTCTGGCCCCTTCTTCATCCGAGCCACAAGCTGCAGGCCGTAGGCTGCAAGCTGTCGGCTGTCATCATCGTTTCGACCAAGCTCACCATCCGAAGCCGACCCCCGCCGCCAATCTGCAATCTACAGCCTGCAATCTGAAATGCCGCTGGATGGCTCACTATCCAGTCCCGCTGCACATTGACTTCGCTCTGCAAGATGAGAAGTGCCACTGATCAACCAGATTAGGGCATTCTCAGTAGAGCGGCTCGATAATCGCATCCGGGTCGAGGGCCGGCAGGTCGTCGCTACCCGGCTGCTGAATCCGCCGATTCCGGGGATCGGCCGATTCAATGACGACGGTGCGCGAAGATGCCACCATGATGTACTCAATCTGCCGCACCGTGACCTTCGTGGTTGGCGGCGGCGTCTCCTCAGTCTCAGCGCCGCGCTTCCGGATTCGCTTCTTCGCGTCGGTGAGCATCCACCGGTGCGGGATCAGGTCGGGCGGGGCCGGCACTTCGACTGTGCGGGTCAGCCGTTTCATCTCCTGACCGATTTGCCGCACGTTCTTGCCGGCCTGGACCATGACGCTGACCCGGGTCAGCGTGAAATCGCTCTGGTACAGGCAGCAGACCTGGTTCGCAAGATGCGGTTGCCGGACCCAGATCGCTTCCTCTACGCCTGAGCCGTCGCTCTTCAGGAACGCCTGTACGTATTCGCGGAAGTCCACGGCCACGCCCAGCTCGTCCTCGCTCCAGACATCAGACGAAGCACGACCGGCGACGAACGACGGCGTTCCCGGCGCCAAGATGCCGCACCCGGGGATCTTGGCCGGAGCCCGCGTTTTGATGAGCACCTTCACGCCGCGGTCCGCGGCTGCCACCAGCTCGCTGCGGAGTTCCTCGAGCGGTCGGGCATCGGCGTTCAACAGGGCAATGCTCTGAGCGCTGCGGAGCAGTTCCCGGCATCGTCCGTAGACCTGTTCGATACCGGTCAGCTCGAAGATGCCGCCCGGCGTGGGCGAGGCCGCCACGTCCTCCATCTCGTGCTCGATCTGCGCCTGCAGGGTCCTGAGCTCTCGCCGCCTCGCCTCCATGTACTCGCCGATCGAGAGCGCGACGTAGGTCGTCGGCCTCGTGCTCTCATCCGCAACGACCGCGCCCTTGGCCCGCAGCGAGTCCAGCGTGTTGTAGACGCTCCCCACCAACTTGCCGATCCTCTGGGCCACCCGGTAGCCGGACGCGCGGGGTTCATCGAGCAATGCCATATAGACGTCGATCTCGGGTCTGCTTAAACCGACGTTGCCCAGCAGCGGCTTGATGCGCTCTTTCATCAGGCCGGAAGTCCCTTGTCTTCCCGTCCGTCGTCCCTTGTCTTCCGGGCCCTCCTCGACCGAGAACGCGGCGACCTCGGCGCTCTGGTTCCTCGAGTCTTCGTGCTTCCGGTTCGGACCTCCGGTTGCGCCCCGGGCTTGCCGGCGGTGAGCACTGCGATTGCCTTCTCCAGCACCTCGTCGCGGCCGGCACGAATCCCGGCGACCGTGGGCGCGGCGGGCACATTCGGCAGAATGCCGACATTCTGGAACCGGCTGCCGTCCCCGAACTTCACCCGCATGCCGGTGAAGAACAGGCGGCCGCCGCCCGGCAGGCTGAGCCAGGTTCGGTTGCCGTTGCACCCGCTGGTCGGTTCACCCACGAACGATACCCGGTTGATGTTCTTGAGATAGATACAGAGATCTTCCGAGGAACCCCTGGTCTTCTCGTCAACCAGGACCACGACCGGGCCGCCGTATTGGATTCCCGGGTCGGGCTGGACCTCGTATTGACCGATGTTCCAGCCCTGTTCCAGGCGTTCGTAGTTCGACACGACCGGGATCTCGAAGATCGCCGACTTGACCGGCTGCTCGCTCAACCTGGCGGACAGGGCCAACTGCATCGTGAAGCCCGGATACCCCCGGATGTCGATGATCAACCCGTCGGCCCGGTGCAAAGCCTCGAACGCACCGTCGAACTCTGCCAGGCTTGACAGCCGGCAGAGATTCAGATAGCCCAGATTCCCGTCCAGCAGCCGATAGCCCTGCGGCTCGTGTGCGCGGATGGACTGACTGACCCATTGCTCGCGCTTGATCGTGCGCTTCAGGGTCAGGGTGCGCAAAACGGGGACTGTCCCTTCGCAGGGCCCTGTGCGATTCCCAGGGACTGTCCCCGTTTTGGCCGTGTCTCGAGCGAAAAAGGGGACACTCCCTCGGGGCGGCTGCGTCGAACTCGCCGCGGTAGCGTCCCCATTTTCGCTCCGCCGAACAACCAGCTTCACCTCGCTGCCGGCCCGCCCGAAGCAGAGCATCTCGCACATCCGGCGATAGAAAGCGCTCTCGGTGGAATACGAGAGCTGCAACCGGTGCTCGGCGATCAGCTCCGGAAGCGTCTTCCCGTCGAACTCGACCAGCTCGTCGCCAATCTCCAGCCGGCTGACGGCCGTATGCTGTGAGCCGTGAGCCGTGAGCGCTTCCGGCACTAGGTCCGTGACGATGATCTTGCCTTCCACCCAGCGGAAGGCCACCGGCAGCGCCTGCGGCTCGGGCAGGCCCGGATAGAAGCAGAGGACGCCGCTATCGTGCAGATGCGCGGTCAGCATCCGGATTGTGCGCGCGTAGGCGACCAGGCTGTCCGCCTCCTCGAACCGCGGTATCCATTCCGGCAGGCACGAGTGCCAGTCGATGTCGCACAGGTCGAGATGCGGATAGAGGTAGCGGATCACATTCCAGAGTTTGAACAGGCCCAGCAGGCGTTCCTCCCGGGTCAGACTTGCCTTGGCTTCAGAGAGCGGCGCCGGCAGATTCAGATTGATCAGCTCTGCGGCTTTGTCCCTAGTCCCTAGTCCCTGGTCCCTAGTCCCTGCTGCCAGTGCCTGCTCGGCAATTGCGGCCAGTTGGTCCGGGCCAATCGGCCTGTCCACCACCAGGTCGGGAAGAAATCCCGCCTGCCCATCGTGCCCGACCAGCCGTTCGGTATTGAGCTGCACGGCCAGACCCGCGTCGTATTCGAGCCTGAGGTGCAGGACTTCCTCGGGCGGTCCGCTCGACTCGAAGACCACCGCGATCCCGGGCTGAGACTGCAGTGCGTCGAGGATCTTGTAGTACCGCACTGCCGACGGCCGGTTGACCAGAAACACCGTCGGCTTGACAATCGTCTTCAACTGCCTGAAGTCAGTGCCGGGGGTGAGCGCAGTCAGATACCAGTCGGGCTCCTGAATCGGGTGCAGCCTGGCTCCGGCGATCACCTCCCACTTCTGCCGGTACGCGTTGAAACCATTGTCTTCATTCCACCCCTCATGGACTCGGTTCATGACCGGGCCGGTCAAGAGCGCGGTGCGCGTGAAGAACTCGAGTATGGGATCATTCATGCGGTAGCCGATCGCGGCCGGCCAGCGGAGGTCCACCACGAGCGTCGCGACTTCGCCCAGGGACTCAACCGCGGTCTGAAAATCGGTCAGGAAACTCGGCCCGCGCGCCGGGGGGACCGGGGCTCGAACGTACCCGATTGACTCGGAGAGGCGGCGCGCCTCAAACCGCCCGGCGTCGATCAGCGCTCGCTGTGTCGTCGCGAAGGCAGCGGAGTCCGAGAGGCAGGCGAACGTCAGCGGGTCACCCAGCGGCTGCAGCAGTTCCTCGTTTATCGCATTCACCATCTCGCCCGGCGTTTCGGCCGCCTCGACCCGGGGTATGGCCCGAATCAGCGCCTGATTCCAGTCAAGCTCTGCTCCCTCACCCTGTTTCCCTCTCCCAGTGGGAGAGGGTGGGCCTGCATCATTCAGTTCCCCTCTCCCCTTGGGAGAGGGTTGGGGTGAGGGTGTTACAATCGCCGGATGGAACAGATAGACCTTGCCCCACAGGTCGGCGAGCGCTTCGAGACGCTTGAGCCGAACGGAGGGTTCTGGGGTTCTCGGGTTCACGGGTTCAGGGTCGGAACAACAAGACAGGGTCGACACTGCGGCCAAGGCGTACGGATGCACGAGCAGTACTCCGGCATCTCAGCCTCTGCCTTCACCTCTACCCATCCTGGAGGGCATACTGTTCTCGCGGTGAGAAATGCGGAGCCGCATCGGTGACTATCATAGCGCACTAGAGAAAGTCGGCAAGCCTTGCCATCAGAGCGTCACCCCGAGCGCAGTCGAGGGGTCTCTCGGGCGAGATTTCTTGACTCCAGCGGGAACGCCTTCGCTCGAAATGACAATACGTCACGCTGAATCGGAGCGGGCGGCCTTGCGACCGCCCGCCCTATCACCCTTCTTGTGGTCGCCTAGCGTTCGACGACGAGCGACTTGGAGACGCCGAGGTCTCCAGCCACAAGTCGTGCGACGTAGACTCCAGAGCTCAATCCCCTCACGTCGATGGTGACTGAGCCCCTTACGCCAGACGCCGCAACCTCCTGGGTCCTCACGGCCCGACCCGAGACGTCGAGCAGTGTGACGGTCATTGGCCCGGCTTGAGGGAGAGCGTAGTGAACCGTGACGCGCCCTGCCTTAACCGGATTCGGGGACAGCTCGATACCCGACTGCGATAGCGCAATGGGTTGAGCCATGCCGCCACCGCCGCCGCCCAGATAGTTGCTCTTACACCATATCTCGTCGCAATTGAAGTTGTAGTCGCGCCCCCAGACCACATGGATGGCGTGCGCGGGTTCTTCGGCCGCGATAAACGCAGTTAAGTAAGTTTCGTAGAGGGTGAGACACTCCGGAGTGCTCCAGGTTCCTCCTTCGCTCGAGCAATAGCTATACATGATGCCGCGGCTCGCGGTCGTAACATGGTCATTCCAGACGACATGGGCCGCACCATTGCCGTCAAAGGCCATAGTGGCATCGAAGCCCCCGGTCGGGTAGCGGCGCGGCTCTGATATCACTTCCGGCGTTGTCAGCCAGGCGCCTGATGCGTTGCGGTAGGTGTGATAGACTGCATCGAAAGTATCCTCGCCTGCGCCGTATGGGACCACCCATGATCGATCGAAGACTATGTGCGGGTTGGTGGTTATCGGGTTGACTTCGGCAACGGTGCTCCAGCGCAGACCTGTGAAGCCCGGCGCCACATCCACTCTTTCTCCCCATACTCCATTGGTACGGGTCTTCACAAAGATCTGTCTGACCGACGTGCCCTCATCGCGTCCGAGGTATGCGACGAACACGTCGCCGTTCGACGCCACAGCAATCGATGGGTAGCGCAGACCCAGAGCTGAGTCCAGTCGGACCACATCAGTCCAAGCGCCTTTGACATACTCGCGGAACCTTATCACGGCGGAAGAACCACCGGTAACATTCTCACGCCAGCAAACGAGCACGTGGTTCGGCTCGCTTGGCACGCAGGCCACAACCGGGATGATACCGGATTGCGCCACGTACAAGAGCTGAATCGGATCCCATTTGTAGTTGCCCCTTCTATCCTGGGTGCACCTCCGGTAGCTGAGGCTACACGATCCCGGTTTCAACCATGGGGACCACTCCCAGACCACATGGATGGTCCTGCCATCGCCGTCGAGTGCAACGCAGGGCACACCGCGCAACCCTTGCGACTTCTTAGGCGCTGGAGCGATGGCAAAGTCGGCCGTCCAAGAGCCTGGTCGGCCCCCTGAGCCCGGATTGTACCGATTATACCAGATCCCGAAGTTGTAGGGGTAGGGATTCAGGGATAGGGGTCCACCCTCCCACACCAGGTGTCCGACGCCGTCGGTGCCATACACCAACTTGCGTTGGTTGGCAATGAGCAGTTGGCGGGTCACACCACTGCCGCCGGTGACCAGGCTCTCGCTGGTCCAGTCGGCCCATGCAGTCGTCACGCAGACTGCCGCGATTGCGAGAAGTATCGCGAACTTACTCCTCATCTTCTCCTCCTTCTTCACCCCTGATTCCGAGATTGATGGCCACGAAGACACGAAAACGGACTGAAACGGAACTCTGACATCCGGCACCTAGTCCTTTCGTGTCCTTCGTGCTTTCGTGGCTTCAATATTGGCTCCGGGGTTCTCTGCCTTCTGCCGCCTCGGGCGGGCCGGTCGGGAAGACCCTTGAGCTCCGGCCAACATGGACCCGATTCCGGAATTGAGGGCCACGAAAACACGAAGCCGAATGAAGCGGAACCGGAGTGGAAATCCACAGATTCCACAGATTTCGCAGATTCGGTTCCGGAATCCCGGACATCTGTGTAATCTGCGTCATCTGCGGATACTCCCCTGTCCGTTTCGTGCCTTTCGTGCTTTCGTGGCTCCAACATCGGATTCAGAGCCTGTCGGCTCGACTCCATTCTTCCGGCCGGAAATCTAAGCATTTAGCTGGTTCTCCACGCCGCAGGGCGACTATTCTTCAATCACTTGAAGAATAATAGCTGCGGATGACGCCCTGTCAACACTTGCGAGTCGTGGCTAACATTCCGAACTTATGTTACTTGTGATAATGCTCCGGTTTCGGCTGTGGAAGGGGTACGGAGCAAAGGAAGAGGCAGAGGCAAAGGTATAGACGAAGGTCGAAGTGAACGTGAGGCCACAGGCAAGGCCAAGGCGAGGCCGCTGCCCTTCCCTGAAACCGATATTGACGCCACGAAAGCATGAAACACACGAAGCCGATGGGTGCCGGACACCCCGACTCCGTTTCACTCAGTTTCCGTGTCTTCGTGGCCGTCAGTATCGGAATCAGGGCGCGGGAAACGCTTGACAGCCCGACCTTCTTGGCTACGCTTCTCACAAGGTAGGCGAGGCGATCATGCCGCGAAAATCCAAGCGTCCATCGAGAGGCGACCGTTCGGCCGCCGAGCGGCCATTCGTTGACCGGGAAGAACTCATCGCCGCCTTCCGGACCGCGCTGCACGAAACCGGGCGTACCGAGCCGAAGGTACTGGTCTACCATGGTGGTGCCGGCATCGGCAAGTCCCGGCTGCGTCGGGAACTGGTGAGGATAGTAGACAGTAGTCAGCAGACAGTAGACAGGGCGGTCGTTACCGCCACCCTGGACTTCGCGATTCCCAGCTACCGGCAAACTGAGTCCGCCCTCCTTTTTCTGCGCAACACCCTCCACGAAGCGTACAAGACAAGCTTCCCGAGCTTTGACCTGGCCTATGCGGTCCTGTGGCAGAAAGGTCATCCGGAGGTACCACTTGGCGATGACGTGAAGCCGCTTCTGGAGCCCGGCTCGCTTCTCCCGCAGCTATTGGATGCATCCGGCAAGCTGCCGCTGATCGGGCTGATACCGAAGGTCTCAGCCCTAGTAGGCAGTAGACAGCATGTAGTAGACGGGGTCGGCCCTACATCCAACCTACTACCTACTACCTACTACGCCACCTGGTGGCGTCAGCGCGGCGAGCGTGAGCTGGAGGACCTGCCGCAGATGGAACCCGCGGCGGTTGTTGAGTGCCTGCCCAAGCTCTGGGCGGCAGACCTGAAGGAGTTCATCGTTCAGCGTTCATCGTTCATCGTTGGTCGCAAGGCCGTCCTGTTCATCGATTCCTATGAGCAATTGTGGGAGACGGGAAGTAGCGGACAGGGAACAGCAGACAGTAGACAGGAAACAGGAGACAGCAGACAGAAGACGGACGAATGGGTCCGGGAACTGGTGAAGCAGTTGCCTGAGGTGTTGTGGGTGATATCCGGCCGGCAGAAGCTGCGCTGGGAGGAAGCAGAGAAGGAATGGGGCGATGTCCTGAGCCAGCATGAGCTCGGCCCTCTGCCTGAACACTCTGCCCGGCAGTTCCTGAGTTCCTGGGCATCACGAATGAGCCGATTCAGGATGCGATCGTCAAAGGCAGCCAGGGCGTGCCGCACTACCTGGACTTGGCCGTGGATACGTTCCTGGAGATCAAACGCGCCGGGCAACGCGTCCCGGTCGAGGTCGAGTCGGCAGGCACAGAGGAAAGTGCGAAGTCCGAACGCCGAGCGCCGAGTTTCAGAGCGGAAACCCCAGAGGAGCTGTTCGCGCAGTTCATCCGGCACCTGAACCAACCGCAGCTCAAGACCCTGCAGATCCTGTCCGCGTCCCGGTTCTGGTACTATGGGCTGTTTGAGCACTTGGTCACCGAGTATCAGACCGGGTACCCCCTGTCTGCCTACGACGACCTCAGCCGGTTCTCATTCATTCGCCAATCAGATTCGGGCGGGACTCAGATGATGCATGAACTGATGCGGGAGGCCCTGCAGGAACACCAGGCGCCCGAGCTGCGCAAGCGCGTGCACCTGTTCCTGCATGAGCTCTATGCTGAGCAGTTGAAGGGACTCGACTTCAGGAACATCACCGACCAGCACCAGACCGCTCTGACAGAGGCGTTCTACCATGGACGCCAGGCCAAGAGCGCCGCTGAGCTTTGGCTTTGGTTTGTGCCCGTGACAAACGTGTTCGTCGAGGCCGAGCGGAACCGACAGATCTTGCCGCTCTACCGGGAGATGGTCCGGGCGCTTGAGGCTGAACTCGGAGGCAATCACCCGGACACCGCCACCGCTCTCTGTAACCTTGGCATCATATTTGTGAACGTTGCCGAATATGGTGAGGCCGAGCCTCTCTACCGCCGCGCGCTGGAGATCGCCGAGACAGGGCAAGGGCCCGAGCATCCGGACTACATGACAATCCTGCATATGCTCACGGTGCTCCTAAGGGAACGGGGTCGCCTCGATGAAGCCGAGGTTCTGAGCCGCCGGATGGTCAGGTTGCTCGAAGAACGTCCCGGTAGGGATGCGGCCATGCTCGTCAAAGCACTGGATAATCTGGCTCAAGTTCTGACGCCGGAATGCAAGTATGTCGAGGCCGAGGAGTTGCTCCATCGCGCGCACGATATCTGTGAGAACGAGCTGGGACCTGATCATGAGCTCGTCACATTGGTACTAGGCAACCTCGCTCTACTCTTCTTTGCGCAGGGACTTTACTCCGAGGCGGAAGCGCTCTTTCGTCGCCGTCTGGCGATCCAAGAGAAGGAATTGGGTACGAACGACCCTCGGGTGGTGAAGTGCAGGGTAGACTTGGGAGCAGCCTTGAACGAACTCGGCCGCTACGCCGAGGCTGCGCCGCTGCTGCGCGAAACGCTCAAACAGCAAGAAACGATATACGGGCCGGATCATCCATTCACAGCGTTGGCCATGAACAACCTTGCCTTTGTTTTCTTTAGCCTGGGCCGGTACGACGAGGCCGAGCCGCTGCTGCGAAGGGCTTTGGCGGTGTATGAGAAGAAGTCGGGGCCGGACTCCCACCACACCTTCAGTATTGCATTCAGTCTGACCAACGTGCTGGGCAAACAGGGCAAGTATGCCGAGGCCGAGCCGATGGCTCTGAGCTTGGTCGCGGACCGTGAAAAGAGACGCGGCCCGGACCATCTGGAAACCGCGCAGGCACTGCACATCGCCGGCGGTGTCTTTAGACTCCATGGCCGATATGCCGAGGCCGAGGGCTACCTGCGCCGTGCCTTGGACATTGAGACCAGAATACTCGGTCCCGAGCACCCGGACACATTGTTCTCCCTGGATATGCTGGCGTTGATTCAGGAACAACAAGGCAAGTACGCCGAGGCTGAATCGCTCGATCGGGATGTGCTGGAGAAGCGAGAGAGAGTCTTGGGCTCGGAGCATCCGAACGTCGCCAAGACCGTCAACCGGCTCGCCGGGCTCTGCTGCCGTGACGGGCGATATGCCGAAGCCGAGGCCCTCTACCGCCGGGCGCTGGCGATTCGCGAGAAGGTGTTCGGTCCGGACCACGCTTTTGTGGCGGAGACACTCGACGGTCTGTCCAAGGTCTGTGAGCAAACCGGCCGGGCTGCCGAGGCGCAGGAGCTCTCCGCCCGCGCCAAGCGCATCCGCGCGCAGTCCGAACCCGTACCCACAAACCCGCAGCAACAAGCCTAGGCGCTCGCTACCGTCCGTCAGCCGCCAACGGCCTACGGCTGACGGCTCACGGCCGACCGCACACGGACACAGCCACGCGCCGCTGCGGCTGCGCGTCCTATTCTGTTGTCTTGGGTTTGTCTGCGGTTACAGACGGTTCTTCGGGTTCCTCTATGTCCGGTAGCAGCCGGGCGCCGTGTACGACCGCCACTATCTGGACCTCATCCTGCTTGACGCGGTAGACAACCCGGTACTTCTGGAACAGCAGTTCACGAAGGTCACGGCGTCCGAACTCGGGCACGATTCTGCCGACTTCGGGAAACTGAATCAGCGTTTCCGTTGCTGCGACGACTCGCTGGGCGAAGAGGCGGGCGTAGTATTCCGAGTCGCGGCCGATATAGCCGCAGATGTCAGCCAGGTCTCCGATTGCGGAAGGAGACCAGACTAGCTGAGCCACTGCTTGAGTCGGTCGCGGGCAACTGCCTGCGGAATGCCTTTGCCCTCGTCCAGCTCTTTGAGTCCCCGCTCGACCTTGAGCCGAAAGTAGAGCTCAGCCATGATGTCGGCAACACCCGCATCATCGGGGAGGCGCTCAATCATCCGAATGACATCGTCTTTGATTTGAGCCATATTACTGCTCCTTTGAGGAATCTTAGGCCTGCAGTCAGGCAAGTCAAATCAGGGACAGACAAATACTCTTTCGGCGGAGACACCTGAGGGCTTGGCCAAGGTCTGTGAGCAGACCGGCCGGACTGCCGAGGCGCAGGAGCTCTCCGCCCGCGCCAAGTCAATCCGCGACAAGAACGCGGAGCCTCACACCCCGACATAGGAACTGGCCACGAAAGCACGAAAGACACGAAACTGATGGGTGCGGAGGAACAAGACTCCGTTTCATCCGGCTTCGTGTTTTCGTGGCCACCGATTTCGGAACCAGGGATGATGTTCCCTTTCGTGACCTTCGTGTCTTCGTGGCCATTACAGGAATAGGAACTAGCCACGAAAGGGAGTCACAACAGAGGGCGAGGGACCGCTCGAACAGGCAGACCATTTGACACAGGCCGGCTCTAGTCTATACTGAGCCATGGATACAGCAGTTTCGGTTCCTCCTGACCCGATCACGATAGAGGGACGCGACCCGGCCCGAATCTCAGCTGCTCGGGAGTTCATGCAGAAAGTCGAGGTCTCACATGTCCGGTGACGGCAAGAGAATACTCGAAAGCGCCCTCGCGCTGCCCCCGGTCGAGCGGGCAGAGCTAGTCGAGGAGCTATTGTCCAGCTTCGATTTCCCCGCTCGCGCGGACGTGGACGCATTGTGGGCAAGAGAAGCTGAAGACCGGATCGACGCCTACGAGAAGGGTGAACTGAAGACTCGGCCCGCCAGCGAGGCCATCGAAGGAATAGGCCGAACGCGCAAGTCATGAAGGTCGAGGTCCTCGAACCGGCTGAAGCCGAGTTTCGAGAGGCCGTCGAGCACTACAACCAGCAGGCGGAGGGTCTTGGCTACGAGTTCGCGGCCGAGGTCAGACGCACCCTGGCCCGAATCGTCCGATTTCCAGATGCTTGGACTGCGCTTTCGCCAAGGACACGCCGCTGCCGAACCAACCGTTTCCCCTACGGAGTAGTCTACCGGTCACGCGGCGATACGATACTCGTAGTCGCAGTGATGCACATGCGACGACACCCCAGTTCCTGGCGCAATCGAGCGAAGCGGGACTGACCAGACAACGTCCGAGGATGTCTGGCGTCCTGACGCGAAAACCCCACCGCCGGGCGCTGGCGATTCGCGAGAAGGCATTCGGGCCGGACCACACCTTTGTGGCAGAGTCACTTGACGGTCTGGCCAAGGTCTGCGAGCCTACCGGCCGGACTGCCGAGGCGCAGGAGTTCTCCGCCCGCGCCAAGTCAATCCGCGACAGGAACGCACAGGCAGCGCAAGCGCAGACCGCCGGAGAGAAGACGGTAGACAGTAGGCAGTAGACGGCGTTCAGCCCAGATAATTCAGAAGTCGGAAATCAGATACCAGAGTGCAGAAGTGCGGAACGAGGAGCCACGCCGTAGCTAGAAGACGGAAGCCAGAAGCCCAGAGCCAAGTTTGCGGAGGCGGAGTCCTGCCACAACGACATGGGGCACGGAGAACGCAGACGGGAGGAGCTGCGAGGCTAGAGGGACTTGCAGATCTGACGGAGAGTGAGCACAACCCGGGACCAGTCTCCGGGAGCAAGCCTGCCGAGCTTCTTGTCAACCAGCCCGCGCTGAAGCGTCGCGACCTTGTGAAGCCGGACAACCGACGGAAGCAGCAATCCGGCCTGTCTCCATTCGTCCAGGGTGACGTCCTGTGGCGTGGCCGAGAGCTGTCCGGTCACTCGCGCGACCACGATATCCTCGTCACCGGTATCCAGTAGAACCAGCGCCGGGCGTCGCTTGGACCCGGCCGCGTCAGTGAAGGGAAACTGCAGCAGACCGATGTCGCCAGCCGCGAAGGAGGCCATCTTCAGGGCTGGTCGTACACGGCGTCAGCCGCAGCGTAGCCGGAGAGGAACTGGTCAGCAGTCAGTCTCTCCCACGCGGTCTGTTCGTCCGCGTCAGACGGGTCGGGGACAAGGACAATAACTCTCGCTGTCTTGCCCGCAGGCAACAACCGGCGCAGTCGCTCGGGGAGTTCAAGGTTGCCCTCGGGCGTTATCTTGGCGGGCAGTTCGTATGCTCTCATGGTCGATGCGGCAGGAGGCCACCGGCCTTCAGCCTTCTCTTGACCGAAGCCAACGGAGCGGCGGGCTCGTTGCGGCGCTCGGCCACGACCGCGAGGTCGTGCAGATCCTCCAGTAGTTCTTCGTATTCGTCTACCGGCACGACTACCGATACACGCTTGCCTTTCTCGTCCTCGTCCACTATGAATCGATTCCTCGTGACTGCCATGGACACTCATTCTAGCGGCGACTCGTTCCCGGTCAACCGGCTCGTGCGGAAGATCAACGGATTGTGCCGCCGGGCTTTGGCGATTCGCGAGAAGGGCTTCGGCCCGGACCACCCCTTTCGTGGCCGAAGTCCTCGACGGTCTGGCCAAGGTCTGCGAGCAGACCGGCCGGGCGGCCGAGGCGCAGGAGCTCTCCGCCCGCGCCAAGTCAATCCGCGACAAGAACGCACAGGCAGCGCAAGCGCAGACCGCACCAGACAACCGCTAGCAGCTAACGGCTCACGGCCGGCGGGCCGGACGACCGGAACCAGCGAAACGGCTACTTCGGCGCGGGGATGTCGAAGACGTCCTTGCGGACTTTGGCCAGGACCTTGGGGTCGCAGCCGCGGGCCGCCCACTTGTCAAGCAGAACCTGCGCGGCCATGGCGAAGCTCTCGCCCGAGATGCCCTGCTGCCGGCTTAGCTTGTAGAGCTGCCTTCCGAAGTTGAGGTACGGAACGTACTGCGAGGTCGAAACGCCGGCAGCGTTGATGACTTCCTTGACCTTGCCTTCCATAGCAGTGAGTTCGGCCATCCCGGCCTCGTACCGCTTGGCCACCTCGTCTCGGAGTTCGTGGGACGTCTTAGCCCGCCCGACCTTGTACCTCGCTTTGTATCGGGCCGCACTCTTGGCCGGATCAGCCATTCTTCTCCTCCATCATAATCACAATCACGGGGACATAATAGACAATTCGATTCCCGTCAAGGCCGACTGTTCGTGTTCCACGTGGACATTATGGAGAATCGGGCCGGGGAAGTCAAATGCGCGGGCGGTAGTTGTTCGCAGTCGGCGGACCGACGCGGTGCGTCGCCCAACGATGAACAATGAGCGCGAAGCGATGAACGACAAGCGCAAACATCGGGCGCGGGCCGGTCAGAATCGCCGCTCACGCCCGAGCTTCAATATGCAGTATACTGCATTTTCTGCCAACCCCGGGAAAACGTCCTAACTTCCCTATTCCCAATACCATATCCCCGATTTCCGCAAAATACCCTCCCGTGCCCTCCGGGTAGCTTTCGAGGTAGCTTTCAAAGAAGCCTTGAAACAGGCCTTGAAATGAGCTTTGAGTTTGGCTTTCAGAAGAGCTTTGACGCGAGCTTTCGACGGAGCTTTGAAGCAAGCGATGCGAGAAACGATGCGCCGAGCCTTGAGACGAGCGATGCGCGAAGCGATGCGACAAGCATTGAGATGAGCGATTGAAGAAGCGATGAAGTAAGCCTTCGAATGAGCATTCTATGGTGCTTTCCAGCGAACTTTGAGACGAGCTTTCTGACGAGCTTTCAAGGGAGCCTTCATCACAGCCTTGAGCTGCGAGCTTCCAGCTTCCAGTTACGAGTCACCAGTGGCGGAAGGCGGATGGCGGACGGCGGTTGGCGGTCGGCGGTACGCGGTTCTACTGAACTCGGGCCGAAAGGTCGTGGGTGGAGGAAGACGTGACGAGGGCCGTGACGAAGCGGCCGGGCGAGGTTTTGCGGCCGGAGAGCCTGACCACGCCGTCAATCTCGGGTGCGTCCCATTGGGTGCGGCCAACGCAGAGCGAGTTACCAGTTTCCAGTTGGCAGTTTCCAGTGGCAGCGTCCGGGCCGGATTCCTGTCTGCATTCTCTTGGTGACTTGGTGTCTTGGTGGTAAGACTCCGTGTCCGACCCTTGGCGTTCTTGGCGGTTGTCTTCTTTGGTGTCCACGAGCACAGTGAGCCTACGGCCGACCAGCTTCTTGAGGTTCGCGCGCGAGATAGCGGCCTGCGCGAGCATCAGGCGTCGCACGCGTTCCTTTTTCACGGCAGGGGAGACCTGAGCGGGCAGGCGCGCGGCTTTGGTGCCGGGTTCGGGCGAAAAGGCGTAGCAGGAGAGGCGGTCGAACCTGGCGGCGCGGACAAAGGCAAGCAGCTCGTCGAAGTCGCGCGCCGTCTCTCCGGGCAGGCCGACGATGATGGTCGTCCGGATGTGCATGTCCGGAATCGCCCGCAGAGACTCGATCAGGACTTCGACG
>Ga0315277_10004152_pt1 | contig 19396 bp, 36 predicted proteins | sample YL17G05_15_MG_FD_203695 | JGI IMG/M metagenome (GOLD analysis project Ga0315277, IMG submission 203695) | Sediment microbial communities from Yellowstone Lake, YNP, Wyoming, USA - YL17G05_15 | ecosystem: Environmental > Aquatic > Freshwater > Lake > Sediment | place: USA: Wyoming | collected... | reverse complement strand
GTGGCGTTATCCATCATGTCAATTGTGAAGGAGCTTTAAAATTAAAAGAAATGGCTCATACTCACGCTGAAGCAATAAACATGGCAGAAATGAAACACGGCCCTATTACTCTAATAGACAAGGATAATCTCTCAATATTTGTAACCAAGGACCAAAAAACTCTTGAAAGTATCGAGCAAGTTAAAGCTAGAAACGGCGAGGTATTGCTCTTAACTGTACCTAAAATGTCTTCGGAATTGGAAAACTTAATTTTGATAAGTATTTACCTACAAATAATAGCTTTAGAGTTGGGCAGAATTCGCGGTATCAACGTTGATCGGCCAGTAAATTTAGCCAAGTGCATAACAATATGATAATCAGAAAACTTAAAAAGAAAGACATTAAAGGATTTATAGAAACTTTGTCTGCTTTGACCGACGTAGATTTGACTGAGGAGCAAGCAATTAAGATAATGAAAAAGCGATCAACCATAACTTATGTTGGTATAGTTAAAAGAGTTGTGGTGGCTACTGCATCACTGATGATAGACCAAAAGTTCATTCATGGCGGCAGTCTTGCTGGCTACATCGAAGATGTAGCCGTGAATAAGAACTATCAAGGCCGAGGCTTTGGCACAAAAATAATGCGTCATCTAATACGGTATGCCAAAGAATTAGGATGTTACAAAATCATGCTATGTTGCAAAGAAAGTATTGAACCATTTTATGAGAAGCTAGGATTCAAGAAATCAAACTCTTCTATGAGACTAGAGGTTAAGTAATGAATATACTTGTTGTACCAACCATCAGAGAAAATTGCATTGCAGAGTTCCTAGATGAGTGGAAATACGAAAACTTTGACGAAGTTGTTGTTGTAGAAGATAATCCGACAAAGACCTTCGACATAAACAAAAAACATCATTATTCATGGAAAGAAATTGAAGAAGAATGGGGGAAAGATAGCTGGATATTCTCCAGAAGAGATAGTGCCATTCGGTCATTTGGCTTTTGGAAAGCATACCAATTAGGAGCAAAAATAATCTATACTTTAGACGATGACTGTTATCCATTGCCAGATGAATACTTTACTATCACACACCAACATAACTTAGAAGACACGCCAAAGTGGGGTGAATTGATCGTAGGTCTAAGAACGCGGGGACTACCGTACTTTAATATTGGGACACTGCCTGTCGTTGCTAATGTCGGCTTATGGACCAACATTCCAGACCTGGATGCTGTGCATCAGCTTACAAGCCCAATCCTAGATTTTAAGCCAGATATTAAAGAAAACCGCGTAATGCCACATGGTCAATATTTCCCATTCACTGGCATGAACTTCTGTTTTACGCGAGATGTTACGCCAATGACCTACTTCCCATTAATGGGGGAAGGTCAGCCATATAGACGATTTGATGATATATGGTTCGGTATTATATTCAAAAAGGTGTGCGACCACTTGAATTATTATATTACATGTGGGCATCCATTTGTTGAGCATAAAAAGGCTAGTCACCCACTCGTTAATTTGGTCAAGGAAGCTCCAGGTATTCAAGCTAATGAAACCTTTTGGGAAATAGTCGATAAAATAGAACTAACATGCAAAACACCAAAGGATTGCATGTTTGAGATTGGCGAAGGATTATATAAGGAAGACGATCCCTATATTAAGAGGCTGGGGGAGGCGATAACGATTTGGGCTGGACGTTTTTGATTATAGATTTAATATATCTTGTTTATTAACATTTTGTAGAGAAGGATAGCATGTTCTGCCTCACCCTTCGTGGTAAAATATCCAGTATAACAACCATTTACAATGTTATAAGTAGTGACTCGCCAAACACCATCTGTATGTAAATACAAATCAGTACCTGTCGAGCCACTGCTTTTAATAACATACCATTTGCCGTAATGGTCGCCGTATGGATTTATCTGTTGACATACCCTCGGCTTTCTAAGTAACCAAAAGTTCCTCATATCCCTGCCTTGTCAATAAGCGATTTCACATCTTGTAAAACCTGCTTATATCTATCAGGCATAATTTGAATTATAACTCATACCTTCTCATTACTTCCTTTATTTCAGACAGAGCATTCTTGTGCTTGTCTGGAACCTCAATACAGTCCTTTAAATTACCATAATGGTAATCCAAGCATTCCATCAGCAACCCCTTAATCTCTTCCCTGCGGGGTTTGGCTGGTAGACTACTCTTGACAAAAAGACCTTCTAGTTGCTTTTCTTTATCCGAGGCCCACTTACGAATATCTTCTTCAGACACTTCGCCACGGCGAATAGCCTTTAGATGTTCGTTATTAAGCCGTAGGTCCAAAGTGCCGTTCATCAGGATTTGTTCACATTCGTTGAGAAGTCGAACTAGATGATAGCCGAACTTTGCATCGAACCCAAACTCCTCCCGAATCTTCTTACGCTTGCCTGTAGGGTTTTTAGTAGTCATTTTGTGCATTTGACTATAGGCATAACCTTTAAACTTTGGATAGCAACCCTTGTGCAAGAAGAGTTCTTTATTCTCCCGAACAAGGTTCCCAACATGAGTCATATGCAGCACACACTCTTGCGGAGTATAGATGCTGTCGATAATGTTGGGGTTATTTTCCATCAGTAACGCAAAGAACTTCACGATATTGAAGATCGTGAAATCATATTCGCGGCCTTTGCCTGCCAGTTGGGATTCGTCTATGACGCCATGTTGCTGCCACTGCCCAAACATTTCAGGCTTGTCGCCAAACCCCACCTCGTACATAACGCTATCGTTCTTAACAGGAACAAGAATATGTCCCGCTAGATGCGGGAAGATTACTTCTTTACGGGGAATGGCGAAACCATACAAATCCATATCACTTGTATCCGACGATACACCATAGGCAACTGATCCCATGATTGTGATATAATGGCAATTAGTCGGCAACCACTCTGGCGGCTTAATTAGTTTCTTATCTACTAATTCTTGCAGGATCATATGTACTCCTAAATTTGGCTGGCGTCATCACTGACCGATAGAACATAGACGCGGTATCATGGACACGTTTCAGCAAATTCATATTCGTGGCGAGTTGCTTCCTGTTTAGATCAAAGTAAATATTGTCTTCCAAGCCTATACGGACGCCGCCACCCATTGCTATAGCCGCAGTAGTGGCAGCTAATTGAGAGTCCCCAATGCCCCCGAACGCCCATACGCTATGTTCGGGCAGTTGCTTGATTGCCACACCCATTTCAGCAAGGTCTGCCTGCATCCCAAATAGATTACCAAAAATGATATTGAAGTAATGGGGAGGCTTAGCTAACCCTTTATTGATAAGGTATTTAGCTCCATTAATCATCCCTAAATCAAACACCTCAAGTTCTGGTATGACATTATATTCCTGTATTTTAGTTGCAAGTTTTATTATCATATCAGGCGAATTCATACTGGCTTCCCTAGCAAAATTTAGACTACTTAGTGTCAGGGAAGCCATATCTGGCTTTAGTTCTAATGGTTCAGATCGTTTCTCAAATTCAGGAGACTTACGGCCACTCAATGACAAACAAACTATCAGATCAGGGCAATGATGCCTAACACCTTCAAATATCTTGGCGTAAATGTTCTTATCGGATGTTGGCAGCCCTTCATCGTCTCTAGCATGTAAATGTGCAATGGTGATGCCAAATTCATTGGCACAATGTACTTCTTCGATTATCTCTGAAGGCGAAATAGGTACATGCTGGGTCATGGCCTTGGTAGGAACCATCCCTGTTGGAGTAAAATTAATAATCAACTCTTTCAAGACACCAATTCTCCAAAAAAGGTTCAGATAAGTTCTAAATTGTCTTTTTCCACTGAAACGATTTGAGTCCTTGTGAAGGGTTCAGTGAGTTCAAATTGCACATCTACCCATTCAGACTGGTATCCTGTTAAAACTCGGATTATATAGCCCATCTTACCTCCTAGTGCTTTGTCCACACCTTTGTAACGGACTCTCTTTCCTACACGGAATCTGTTTAACCAATGATTTTTCATAATTAGCCTTTCTATACATTATTTATAGTATTTGGCTAATATTTAATATAGACTTAAACGGTATCTCCTTATCTTTGAACAGGTTACAAGCACCTTGGTTTCTGTCTACTACTGATATTACTTGTATAACGGTTGCGACCTTTTGAACTTCGTTGATGGCTTTAAGAAGTGAGCCACCTGTGGTCGTAACGTCTTCTACCAAAACTACTTTGTCGCCTTGTTCTAAATGGCCTTCTAGTAATTCCTTTTTGCCATAATCCTTCGTTTCTTTGCGAACAAAGAAACCTTTCATGGGCCATTTGTGTTCAGCGAACATGGTAAGCATCCCTGCGACAATAGGGATTGCACCGTAGGCTGGACCACCAATAGCTGTTACTTTTTTCCAGGCGTCAACCTCTTCCATGATTGAAGAAGCGACTAGGGACAAACCAACAGAGTCAAGCAGGATTTTACTCAAATCAATGTAATAATCACTTGTTTGGCCACTCGCCAGCCTGAACGTTCCTCTGCTCAAGGCTTTTTCCTGTATCAACTTGATTAATTGGTTTCGCTTCGACAGCGGCGGGGTGTAACCGCGATTGGTTTCGTTCATCATTTGGCTCCAGTTCATCTAAACGATGCTTTATTTTAACCAATTTGCCATAAAGTTCAACTATTTTATCATTAATGTCATTAATTTCTTGTTGTTGCTGCTTCATTAGCTTCCCCTTAGCCAGTTTCTAGCGGCGGTTACGTCTGGTTCTTCCTGTCCACGTCCAGCAGTCAATTGTTGCCTTACTTGAGCTAACTTAATAGGGTCTACGTCTTGCGGGGTGTGTACCCCAGGGCTTTGCATTCTCTGCCTACCCTGTTTTCTAAGTTCCGCTTCACGATTAGCAATCCATTTATCTTTAGATGCCCCTACTATCCAAACTGGCTTACCACTAAATTTTGTCATTTTTTCGTTTTGGGTTAATAAATGATTGACTAAAGTAAACTCTTTCCACATTTGTCTAGGTATTTTTAATAATCCTAAAGTCATGCCCTTTTTAGGAGTTAAGCTTACTTCATTACCATCGTTAGAATTAACGATATATATATCGTCATTAGTGACATTGGCTTTAGGCTTATCCATGACAATTACGACGTGACCAGATTGGGGTACTGAGTCTGGCAGTTCGTCATGGGTCATTTGGGCAAGGCGACCCATACCTTCATCTACAGTAAAAGTTATTCCCTTCTTCTTCTGTAACCATTCAAAAAATGTTGGCACCATGCTTATATGTAGAATTTTAAACTAAAAAACTCGCTAGAGAAATTAGTCTCTAGCGAGTTTTTTATTACGTTATTATCTAGGCGTTATCGCCCATGTCGTGTGCTAGTTCTGTCTCCCAATAAGCGACACCGAGAATAGCTTCCCAACTCTTGCAACGGTAATCGCCCTTGTAGAACGTGAAATGAGGCTTCTTAGGCTTTCTCATTAGCACCATCCCACATTCCGCTGGAGTACGGTCTGCCTTCTTCTTATTGCATCGTGTGCAAGCAAGAACGCAGTTTTCCCAAGTCGTAGTACCACCACGCGAACGCGGTAGAACGTGGTCAATACTCAATTCCGCCGTCCCTGGCTTGATACCGCAGTATTGACACTGGTTTCCGTCACGTCGGTAGATCGTCCTACGACTGAAATGTACTCGCTGTTGCGGCAGCTTGTTATAGCGGCTCAGCAACACGATTTCAGGAATACGGAAGTCGCGCCTTCCACTACGGATCGCACCTTCACCATCGACTGGAATGAGTTCTGCCCAATCCGCCCAAGTGTAGGTCTTGAATTCCGTAGTCGGGTCCATAATCCGAGCTTTTGGCTCGTTATTGGCATAGGTAGAACACACAAGGCACATTGCGCGCTCTAGCGTGACAACAGCAATCGGATTCCAGCCCCGATTCAGCACAAGCACTTTACGTTGAGTTAAAACACTCATAAAACCTCCGTTTCCTTATATACGTTTATTGTTTTACTATCTTATCATAGTCAATATCAAAATCTTCCGCAATCTCTTTTATTGGCCTTCCATCAGCAAGTTCAGCTAAAAGCTGTGCCACACTGAACCTTTGGCCACAAATGCACGGCTTTCCACTCAGTCGCAACTTCTGCGACCAAATCCCCGCTGTATTCATGACGCAACCCCTGCCAAAAGGTTCAGGTGCGATGAAAAGAACCATACTCCAGCATCAAGCCCGCTGCTTTAGCCATCGGACGCCAAAAACATGCTTCCGCTTCGCTGCCTACAATGTGGCCTTCTGCCAACTCTTCCATAGCTTCCCAAGCCAACCCAAGCTCGTTATGTTCAAGATACTCTTGAACTTGCGCCGTTTTTTCAGGCGGCAAAACAGCCATCGCCAGCCTAAGCTGCTTTTCTGTTTCTTTCCAGTGATCCATTTAGTACAACCTCAATTCTTTAATTTGGCTAATATACATAGGTTATGCTTAAAGTAAAGTTCAAAAAAGTCATTGTGGTGATCCCAGGCGGCACCAATCCCCAAATTGAGACTCTACTTAACCACCTTTCCCATGAAGTTAATTACTTTGATGAATGCCACTTATGGCTAAACACATTTCATAAAGGCAACATAGATTACATGATTCATATATCTAAAAAATACAAATTTGTCAAATGCGTTCCAGTAGACTTCAAAATGCAGCACGCCATTGAAGGCATAGGGCTGTTCACTAATAGATGTATTAACGATAACATATATCCGTCTCGATAACGATATCTGCTTTATAGAAAAGAATGCAATTAAAAAATTAGTCAACTACAGAATTCGCAACAAAGACTTGTTTTTGGTGTATGGTAATATATTGAACAACCCGTTTACCTTTCACATGTATCAAACACGCGGTATTATAGACTTTAAAGCACACTTTGCCTTATCTTATCACAACGCAGGTAGAGACTCTTGTAATTTTATGTTAAAAATACATGACAAATTCTTGAACAAACCTGACCCTGAGTTATACCACTTTCCGCATTATAAATATAGCAGCCATGATTTTGCCGTTCCAGTAAACGCAATATGTTGGTATGGCACTGCATTGAAAAACTTTGGTCCAATACAAGGCAACGAAGAACGTTTTCTTGTTTCAAGACCAGCTATTAACGGAGTTTGTGGGGACGCTCTATTCAATCACTTATCTTATGCAAGCCAAAGGATCAATTGCGGTAAAAACCATAATTTTTACGATCACCTCGTTCAAAGATATTTGCAATTATCTCGTAATAACACCCAGCACCCTATCACTATCGGATGATTGGTGGTTTAAGGTTTAAATTCACCAACTGGACCACCTCGGAGTTCGGTTGCATCCATTTGGCGATACTTGCCACCTGCTAAACCAGAGACAAATACAGCAGCTTCTTTTCGATTGAGAAACCGCCCCTTGTTGGTTAAAAATCCAGCGATCCACTCTTTATCGTACTCGCTATCTGGGATTACACTAGAAAGGTGAATTGGACCAGAGGGATAAATTTTACCACCAACACTAAAGGCTGCTTGAACAATTTTTTCGCCTTCTTCATTTTCTAGCCATGTTTTGAATCTCATCACATTATTTATCCTGAAAGACAAAAATGCAGGTGGGAAAACCCCACCTGCATTGATTATAGGATAATTTTACCTTCAAACTTCAAAACCGCTCGATCAATCCTATCAATTCCTGGTGCCGCAATAGTGACAAATAATACACTCTCTTGTGCATCGACCACCTTCACATGAACGCCCGAAATTAGGAAGTTTACAAAACAGTGATTAATAAATTCAAGGTACTTATCGCCCTTAAAATGAACCGCAATCATGTCACCCTGTTCCATCTAAATCTCCTAGTTTAAGACCATACTTCTTAGCACACTCAGAAGCATGTGGTAAACACATCTGCTTAGAGTCCCTAAATCCTCTATTGTAAATATATACGGCTGGCTTATGACACTTCCCGACAAAACAATTATGCGTCCTGCCAGGCACTTCCTTTAATGGTTCTAATTTATGCATCTTTTCTCCGCTGTTTCACAATGGACATGGTTAATATCACAAGCAATAAAATGTCTGTTTGTAGCTTTTGCAGCAACTATCGTTGATCCCGAACCTACAAATGGATCAACGATAGTGTCTCCCTCATCCGTGCTTATGAGTATAAGCCATTTCAAAAATTCTACACTTTTGATAGTTGGGTGATAGACATTGTTGGCTTTTTGGAAAGCTGAGTTTTCACTAGACCACGGGTATTCTTCCCCAAACCAACACGAAGGCAACCTTGTTTTATACTCTGGAACAGGTTTGCGACCCTTATTAGGGATTACACCAGCCTTCTTGTTCTTAACTAATTGAGTTTGTCTAAACCTAAATCTACCTTTATGCGCAAACATAATCCAGTCGCTATTGGTCTGGAAACTCCCAAACAGATCGGTCTTGCCCGACGCGCGCTTCTGGCAGATAATCGGTTCTTTCATAGCGAAACCGACACTCTCCACTTCCTTGTAGTTAAGTGGATATTCACTCCAACAAGTGAAAGCGAACAGGGCGGAATCGGGACGCAATATACGATAGGCTTCTTTAGCCCAATCCGTATAATCAAAATGCACGGCATCATTTTCGATCTTGTCGTGCATTTTATGAGTGAAGTTATTTTGGTAATTTATACCAAAAAGGCGGGTCAGTGATAATCGCTGCAACAGAATCATCAATTTTAGATAATAACTCTGTATAATGACAGCAGGATATTTGATCTATCATCTTGACCTCTCCTTTCTTTTATATCTAGTTTGGCGTGGCATCTTAAACACACTGTTATCAAGTTATTATCAGAGTTATCAAAAGTCTCTTTGTACTTTATAATATGATGACATTGAATTACTTTATAAAAATTGTTCTCGTTGGCACGTCTTCTACTTATACATTTAACGCCACAAATCCTACAGGTCCAATTATCTCTTTTGTAAATTTTTTTCCTAATGGTTTCCCAATCATCCCCTCGATAACTGTCTTTTAAATAACTAGACCCATTGATCCACGCTGGATTGTTTTCTCCAGACATTAACTTTGACATATGTTCATAAAGACAATCTTTTTTACAAAAGCTTTTTCGACCACGCAAAGATGGAATTACACTCATTATATTGCCACAAGTAAGGCATTTTTTCTCTATCCTGCCTCTCCCTACACCTTTATCCACGCGAGATTTTTTATACCCTTTTTGAGATATTCCTTTGTTTTTGCACAAATTTGAGCAGTAGTGATTTTTTGCTGGGAATGTTCCAGTTGAAACATATTTATAAAATTCTTTTCTGCATATGGAGCAATTAAGTAACACTTTCATTTGTCAAGTTCCAGAGCATGACTAGCAACCGCAATAACACCGCCATTAAGACCGACATACCACCAACCGCTATGCTTGGTGCTAATCCACCAAAGCTGCCACACTTTAGCCTTATAGCCTTCCATTGAATAATGCTCTCGTATTTTTACACGATCATCAGGCTTGAACGGCTTTTCGGCTGGTTCTAACATATAGATTCACCGATGTAATACATTCCATATACAACTACTAATGCGCCAATACAAGGTATTAGAAATTTACATTCCATTGCGCAAATAGGGTGAATCCATCCACTATCAACTAGAACACGACCCATTCTTAATGGATCACGATTATCTAATACTGTTTTACAGGTCATGGTTTGCCTTCGAGGGTAACGATCATTCGTCCGCAGGCATCTTCCCCTGCGTCAATTTCATCTTCAATTTTAGCTGTTCTTTGCCATTTTTCCAAGAGCAACAACTACAAAATCCTTGATGGCAAATACTACCTTCAACTTCGACATATTGGGCTTTTGCCTGTTCTTCGGTCAATTCGACCGCATCCCGCATATTTTCTGGTCTAATTGACCAACGATGACCGTTGGCTTTTTCCGCAATCCAATCACCATACTTGTCACATTCGTCTGTGATTTTGAATCTTAGTCCATTAGACCATAACCACCATTTGCCAGCGTAGTCTTTATGTCTCATATGTCTTGGCCTCTTCTTTTTTTGCTTCTTCTCTTCGTTCATAGAAACTCTTCCTATCCAGTCCCCGTTTACAATGCATCATTTCCTTATCTTCTTCACGGCACCAAGCAATGAAATTGTGAACGTCTTCACTTACATCTTTGCCATGCTTAAACATCCATCCTTCAACGTGGTATATGAGATATTCAGCACCCAACTCAATTAAGTCGGCTTGATACAAACTCATTGGCTTTTCTTTATAAATTTCCATTTTAACCCCTTATTAACAACCATATGTAAATCACAATAATTATTGAGTATATCACAACAATACCAATGTTAAATTGACTTAATTTTGGTTTCATTACCAGGATTTTTCAGACCACAATTATCTTTATAGGACATTCTATCACCTTTGCCCCTTTGGACATTAGCTCTTGAATTAGAAGCATTGGATTCTGACCATAATAGAATATGTCTGGATTATTTTGGGCTAGAGAGTCCACGTCTACGGAATCTGGAACGTCGAGATAAACTGCTTTATCCTCGTCTTGAATTCCAGTCCACTGCTCACTCGGTTGTATTTTGACTATCATGTTTACCCAGGTGAAACACTGACCGTAAGTAGATCAGTCACGCAATTACAACTACAAGCGTTAACTGGATTTAGTATTAAACCACCAACGCCACCAAATGGACTGCAATTAATTGGGAAGTTCGTATTTACTCCATCGGAGCAAAGCGTAGACCCCTCGGATAATGACAAGTATAACGTCCACTGAGTCCCAACGCAATAGAGCCAACCAAATAAAGTGCAACCACAAACTGTTGTAGGCTGTAATAAGTATTTCTGCTCCGCATTGTTCCAAGTCATTGTAAACTTTTGATTTGCTAGACAAGAACACTGTAGACTTGGTGCAGTTATGCCTATAATTAGCTTATCTGGCAAGCAAATCTGACCACAACAAGGCAATCGTACTGGACAGCAATCTGGCGGGTTAGGATTCCACAAGCTCATCATCATGGTTGGTGGACTTGTAAAACTCTTGCCCTTAGAAACAAGTGGTTTTATGCATTTTTGAGAACCAGACCAGACAAATAAGAACCAACACAGGCAATCATCTGGTGTGAAAGCTCTAACATTATTTTCCTGAAGTGCGCCACCACAATCACACTTTGTTATATGGCCAGGTAAATATTCAGTTTTTACATGTAGCAGATTACCAGCAGGCAATGGGTTAAAGTAACTTGGCTGCGGTGGAAGCAAAATGCCATTATAGTAAAAACTATCTGCATACTTGCTTTGAGCATCACCTACTGCGGTAGCAATCTTTGGTTTCCAAGTATATTTTGTTTTCCAAGGAATAGTGTAAGAATTACTTCCACCTATTGTTGCTGGCTGACAAGGATCACACTTGAGAAGCTTGGCACCATGCCATATAATAATTTCTCTTGTTTCTGTCTCTGTAACTATCTGTGTGGCATCATCCACGCATTTACCATGCCCATTTGCCACAACACACTTATGTCTTGGTCTGTTTGTAATTTGCGGTGGAGTTCCATAAATTACTAATAATGCGACTCCTTGCCCACCACAACATCCTGGGTAATATGGCGAGTCAGAGGCTTTAGTAGCAATAACACCTGACAAATGTACGCCAGGAATTTTTACGGTATAACTTCCAGTGCCAGGAACCAAAGCAGTTACGTCTTGGAACCATACTTTATTTAGTATGTTATTGTTTGCGGTTTCTTGGCCATGATCGCTATTATCAGCAGTACACCATGCAGACCAACAAGTATTACCACAACAGCCTATGATATTACCAGGGACATCAACCCCATTGAAAATAGCAAGGTCTGGACAGAAATTGCCGCCGCCAATTACATTCCAGTATAAATAAGCCTTTATAACAGGCCCAGGAACAGTAATGTTAATTGTAACTGGAATTACATCTACAGGCCAATCTCGTATACCCGCGCCGCCAAGAACAAAGTCTATATCTCCAACTCTTCTTTCAAATTGGTACAATTGATCGAACGGAGCGGCAATATGACAGGCGTTTGGACCGCAATCATTTGGATCACAAATAAGCGGATAAGTTTCAACAACAAACAAGAACCAACACAAGCAGTCCAAAGTAGTTGTTCCTGTAACAGTATTGATGCCAGGAGTTGCCTGAACCTGATGTTGTGCCAAATGCATTAATTTGCCGACATAAGGATTGGCATAACTGCCAGGTACAACAGTTGGTAATGGTGTCCCATTCCACAGAAAACTATCTTGATAAAAGGTTTGAGCATCACCAATGGCGAGAGCAATTTTAGCGCATCCCGCAGCTTCTGGTAAATTAACATCAAGTTCGTAAGTAGCAATACCGCCATAAGTTGGCTGGTTTGCTGGAGCGACCAACAGAACTGCGCCATCGTAAACCTGCAAACGCTTTGCAGAACCGCAAGGAGATTCGTAAATGACCAATAACACAATGCCTTGACTGCCGTTGCAACCAGGATAACGAGGTTCGTCTGATGCCTTTGTGCAAATTGGTTGGACTGGATCACCAACATTATCAATTGTTACTGACGCAGGAAATAAACCGCCAAGAGGTATTGCAGTTTGAACCTGTGTCGTAACATCGGCACGCCAAACTTGGTTCCTAATACCACAATCTATACATGGGTTACTGCCATCCATTTGCGGCGGTCCCCAACAAGTATTGCCTACCTTGCCTATCATTGTGCCAACATGCGGTGTTCCATTTAAATTGGCTGTATCAGCGTCTATACTCTCATCGACTATAACATTCCAATACAAATAAGCTTCAACTGGCACACCAGGCACAATAACTGGAAAAACTCCTGGGTCTGTATCAATTTTTTTATTTCTAGTGCCTATACCATTAATTACATAATCATAACCACCGAACAAATTCCTAAAAGGCGCGCCAGGTACGCTCGCGTTGCCTAATTCGCCTGGCGGCAAACTCGGACCTGGATCGCAAGTGCATTGTCCTGTTACGTCCCCCGCAAGATAAACAAGCAAGAACCAACATAAACATTCTGTGCCACCCGCAACATCTATTGTGGCATTATTTGTGGTAGGATTGACACACATCGAACCATCTATACCAAGCGTTAGCTGGCCTAACAGATTGCTCATGCCGCCAAGTTTATCCTGCCAAACGCTGCCATAAGGGTTTGGTATTGCACAAGTTCCGTTAAAACAAAAGGAATCTGAATAAGTTGTTTGGGAATCACCAACCGCTGCGAAAGCAATTGGTTTATAAAAGTATGGAGCCACGCTAGGGAAGCTAACAGTATAAGAAGTGCTTCCACCTGGCCAATTTGGGTTTGGTCCATCGGGAGTTAGAAGTTTAGCTCCGTGAAATATTCTAAAATGGCGTGTTGCGCCTGATCCATCATTAAAAGTGGCTAACAATTCGATGCCTTGGCCACCTGCACAACCTGGATATCGCGGTTGGTCTGAGCCAAAAATTGCAGGAGGACCAGCAAGAGGGGCAATACCTGGAACTTTAACAGTATAAGTATGATTTCCCACCGTAATAATGCCTAAACCAGTCAAATCGGCAAAATAAACAAAGTTGAAAATACCTTGTGGACTGTGAGCGCCGTCAAAATGGGTTCCGTCATCTGCGGATAACCAGCAAGTATTGCCGCATCGACCTAGTAATGAAACAGGGACAGTTGTGAATGGACCGCCATCGCGGGATATATCTACACTAGGAACTAAGAAGGTGTTCGCCTGAAGTGTATTAATGTAGATATAAGCGTTAATGGGGGCAAAAGGAACTCCCAAAGGGATGCTGGCAGGAATGATGGTGGTGTCAAAATCTCTTATACCAGTACCATTCGTAACGAAATCTATACCCGCTGCTGTAGTATTAGTAAATGGTATTAAAGCATCAACCGCAAGCGCAGGTGGGTCAACTCCTACAACACAAGCCATAATCCTCCAATAGTATTATTAATCACTGCTTTATATAGAATAGTCTGGTATATATTCATCTGGTAATGAACATTGGTATAAAATTTTCCCTGGCGGCGCAACCCATCCATGTAAATACCAGCCAACTAATATTCCATCATCAAAAACAGTAAGGGGAGTTACCAAAACTCCCCTTTCCTGGCAATCCTTAATACTAGGAACAACCATATGCTCCCAATTATATTCTAAACTAAATCTAGGGTCACGTCGGAGGCTTACTTTTGGCACTACTTTTGGCACCAGATTTATCTTCTCTTTCATTGGGATTCCAAAGTATAAATAACAACCGCCTTATTGCCATTTCGCTTCATGCTAGTGAAACAATAGCCTTTTGGTGGAACCTGTACCGCCAACAAAGCTGCTAACCCCTGTTCGGGATTAACTTTATATTCCTGTTCAATGATCTTGGGTTTAATAGAGCTTGAGGTCTTTGGTGATTTCATCAATCTTCTCCGCTTCATGAGGCCCAATCGCAAGTGCGGTAATTGTAGGAACGCCGTCAAACTCAGTCTTACCACTATCTGTTACCAGAAAAGCAGTAAGACCTTTATCGCGGGCCTTATTAAAAATTTCCAATAAGGCTTCTTCGCTATCAACTTGAAGGGTTATTTTGGTGAAAGTGCCTGCCATCCATTCCATTTCTTCCTCTGTCAAATGCGGATTGCCATACATGAACCTCCGAAGGCGTTCACTCAGCCACATCATAGCTGCATGACTTCCTTGCGAAATTTCTTTACCCCTCCGCATCTTCAGGTCGCGGCGTATCACTATCACTTGTTTTACTGACATCGTAACACCTCATATCTGGATAGTCTAGAAAGTCGCCCTTATCAGTCTCGTAGAAGTGACCATCCAGAAGTTTAATCTTCAAATCACAATGACGAATCCTATAATCTGTAAATATTGTTCCGCCTTCTTCATCCCTCTTATGTTTACCATGCTCATCGTATTCATATACGCGAAAAGCAACGATTGTGTCCTTGCACTTAACCATCTTCCTAATTTTGCCACCGACCATTCTCTCGCCATCGGGTTCGGCGGTGGTAAAATCGGGGTAAATTAAGAGAAACCCTTCCTTACCGTTTGCGTCAAACTCTTTGTTTACTTTCATTTTCTAACTTCCTGATTAGTTTATCTACGTCATATGTACATGAGCCGTAGCCGATATCTATACCGACTGACTTCTCATAACAACTTGGAACATAGTTGCCTGGGTACTGTTCTCTTAAACTCTGCTGAAACTTATGTTCTCTGGTTATTTCTCTACGCCATTTACGGCGGAAATTACGCAATGTTTTAATGATTTCGGCAGTATCCATTATTGATTTCGTCCCATTTTTGGAAATAAACTTTTTCTAAACGGTCATGTATGATTAATCCAGCAAATTTTGTGCTAGTGGGCCACCCTGGATTCGAACCAGGAACCAACGGATTATGAAAGCACATCGCTGTTAAGCGTGCGTCCGCTGCTCTGACCGTTGAGCTAGTGGCCCGTCAAACTTTCACACCACCTCGATTTTCTCTAGCAACCTAGCAGAGTATATCATAAGTATTTCGCCAAAATGTCTCTGACTTGCAGGAGTTTCTCATCTTCGAGATTTTCATTTATATGTTCTTCTATCTCAGACACCATTTCCTGGTAGTCTTGGATAGTAGAGATAAGCTCTTGCCTAGATAGATCATGTAATAAGTTTTGCGTCTTTTTATGAAACCGAGCTTCTATCAATGAAAGAATAGCAGCTACAGCACCAGTAGCGGCGGCAATCCAACACAGATTTATTTGCCTGGTGGCCGTCCCCACAATGCCCAACATGCATGTAACAATAAACAGCCCTATACTTATTTTTCCATACATTGTAAACATATTTAATCATTGCCAACAATACGAATTGAGTAAGGACTAACTTCCCCTAACAATTCAGCACGACCTTGTAATTCTTCTACTTCCTTCATTAACTTAACAGCTTCTAAACCATCTGCTGGAGTCCGTTCATAACGCATTTCCTCACGTCCATTTGGCCATGTGTAAATTATTTGTAATGTTTTCATATAAAATGGGGCGTAGCTGGCTTGCACCAAACTACGCCCCAACCCCCCCAAACGATTCTTAGGCCACCTTCTTCAATTCCTTGAAGATTTCGATTAGTGACCGTTGATCTGGTTTCATTGGTAAAGTAGGTGCATATACGTTGTGCTTGATAGCGTAACCCCTGAATTGCTGTTCGTTATTCAGGATCATTAAGTAACGCATAATCAAGCTGTCAGTTGGCGGGAAGCCGCCAAGCAGCACAACACACAACCGCTCTATCAACTTACCATTGTCATAGACCTTTGTAAAATCGCTTCCAGGGAAAATCTGGTAAACCAGACCACTCTTTGCCCTAACCGAGACAAAGCCTCGTCGGACAAAATCCCTGAAACGATCTTCGCCCAATACCCTACGCAACGTCTCACGCGCCCGCACTTCTCGCACATCTTGGGTATAACCCAATGGCTTACAAGAACTTAGAACGCCTGGAGCCATTCGGCTGTTCAGGATTTCTCGGAGACGTTCCGCCGCTGGCTTGGGCGGCGAGCATGTTCCATAAGCCCAATAGCCAGTGGTATCAGCTACACCATTGTAGACTCTTATGGTGTAGTTTGCACCCTGCGTATACTGTGTATACGGTGTATCCAGTATTCTAAACTGGAGAACATTCATTTCAACAGTAGTGGTGGTAGCAGTGCCAGTATCCCATCCAATGGGATATGTAGCGGTATTGTTATCAGTCCAAGTTTGGATACGATAGGTGGTGCCACCAGTCGTATCAGAGCCATCATTGGTGGCGGCATTAGTATTGCAATACATACCGCCACCACCATAACCGATAGCTGGCATCAATACAGCAGGTGATATTACCATGTTAACCTCCTGCCACTTGAGCAATCGGCATGAAGATTACTTCTTCGGCTTCTGGATCGAATTCATCCATAACCTCAGAAGTTTGCTTACCGTCGCGGCCAACGCGATAAGGGACTAAGCCTTTAGCAACGCATTCATCAAACATTGCTTTGGCTTCTTCAATTTGGTCCATGTCGCGGGAATCCCACACGACACGTTTATCCCCGTCCTTGGGGGTCAGGAAGCGGAAACATCGTTCCCACTCACCTGCCTTTTCCTTATCTTCGAGGATTCTAAGCTTGTCAGGAACAGCAATCTTTTCTTTAACATTGCTATTCTTAACAAGCGGAACCTCAATCTCTCTGAGTGTTGCAGTTGTCATTACTTCTTTTTTCCTTTCGGTTTGGCTTTTGCTGCCTTCTTAGTATGCGCACGAACAACATCGCCAGGCACCACGCTAAACTTACTACCGTCTTCTTCGAAGTCCTGGGTGAACGCATTCCATTCTTCAACGAATGCTTCAAGCTCATCGTTCAGGTTGCCGTGGACGCCGAGGACTTCACTGCACAAGTCGCTCATTATGGAGTCGATTTGGCCTTGGATTTCGCTAGCGATCTTGCCGCAATCTTTAGGATTAAGCAATTCGCCAGTGCATTCAGAATTGAAAACGTCGCAAACAGATTGATCCCAGCGATTTTGAAGCAATTGCTCAAAGGTGATGGGGTTTAAAGCCACGTTCATCTTAACGCGAAGTACGACACTCTTAGCCTTATTACAACGCGCGGCGACCTTGTTGTAATGCTTTCTTAATTCTTCAATGCGGCCAAGCCATTGCCCGCCGCCTTTTTCACACTTAAGCCAAGCCTTCTTAGCTTCTACCGCTTCATCAGCACGATCTTCAAGAGCGGCTTTGACCTGGGTATTCAGGTTCGCCAACTCAGCATAAGACAGAGTTTTCAGGTCAGTAGTCATGGCAGCAGTCCTTTCAACAGAGTTATTCAGCTTCAGCACGCCCGTAAATTTCAATCCATCGTTCACGGAAGAAATTATCCCTAGCTAAGTCCTCGCTATTTCGGATAACAACGCCATCTCTTGCGTATGTCGTTTTTTTCATTTGTTTAGTTATAGGCTCTTTACTACAAGCGGATTTAAGTGGGCAAATATCTTCTTTAGGATCGCCATTAGAATAACGGCCATCGTCTACAATCTGACCCTTTTTAATGAATCGTTGATGCCTATGTTTACACATTGGGCATTCGACCCAAACTACACGGTCATAGTCCATACTTAGACGGAACCGAATGTAGGTTGAGCAATTGCCGCAATACCATTCCTGAAAGATTTTATCATCCATTTACAAATGCCCTTTAATTAAATCCACCCCTCGTTGCCGAGGGGTGGATTTACCTTTCCCCCAGCAATCATTTCTTTTTGGTGAACGTATTCAGCTTGTCCCATGCTTCGCCAAATGTGACTGGCGCGACGTTGATTGTAACATCTACGCCCGTCTGGTCAAGCACAGTTTGGATGGTAAGTCGAGTTTTGAATTGAGGATCAATCCAAGTCCAAGTGCCAGGCTCATTTCGGAGCTTATCCCACATTTTCCACCATGCTACAACTGGCACTGCGGCCTTCAATTTATTGGAATCATCGTGAACATGAACTTCACCTTTGCTTTCATGTATACGATAAGTGCCAATATCAGTTTTTGCGTTTCTGCTCTTGGCCACTTTTACTTCGCTTTTTTCCTTTTCCAGCGTTGTCTCGCGCTCGCCGCCCATTTGCTTTCTCCTGTTTAAGTAAGGCGTCCACCTTTGCACCCAATTGTTCAGGGGTGCAATCCAACTCCCAATCACGATCAGCAATTTCTTCAAGCTGCTCAAGGGCAAATCCTATAAAGGATTCAGCATAATGCACGTTATGATTAAGGTCATCAAAGTCTGGATTCTGACTACAATCGTAGTATCGCCAAGAATCTTGCAGCCTGTGAGTAGCTTGAATTATTAGAAATACCGCATCCCGCACAAGTTGATAACGAGTCGAAATAGCGGAGCGTCTTCGGTCTTGTTTAAGCGTTTCTTGAAAAGCAGCTTCATCTTTAGCGGAGCGTTTCTTTTCTTTGAAACCAGGCTTTTTTACTGCACGCCTTCCTTGCCATGTCATACTATTTTAATCCTATCTTCGCTTTTTTTGATATCATAACCCTTCATCTTATCAAACTTCTTCTCAAAGCAATCGTCACAGATGAAGGCTTCAATCTCGTCACAAGTGAGCAACCTTTCCATAGGCTGTTCATCCCTATGGGATTTCCTACCACTATAACCATGACATTGATCGTGGCGGCTTCCATAATGAAAGCTGACTAGCATGAAGCCAGCATCGGTAACACCGCCACGATAAGGTGGGTCTGAATCATGTTCTAATTCTTTATCACACACAAGACAATTTACTTTTTCCATATTGATTATCCTTATGTGGGCATATTCCGCCATTCA
>Ga0315277_10004151_pt1 | contig 19396 bp, 20 predicted proteins | sample YL17G05_15_MG_FD_203695 | JGI IMG/M metagenome (GOLD analysis project Ga0315277, IMG submission 203695) | Sediment microbial communities from Yellowstone Lake, YNP, Wyoming, USA - YL17G05_15 | ecosystem: Environmental > Aquatic > Freshwater > Lake > Sediment | place: USA: Wyoming | collected... | reverse complement strand
GGGTAGAGCTACGGGTAGAGCTACGGGTAGAGCTACGGGTAGAGCTACGGGTAGAGCTACGGGTAGAGCTACGGGTAGAGCTACGGATACCGCAACGGGTGCAGCAGCGGGTAGAGCAACGGGAGTGGCAACAGATACAGCAGCGGGTGCAGCAACCGGTACAGCGATAGGTGCAGCCATCGGTTGAGCTGCGGGTAGAGCAGCGGATACAGCGACCGATACTGCAACGGGTTGAGCTACGGGTCGAGCAACGGGTAGAGCTGCGGGTACAGCTATTCCTCCAATGACCCCTACCCTTGAATTATCGGCCTAGCACTGCACCACAACCTGCCGATAACACAGGTGTTATGACCGCTGTCTCTAATTCGTTCAACTGCCGTTTCCCGCATCGGACTCTGGAGGGCCAAACCCGGCGAGGCGGCTGCCCATGTCCGTTGAAGCCTTGGTGGTCCTGACCCGCATCCGTACATACTGCTGGACGCTGTCCAGGGTGACGGACCTCGACTGAGCCGCCCTCCCGCGCGTCGGCTTGACTTGACGCCCCTCGGACATATCCTTCTCAGGCATGGGAACGCCCGCGCCCGACGCCGTCAAACGTCTGGTTGACCACTTCGACCAGAACCGCAAGGTCTTCCTCTCCGGCGACTACAAAGAAGAACAACTCCGCGCCGAGTTCGGCCAGAGGACTTGTCGTCTTCGATTCCTCAATCCCTTCTTCACCGAGCTCGGCTGGGATATGGACAACAAACAGGGCCTGTCCGAGTTCTCGGTCATCGCAAACTCGGTTCATAGTTCACGGTCCATAGTTCCCGGAACCGAAGATCGGAAACCAGGAACCAAGAACCGAGAACCAAAGACCGATGGAGTCATCCGGCTCACCGACGGCCATCAGGCCAAGGTCGAAAGACGGACCAAGGGCCCTGTTCCCACCCGTGCGCTTGACGGGCCGTCCGCCCCGCGTAAACTGTACGCGATGCCATGCGAGCCCCGTCCGGACTTGACGGAAGTAGAATTGTCCCCGGAATTACCAAGGAGGTAAGAAGTGCTTTCTAATCGACGGTCACATGTCAAAACGATCCTGTGCGTGGTTCTTGTCCTCGCCAGTTGTACAATGTGGGTAAAACCGTCGCCGGACCTGGGAACCAAGGCCAGGCTGGATCTGCGCGTGGGTTTGTTGATACCAAAGGCCGAGGCGCGCCGAGGCGCACATACCGGCGCCGAGACATTCACAACGGGGTACGCTCTGAAGTTGGGTGCGATAAGCACATTGCTGCAAATGTTCACCCATGTGGGTGTATTTGAGACTCGAGAACAAGTCGCCGCCGCGCCCGACCTTGTACTGCTATTTGAGCCGCGAGTAGCGTCGTTCCACTGCGACCCCTACGCTCGTGCGACGGTTGTACTTGGCTGCAAGGTCAACGACTCAAGAGGCAGTGTCATACTGGACAGCACATGGTATGGCGGGTCCTCGAATGACGAATTCCGTCAGCAAATGATTGACGAGGCCCGCGCCCGCGAAGAAGCAGAACAGGATCCTCTCAAGTGGTGGGGAGGACACGGGCCCACTGTCAAATCCTGGTACGGGTCGGGAACCGTTGCACCCCCGACGTCGGTCCCCATGTGCAGCCCAGCTGAGTTTGCAGACGCGATAAGGCGCACCACGATGGTCGACGAAATCCGCGCCAACGTAAAGGCTTCGGAGAGATCATCTTCAGAGGCCTTTGAGGCAGCGTTCAAGGAGATGGCACGCTCTATCGCCGGCTCGCTTTTCATACCGGCCGGCAAGGAATAGCCCGCCTTCTGGCGTCGACTTGCGCCGACACGTAGTCTCGGGTATTTCCTGGCGGCATTTCCGGGATGGAAATCAGGGACAGTCGCCTATTAGGACTTCCATTGTCGCGGGCGATGTCAAGGCACGGCATAACAGGATGGTCGAGACGATGCTGAAGCTTCACAAGGACTTGCCCAAGGCCAAGACGCCGAACGAGCAAGAATCCCTCAAGCGCAAGATAGACGCGCTGGGGTATGAGTTGCATAGACTGACGGAAGAGGAAATCAGAATCGTTCAAGGAGGAGAGAAATAATGCATGGAACAATACGGGAAGTGTCCCGCATTTCCCCCGCGTTTCCCTGACGGAGATGGGACTTGCGCGGATGCCCCGAGGTACTTCGAAGCCAGCAGTCGGAGGTGACGTTATGAGACCACGTTTCAAAATCGTGCCGCGCTTGTGCCTGACCATATGGCTACTGTGGCTGGGCAGCGCCCAAGGGAACATCTGGTACGGCAACGGCTTCACTATTGGGCGTGCCACGACTGGGTGGAGTAGCAGAATATTGCACTTCCATTTCTTGATCCCCAATGCACACATAGGCTTGGGATTCGGGCTTGGCGACCTGCATTTTACGAATGTCTATGGGAGCCACGAGACGAGGAACCAGCATACCGGCCAATGGGACGTTGTAGGGGAGAGCCTTATTCTAATGGGAGCTCTCCCCCTGACGGTATCCGTGCCGATCATCGGATGCCTGACAGGGAATAAGAACTTCTCTTTTGAGAACCTATCGCTGAATGCCACCATATCTCCCTGGAATCTCGCAAAGAAAGGCGAGCGACCTAGCGAACAGCTGCTTGATGTCAATTTATGCTACACACCAGGCGCTCTCCTGAATCTGCGCGCGGGATACCTTGGCGCAAGGCACTCCTCATGGTCCAACGAACAGGAACGTGGGGGAAGTCTTGAGTTCGGCAAGTTCTACCTCGGTGTTGAGGCGGACCTTGGTGGGTGGTGGGGTGGCCCCCCGCTGGGGCCGCCAGTGCACGACACGACCTACACGGACCTCGAACCGGATCGCCCCGGGCACCACATTATGTACACCATCAGGACGCTCTACCCCTACGCGGTCGATAGTGCCGTGTACACCCGCAAGTGCGTGCTCATCAGAACTCCCTTGGCGTCGAGGATATTCAATAGCAGTCTCCGTTAACACGACACGCGATCTATGTCGCGCGGTCAGCTTCTCTGGGACCGACGAGGGACACCTTCCGAATTTCTGAGCGATGTCAAGACGCGGCATGACAAGATGGTCGGGTTTCGTACATCGCCGCATCGTACATCGTTCGGAGCTGTTAGCCGTGAGCCGTAGGCCGATGGCGGTCACCGACGCGCTGGTGTATGAGTTTTACGGGCCGACGGAGAGAAGATAGGGTCGAGGGATGAACTGCATAATTGAATCAGCAGCGACAGCAAATGTCGCGAGGGCTTTACACGTAAGGAGGAACAGTTGAACAAACAATCACTCGCGTTCGTGGCAGGCCTCGTCGTGCTGTCCACAATGGCAGCCGGGTTCCCCGTCGGGAGCCAAGCGACAGGCCTAGTCAGCGAGAAGCTTCTTGGAAGCGTCCGAGTTGACGTCCGCAAGACCGTCACTTCAGGAGACGGGCTCCATCTTGCGTATGTTGCCCCGAAGGGCAACAGGCTGCTAGTGGTTACCGACGGCCGACCCGGACTAGCGTATGACGGTATCGGCAAGGACGGCCCGTTTTTCAGCCCAGATGGCAAGCGCATCGCGTACTCGGTGGGGATGAGCGGCAGGCACTTCGTGGTTGTTGACGACCTGCCCGGTCCGGAGTACGATGGAATCGTGGAGAGCACCTTGGTCTTCAGTTCAGACAGCAGACGCATCGCGTATGTGGCGCAGAGTGGCAACAAGTGGCTCGTGGTAGTCGACGGCCTACCCGGACCGGAGTGCGAGGGAATCATCGCGGGCAGCCCGGTCTTCAGCCCCGACGGTAAGCGCATCGCGTACGCGGCGGAGAAGAGCGGTAAGCAGTTCGTGGTTGTTGACGATCAGGCTGGACCAGAGTACGACGGAATCGCCTGCCTGGCCTTCAGCCCGGACAGCAAGCACATCGCGTATGCGGCGCACGCGACCGACAAGTGGTTCTTGGTCGTTGACGGTCAATCTAATCCGGAGTACGATGGAATCGGTGAAGAAGGATTGATCTTCAGTCTGGACGGCGCGCGCCTCGCATATAGGGCGATCAATGGCTTCAAACACTCCGTGGTTATTGACGGTCAGCCCGGACCGGAGTATGACAAGATCAGTCCCATGACCCCGATCTTCAGCCCGGACGGCAAGCGCGTCGCATATGCGGCGGAGAAAGGCGGCAAGGGGCTCGTAGTTGTTGACGGCCAACCCGGACCGGAGTATGACGGAATCGGCGAGGGCAGTCTGATCTTCAGCCCGGACGGCAAGCGCGTCGCATATATGGCGACGAAAGGCGACAAGTGGCTTGTAGTGGTTGACACCCAACCCAGCCCGGAGTACGACGGGCTGGGCAAGAGCAGCTTGATGTTCAGCTCGGACGGCAAGCACTTCGCGTATGTGGCCGCCCGGGGGGATAGACGCTTCGTGGTTATTGACGGCAGACCAGAGCCAGAGTATGACGGGATCGCGAAGGGAGATCCTGACTTCAGCCCGGATGGCAAGCGTGTCGCGTACTCGGCGCGGAAGGGCAAGAAGTGGCTCATGGTCGTTGACGGCCAGCCTGGTCCGGTATATGACGGAACTGGCAAGATCGCAACAGTCTTCAGCCCGGATGGTAAAGGTGTCGCGTACTCGGCTCGGAAGGGCAAAAAGTGGCTCGTGGTCATTGACGGCCAGCCTGGTCCGGAGTACAGTTCAATCGGCGAAGGCAGCCCGTTGTTCAGCCCGGACAGCAGGCGCGTCGCGTACGATGCAACGAAGGGTAGCAAGCGGACCATGATTGTTGATGGGCAAACAAGCCCAGAGTACGACGGAATCGGCGTAGGCGGACCGACATTCCAGCCCGACGGTTCGCTTGAGTATGTGGCGTGGCGATCGGGCAGCCTGTACCGCGTGAGCCAGTAGCAGTGGAGAATCAAGGACAGTCGCCTATTACGGAGCGATGTCAAGGCGCGGCGGGTATCGTACATCGTTGCATCGGCGGACTCGTACATCGTTCGGGGCGGTTAGCCGTGAGCCGTAAGCCGATGGTCCTCCTCGACGCGCTGGTGTATGAGTTGTACGGGCTGACGGAAGAGGAAATCAGAGTCGTAGAAAGAGCGACGTGAACCGAATGACCCGGCAATATGGGAAACGTCTGCATATTCCCAGTCGACTAATGGCGTGCTGCACGGGCGGGGGACCGCGAGGGACACTTCCCATATTTCTGAGCGATGTCAAGGCGCGGCATGATTTGACTGGTGGCCTGAATCTAGCTATCATCTGGCCAGAATGAAGTACCGGGTCGTGTTCACCCAGGAGGCCCGCTGGGACTACCGCGACCTGCCGGCCCGCATTCGGGCTGAGGTGGGCGACGCAATCAGCCGGCACCTGTTGCACGAGCCGATCCAGGTGAGCCGGAGCCGCATCAAGCGTCTGCGGGGGACCCGGAAGCCGCAGTACCGGTTGCGCGTCGGGGACGTGCGCGTGTTTTATGACGTGCGAGAGGGTGAAGTGGACGTCCTGGCCATTGTGGAGAAGTCCGAAGCCTCGGAGTGGCTGAAGAGAATTGGAGAATACGATGAAGAGAGTAGCGTTGGCTGAGGTCAAGGACCACCTTTCAGAGTATCTGCGCGACGCGGCGGAAGAGGAGGTCGTTATCACGCGTCACGGCCGGCCCGCCGGAGTGCTCATCGGCTTTGCGACCGAGGACGATTGGTTCGACTTCCGGCTGGAGAACGACCCGCGGTTCCTCGCGCGAGTTGCGCGGGCGCGGGCGGGTCTGCGGGCCGGTGGCGGCATTCCATGGGAGGACGTGCAGGCAGATACAGGCTCTGAAGCCACCGAGTTCAGGGCTTCCGACAAGCCGGCCTCACGCGTTCCCCGTCGTGCGGGCCGAAGGAAATGATAGGCACTTCCCGGCTTTCCGAGCGATGTCAAGGTGCAGCGCGGCCGGTGGCCGCGAGTGACCAGTTTCCAGGTTCCAGTGACCAGTTGGGGAAGTCGGCGAACGATGCACTGTCCGACAGGGACCTCAGAGGTCAACGTGGTACAGCTTCTGCCGCGCTGTCAGACAGGTGCCGCCGAGGCCAACCAACGTGGCGGGTCGAGACGATGGTGACAACCGACGGCTTTCAGCTTACGGCTTGCGGCCTACAGCTCATGGCCAGCGGTCGGCCTGGTCATGGTTGCCCAGCTGCGCTAGTATGACTCAAATGAAGTGCGTGCGCAGGTTCGTGTCGGCTTCGGTGCTGGTGCTGTGGGCCGGCGTTGCACTAGCTGACGTGGATGGGCTCGGGTTCGTTGGTCACAACGAGGTGAACCGGAATCATGAGATGGATGCTGAGATTGTGGGCAATCGGGCGTTCATCGCGAACGGGTTCAATCAGGGGCTTGAGTCGTACGACATTTCAAACCCGGCCAGTCCGACCAGGACATGGCTGTCGAACGGCCCGAATTCGTGGCGCTGCCGGGCGTACGGCGACACGTGGCTGTTTGATTTCTGCCGCAGAGAGGGCGTGGTGCTGTTCGACGTCTCCGGATCCGGCGACCCGGTGCGGCTCGGCACGTACGACCCGGCCGGAAACCGCGAGGCGCTTGACGGCGGGGCGCTGGTCGGTTCGATGCTCTACTGCGCCGCGCACCAGAACGGCATCTATGCGATAGACTATACGAATCCGTTATCGCCGCAGAAGGTCGGCGCGCTTTCGCTGAGTCCGTCGCAGGCATGGAACGTTGAGGCGAAGGATTCGTTTCTGTTTGTCGCAAACGGTCGCGAGGGGCTTGCGGTCGCCGGACTCGCGGGCGGGATGCACGTGACCGCGCGACTGGAACTTCCCGGTACCGCGACCGACATCGCGCTGGACAGCAACGTTGCCGTGCTGGCGCTGGGAGTCGCGGGCCTGGCAACGATAGATATCACCGACCCGCACAACCCGGTTTTGCTCGATACCATCGGCACGGATGGGTGCGTCTGGGGCATCGGGAATGCAGGGTACCTTGTGGTTGCCGGTTCTTGGCGGGTGATGGAGCTGTTTGACGTGTCGAACCCGGCAAGCATCGCGCGGGTTGGCTGGGACAACACCGATGTGTGGGCACTCGGTGCGGACATCCGAGACGACAGCCTGATCGTGGTCGCTGATTGGCAGGGCATGTCGTGCTATCGGGTCGGCAACGACGCGGGCGCGGATATCGATGTGGTACCGGAGATTGTCGACTTCGGCGGCGCGAGTGGCCAACGTGATACAACCGTGGTGGTGCGCAATACCGGCGCCGGCTCCCTGAACGTGACGTCAATCAGCACGCCGTCGGGAATCGCCGCGAATCCGAACGTGTTCTCGGTTCCAGCCGGGGACTCGCAACTCGTGACCGTTACCGCGACTGGTTCTGACGCGGTGCACACGCAGATGACGTTCAACTGCGACGACCCGGATGAGTCGGCGCGGACGGTTGAGGTCTGCAAGAATAACACTGCTTTCCCGCAGTACGAGTCGGTCGCGCCCGACTTCAATCTGTTCGGCACCGACGGGATAACCCACGCACTCTCGGCAGAACGCGGAAAGGTGGTGTATCTCGAATTCGGGGCGTCGTGGTGACCGCTGTGCGGGCCGCAGGCTGCGGCCGTTGACGGGTCAGTCTTCGAGCGGTACGACACCGCGCGTGTGCGCATCTTCGCCATCGGCGAGAACATCAGCCAGATGAGCGAGTTCCGGGACGTGTTCGGGATGCGGTACGTCGGCCTCGTGGACAGTTCCGGCGTGTATCAGGCGTATCGCGTCCCGAATCCGCAGGCACCCTACCCGCAGGACTACGTGATAGACCAGCAGGGCGTGGTGCGGTATTGGTCGGACCAATTCGACCCGCAGGAAGTGATCGGCGCGATTGACCGGCTGCTCGGTTCAGGAGTTGAGGAGAGCAGCGAATGGCGCATGGCAAGCAGCGGACTTGCGGTGAGCCCAAACCCGTTCCACGGCTCCGTTCGTATCTTGCTGGACCATTCTCCAGGTTGCTCCCTTTCCCTTTCTCCAGTTCATATCTTCGATGCGCAGGGGCGCCTTGTCAGCTCACTTCCCATTCCCTCGTCCCCCGTTCCGCACTCCTTGTCCCTTTCATGGGACGGCGCCGATGATACCGGAAGGCACCTGCCTTCGGGCGTGTACTACGTCAGAAGCAGGCCCGCGCGGGCGGTACCGGTGCTGCTGTTACGTTAGCCGGTTTGGTGTTGGAGAGCGTTGACACCGAGCCGGGCCGGGACTAGCATCCACTACATGCCAAACATGGTGAACTCGGTCGTGTTGTGCCTGGTGATGGCGGCACCGGCGTTTGCATACTACGGGGCACGGTTCGAGCCGCCGGATGGCTTCATCTATCACGGCTGCGGCTGGGACGGGTACTCGAGCCAGGCCAACTACAACGCGATGTTCCCGGACGACCATCACCCGCTGATGCTCCAGGTCGTGGCCAGTATGCCGGGCACGCGCTGGTTCGACGTGGCGCACGTAGTCCAGTCCCTGACCCGCAACATCGTCCACCCCGATAGCCAGTACATCGAGTATGGCCTGCACTTCCAGGGAAACGACTCGACGATGCTCGACTCCGTCTTTGCTCTCACGACGGAGATGGACCACTACATCGACACGCTCGCCATCGCCCTGCAGATGGTCAACCGGCCGTTCTTCCTGCGCATCGGGTTCGAGTTCAACGGTTGGTGGAATCCGTACCATCCGTACGTCTATCCGCTGGCCTTCCGCAAGCTCGTTACCGAACTGCGGGCGCGGGGCGTGTCTGAGTTCGCCACGGTCTGGTGCTACGAGCCGGACGCTCCGGCCGACTTCGCTGATTCGACCGGGCAGGGCTGGAAATGGTACCCAGGTGACGACGTCGTCGACTGGTTCGGGCTCGACCCGTTCTTGATGGAGCATTTCAATCCGGCGCTGCCCGACACCGAGCGCGGGCAGTTGACGCCGAAGGGACGGAGCGAGGCGTTCCTCAGCTTCGCCGGCGAGCGGAGAAAGCCGGTCTACCTGGACGAGTTGTCGGCGAGCCACGTCTTCATCATCCCCGATTCGCTCGACCCGCAGGGCGACTCGGGCCGCGCCGACTGGGATTACTGGTTTGCCCCGTTCTTCGAGTTCGTTGCCGACCACCCAAACATCAAGGGCTGGAACTACATCAACCTCGATTGGACCCGGTACGAGACGTACCGCGAGTGGGGCGACGCCAGGCTGGAGATAAACACCGAGATACGGACGCGATGGGTCGATTCGCTCCTGTCGCCGCGTTTCCTCAACGCCGGGTACGACATCACCTCTTCTATACTTGAGAAGCCGCTTGGCGCGGTGCTGACACCGGCGCTGACGGTACGACCCAACCCGGGCCGCGGGATGTTTCGAATCGAGTTCGATGTGGCGCGGCCGGGTGACATTGATGTGGTCGTGTTCGACGCGGCGGGCAGGGGAATTGCCCGGCCGTTCCATGGTCGTCTTGAAGCCGGCTGGCACTCGGTCGGCTGGGATGCCGCCGCGCACCCGTCTGGCGCGTACTTCGTTCGGGCTGACTTCAATGGAACAATTGGCGGCGCGCGTCTGTTCGTGGTGCCGTAGGCCCGCACGCGGCAACACAGGCGGTGGAAATGGAACATAGACACCCCAGATTGCCGAGCGATGTCACGGCGCGGCTGACAAGATGGTCGGTTCGCAGAGAACGATGAGCGATAAGCGCGGAACGATGAGTGCAGGGCCCGGGAATGCTAGGTCGGATCGAGACGATGCGGGAGACGGCTAACGGCTTGCGGCTGACAGCTCACGGCAGGTGCGAATCGGAAGGTACGGCGGATTCGTGCATCGGCGGGTTGGCCTCGGCGGCCTCTGTCCGACAGTGCGCCGGATTCGTACATCCTGAGTCCCGTGACGCGGTAAGCAATTCCTGACGCGCGGCTGCCCTGACTTACCCCCACACGCGACTGGTTTGGGTGTTGCTTTGCCGCGGCGGAGTGCGAACGGGCTGGCGAGACAGCGTTACCGGTGGCGGTGCGGTGGCGCTGATTGCGGTGCGTGGCCTTCTTCCCGAAAAGGACACGAGTACCCTTCTGCGTGGTGCCTGGTACTGTCGTGGAGGGTGCTCAGCCGTCAGTGCCGGGCTGCTCTCCTAGCCCGCACCGCTGACATAGCACGACCAGCGCAGCCGGTAAACCATCACCACCAGCCGCACAAAGCTGACATCGGACTGCCGCTTGACCACTCGCATCTGTTCGGCCAGCGCACACGGGTACAGGTAGGCGGCAATGCAGGCAGTCACCATCGCCACCAGGAGCAGGTGTCTTACCCGCAGCTTGACGTCCTTGCGTGGGCGCAGGTGTTTGAGCCCGAGCGTGGTCTTCAGGTCGCGGAAGTCTTCCTCGATTCGCATCCGCAGCCGGTATCGCTCCTGCGCTTCATCGGCAGGCAGGTCGGTCACCAGATAGGCCAACTCATCCTTGCCGTAGCGGTCTTTGCTCCAGAACACCGCCAGATTCAGCCGGGTCGGCTTGGTGCCATGGTAGCTTACCGCTTCCCACTGGCCAGTCCGGCCAAGCTTCGACAATCGGCCGGCGTAGCCGGGCAGCCGGACATAGACATTACCAGGTGCCCGAATGATGAAGTGGGCATGGAGTTCTTCGGTGAAGTACCGGATGAGCTCGATGTCAGCATAGCCACGGTCCAGTATGAACACGGGCTGGAGCTGGTGGAAACGCAGGAGGCAGGCAACCAGGCCGAAGAACTCGCGCTCGATCACACTCTGGCTGGCAGGCATCTGGTCGTAGCGGAAGATGGAGAAGGCGAAGGGTAGTGCCCGCCCTTGGTGGGGAATGGCCGCGACGATCCCCTCGCAGCCGCCGGGCAGGTCGGTTTCGTCAACGATTGTGATTGGGACCAACTTGCCCCTGGAACCGAGTACCAGGATCATACCGAGCAGTCGGTCGAAGATGATGGTAGCAGGCAGCCGCCGATTCCCGACGAAGCGGTGGACCCGCTTCTCATTGTGGCGGAAAGTGGTCCGAGTCTGTAGCCGCCGTGCGAGCGTGGCCGGTTGCAGGGAATCACCGTGCAGCGCGGCGAGTGTGAGCAGTGTCAGATTGGTCAGTTGTGTGAACCGGAGAGCAGAACCGAACCGACGTTTGAGCAACCCACGAACAGTGCGGGAAACGCTCCGCACGGTCGTAGTCTACCACAACCTCCCGAGCTTGGCGAGACCCGAATCCAGTGGGGGTAAGTCAGGCGGCTGCCCATTTGACATCCTTAACGGCTCTTCCTAGAATCCGGTGATGACTGTGGCGCGGTTCTTCACCTGGCTCATCTTTCTGTGGGTCGCTTCCGAGTTCGGAATCTGGCTTTTCCGCCGGTCAAAGGCGAGCCGTTCGTCCGGTCAGTTCTCGGTATCGAACATCGTCCTGTGGGGCACTATCGGCGCGGCGGTCTGGGCCGCGACTACAGTGCGCCGCCTTCACTTCGCGCACATCGGCGGTTCGAGTCAGCTGCTGCTCTGGGCCGCGTTGGGGGTCTTCGTCGCCGGCCTTGCGCTGCGCTGGTGGGCAATTGTCGAGCTGGGCCGGTTCTTCACGAGCGACCTTGCGGTGCAGCCCGGGCACCGGATCGTGCAGGCCGGGCCGTACCGGCTGGTAAGACATCCTTCGTATTCAGGCCTGCTGGTCTGTTTCCTGGGCGCGGGTCTCGCGATGTACAACTGGCTGTCCCTCACCTGCCTGCTGCTACCGATAGCCGGGGCCGTCGTCTACCGCATCCGGGTCGAGGAGCGGATGCTCGTGGCGGAGTTCGGAGCCGAGTACAACGAGTACCGCGGCCGGACCAGGCGGCTGGTGCCCGGCGTGTTCTGAACGCGGCCCCTGCCGGTAGCAGTTGGTTCATCGTCCGTTCGTCCATCGTTAGTTCTGGGGAGTTTCGGGGACACATTATTCAATAGGGGGAGTTTCGGCCCGCATTCAACGTCGAAGTGCAACAGAGCGTGAGGCAGCCTCTGCCGGACCAGCGGGGACGGTAGCCGTTTTCGCGCGTCCGGTGCCCGCGAACCGTCGGCCGTAATCCGGAAGCCGCGGACCGTCAGTCACGCGCCGGGCACGGTGCGCTGCATCGCCTGAGGTCGCGGCCGCCTAGAGGAATTTTAGGAGAACCCTTCTCCGGTATTCAAGATACCGCTCGCCGAACTCCTGTTTCAGCCACTCTTCCTCGGGCCGGCTCATGACCCGGATGAGCACGTAGAACACTACCGAACTGGTCAGCACGAGCCAGGAGCGGAGCAGCAGCGCCAGGCCCGGCAGAATGAAGAGGACATAGGCCATGAACATCGGATTCGGGGCAACTGCGTACATTCCGGTCGTGGCCAGTTCGTGTCGCTTGAATGCCCGGAGCATCTGGACCGCGGACACCGCGAGCACGACAAGCCCGACCGCAATCAAGGTTACGCCCCAGGGCAGCACTGCATCGAACGATGCGTGCAGCTTGAACCGCGGCCGCAGGACGTAGTCGAGGACAATCACGAGCACGAGGTAGGCAAACGCCGGGACCGCAGTCTTCGGCCCAGTGCCCATCGCAGTCATCGTTTTCGCCATACTATTCCTCCATCACGACGTACCGCGCTTGGGGCTCTCAGGACGACGGCAGTTTCCGGGCAAAGGCGCGGGCGGCGTCGATGTCATCAGCGCTGGGGTGACCCTTGCGCACCTGGATGAGACCCGGGGTCCAGAGCCCGGCGCAGCAGAACTCGTCGAGCACGGGGAACCCTTTGGCCACGAGCTTCTCCCGGAGCTTGCCGGTCCAGACCTTGCGCGAGGCGCATGTGGAGAAGAGGAAGGTCTTGCGGCCCTTGGCCTCGCCCAGGCTCTCGACCAGGGCGTGCATCTCCGGATGGACGTCGAAGCCGTTGATGCCCGAGCCGAGCCCGATGAGCTCGAACCCGTCGAGGTCCGCGGGCTTCACCTCGGTCACCTTGCGCGCCTCTGCCTTGAGTTCGCCGGCGATTGCCAGCGCGACCTTCTCGGTGTTCATGTGGTGCTTCGAACTGTAGACGATAATGGTCTTCATCGTTGCTCCTTTGCCGTTGCCAGCTGCTGCTGAATTGTAGGCTGGCAGCGGCAGTATGTCAACATGGTGAAGGTCCCGGTCGGACGGCGCTGTCGCGCGGCTTGACCCATGCCAGAACTAGAATATCATTCACCGGCTGCGGAGGCCGAGTCCGAACCGGGCACTGACCCAGGCTGGAACTGATGACTGTAGCGTTCGTACATCCCTTAAGGAGAAACACGCATGAAGATAACGGTCATTTCCTATTCGCTGACCGGCAACAACGAAGCCTTGGCCAAAAGCCTGGCCGGAGCATTGTCGGCTGAGCACGTCAGTGTTACCGAGCCCGGACGCCGAAACATGGGCACGATCGGCTTCGACATGATGTTCAAGCGGACGCCGAAGGTAAGCGTCCCGGCAGTGAAACCGGAGGAGCGCGACCTGGTCGTATTCGTCGGTCCGGTTTGGATGGGTCAGGTGGCAAGCCCGTTTCGCGCCTGCTTCAAGGAACTCGGCCCGAGGCTCGGCAAGTATGCCTTCGTGTCGGTCTGCGGTGGCGCGGACGGACCGAACCCCAAGCTCGCGTCCGAGCTGACGGAGCGTCTCGGCAAGGAGCCGGTCGCGCTCATCGAGCTGCACAAGGCCGGCCTGCTGCCACCAGAGCCCAAGCCGACCCGCAATGACACGATGGGCTACCGAATCAGCGAGGCGGAAGTGAAGCTGCTGACCGAGAAGGCCGTGTCCGAGCTGAAGAAGGTTGCCGTATGACCGGGCAGACGCCGGCTCCCCGGTTGAAGAAAGTGACGGCTTTCGTCGGCACTGCCAGTAAGAAGCACACGCTCTATGCGGTTCGCCAATTCCTGAGCGGCCTTGAGTCGCAGGGTGACGTCGAATCTGAGGTCGTCGTTCTCAGTGACTACAGGCTGGAGGCCTGCCGGGGCTGCAAAGTCTGCTTCGCCAAAGGCGAGGAGTTCTGTCCGTTGAAGGATGACCGAGACGTGCTCATTGAGAAGATGATGATGTCGGACGGGGTCGTCTTCGCAACGCCCAACTATTCGTTCCAGGTCTCGGGTATCATGAAGGTGTTCCTCGACCGGCTGGGCTGCATGTTCCATCGTCCGCGCTTCTTCGGCAAGACCTTCACCAGTATCGTCGTGCAGGGCTTCTATGGGGGCCCCAAAATACTGAAGTACCTGGACTTCGTGGCCCAGGGACTCGGCTTCAGAGTAACGAAGGGAAGCTGTGTCACGGCTCTTGACCCGATGACCGAGAAGGCAAAGCAGAGAGCCGAAGCCGTCCTCAAGGCCCACAGCCGGCGATTTATCGACCGGCTGTCGCAGCCCCCCTATCCCTCCCCGCCGCTCGTCATGCTGATGGTCTTCAGGATGGGTCGTTCGAGCATTCTTCGGGAATTGGATGAAACAGCTCGCGACTACACCTACTGGCGGGACAAGGGCTGGTTCGAGTCCGACTACTTCTATCCCGTTCGACTGAACGTGTTCCAGAAGGCTGCCGGCGGGCTCCTGGACTACGTCCTCGCGAGAAGGGCGAAGCCGCAGCCCCGGCCATGATGGATGCGGAGTCTGGCATACGGGCTGTGCTTCGCAGAGCAATGCCGATTCGCCATCCTCACAGTCTGGAGCGTCTTGTCGAGTCCAACCTGCCCGGGTATACTGGGTAGTGCCTACCCTTGTTGACCAATTCGGAATACTGAAGAGCCTGGCGGCGAATCCGCAGATTCTGCGCGCCCGGCCCGCCCTGCTGTGGTTTCTGATGCAGTACATGGGCAAGTTCAAGACGACGGCCGTCGACGGCAACTACGTGATTCACTCGCACCTGCCACCGCTTAATAGCCCGGCCTACCGGCGGTTCATCAACGAGCACCTGCTGCCCGAAACCTCCGGACCTTCGCACGCCCAGGTCGGCCTGACCAACCTTTGCCCTCAGCGTTGCGGATACTGCTACAATCGGAAGCGAAGCGGGACAGCGATGTCGACCGAGACTATCGAGCGCGTCATCGCCGACTTGAAGCGGCTGGGCGTGTTCTGGCTAGGGTTCACCGGGGGCGAACCGCTGCTGAATCGTGACATCGTGCGGATTACCGAGCGAGCGTCCGCCGACTGCACGGTCAAGCTTTTTACCACCGGCTGCACGCTGACCCCGGAGCTGGCCGCTGATTTGCGGAGGGCAGGGATGTTCTATGTGAGCGTGAGCCTCGACCACTGGGAGGAGGAGAAGCACGACCGGTCGCGGAATTACGAGGGCGCGTACCGGACCGCGCTGTCGGCGCTCGACATCTTCCGCAACGCTGGCATGCACGTGAGCGTCTCGGCCGTGCTGTCACGCGAGATGATACGGAACAACGAGACCGAGCGGCTTGTCGATTTCCTGGCTGGGCTGGGTGTACACGAAGCGTGGCTAAGCGAAGTGAAGCCCTCGACGCCCGATGGGTGGAACGAGGAGTACGTGATAACCGACGAGGACCGGCTGACCCTGGTCCGGCTGCAGGACCGCTACAACCGGGACGGGCGGATCACGGTCAACTACCTGGGGCACTTTGAGGGACGGGAGCACTTCGGTTGTACCTGTGGCGACAAGATGGTCTATGTCGACGCCTTTGGCGAGGTCGGGCCCTGCGTCTTCGTCCCGCTCTCGCACGGCAATGTGATGCAGGAGCCGCTGCCGACCATCTACGAGCGGATGCGGCGCCTGGCCCGGGCGAGTGACGGCTGTTTCATCAACCGGAACTACGGCCTTATCCGAGCCCGCTTCCAGGGGACGCTGCCGCTGCCCGGCCCGGCCTCGGCCGAGATTGCGGAGAAGGCTGCGTTCGGGCCACCGGCCAGGTTCTTCAAACTCCACAACCCGGCATGAGACTCTACCGTCCTTTCAGCCTCGCGATGCTCGCGGTCTTCCCGCTGGTGGGGATTCTGTTCCTGACGGGGCCGGCAGGAGTGCTGGGTTTCTTTAACTCCCTCTCCTCAGGCCTCGGGCTGCTCCCGACGCCGACGCAGGTGAGCTACTTCTACCTCGGCTTGGCCGTCGCTTACATGGCTTTGGTATCAACGCTGGCATTTCTGATGTACCGCCAGCCGGCAAACCACTACTTCCCCCTGTTGCTCGCGGTAGGCAAGCTCTCAAGTTCGGCGCTTTCACTGGTGCTCTTCCTCTTCGCCCAGCGGTCGCTCGCCTGCATTGCCAACTTCGCTATCGACGGCGCGATTGGCACCGCAGCGCTCCTCTTCGCGGTCGGAATCCGGCGATCGAGTCGTTGAACCTGCTGCTTGGTTTGGCCGGTGTCTATTTGCCCGCACCTTTTGCCAAGCGTCGTCTGGACCAGTTGGTCGCAGTCACCGCCGATGCCTTTCAGAGTCCGGCGCCCGATGTCCGCGGCCTGTCATACCGCGAATCGCTGACAGCATTCGCCGTCTTCAGCCGGGACCGAGCCGAATCCTGTCTGCGCTTGCCGGGCGTCTCTGAGGCCGTGCGGGGCCGGTTGTTCGACGCGGCGCAGTCGATGGGACAGGACCTGCGGCGGGAGTTCCGTGTCGCCACCGAGCAGGACGTAGCCTCTGCGCTCAGAATTTCCTACAAAGCCTTGGGCATCAAGTTTGAGGGTGCTGGTTACGGCGAAGCGATCATTCCGCGGTGCCTCTTCAGTGCGTACTACTCTGGCCCGGTGTGCCGAGTGATGCAGGCACTTGACCAGGGCCTTGCTTCCGGCTTGTCGCTGGGAGGCCGGCTGACGTTCACCAGTCGGATAACCGAGGGCGACCCGTGTTGCCGCGCCGTCCTTGAGCCGCCACCTACCACATGAGGAAAGCGATTGTCATCGGTAGCGGCGCGGGCGGCGCAACGGCCGCCATGGAACTGCAGGGACAGTACGATGTGACGGTCGTCGAAGCCGGCGGTGAGTTCGCACCGTTCCGAGCATCTCTCTCTCGGATCGAGCCATTGCGCCGCGCCGGACTGCTGTTGGACACTCGGATGATCCGGCTGCTCTTCCGGCCAATGGAGATTCGGAAAGCCGAAGAAGGAATGGTGTTGGTAAGTGGGTGCGCGCTTGGCGGCACGACTACGCTCAGTTGCGCGAATGCGCTGCGCTGCGACCAGGAGATTGCTGCGCTGGGGATCAACCTAGATTCTGAATTCGAGGAAGTCTATCGGCAGATCCCGGTCACGACTGGCCACGTTGAACGCTGGGGCCCGCTGACTCGAAGCCTGTACGAGGTCTTCCAGGCGATGGGCCTCAACCCGGCACCGCTCCCCAAGTTGATCGACCTCTCCACCTGCACCAACTGTGGCCGCTGCATCATCGGCTGCCGAACCGGGGCCAAGTGGGACAGCCGCCGTTTCCTGGATAAGGCAGTCTCCGCCGGCGCGCAGGTGTTGACTGAGACCCGAGCCGAGAGAATCGTCATGAACGGCAGCCGGGCAGACGGCGTTGCGATCCGGGACCGGGACGGACCTCGAACTATTACCGGCGACCTGATTGTGGTCGCGGCCGGCGGTTTCGGCACGCCGGCGATTCTTCAGGAGTCGGGCATCGACTGTCAGTCGAGTCTCTCGGTGGACCCCGTACTCTGCATCGCCGCCGAGTACCCGGGGGCCAACCAACATGCAGAGATATCCATGCCCTTCGCCAGCCAGCAGGACGGCTACATACTCTCGCCCTACTTCGACTACCTGAGCTTCTTCTTCCAACCCGCATGGCGCTATCCGATCGGAAACATCGTGAGCTTGATGGTGAAACTGGCTGACTCGGCTCAGGGCGAGGTGACGCGGCGAGGAGTGTCCAAACCACTAACAGCCAGCGATCGGGAAACCCTGCACAAGGCGACCGAAATCTGCATTGAGATACTGGGTCGGGTAGGAATCGACCGAGGTCGGACCTTTCTGGGCGTCATGAACGCGGGGCACCCCGGATGCTCCCTGCCGCTGACCTCAAATGAAGCCCAGACAATACACAGCTCCGTGCTGCCTGACAATGTGTTCGTTGCCGACGCGACGATCCTGCCCAAGTCGCTTGGGAACCCGCCGATTCTCACCATTGTCGCGCTGGCCAAACGCATCAGCCGGCTGCTAAGGAACCGGTAGGCACTGCGACACCCGGGACACTCCCATGTTTCTGAGCGATATCAAGGCGAGGCATGACAAGATGGTCGAGCTTCGTACATCGTTGCATCGTGCATCGTTGGTTCGTACAACGTTGGTTGGCCTCGGCGGCCCCGTCCGACAGCGCGGCTGGATGGCGATTGTCTTGGTGGTAAGATTCCGCTTCCCCAGTTCTGCATTCTGGTTTCTGGTCTCTCAATTCTGCTTTATCCAGGCCATGAATCTCGCGTACCGTATCCCTGAAACCGACATAGGAGCCGTGAAAGCACGAAGGGCACGAAACTGATGGGTGAGGAGGGACCAGGTTCCGTTTCCTTCGATTTCGTGGCTCTCAATATCGGGATTAGGGCCTATTTGCCCTGTTGACATTCCGCCGATTAGTCTTAGAATTCAGCTATGGCCGAGCCGGGTCCGGTCCTGGTGCACGGGGAACCAGGCAGACGTTGCAGCCCGGGGGTGTGCGGGCGGTCCGGCCTAACCGATGGCGAGAAAAGGCTCGCCAAAGGAGTGTTGACATGACGGACAAAAAGACGGGTGGCTCGCGGAAGGTGCCCGCAGTTCGAGCGTCGCGGCGGAACAGTCCCTGGCCGCTGGTCATTGTTGTGGCCCTGCCGATTATCTCCGCAGTTCTCCGCTTGCCGCTATTGGTCACGCTGGCGTTGCTGGTCACCGGGACGGTGCTTCTTATGTTCAGTCCCCACCTTGCCGCGAAACACGTTCGCGACCCGAAGAAGGCCTGGCTCCAGCTCATGGCCACTTTCGCCAGGCTCCAGTCGGCGTACGCCGCGCTGGAGCAATCCCCTGCGGACGCTGCTGCACGCCGGAAGTTCGCCGGCCTCGCAGCGGAATGCCTCTCACTTCTCAACAGCCGCCCCGATTCCGATTGGGGGGCGGATTCCGACTATGCAGCGATGATCAGGAAACAGATTGCCCACATGTCGGCGCCGATCCAGGACAAGGTCGACGGTCCGTCGGCGGCTCCGAGCCCGGAAACCGAACGACTGGAGGATCTGAGAAAGCGGGGCTTGATATCCGAAAGCGAATTCCAGGCGTTATCCGGGAAACTCAAGGTCCTGGCGGCAGACAAGGCGCGCGGCTTAGTCGAGACGATATCCGAGCTTCAGCTTCAGTATCGGCAAGGTGGGCTAACGGAGGAGAACCTCCGCGCTGCTCTGCGGAGCCTTCTCGGCGGGCTCGACCATGGAGATAGTGCTGCCGCGCCGAAGCCCGCGAAGCGGGCCCAGCCGGGCAAGGGCGCT
>Ga0315277_10004150_pt1 | contig 19398 bp, 13 predicted proteins | sample YL17G05_15_MG_FD_203695 | JGI IMG/M metagenome (GOLD analysis project Ga0315277, IMG submission 203695) | Sediment microbial communities from Yellowstone Lake, YNP, Wyoming, USA - YL17G05_15 | ecosystem: Environmental > Aquatic > Freshwater > Lake > Sediment | place: USA: Wyoming | collected... | reverse complement strand
CTCGCTTTTCATCTGTCCAAGCAGACTATCGAACTTCCCTTTTTTCTCAAGTTGTGGCACAATAAGTTTTTCGACAATCAAGGCATCGAAGTCGCCTCCTCCGAGGTAATTATCGCCCTCGTGGTCAATTATCTTCAGTTCTCCTTCTACAATCCTCACGAGCGCCACATCAAAGGTGCCGCCGCCTAAGTCATAGACAATCCATTGGCTGTTCTTAAGGTCGATACTCTTTTCCTTGTTGGCATAAGCAAGACTTGCGGCGATTGGCTCTTGCAGCAGAATGACCTGCTTGAATCCGGCGGCGTATCCGGCCTCTTTTGTCGCGTTCGACTGCACCATATCGAAACATGCTGGAATCGTTATGACCACCGCCTCGGGTGTCTCGCCCGTGTGGATAAAGGTCTTGAGCTCTTTAAGAACAAAGCCTGACAGTTCGACCGGCGTCTTTGAGGAACCGATTGACTTGATTCTGAAACTCTCAGTTGTACCCATCTTCCGTTTGAAACGGCTCACAACGTTTTTTGGGTCTTTCTCTGCGTATGCTCTTGCCTGCTCGCCTACGAAGATCCGGTCGTTACGGAAGCCGACGACTGAAGGCAGCGTTTCCTTGAAACCGATGGGATTCTTGAAGATCTCAACCGTTCCTTTGTTGAATTTGGCGATGAGGGAATTCGTGGTCCCTAAATCAATTCCAAAATTGATCATACTGCTCATTCTTTCAACTCTCCTTTCGTGCCCCGACAACCACAATGCCTTTCTGAACCACCACCGAGAATCTCCCGTGACCATCGGTAGAGATGTAACGAATGATCGGTTTAATAACTTCCACGACGACAAGGTTCTCTGTTCCCGAGCCTGAAATCCTGGCATCCAAATCCGTTCGCGTCTCTTTGAACGCCTGGCCCATCGGATCTTCGTACGCCAAGCCGGACTCCTCGAACGCATCCTTCATCTTAGCCACATTACGCTGAAGGGTCCCGGCATCATGAAGCTTATTGACCTTTTGCTCGATCTCATAAAGTTGATTGATGGCAGTCAGAATGCTCTTCGGCACTTGTTGGGGGATTTCCGCACTCTTAAACATTTGTTCGGCGCTCTCTACTTTCTGGCTATCGCCCATAGTTTTGCAGCTTTCCATTGTATCTGTCGATCATTTGATTTAGCAAGCGATTCTTCTCTCTCGCCTCCTCCAGTAGCCGATTATAGTTGTCCACCTTCCGGTTGAACTCTGCGAGCTGGCTTGCGCTGTTTATGTACAACCGCTCCCGCTCAATTTCCCGGCCCAGATTGTCCAATTGGCTAATCATCTGTTCCATCCAGCCCTTCTCGGCCTCAATCCTCTGTCTTTCCCTTTCCAGTTCTCCGATAACGTCACTTGGGACTCGGTACGCGCTGCCGGATTCCGAAGTAGACGTCCCTGGAGTAGATGGTGACCTGTACGTAGAACGGCTGGGTGCTGACGAATAAGAACCCCCGCTCGACGCACTCTTTACCCCAATGTAGATGGTTAGACATGCAAGAAAAGCCAGAGCGATGAAAAGATGCCACTTGTCGAATGCTCTGAGCGGAGCTTTCCCAAAGAAACGATAGCCACCCTCTGTAGGGCAAACCCTGTACCGGCAGATTGGGAAGATGGGAATGGCAAGGAAGACAAAATAGTACGTGGCAAGACAGGAGCCTGTCCCCACGTCCCTGTCGGTGGCTCCATACAAAGCGAAACCGATCCCATTCACCGTTCTCAAAGACGGTGCCGATGAAATAGGCTTCAAATTGGCAAATACCTTCTGCTTTTCCTTCTCTTTAAGAATTCCCTCTAATGCTCTCGCATCATCCTCAAGCCGTTTGTTCAGATCCACGCTCTTGAATTGAAACCTCTTGCAGAGATTCAAAATTGCTACCGCCGCCTCTGAATCGTCATGCCTATTATTGTAATCGATAGCGACAGAACGAATTGCAGCTACGAATCGGGTCTGTTCATCTCGGAATGCAGTCGGCAACAAGTTAAACACTTCCACGATTGACTGCTGTGAGAGAAACTGCTCAACCTCTGCCACCGCAAACGTGGTATCCGTTGACCAACGCGCCATGGCTTCCATCTGCTCAACCAATTGCTGAACGCATTTCAGCGTTCCTCCAAGACAAATGTCTTCATCCTCCGGCTCAACCCAACGTCGGCCATCAAACAGCACCTCGACAATAGGCAACAATCGATGCTCGATAGCGCGAGTCAATTCGAGGTTGTATTGACGAGCAAAGGGCTTGCTAAGAAAGGCACGGAACTCCGGTTCCTCATCCAGCAGTTCAAGTGTTGCTTTGGGAAAGTAGTCGTCTGAATAGAGGAAATGCTCAATGTCACCGCGCGTCAGGAACCTCAAAAGTCGCTTGTTCTCGAAAATAGCCCAATGGTAGCTGCGTTTTTCCTCGCTGTGCAATTCGTCATCGAGCGCGAGGGCACGCGACCTGTCGAGCGTGCAATCATCGAGCCAACTCACCTTTCCGCCATTCAGTTCAATCTCTTGGAGCAGGCGCTTCTTTGCCCGCTGCACGGTCTTAACATCGAGTTCGTCAAATGGATCATCCACATCAAGCCGCAATGCCTCAAAGGGGCTGACGTAAAATTGAAAATACTCGTTTGGTTGAACAAGTCCGCTGGCTACTTCGCGCGCCTTCACGGCCAGAGGGATCAGTTTTCGTTTGGTTGCTTCGAGTTGTTCTTTTGCTCGCTCGTAACCTGGGTTCAGAGCCAATGCGCGCCGATAGGCATCGGCAGCATCGGCATCCTGCGAAACCTCGCGATCATTAAACACCAATCCCATGTTAAAGAATGGTGCTGTGTCCGGTGCCAGCGTTGCCGACCGAGAGTAGAACTCGACCGCTTTCGCGTAGTTGTGAAGGTTGTGATAGGCGATACCGAGTTGGTTCATGTCGGTCGAATTCGCTTCGCCAAGCACGTCCAAGTATTCCAATGCCTCAATTTCCTTTTCGAGATCCTTCCGCTTATGGTACATGCCCGCGAGATAACGCCACAGCCAATCGGCCTTGGGGTTCAAGGTGCGAGCGTTATTCAGCGCCTTTTCGGCCTCGTCCAGACGGTCAACCTGTGTCAGTTCATCCCCCAAATGTCGCCATAGCCAGTCTGAACGGGGGATCTGACTAATTCCTTGCTTGGCAAACTCAACGGCTTCCTCGTACTGCCCGCCATTATGAGCCGCCAGCACAAGTTCCTGCCAAAGCGACTCATCCTTCGGGAAAGCCTCTGCCGCGGATTTCAATAAAGGAATCGCATCCGAGTATTGCCCGGCTTTGAAAAGCCTCTGTCCGGCTTCTTTGAGTTCTTGGGTCGTCATGTGCTCTCTCTTCACCTGAGAATCACGGTCGCAACTGGGTGGCCAACTATCTCTTGTCCGAGCGACGCCGCTTGTATCCGTCGTTATGCCTTCCTTGCTGGCTTCGGTGTCTTTGCTCCTCCAATCGCCTGTTTCAATTATACACTCCCGCTCGTTAAAATCAAACAAAAAACCGCGTAATCCGCGATCAAGACCATCTTCGTGCCAACTCGTGGTGAGTCTTTTCTGCCCTTCTCATCTCTGCGTTCTCCGCGATCTCGGCGGTAAATTTTTTTGAGTTTTCTTCAATTTTCCTGCTTGACTTTTCACCCCCATTTTCAGCCTGGAATCCAAGGGTGCACAAAACCGCACATAAAGTGCAACTTTTCGAACATTTTCACCCACTTTTCATCAAAACGCGCGCTAAACCATCAAAAAGTGCAAATATCGTGAAAACCTAATGTCACCACCTTAAATCCTTACAGGATAAGCACTTAACCCCATTTTTCGCCCCAAGCCTCATTTCTACCAGGTGTCCAATGGCACCCCCCAAATCCCCGTTTTTCGCTCAAAATCAAAGGTCAATGCCCCAAATCACAAAATTTCTCCCCCCGATTCCTGCCCCTACCCCCGTTTTCCGACTAAATATCGAATATCCGCTCTTGTTCGGAATCAATCGTCAATAATCAATAATCAATCAAATGACCACGGTCATTGGCCTGCTTCAAGCAAGGACTCTAACGCGGCGCGTATCGGGGCGGAGTTGGGATCAAGGGCCAGGGCCGCTTTGAACTGCCCTATCGCCTCATCTCGTTTGCTCTGCCGCTTATAAAGGCTGCCTAAGTTGGCGTGCAGAGTAATGCTGTCCGGGCAATACGTCAATCCCTTGCGAAGGATTTCAATCGCCGCGTCGAGTTTATTTTGGTCTTTATATATCGCCGCCAAATTCTCGTAAGCCGGCACACTGTCGGGGCGCAGCCGCGCAAGCTCCGCGAAATGTTTTTGCGCTTTGCCCAAATCACCCTTTGTGCGATACGCCCAGCCCAGCCGGTGGTGAGCCGGGTCGCAAGTGGGATTGATCGCAATTGCCTTTTTATACTGAATTATCGCGCCGTCAAGGTCACCCTGCGCATGCAATACTGATCCAAGCGCGTTATATCCTATCCACGAATGCGGCAGAAGGGTCTGCACGATCCGATACTCTTCCCCCGCCGCCGAGTAATTCTTCAAATCCTCCGCCAGCAGCTTGCCGTACTTGTAGTGCAAGAGCCAATCGCCTTTGCGTCCTTCAATCGCCCGGCGATATTGCCCGGCCGCCTTCTCCAGCGATTCCGCGGTCAATCCGCTTTTGGTGGCCTCGACATCCCGCTCCATGCGCTCGACCCGGCTCTTATGGTAAAGCTGATTGGTGAAGGGCGGATTCTTAATGAAGCCGTTCAGCACCTCCTCAGTGGTCTTGTACCGATCCCAATCGGTAAACGCCAGCCGCTCCGCGCACTGCCCCTCCGAGGCAACCGCCCCTTCTCCTTTGCGCATAGCCTTTATCCATCCCGGCAGCGCCTTCTCAACCTCGCGGAGAACCGACCCAGCCACAAGATACGTGCCCTTGAAATTGAAATGCACGTGCTCGTAAAACAGCTCCTCACCCGCTGTTCCCTCCGGGCTATTCTGCGCAAAGATTTCAACAGCATCCACCAGCCGGGCGCCGTCGCCGCCCCCGCTTGCAGCCGCGCGAATAATCCCGTTGATCCGATCGTCCGCACGGAACCTGAGCGTATCCAGCTCGCGCGCCTTAACATAGCTGGCCCGCGCGTTGTCGTATTGCCCCATCCCCCAATAGCACCGCCCCAGGCGAAACGCTAAATCGGCGTAGCTATCATCGATCCGGCCCGCCGCCAGATAAAGCTCCGCCGCTTCCTCGTACTCCGCCGCCGACTCGCGCTCGACGGCCTGCTCATAGAGCTCGTCCCACTTACCCTTCTCTGCCGCGCTCAATTCGCTTCGATGCAGCGAACCAAAAGGCGGACTATCCTTCAGGTTGCTCGCCACCGTGCAGAGAATCACCTTCGCTCCGGCTCTTCGACCCGCACGGACGATATCCTTGAGATTGTTCTGAAAATGGCTATAGACGCTCTTCAAATTCGCGTCCTCCGCCCGAATTTGCTTACCCAGAAACATCTCCAACCCGCGCCAAACGTCCTGCGCGCCCTTGCGAGAGCCCAGTACGCTACCCAGCAACTGACCCAATCTCGTCCCATTAAGCGCAATACCCGCCCGAATTAACATTAGATTGCCTGAAAGCGGGGCAAAGACCGTCCCGGCCCCGTAAGGCCCCGTCACCTCATTATTGCCGAGATAGACGATGAAGAAATCCGGCTGGCGCCGCGCGCAGTCCCTCGCCATTTGTAAAACGACGTGCGAATTTATCGCCGCCGCCGCAACCGTAACAACCTCGAAATTCACGCCCGGATAGGCGTCCCGCAGCATCACATCCAAGATGCGGCCGAAGCTGAACGCATCATCCGGCGTCCCGCGGGCCGCCGACTCCCCCAATATGAAAATCCGGCAAGTATCATCGCCCTTTTTCGCAGGAAAAATGAACGGCGTGAATCCCCGCGAGATATTCCGCGGGAAAAACCGCCAATTGAACTTAAGGTTGTCGCACCAATACGACTTGCCGTCCACCTTCACCTTAATGATAGCATCGGAGGGATACCCGTACCCCGCGACTCGAAGCCCAACCTCCACAAGCGCCAAAAACAAGGCCGGAACAAAGAAAACAGCCGCCACGCGAAACAGCCACAGCCGCCACCCTTTCGCCGCCTTGACAGCCGCCTTTTCACCAGCCTCTTGCTCAACCCTCTGGGGCGAAGAAAACCGCTTCTTCTCCCACTGCGGACGTTTTTGGGCCGTATCCCGCCGTACATTCCCCCACTCCTTTGAACCCGCCCTTCTTTTTCGCCTCGAACTCATTTAATGCGTTTCCTTATCCGGCCCTTTCTAATGCGAAATTTTCCTTGACGATTATACCTAAAATATGCTATACTGCCAACCACAATACTGAGGAGCACCAAAATATGAAAACAGGCTTTCAATTTCAGTGCAGTCCGGCCGGGACGGAAGAGGCATTCTCATATCCACCCGGCGATTCCTCCCCACGTCTCAACCACAAATAATGAAAGGAAGGTGACGGATGTGCAAGAAGACACTATTGTTGACAGTCGTATTATCAATTGTCTTGGCCTGCAATTCACAAGGCGAGGTAATCCATTCAACCTGGGTCGGGGGTAGATGGGGTTTGTGGGAACAGGCTTCCAATTGGGATCCCGCTGCAGTCCCAGATAATGACGATGCCATGTCGTTCTCCGTCACCGTTGATGCCAATGAGGACAAGTGTGAAATTCAGATGTCAGAGGATCATACAGTCAATCGCTTGGATGTTAAAGGTAGAGTCCGGTTCACTACTCCTCTCGTGTGGCCTGAACCTGTCTTGACCCTATTGGATTCAAATGATGGTCTATCGAACCACGGCTTTCTGGCACTTGGGCCGTTGGTCATCAATCTTGTCGGTGATGTCAGAAATGCTCCTGGGGCTTACTTGAAAGGCTTCCTGGATACTATTGAAGGAAATCTCCTTAATGAAGCGGCCGGAAGAATTGACCTGTATGACCATTATCTGGATGTCTCCGATGGAAACGTCTACAACCACGGGATTCTTCTTTGTACACCTACTGGTGGGGTATGGGCTGAACATGAGTTTCTGAACTCTGGAATGATTGAGAACTACGGTGGCCTTTGTTCGAGTGACGGCCCTTTCACAAACGAGAATACTGGTGTTGTTAGGGGCCAAGGAATGATTCACTCCGATCAACACATAATAAATAACGGTCTGATTCAAAGTCTTGGTGGCGACCTTACACTTCATAGCCGCGTCGACTTCGAAGGTCCATATTATCCTAATTGGGGGATGGTTAATATAGGAACACTGGTCAACAGTCCAGGGACGACATTGACTGTTATGGTCTGGGTGCCAGATGTCAATAATCAAGGTATAATCCAGGTCAACGCTGATGGTTCTGTGGTTTTCGACTGCAATAATCTCAATAACGAACCAAACGGGATAATTAAATTACTCGGTGGAACTCTGGCGGTGACAACGATTACGCAAAAAGCAGGGGCGACTTTAGAAGGCTTCGGAGGAATCGCAGGCGATATAACCGTTGAGCCCAATAGTCCCAGTGAGCCAAACAGTATAGTCAGGCTCACCGGCCCGACAAATATTGTCGGCGATGTGAGTATATCAGAGGGTGCTACGCTCGAAGTGAGCGACGGCACAACGCTGATCACCGGCCATACGACCTGCAACGGCACAATCCATCTCAAGGGTGGCCGCATCATCCCGCAAGGAGGTCTATCGGGCGAGTGCAATATAATCTGGGAGCCGGGCCTTTATACCAACATTGCGGATTTCAATCTCGATGGGAAGGTGGCTCTCGCAGACTTCGCATACTTCGCCGACACATGGCTCTGGCAAACCGCCTGGCATTGACGCCCAATATCCTGACGACGGATTACAGGAACCTGGTTTATCCAGTTAAGAAGAGCAACAATCTAATACTGCCCAAACCGACCGTTCTTGGACCAGACTTCAATGTAACTACGGTTCTGACAAAGGGGTAGGCCACACGGAGTTGAATTATTCGTCGCTGAGGCTAAAATGGCTGCGGATTCTTGCTGCTCTTAGATGCGTATGACTCTTGATGAACTTGTAAAGCTGGTATCATCCAACAAAGCCCGCCGAGGCCGGGCCGGGCCGAATGTCCGCATTGATTCACGACTTGTCGGGCCGGGCGATGTATTTGTCGCTATTGCCGGGACGGTCTGCGACGGCCACGGTTTCATAGACCAGGCTATTGCCAGCGGCGCCGGATACATCGTCTGCCAAACCGCCAGCGCCGCCACGCAATACGCAAGACGCAATACGCAATACGAAAACATAGTTGTTGACGACTCGGCGGCGGCGGCGGGCGTGCTTGCCCAGGCCGCCGCGGGCAGCCCCGCGGCCAAGCTGACAAACCTTGCGGTCACCGGCACAAACGGCAAGACCACAGTCGCCTTTCTCGTGCGTTCGGTGATTAACCAGGCCCGCCCCTTGGGGGCCGGGAGCAAGTGCGGACTTATCGGAACGGTAATCTGCGATACCTGCTCGGGCGCCGAGCAAGAAGCCGTTATGACCACTCCCGATTGCCTCGCCGTGGCGCAAATGACGGCGGAGATGGTCGCAAACGGGGCGGAGTATATGGTCATCGAGGCGAGCAGCCACGCCCTCTCGCAAAATCGTTTGGCCGGTGTGAAATTCAAGGCCGCCGCATTTACAAATCTGACGGGCGACCACTTAGACTACCACAAGACGGAAGAAGACTACTTAGCCGCCAAGACAAGGCTGTTCACCGGCCTTGCCTCCGATGCGGTCTCCGTGCTGAACAGGCAATCGTCCCACGCCGAACTCATTGCCGAACGGACCAAAGCACGAATACTATGGTATGCAATCGACGCCAAGTCGGATATCACCGCCCACATCGAATCGATGGATACCGGCGGAACCAAATTCACCCTGGAATACGCCGGCCTCATAGAGAAGGTGAAATCGCCTCTGCTGGGCTTGTATAATGTGAGCAATTGCCTGGCGGCGGCGGGCCTCTGCCTTGCGGCGGGGTTCGATCTTAGAACCGTCGCGCGAGGACTATCGTCTCCGCAGGTCGTGCCGGGCCGTTTGGAGCGGGTAGTCTGGCCCGGCGATTTCACGGTCCTGATTGATTATGCACATACCGACGACGCCCTCAAAAACGTCCTGACGACCCTCAAGCCGTTGTGCAGGGGCAGGCTGATACTTGTTTTCGGCTGCGGCGGAGACCGCGACAGAACGAAGCGTCCGCGAATGGCGCGCGTGGCCGAGCAGTACGCCGACTTCATCGTCGTCACCAGTGACAATCCGCGAACCGAAAAGCCGGAAGAGATAATCAACGAAATTGTCGCCGGCTTTGAAAAGGGAGGACAGAAGACAGACGACGGACGACAGAGGACATCCGACATACGACATACGAAAATAATTGAGCCGGACAGAAAGAAGGCAATCCAATTGGCAATAGAAGCCGCTGAGAAGGATGACATCATCCTAATCGCGGGCAAAGGCCACGAAACATATCAGATTCTCGGCAAGCAGAAATTCCATTTCAGCGACAAGGAAATAGCCTACGAGTGTCTAAAGGGCCTCGAATGAAGGAATTCTCTATTGCCTCTCTGATACAGATAATCGGGGCTGAAGTCCTGGCTCATACGGGTTGGGCCGCCGAAACCGAAGGCGAGAATGCGGTTATCACGGGTGTGAGCATCGACTCGCGGACGGTTAAGCCGGGCGACTGCTTTTTTGCAATCAAAGGCGAGAAATTCGACGGGCACGACTACGTTGGCGAGGCCCTTGCCAAGGGAGCTGTTTGCGCGGTGATCAGCAGAGCCGTTGCTGGCGAGGGCCTTGACGACACGTGTCTGCTCAGGGTAGCCTATACGGTAAAGGCGCTGGGGGATTTTGCCGCCGAGTATCGTCGGCAGGCCGGTTTCAAGGTGGTCGCCATCACCGGCTCGGCGGGCAAGACGACCACGAGGCAGATAACTGCGCACGCCCTGAGCCGGCGCTTCCGCGTCCATCAGTCGCCGAACAGCTTCAATAACAATATCGGCGTACCCCTGACGCTGCTCGGCGCAGAGCCTCGGGACGAGATCGTCGTTGCCGAGCTTGGCAGCAATCATCCGGGCGAAATAGCAGTTCTGACCCGGATCGCCCAGCCGGATATTGCGGTTGTAACTAACGTTCATCCCGCCCACCTCGAGGGATTCGGCAACCTGGAGGCGATTGTCCGCGAAAAGCTCTCCATATCCGAGGGACTTGGCCCGGACGGGGCGTTGATTATTAACGGTGATTTCGAGCAGTTGGTTGACGTTTGCCGGCCCAAAAGAATTGAGCTTCTTACGTTCGGCAAATCAGACGGCCTCGACTACCGTGCCAAAGACATTGCCTCCGACGGATTATCGAGTCGATTCACTATAGACGGGACAGAGATTGCCCTGCCCCTGCCCGGAGCGGGCAACGTTGAGAACGCCCTTGCGGCCTGGGCGGTTTGCAGCCGGCTTGGGCTGAAGATTGAGGAATTCGCCGAGGCTGTACGCACTTTGCCCCCGGTCTCGATGCGTGCCGAAGTTCTGCAGGTCGGCACACTTACGGTATTGAACGATTGCTACAACGCTAATCCCGCCTCGATGGAGAACGCGCTGGGCATCCTGCAGGTCCTGTGCAGCCGCAGTAATCGCAGGTCCGTTTTTATCTGCGGCGATATGGCCGAGCTTGGCGCCGAGACCCCGCAACTGCACCGCCTGCTCGGCGAATCAATCTCACGGGCCGGCGTGGAGCTATTGATTGCGGTCGGCGACTTCGCCGAGATTGCCGCCGGGGCCGCTCGGAAAAGCGCGAACCATGATCTGCGGGTCAAATGCTTCAAAGACGCCCGTTCTGCGGGGAATAATCTGCACGAATTTGTAAAAGAGTACGATATAGTATTGGTTAAAGGTTCGCGTTGTGCCCGGCTGGAGACGGCTGTGGAGAAACTCAAAGAGCTTTTTGGGTGAGCGTGCAACTCGCGGTCTGGAAGCGAATTGGCGCTCTGTCAAATTTGAAATTGTCGGCGAGGACCCCACGCAAGACGTTGGGCTGCAAGCCCCAACTTTATGTTGGGGGTAAAGACCCCAGGCCCCACGGGCCCCTTGTGGGGATGAACTTGGGGGCTTGCGGGTACAACCCTTCTTGCGAAAAATGCGACACGACATACGCAGTACGAGATACGAGATACGAGATGATATACTATCTTCTATGGTATATAAAGGCCGGGAGCCGCCTGGGCCTCTACGCCTACCAGAACGTAGTGTTCCGTTCGGGAATGGCAGCACTGACCAGCTTTCTAATCGCCATTCTTATAGGTCCGAGGGTGATCCGCTGGCTAATGCGGAAGAAGATCGGCGACCGTCCCGAGTTCTACCACGCCACCCTGAACGAGCTGACCAAAGAAAAAGCCAATACGCCGACTATGGGCGGCCTGATAATTCTTGCCTCGGTCATTGCCACTACGGTGCTTTGGGCGAAGTTCTACGACCCGGATGAGAAGCTGTACAATCCCTTTATTCACAAGGCAATCTTCCTGCTGATATGGTTCGGGGCGATTGGGTGTATCGACGACTGGCTCAAGCTTACCGCCGGCGTGCGCCATCGCAGCAGAAGCGGGCTAAGGGCCTGGGAGAAGCTGATATTCCAGATCGGCGGGGCGGTGCTCATTGCCTCCTTCCTGTACGCTGATTTCGTCAACATTAAGGATGCCAAGCTCTTCTGGCTGCCGTTCTACAAACACGGGCTGCCCTTGGCGAATTGGGTGTTCATTCTGATAGCGATTTTCTATATATCGGCCACAAGCAACGCAGTCAACCTGGCCGACGGTATGGATGGGCTCGCGGCCGGCTGCGTGGCGATCGTCTCCTCAGTTCTGGCCCTTTTGTGCTACGTGGCATCCGAGACGATGGGACGGACAATCCAGGTGACCTGGTCGAGCTATCTGCTCTTGCCCCACATCCCGCAGGCCGGAGAGCTGAGCATTTTCTTCGCGGCCATATTAGGTGCCGTGCTCGGCTTTCTTTGGTTCAACTGCCACCCGGCGCAGACCTTTATGGGCGACGTCGGCTCGCTTCCTCTCGGTGCGGCCATGGGATACGGCGCATTGGTCACCAGAAATGAAATCCTCCTCTTGATCATCGGAGGCGTATTCGTTATCGAGATGTGCAGCGTGGTGCTCCAGGTCGGATATTTCAAATATACCAAAGGCCGAAGGCTGTTCCGGTGCGCCCCGATCCACCATCATTTTCATCTGATGGGCTGGAGTGAGCCGCAGGTAGTGGTGCGCTTCTGGCTGTTAGCCGCCGCCTTCGCCGCACTGGCCCTTGTTACGCTGAAACTCCGCTGATTCAGCCCCCGCCCTCAGGGTCACTCTTCATCATCGGTGTGGATGCGCACATTCACCCGGCAATTCTGCGAATTGTCGGAATCGAGATTGTTCAGGTTTCGCTGTGCCAGGAAGATTTTGATACCCGTGACCGCACAACCCAGGCCCGCAATGAAAAAGACCGCGGCGGCCAGAAAGGCGAATATCGCAGGCAGCGCCAGAATGATGGCGCCGAAGCCCATAAGCAGCAGGCCCGTGATGAACGTGCCCCTCGCAAAGGCTTTCGAGGCCTGGGAGACCGCGTTTGTATAGAAGCGAAAGCTCATAAGTTAAGTGACTAAAGTGAGCTAAAGTGACTAAAATGAGCTAAAGTGCCTAAAGTGAAAAAATAAACCATAACTTTAGTCACTTTAGGCACTCTAAACTTTAGGCACTCACATAGTTAGTACATTCCGCCGCCCGGAGGTCCAGCCGGAGGCGTCTCTTTCTTTTCGGGGATCTCGCTGACAATCGCGTCGGTTGTGAGCAGCAGCGAGGCAATCGATGCGCCGTTCTGCAGAGCAACTCTCTCGACCTTCGTCGGGACGATCACGCCGAACTCGACCATATCGCCGTATTTCTTCTGCAATGCGTCATAACCGAAGTTCTTCTGTTTGCTCTCCATGACTTTCTGCGCGACGATTGAGCCGTCAAGGCCCGCGTTCTCCGCGATCTGCTTAATGGGAGCCACTACCGCGCGTCGGACGATGTCAACGCCTATCTTCTCGTCTCCCGTGGTCTTGATTTTATCGAGGGCCGGCAGGGCCTTGAGCATCGCCACGCCGCCGCCGGGCAGGATGCCTTCTTCTACAGCGGCACGGCAGGCGTGAAGCGCGTCTTCCACACGAGCCTTCTTCTCCTTCATCTCGGCCTCCGTGGCGGCGCCGACGTTGATCTGGGCCACGCCGCCGGAGAGCTTGGCTAATCTTTCCTGCAGCTTCTCGATGTCGTAATCGCTGGTGGAGATCTCGATCTCGTTCTTAATCTGCTCGATTCTGCCCTTTATCGCCTCGGTGCTTCCGCCTCCTTCGATGATAGTGGTGGAATCCTTGTCGATGGTAATCCTCTTTGCCCGGCCGAGCTGCCTAAGCTCGATATTCTCCAACTGGAGGCCCAGGTCCTCGAAGATCGCCTCGGCGCCGGTCAAAGTGGCAATGTCACTGAGCAGGGCCTTACGTCTGTCGCCGAACCCGGGCGCCTTGACCGCAGCGGCCTGGAGCACGCCCCGCAGCTTGTTGACGACCAGCGTGGCCAGGGCCTCGCCCTCGATATCCTCGGCGATAAGCAGCAGAGGCTTGCCCTGCTTGGCCACCTTCTCAAGCAGCGGAATAAGCGACTTGATCGTGCTGATCTTCTTCTCGTGCACGAGGATATAGGGCTTTTCCAGCACGACCGTCATATTCTCGAGGTTGTTGACAAAGTGCGGACTGAGATACCCCTTGTCGAACTGCATCCCTTCGACCAGCTCGACCACTGTCTCGATTTGCTGGCCTTCATCGACCGTGATGACGCCGTCTTTGCCGACCTTGTCCATCGCCTCAGCCAGCTTTTTGCCGATCTCGACATCCTGATTGGCCGAGCACGTGGCAACCTGCTCGATTTGTTTTGTTGATTTAATCGGCGTAGCCATCTTGAATAGCTCATCGACAATTGCATCGACCGCCTTTTCTATGCCGCGCTTCACTTGCATCGGATTAGCGCCGGCGGTGATATTCTTGAGACCCTCGTCAAAAATACTCTCGGCCAGGATTGTCGCGGTGGTTGTCCCGTCGCCGGCGACGGTCGAGGTCTTGGATGCGACCTCCTTGACCATCTGAGCGCCCATGTTTTCGTAGGAGTCTTCCAACTCGATTTCCTTGGCCACCGTAACGCCGTCTTTGGTTACGACCGGCGAGCCGAACGATTTCTCCAGGACGACGTTTCTGCCGCACGGCCCGAGCGTTATCTTCACGGCCTTGGCAAGCTGCTTGACGCCCGCTCGAATAGCCGCGCGAGCATCAGTGCCAAATGCTATCTTTTTTGCTGCCATATCTTCACTTCTCCTTGTTATCTGTTTCTAATTGTCTCAAGTTCAGTTCAATCGTCTCGTAGGTGCAGGCCTTGTGCGAACCACGAACGTTCACTACTCCTCGATTACCGCCATAATATCCGATTCGCTCATAATCAGGTGCTCTTTGCCGTCTATTTTCACCTCTGTGCCGGCGTAACTGGTGAAGAGCACGGTATCGCCCTTTTTCACCTGCAGTTTTCTAACCGTCCCGTCGTCGAGCATCTTGCCCTCGCCGACGCTGATAATCCTGCCTCTTTGCGGTTTCTCTTTGGCGCTATCGGGCAGGACAATTCCGCCCGCGGTCTTGGTTTCGGCCTCGAGACGCTGAACTAAAACCTTATCAGCCAATGGTCGAATCTTCATTGTGTCCTTACTCCTTTCAAAATTATTGCTCTTGCTTTTCCATTCTCAATTATTTCCTGGCTCTTATGGCGTCCTCCGACGCCAACAGACCCTTCATGCAAAAATGTGGTTGCCGTATCTTCTGATGAACAATCTATTCAACTGCTCGCGCAGAAGCCCCATATCGACCGGCTTGTCGATTACGCTGAAGACGTTGAGCCTCAGCGCATTGCCGAGCAGAGCTTCCTGCTCCCCGTCGCCCTGCGCCGGACTGCTCAGCAAAATGCAGGGCATCAGCGGGAAATCCATCCGAATGATCCTTATCGTCGTCAGGGCGCTCCATACGCCGGAATCGACGTCAACGATCGTCGTATGGATGCGTTTGTTCTTGATAATACTGACAAACTCGCCTGCATTCTCGGCCACAAGCAGATTTACGCCTCTCGGCCTGAATATCTCACGAACTGCCGCCGGCCAGGCCCAATTTGCCTGGCTGGCCAGCACACTTACTTCAGGATCGCCTTCACGATTGGCCCCAGTATCGCCATTCTGCCGGGCCGGGCCGACTCCAAACCTTAATTTCAACTCATTCCAGACCATAACACATAATATGAGCAAATATTGTGCCAGAGACCTAACAACGACGCCCTATACACATAAAGGCTTGTCCATACATAACTTACAGCTTGGCTTAGCGCGTCTTGTCATCTGCCAAAACCCTAATCAAGGCGTTTTTGGCCTGCCAACCTGACAGATAGTATTCTCTGCGTACTCTGCGTGCTCTGCGGTGAGAAACGTAGGTTAGTGGCCGGGTTGCTGTGAGTCTGTCAGGGGGCATCGACGCCGGATTTCTTCGCCAGAGCGGCTTTTAACTGTTCGTCGGCCCTGGAAAGGCCTGGATCGAGCCTAAGGGCGGTTTGAAATTGGGCGATGGCCTCGTCGAGGCGGCCCTGCTTGGCAAGGAGCGTGCCCAGATTGCAGTGCATCTCCGCATCATTGGGATAAATGCGCAGAACCTCGCGGAATTGTGCTATCGCTTTGTCGGTTTCGCCTCGGGCGTCCTGGATTTGGCCCAGGTTGTAGCGGGCAACGGCGAAATCGCCGTCCAATTCAATCGCCTTCTCGAATTGTTCCGCAGCCTCATCATAATTCTTCCGCTCGCTGAGGAGTCGCCCAAGATTGTAATGGCCAGCCTTGTCGTTCGGGTCGATCCGCAGAGCCTCTCGGCAGTATTCGATGGCGTCGTCAAGGCCTCCGGCCCGCTTAGAGGCATCGGCAAGATTGTAATATGTCTTCGCGAATCCCGGATTCAGCCGCAGGGCCTTCGTAAGATGAGTAATCGCAGCATCGAACTGCCACTGCTCGGCAAGTGCGGTGCCCAGATTGTTGAGAACCTCGACGGAATCGGGATCAATTCGCAGCGCCTTATCATATAGTTCTATAGCCTGGGTCGTCCGCATCATCTGCACCAAGGCCAGGGCATAATTGTTCAAGGCTTCTACGTTATTCGGCTCTTTCTGCAGGAGGTTTTCGAAATGGCCTACGGCTTCATCGAGCTTTCCGGTCCGCGTCAGCGCCTCGGCCAGGCGAAGCCGCGCGTTGAAGTGGCCGGCGTTCAGATTCAAGGCAATGCGGTATTCGCTGATGGCCCGCTCATACGCCTCTTGCAGCGAAAAGCACACGCCGAGATTATAGTGCGCGTCGGCGAAGGCGGGGTGTATCTCAATCGCTTTTCCGTAATGCGACATTGCCTCGGCGATCATGCCCTCCTTGATAAAGGTGTTGCCTAAGTTCAGGTGTGCGATGTAGTTGTCCGTCGTAACCTCGAGGGCGTGGCTAAAAAGCGTCCGGCTGTTGCGCCAGTGGCCGGCCTGCCGGTATGTGCAAACCCCTAAAACCGCGATGCACGCACACGCAGCCAATACAGTTGCGGATGTCGGCAGGCGCCATTTGGCTGCAAGATCGCCGGCTCCCCACGCCACAATAATGAGTAAGCCGATCATAGGCACATAAGCCCACCTATCGGCAATAGAGGGCCACAGGCCCGCCTGCACTAAGCCGATGACCGGAAGCAACGTGCCGACAAACCACAACCATCCGATTGAGAGATAGGCTTTTCTTCTGAATACCCATATCAACACAAAAGAGACACACACCAGCAGCAGCGCCGCCCCCATGCTCCGCCAAATCGCCACTTCCATCGGATACGGGTAGAAGACAGCCAGTTTCCGGGGGCAGATTATCTTGCCAATATAACTAACATAAGAGACGGCGGCGTTTGCCAGACGCAGCTTCATCGGTATCAAGTCCGTAGATGTGGTGATGCCAAGCCGCCTCATTGATAAGAAAGACAGGAATACGGAAACCGCTGAGAGGGCAAAGAAAGGCGTCTTCTCCCATACTAATCGACCAAGAGGCAGTGTTTGGCCGCCGAATGTTTTTGATTTGCCGCCCTTGCCGGCGTTTTGGCCGGAAGACCTGCCGCGACGGGCCTGCGGCACGGCGGGCCCACTGCGACAGAGCGGCAGCGCGGCGAGCAGCACGGCGGACCGATTCAACGACAAACGCCCCAAAGGCCAATAGTCTAAAAGCAGCATCGCAAACGGCAGGGTTATGAGCATCGGCTTCGCCAGCAGGCCGAGCACAAAAAGCCCGAGTGCAAGCGAATAGCGTCTTACCCCGCCTTTCCGGGCGTATCCCGTGTATGCCCACATTGTCAGCAGCCAAAAAAGCGTGCTCAGGACGTTCTTTCGCTCCGCTATCCAGGCGGCGGAATCCACGTTGATCGGGTGGAATGCAAAGACCGCTGCGACAAATGCGCTCCGCCAGACAGCCCCGGTCATCCCCTTGAATACCAGAAACACCAAGAGGCTGTTTGTGATATGGAGGGCCAGGCTCGTCAGATGGTGCAGCCCCGGCCTAAGCCCGTACAACTGGCAATCCAGCATGTGGCTCAGCCACGTCAGAGGATGCCAATACGCCACCTTCCCTACGCTGAAGACCCACTTGACATTCTCCGCGCTGAATCCGGTTTTGATATGGGGGTTTTCCGTAACGTATATTGTATCGTCGAGGTTGACAAAATCGCTCGCAAGCACCTGCCAATAGACCGCCGGAATCCCGCAAACCAGCAAAACGCAGATCAAAACGCAGCTATACTTGGCCAGAATTTCACGCATAGCGGAAAATCTAATCTCAAGCGCCGCATTTGTCCCGATATTTTTCCGCAGATAAATGGAACAACGCTTCACGCCCCTCCGCGCCTTCGCGCTATGCCCAACCCGCCGAAGCCGAGCAATATCAAGGTCGCCGGCTCAGGGACGGTTGTCCCGACCGCAGCATAGCGGAGCGTGTCGCCCGAATAGCCTGAATCTGTCGTTGAATAAAAGTAGTACTTCGGCGAGGTGTCATAGACAGACGCCGTTAAGGAAAAGCCGCTAACGGCTTGGCCGGGCTGGATTGCTGTTTCACCAGGGCACACCGTTCCAACTTCGAGGTACAGGCAGTTACTAGTAAAGGTGAAACCAATAATAGCCGGATCAAGATTTCGACCATCAACCCAGGGGCCGACAATGTCCACATGGTAGAAAAGCTCTCTTTCCCAAGTGGGATCAAGCCCGGCAAACGTGCTTTCCTGTTGTGCCTCAAACGTCAGGTAGACCCCAAACTCGGTTATTGGCACACTGTCTTCATTGACAAGCGAGTATTCGTACCTATACTCCCCACCGCCAATATCCGCAACGTTCTCGATTACAGTCAAAGGCGAGCCATAATCCCAGACTATTGCCGCGCCCGCCGACGATACCAGGCACGCAACGAAAAAACAAGCCGCCGACGGCAAGAAGACTTGCATTTTGAAGAGTTTCATAGCCGCTACTCCATTTTTCTCACGCTTGGTTCTTTTCCACCGCCGGCATCTCACCGCCCGGCAGCCAGTAATTTACATTCTTTAGTCTAACCGTTCGCAGGGGGAAATGTCAAGGAAAAAAGACTCCTATGCAGCGAATTTGGTGCGTTCGCGGATTCGGGAGCTATAAGTGCTCCGGATTTAACGCTTTATGGGCAACAGCATACACAAATATCTTCTGGGGTACTGACCGTCTATAGCACCATGCTGTTGCCGGAAATGCGCTAAATCCTTTTTGAATCAGCTTCGAATCCTTGTTGTTATGTGGCGGAAGCGGTACAATTTGCAGACGTTATTTGGTCCTGAGTTTTGCAGCCAATATGGTTCACTAAATTTGCTTCTTGGGAAGGAGCTAATTCTATGGGACAAATAGAAGGTAAAGACATAAGTCGGCGAGGGTTTCTGCGAGGCGCCGGCGGCGTGATTGCGTTTCCGACAATCGTATCGGCTACTGCGCTGGGGGCCGAGGGCAGACCTGCGGCCAGTGAGCGGATCGTCATGGGTACGATCGGGTTCGGAGGCCGGGCAAGCTACGTTATGCCCGCCTTTATGGGCGAGGCCGACGTGCAAATGGTCGCCGTTTGCGACGTCAAGGGCGACCGCCGCAAACTCGCCCAGGAAACGGTCAATAAGCATTACGGAAATACCGACTGCGACGCATATATTGACCTGCGCGAATTGCTGGCTCGCGATGAT
>Ga0315277_10004149_pt1 | contig 19401 bp, 14 predicted proteins | sample YL17G05_15_MG_FD_203695 | JGI IMG/M metagenome (GOLD analysis project Ga0315277, IMG submission 203695) | Sediment microbial communities from Yellowstone Lake, YNP, Wyoming, USA - YL17G05_15 | ecosystem: Environmental > Aquatic > Freshwater > Lake > Sediment | place: USA: Wyoming | collected... | reverse complement strand
AAGATAGCATGGCATATTCCGCAAGATAACTCCAGAGGAACCCGCCCGTAGTGGCGTTGAGGCAATAGACCTTACGATCGCCGCTGCCCACATACACGCGCCCGCTCGCTACCGCCGGAGAAGATCTCACGCCAGATCCCGTAAGATAGCTCCAGAGGAACCCGCCCGTAGTGGCATTTAGGCAATAGACCTTACGATCGCCGCTGCCCACATACACGCACCCGCTCGCTACCGCCGGAGAAGATCCCACGCCAGATCCCGTAAGATAGCTCCAGAGGAACCCGCCTGTAGTGGCATTTAGGCAATAGGTCTTATTATCATAGCTGCCCACATACACGCGCCCTCCTACCACCGCCGGAGAAGATCCAACGGCAGCTCCTGTGGTATAATTCCAAAAGGGAGTTGAATGACTTGTCGGGGTTGAATATGTCTCTCCTGTATGATTAAGTTGCCCGTGGAACATGGGCCACTCATCCTCGCTGGGGTCGCTACTCCCCGGGACGGTGGCGAGACCTAAGGTGCTTCGAGTACTGTTAGAGGTCTTGGGAATTGAGAGATCTATACAAGACCCTAAATAAATCAGCATGAAAATGAAGGTAACGCAAGAGATTTTTATGAAAACGCGGCGGCTCGTGCCCATACCTCCTTGAAAACCAAAGAAAAAAATTTTGGGTTTTTAACTAAAAATGTGTTCATTTTGCTTGAAAATAAGACTTCTTGTGATTCAATAGGATCACATTCGATTAATGTAATCCTAAGACTCATAAAAGATTTATATTTTACCCTAGGGATAATAGTATTCAAGTAATATTTTAAATATAAAGAGAACTGTTTTTAAAGTCCAGGACGTAAAATTCGGTAGGATTAACTAAATGAGAAAAAACAATTTGCAATTTAATTTTTTCCAATTCTAAAGTTTTCTTCTCGTTTAAATTAACGATTGCTTTCATTATTTTCTAAAGACTTTTCATACGTCATTCTCAAGCATTCCTTTTGTAATTTGAAGTTACTTTTTAAACTAATTCTCAAAAATTAAAAATATTTCTGACGGTAACGGGCGTATTCCCACATGAGGCTCATGATTCTCGGGGCTGTCTCAGGAAGATAGAGCGGCAGGCCGTGCGATTGGATGAATTCTACCAGCGGATCAGCCCGAGAAAGGAAGAGATTTGTGAAAATAATCGGCATATTAGCATGGCGTCCTATCCGTAACAAGGATTTAAACATGTCCAACATCACGGCTTGAGACCCTTCCAGCATATTGTTATTGAAGAGTTTTCCCATAGATTTTAAGGCAGACTTATCCTGGTTCATAAAGTATTTGAACCATTTATCCATCGAGAAGAGCCCATAGAAGATAAGCGAATCCACCTCCCCGGACGCGGTTAAGAGTTTCGGGATTTTAACGTAAAAATTATCCCAGCTCATATCGAAGGTCACATCGACAGGATTTCGGGTCGATGCCGTAAATGGGAGGATGGATCGTAGTTTCTCTTGAAGGGCATCTGAGAGAAGGGGGACCTTCAAACCATATTTTTCACAAAGATCGGCTATGGTGGTCCCAGGCCCGCCTCCGACCGTCACTATCCCTATGCGAGGACCTTTAGGGAGCGGTTGCGATGTAACGGCGAAGAGGAAATTGAGCATTTCATCATTGCTATCGGTTATCAACACTCCAGCTTGTCTTAGCACAGGGTTCATAATGGCGGCGGGCGTTGAAATGGCAGCGGTGTGGGATTGGGCTGCGCGCATGCCAGCTTCCCCCTGTCCGATAGGAACCGCAATAATCGGTTTTTTTTGGGAAACTCGCTTTGCAACCTCAAGAAACTTTTTGGGGCGTCGCAAGCCTTCGATGTAAAGCCCGATCGCCGTAATATCCGGGTCCTCCTCAAACGCCTCCAAGAAATCGACCATATCGGTATTTACCTCATTGCCGGTCGATGCAACTTTCGAGATTCCTAGTCGGAGTTTCTCATCAAGCGTAAATAGAATGTGACAAGCCCACGATCCCGAATGCGAGATGAGTCCCGCAGTACCCTTGGGCGGCGGTAGCGGAACTGGTGTGCAATTCAAATTCGAATCAGGACAGATGACTCCAATGCAGTTAGGTCCCATGATATGAATTCCATATTTCGCGGCTACTTCCCGAATCTGGTTTTGCCCCTCGATATTCCCAATTTCACTGAAGCCCGCGGTTACACAAATCACATGATGGATGCCTTTCTTCCCACAGTCTTCCAAGATTTCGGAAACGACCCGCGTCGGCGCCACAATTAGGACCAAATCAATAGGGTCCGGCACCTCTATAACTGATTTATAGGTATTGAATCCCAAAATAGTGGATTCCCTCGGATGGATCAAGTAGATTTTACCCTCATACCCACCGGTTATAAGATTGAAAAGGTGCATGTTCGCAAATTTGAATGGAGTATTGCTGGCTCCATAAATCGCAATGGATTTAGGGTAAAAAAAGGCTTTCAGCTCTTCGTATTTACTAGCCAAGTTAAATCTCTTCCAAAGGGTTCTACAGTTAGTACCACCAAATAAAATTTTAAAAAGTATTCCTACTAGTAAGTCTTGAAAGTAATTTAAAAGAAAACTAGGATTACGTAGAATGGAATCACAAAATCAGAATCCGCAGGAAGAAATCAAGAAAATTGTGGAATATATCAGGAAACTTACTCCCAATCGCTTAGTAAAGTTTACGCACGTGTGTGGTACGCATGAACAAGCTTTAAATCAATATGGAATACGTTCATTGCTTCCAAAAAATGTGCAACTTATCGCGGGACCGGGTTGCCCTGTGTGCGTGGTTCCGGCGCAGGATATCGATGAGGCAATCGAGCTCGCCTCCACGAAAAATGTGATTATGACCACGTTCGGAGACATGTCCAAGGTGCCTGCGAGCCGGTTGTCGCTATACGAATCGCGAACAGAAGGCAACGATGTTCGAATTGTCTATGGTCCAGTCGATGCTATTAAAATTGCAGAACAAAATCCTACAAAAGAAGTTGTCTTTTTTGCTGTGGGATTTGAGACGACGGTTGCCCCAATGGCAGCCGAAATGCTTCGATCCCCGCCTAAGAATTTCAGCGTCCTCTGCTCGCACCGATTGATTCCGCCCGCGATGGACCTATTAATGGGCATCAGCGAACTCCAAATCGATGGCTTTATCTGCCCCGGACATGTTGCAACCATCATCGGACTCAAACCATTTGAAACCATCACCCAGGCCTACAATATTCCGACCGTTGTGAGTGGATTTGAACCAACGGATCTGCTGATGTCCATAGCCATTTTATTGAAACAAATCCAAGAAAAGAAGCCCAAAGCCATTAATCAATACACGCGCTTTGTGAAATATGAGGGTAATGTAAAAGCCCAACAAATGATCGCCCAAGTTTTTAAATCGTATAACGCGCAATGGCGAGGGATTGGTCGGGTGCGCGATGGTGGCTATGAAATTCAAGACGAATTTGAGCATCTGAACGCTCGGAAAAGGTTTAATTTGAAACCCAAAAAGGGAATTGATATAAAACCTGGTTGTATTTGCCACCTAATCGTTATCGGGAAAGAGACTCCGGATCGGTGCACCTTATTTGGTAAAGAATGCACGCCAACTCATCCTTATGGTCCTTGCATGGTTTCACGCGAGGGTACGTGCAATATTTGGCACAAATACGGCGCTATGGAAAAATTTCAGACTGACTCTTAGAGGGGTTTTATGAGAGCCATCCTTCATATTACTGGAATCGTCCAAGGCGTGGGATTCAGACCATTTGTCTATTACTTAGCGTCCCAAAATGTCCTCACTGGGTACGTTTTGAATATGGGAAATTTTGGAGTAAAGATAGAGGTCGAGGGCGAACAATCCCATATCGAGAAATTTCTTGAGGACCTACGTGCATATCACCCTCCCTTGGCAAGAATTGATGATATTAATATCGAATGGAGTGAATCCCCCCCAAAATACACGGAATTTCAGATCTTAAAAAGTGAAGAAAAATCCGGTGATTCGATTGTACTTCCTCCGGATATTGCACTGTGCGATGAATGCATGGCAGATTTCATCAATTCCGAAAAGTATCCTACACGATATTATCATTATCCATTTATCGCTTGCTCTCAGTGTGGCCCTCGGTTTACGACCGTTGTCGATTTACCCTACGATCGTTCCCTCACCACCATGCAAAAATTTCCATTCTGTGCAGACTGCGCACGAGAATATCAGGATCCGAATGATCGGCGCTATCACGCACAAACCTACGCATGCCGAGTCTGTGGACCGAAATTTACTCTGCATGATAAGGCAGGTGCATTGATCCAGTGTGAGGATCCCTTCTTTGAGAGTGTGCAGCTCTTGCGCGAAGGAAAAATTTTGGCTGTGATGGGGATCGGCGGCGTCCATCTGGTTTGCCAACCAGAAGATGATCCCGTCTCGGAATTAAGGAAAAGAAAACGACAAAGAAAATACAAACCCTTCGCCGTAATGGCGCCTTCTCTAGAAAAGGTTTTAACTTTTGCTAAAGTGGCTCCCCTAGAACGTGCTCTTTTACAATCCTTCCGAAGACCTATCGTCTTGCTAGAACAGCGTGAAGATTACTACTTATCAAAAGAAATTACCCCTGGCTTGTCAAATATTGGTGTCTTTTTACCCTATTCCGGGATTCATCACCTCTTATTTCAGAACAACAGCTTTCCAGCCTTGATCATGACCAGTGGCAACATCTCCGATCTCCCAATGGCCATTGATCGGGCGAACGTAGTAAAAGAACTCTCCAATCTCGCCGATTATTTCCTACTCCACGATCGTCCTATCTATCAACGTTGCGATGATTCTGTTGTACGAATTATAGGCGATAGACCCGCCATAATACGACGATCGAGAGGTTATGTGCCTCAACAAATTGATATCCCGTTCGATACAAAACCCCATACTATTATCGCATTTGGGCCAGAATTACATTCAACTGGCGCAGTCTTGAAGAAAAGCCGCTGCTTCCCGACCCAACACATCGGAGATGTCACCAGTTTAGAGCTTCTGGACTTTCTTGAATCAGCGGTGGCGCATCTCATGAAGTTACTCCGTATCGAAACGCCCCATGCCATTGTTTGCGATCAGAACCCCGTTTTTCTCTCCACGCAACTGGCGAAGCGTAAGGCACAGGAATATGACTGTGCCCTCTATCAGATTCAGCACCATCATGCGCACCTTCTCGGCTTGATGGCAGAACACAATTTACTGCCGGAGGATGAGATTATCGGGATCGTGCTCGATGGGGTCGGCTATGGGAAGGAGGGCGAGGTCTGGGGCGGGGAAATCTTCCGTGTAAAATATGCTGGGTTCGAATCTGTAGCCCAACTGCAATTGCAGCCGATGCCCGGAGGCGATCGGTGCGTTTATTATCCTGTGCGCATGTTAGCCGCAATCTTGTCGAGCAAACTTTCTAATGCGGAATTAGGTGATTTAATCCGAAAGGATTATCTCCAAGGATTACCCCACCAAGAAAATGAATTGAGCGTTTTACTCAAGCAACTGAAAACTAAAAATCAACTATATTACTCTTCAGGCATGGGACGCGTCTTGGATGCACTCTCTGCGTTACTGCATATCTGCTATGAAAGAACCTACGAAGGGGAACCTGCCATTCGCCTCGAACAATATGCGATGCAAGGCGATGCAAACGCTTTAGACTTCACTATTCCTACTTCTGGCTCTCAGAAAACCTGGATTAATACCTCCGAGGTTCTTCTGCAAGCCTTAGATTATTTAAAAGCCGGCGAAAATCCCCATAATATTGCAGCCTCGGTCCAATATGCCTTAGCAAAGAAGATTGCGGAAGTTAGCATTGAACTCGCTCAAGACCACGATATAAATCGAATCGGTTTCACTGGAGGCGTTGCCTACAACCTCGCCATAACTTTAACCTTAAAGAAGGAAATAGAGGCTGCGGGCAAACTATTTCTGCAACCCGAGAAGGTTCCCCCTGGGGATGCTGGCGTTAGTACGGGACAATGTATCTTCGGTGCTATTAATTCCGTTTGAAGGAGAAAAAAAGAAATTCAAAAAGGATCCTTTAAATTTTAGCATACCCTCGGAATCGGTTCGCCATAGGGCATCTCAATAATGCGATGTCCCCCGACTTTCGTTTCCAAAATGACCATCCCAGGTCTTTCAGCTTTGACCGTGCCAATTATTGCGGCATCCTTTCCATACTTCGTCTTTTTGATGACCTCTAGAACATGATTAGCATCTCTTTCATCTACGCCTATCAAGGCTCTCCCCTCACACGTCACCTCAAAGGGATCAATCCCCAGCATTTCACTGGCGGCGCGAACTGCTTTTTTTATCGGAATTTCACTCTCTTGAACCCAAATACTCACATTGGATTGCGTGGCAAAGTCATTTAAAGCCGCGGCTACCCCGCCCCGCGTCGGATCTTTCATCGCCGTGATCTTCCCTGCAGCTAAAGCCGGCAGAATTGTATCCACCAGCGGTGCGTTATCCGATTCAAGTTCAGTCTGGAATCCCATCCCCTCGCGGAATGCCATAATTGCGATCCCATGATCGCCCATCGAACCCGTCAGGATAATCTTATTCCCAGGTTTCAATCCCGAATCCAAAATAACTTGATTTTTCTTGGTTATTCCAATACCAAAAGTTGAAATCAGAATTTCATCAAGATTTCCCTTTGGAACGACTTTAAAGTCCCCTGTAATGATTGCTACTCGTGCCTCTTTTGCAGTTTCATTCATAGTCTTCAATATTTCTTCTAACTTTTTGATTTCAAACCCTTCCTCGGCGACAATGGTATCACCAATTGCCAGTGGCGTCCCACCCATCATCAGAACGTCATTTACGGTCCCTGAAATCGCTAGTTTGCCAATATTTCCTCCCGGATAAAAAATGGGATGCACTGCATGCGCATCGCCTGAAAAGATTATTTGGTATTCTCCTAACGGAATGCTGCCCCCATCATCTAATTCTTTCAACCCTATCCCTCCAGGCACATTTTTGTCCGTGATACTTCTTGAGATTAGGTCAATTATTTCCCCCATGATGGAGCCCCCTGCTCCATGTGCCAGCGAAATCCGCTCGGGTAATCGATCTTTGGAGTGCTTTTTATCCGCCATATGTCCTCACGGTCTCATGGTTTAAATAAATATTTTCATTATCTTGATTTACAATACTAAATGACGATATTAAGGCTATTTAATAATGCTTTTACTTAATTATTCTATCAAATTTCCCGCCATTACAAAGGAAACAATCCCTCCATATTCCCATTCTATTTGGAGGATTCTTCAAAAAAAACTAAAAAGTTATTCATCTTGCGGTTGATCATCCATTTCTTTTAACTTTTTTAAAGTCTCTTTAAGTAAAGGTTTAACATTTGGTATATTCTTTTGAATAGTCTCCCATAACGTTTCTAAATCCACTACAAAATAGTCATGAATCAATACATCTCTCATTCCAGCAATAATTCGCCAAGGTATTTCAGGGAATTTTTCTCGAATATTTGCAGGAATATGTTTAACCGCCTCACCCACAACCTCCAAAGCTCTAATAACTGAAAAAATAGTCTTTTCATCTTTGGTAAATTCTTCGTAAGACATTTTTAGAACAAAATTTTCAGCCTTTTCCATAAATTTAATTATGTCATTAAGAAACTCGATATAATCCCTTTCCTTAGACATAAACGACTTCCTTCAAAATCCTCTCTTCTATTTTTGGTTTTAGTCCTTTTTTCATAACTAGATCCACATTAACCTTCAATAAATCGGAAAGGTGGTTTTTTAGTCCGATAAATTCGAATAAGCCAACCGGTTTTTCAAACTCGACTATTATATCAACATCACTTGTTTTCTTCTGTTCTCCTCTCACATAAGAACCGAAAATACCTATTTCTTTAATTCTAAACTTTTCTCTGAGTTCATTTTTATTGTTTTCGAGTAAGAACCTAATATCTTTCAATTTTTTCGTAATATATCCCCCAACTAAGGGTAATTTATTCAGTAAAAATATAGCATTTTAAATAATAAAAATATTGATTTATTGACTGTTAAAAAAAGTTAGGGAAAATAAATGACCCGATTTCCAATCATACGCATCAAATCGGAAGAGTTTATCGAATTAAGAGAGAAGTGAGAGCGAAATAGTGAGATAAATCTTTCTTGGGAAGGATAAAATGACCCGGTTTCAATTACAGGCACCCTTCAAACCGACTGAGGATCAAACAGAAGCAATTGATGCCCTAGTCAATGGGCTGAAAGCAGGAAATAAATTTCAAACCTTATTAGGGGCTACGGGAACTGGTAAAACATTTGTAGCCGCGAATATTATAGATGCAGTTCAGAGACCCACGTTAATTATCTCTCACAATAAGGTATTAGCGGCACAACTCTATCGGGAATATAAGGAATTTTTTCCAAAGAATGCCGTGGAATTTTTCGTGAGTTACTATGATTATTATCAGCCGGAGGCATACGTTCCCTCGAGAGATCTCTATGTTGAGAAAGAAACTTCGGTCAATGCAGACATTGCAAAGTTGCGCCTTTCTACGATTCAATCGATTTTAACACGTAGCGATGTAATTGTTATTGCGAGCGTGAGTTGCATTTATGGGCTCGCTGACCCCCGTGATCTTATCAGCTTGGTCCCAATCCTAAAAGTTGGGCAGATCATCGATCGCGATAAAATCCTTGAAAATTTGGTCACCATTCAATATCGCCGTGATGAGTTCGATTTCAAGAATGGGACCTTTCGCGTCCGGGGGGACACAATTGACGTGTATCCTGCCTCGGGCGAGTCCGCTTTTCGAATTGAAATGTTCGGGGAAGAGATTGAGAAGATTACGGAGATTAATCCCCTCACCGGGAACTCCATCCAAAGTCACCAGCGCATTCAATTCTTCCCTGCCGTTGAGTTTATCTCTACTGAGGAACGGATCAACAAGGCAATTCCCCGAATTCAGCGAGATCTCGAAACCCGAACCGACGAATTTGAGTCCCAGAATAAATTGGTCGAAGCCCAACGCTTACGGGCCAAAACCAATTACGATATCGAAATGATGCGCGAGAGTGGTTGGTGCCACGGCATTGAAAATTACACGGTCTACCTGACTGACCAGCAACCCCAAGGACCACCCTTTACGTTAATCGATTACTTCCCGAAAGACTTCCTGCTGGTTATCGATGAGAGCCATATGACAATTCCTCAGCTTGAAGGGATGTTTTGGGGTAATTATTCCCGGAAAAAGAACCTAATCGATTACGGGTTTCGCTTACCCACCTCTTATGACAATCGACCGCTAAAATTCAATGAATTCGAAGCGAAAATCCCGCAAGTCCTATTTACAACCGCCACGCCAGGGCCTTATGAGCAGCAGCACTCCCAAGCCATCGTGGAGCATCTCATCCGACCTACTGGTATTGTGGATCCGGACATTGAAGTGCGCCCCATTCAAAATCAGGTAGAAGACCTTATTCAAGAGATTAAAAACCGAGTAACAATGGGCGATCGTGTCTTGGTGACCACCCTGACCAAACGAATGGCTGAAGATTTGACTGATTACCTTGTAGATCATCAGGTTCAAGCAAAATATCTTCATTCTGAAATCGAGACCATTGAGCGCACCTTCTTGCTGCGGGACCTGCGCCGTGGATATAACAAAGGCGGCATCGATGTTCTTGTCGGGATAAACTTGCTCCGTGAGGGGCTCGATCTCCCGGAAGTCTCTCTAGTGGCGATTTTGGATGCCGATAAAGAGGGCTATCTCCGGTCTGAAACAGCCTTAATCCAGACTTTTGGCAGGGCTTCCCGCAATATTCGGGGCAAAGCAATCCTCTACGCGGACCATATGACGGATTCTATGCGGCGTGCTATCGATGAGACGAACCGCCGCCGCCAAATCCAGCTCGATTACAATAAAGTTCATCATATTCAACCAACCACCATTATAAAACCTATTCGGGACTTGCTCGAAATAATTCCTGAAAAACCCTTCAAAACCCCACTTGCAGAAATTCCCAAATCCGAAATTCCCAAGTATATTGAAGAGCTAGAGCAAAGCATGTATGAAGCCGCAAAAGCACTCGAATTTGAAAAAGCTGCCATCCTTCGCGATAAGATTCAAGAGTTGCGCAAGAAACTCCCCTAATCATAATTTTTAAATCCTTTTTCTCCATCCTTTTGATTGAAATGACTGAACTGAAAGTTGTCGATATTAAACTCAAAATTGTGCGTGGACGCCCGAGTCCAAACGAGAAGCGGTTTTCATATTCGACCCTAGTCGAATATATTATTGATCCGGCGGATCCCCCCAAAAAATTGACGGTGGGTGTCATTCCTCCCACTTATTTTACCCTCAAACAGGTTTTAAAGGAGGAGTTGGATGACCTTGAACGCGTTATTTATCATAACGTCCGCGAGGATACCCGCTTTTTTTTCCAGGATCTCTTTCTCGAGAATAATTTGTTGAAAATTACAATGCGGAAAGCGCTGATCGAAACTGTGGATCGCGTAGTTATTGATACTATAAACCGTCTAAGAGAAGACATCTACAATTTTGCCGCGTCTATTTATTTAAATAACGGCCAGCGCATCCATGATGTCATGCCGAGCGATGCCGTCATTATTGCGCTCTTAGCGAATAAAAGTATCTATATCGATACGACGCTTCTGGAAATGAAAGAAAAAATCGACCGTGAAATTGAAGACAAGACGGAACCAAAGGCAGAGGCGTCTCCAACGGACGAAGAAGGCAAAGAGGACGATTCTATTTCCAAAAACCTCTATACCTAGAGGCAGCTAGGTTTAATTAATTATTATTTTGGCTCATCTCGTGAAGAAAAAGATTCACCCTCAGGAACTTCGCCAAATTTACGCTAAATTCCGCCGTTAAGATCCCGTCAAATATCACGAATTTTCCGGCTATGATGATAAAACTCATAATGAGATTCAATAAAATCACACAGACGATAAACGTTAATGGCAAAACCACGAGGCATCCTACTAAATAGGCGTAAAATAAAGCCCTATAGGGAAAAGGTTGCTCTTTCGCCAGTTCTATTCCTTCGGATTGTAATCTGATATTTTTGAAAATGGCATCAACATTGCTATTATAAGCCCGAACAAGATATTTATTAATGAGATAGAATACCAGAAAAACCCCATTTAAAAGCAGCAAGCCCAGCAATCCCTGACTGATTGAGATCGCCGAACCCTTTATTTCGAAAACCAACACAAGAACCTGAATTACGATCAGTGCGATATAAATCGAAAGAAACTTGATTGGGCTTATTCTTACAGGGAACTTCTCAAAAATCACATTGCTAGCTTTAAATAACCTTCCCAACGTAGGCTTCGGTTTATCCTTTAGCGTCAAATCTCCCACCTTGCGCAGATCGTCCTTAAACCACGCCGACGCCTTCGCTATCAGGATCGCTCGACTCGAGGGAGCGAGGGTTTCTTGCGTCTGGATCTCATTTAAGAAATTGGTTTCAACCTCAAGGAGTAAATTTAAGAGGTGAGAACGAAGGACTCCCAATTCAACCCGAGTGAGAAATACGCCCATAATCTGCGAAGCGCGCTCCACGATGAGGATCTTACTTTGATGGACAACGGTTTTCAGCAGTCCCTGTGCTGACGAAATTTCCCGTAGTACCTCTTCAATCCCAAGAACCGAAGACGCAAAGGTTTCTTCATCCATTTGAGGAGGATTCTCCTTGGAGATGTTGGTAGGTTGTGTTCTGAATTGATACCGTAAGAGGATTGTCCCATTGCCCTTTATTAAATACAGTTCCTCTATAAAGGCTGCTGGAAACGCCTCCTTCAAAGATGAAATCGAGGTAAATCCAAATCCAATCAGAATCAAACTAATCAACATGAACCCTTCTGTAATTGGATAGTCAATCAACTGAATGAAAGGGTCTAGTATTTGCGTACTCGTGATACAACCCCCGAGAAGAAGGATAAATCCAAGAAAAATTGAAAAAAAGTTCCTCCGTAATCTTCTCTTGGTAATAAAGATAAAATTTAGAAAAATCACGAAAAATATGATGCTAAGAGGGATAATCAGATAATCCAAGATGTTGAAAACCCAGAGTGGTCCACAAAATAAGATAGGCAATGCTAATAATATTACCAAACCGGGAAGAAAGGTTCTTTTTGAACCGAGTACCAAGCTGATACTCGAAAATGCATAGATGAATAAAAGTAATCCAATATTATTCACGAGATAAAATCCTTGCGCCTTTAAGACGCCCGTGGTAGAGTATAAATACCAAAAATATATCTTTACACCATAGAACACATAACCAAGGGCAGTAAGGAGAAAAAATAAAAAGAAACCCGTATAAATCCTCGTCGTTCCCTTTTTTTGCTCTTTTAAATGTTTCGAACCTTTACTTTGATCTTTGCGGTTTGCGAATAAATAAAAGGCAATCTCAATTGCTAGCAGAATAATTATAGCCTCTCCGCAGAGCTTTATAATATAAATTAGGTCGTTCATCATTTTCACCCTGTTCGAAGTCGGAAAATTTGATTGAGGTTCCCGCTATTCTTTAGAAAGGGCTCAGTATCGCCCGTCCAATGAATCAAAACATCTTTAAATTGATTCTCGAACGTGTCTAGAAATTTCTCAAGTTTTTCATGGAGAATTGAGAGATTCTTTTTTACTATCAACACCGCAATTAAACAATTGTTAGAAAATTTCTGCGTTCCAAGCCGAACGATAAAATTTAAGTTTTGATATACGATATGTTCAGGTGGTTCTTGGCTGTTCATAATCGATTGAGCGACAAATAAGACGCTGGCCAGTCCTCCTCCATAGAGGTCCGCTTCTTTTAGATTACTATCTTGTTCGATTGAATACGCGTATAGGCAAACACTATTGAAAATCACGAAAAGGTCTTTGACCTCTAAATACCAAAGGAATTCGTCGGTAGTGCGAATTCCATAGAAGCTCAGTCCTAATAGAATCATACCAATCAACTGGACTATCAATCCAACTGCAATTAAATATTGCCCTCCTAACTGTACAACGTAATCTGCTGATAATCCAATGCCGAGCCCTAATATGAAACCACCTATTATGGCTCTTACAATATTATGACGAACCCGACCATCAGTATTGCGATAAGTACGAATTAAAAACCATAGAACCGCTAATGCCGCTCCATAGATTGTAAATCCCAGAAAATAGGCAAGGTCGTAGGGGAGTAAAAAAATGGCTAGGATACATGCCACACATAAGACCGTTAAAATAGGGAAGGATTTCTCCCTTCCCTTTCGCTCAAACATGAAAACAAAGGTGGTAAAACTAATAAATCGAAGTACTACCTCCATACGATAAAAGAATGGATCACCTATTACGAAAAAGCGCAAAAAATAGAAAATACCTGATATGCAAAATGCGCATGAAATGATAGTAAGTAAAAGAGATAGCAATTCACGTGATTTCAAGTATTGTTTCAAAAAAAGACCTGCCATTTCCATAAGTAAAACGGTGACAATCACCAGACAAATGATATCAAGTGTAATTATTTCGCTAATCATAGATATCCTACTTATTATTGGTCAATTGACGCCCTAAATTTAAAAAAAAACTGAAGCATCCGTAATCTACGAGTTAATTACCTATTTCATATTGCGAAACCTAATAAAATTTATTTCTTAACTTAGCACTCTTACAATAAAAGATGACTTTTGATATATGCGCGAAAGTATTGTTATTAAAGGTGCGGCGGAGCACAACCTGAAGAACATCGATGTGGAGATCCCACGCAATAAGTTAGTGGTTATTACGGGACTCTCGGGCTCTGGCAAATCCTCCTTGGCATTTGATACCATCTATGCCGAAGGACAGCGACGGTACATTGAATCGTTATCTACTTATGCCAGACAATTCCTTGGGCAGATGCAAAAGCCGAAAGTGGATTTTATTGAGGGGCTCTCTCCTGCCATCGCCATTCAGCAACGTCCGTTATCTCACAATCCGCGCTCTATTGTCGCCACCATAACCGAGATTTATGATTATCTGCGGTTAATCTTTGGACGAATTGGAAAACCCCATTGCCCTAGTTGTGGGGTCGAAGTGAAAAAACAGACTTTGGACCAAATTGTCGATCAGATCTTGAGCCAAAACGCCCTTGAATCGCATATTCAAATCTTGGCTCCCGTTGTACGGGCAAAGAAAGGCGAAAACAGAAAATTATTCGAACAATTTAAAAAAGATGGCTACACTCGAGTCCGGATCGATGGGATCGTCACTAATCTCGATGATCCGATTAATCTTGATAAAAATAAGAAACATTCTATTGATGTGATTGTCGATCGCCTTATCTTGAAAGAGGAGATCCGGAAAAGGTTGGCCGACTCGATTCAAATTGCCTTAGGATTAAGCGCGGGCATTATTGCCATTTTGAATGAGAAAAACGAAGAACTCCTGTTCAATGAGAGTCTTTCTTGTGTAAATTGCGGCATTAACCTACCCGAAATATCCCCCCGTATGTTTTCATTTAATTCACCTTTCGGTGCATGTGAGGAATGTAGCGGACTCGGTATAAAAACTGAAATCGACCCGGATTTGCTCATTCCTGATAAAACTCTTTCCATCAATGATGGCGCCATTGCGATGCTGGGCGAGGAAAGTAACTATTATTACCAGATGCTTGAGACTGTCGCCAAGCATTTCGGGTTCAGTCTCGATACACCCTTCGAGGAATACGACAAACGAATTCAGGACATTATTCTGTGGGGGACCGATGAGAAAATTAATTTCGAGATAGGCAACGAACAAACGATGAAGCACAAGTTTGAGCGGGAATACGAGGGCTTCGCGCAGTCTCTACAGCGCCGGTATCTTGAAACCAAAAGTGACTTTGTCCGCAATGAAATAATCGCAAAATATATGGCCTATAAAAAATGTCCTGTTTGTAAGGGTGACCGCTTAAAACCTGAGATTCTTGCAGTCACGGTCGATAATGAAAACATTGCTGCCGTCACGAAAAAATCCATCCTTGACAGCTATAATTTTTTTAAAACACTACCCACTAAATTAACCGAGACGGAGAATCAGATTGCCAAAGAAATCATCAAGGAGATAAACGCGCGGTTAGAGTTCCTCTTGAATGTCGGACTGGACTATATTACGCTGGATCGCCCCGCCGATACTCTGAGCGCAGGTGAAGCGCAACGGATTCACCTTGCAACTCAAATCGGAAGCAACCTAGTTGGAGTTCTATATGTTTTAGATGAACCTAGTATAGGACTTCATCAACGTGATAATCTTCGCCTCATAAACACCCTAAAACGGCTCCGGGACATAGGAAATACCGTTATTGTAGTCGAACATGACGAAGAGATGATTCGATCTGCGGACTATATTTTAGATCTCGGGCCCGGTGCTGGCGTTCATGGGGGCTATCTCGTTGCCCAAGGTCCATTGGAGACCATCCTGAATGCGCCTGATTCTTTAACGGGGCAATATCTGAATCACAAAAAATCAATTCCAATTCCCGAAACACGGCGTCCACATACTGAGCAGTATCTCATCATTCGCGGTGCCCGAGAGAATAACCTCAAGAATATAGACGTCAAACTCCCACTGGGGCTCTTCATCTGCGTTACAGGCGTCAGCGGGGCTGGTAAGAGTAGTTTAATAACTGAAATCCTGAGCAAAGCCCTGACTAAGGAATTAAATCGTGCGAATACTAAACCCGGCGAATTCGACCGCTTGGAAGGGTTGGAACATTTGGATAAGGCGATAATCATCGATCAATCTCCTATTGGTAGGACACCTCGCTCTAATCCCGCCACTTACACAGGCGTTTTTACCGATATTCGCGATTTATTTGCCAACTCGAAAGAGGCAAAATTACGGGGGTACAAGCCTGGGCGGTTCAGTTTCAACGTGAAGGGGGGGCGTTGCGAATTCTGCGAAGGTGCCGGAATCATCCGGATCGATATGTATTTTCTGCCGTCCGTTCACGTGCCATGTGAGGTCTGTAAGGGGAAGCGCTTCAATCTTGAGACGTTAGATATCAAGTATAACGGAAAAAACATCAATGAAGTCCTGGATATGACCGTCGAAGAGGCGCTCGAGTTCTATAAAAATATTCCCAAAATCGAGCGCAAATTACGAACACTTTACGATGTGGGATTAGGCTATATTCAATTAGGGCAATCGGCACCTCAATTATCAGGAGGGGAAGCCCAGCGCGTAAAGCTCGCAAAGGAACTGAGTAAGGTAAGCACTGGACACACATTCTACATCCTAGATGAACCAACGACAGGACTCCACTTTGACGATATACGCAAATTATTGGAAGTTCTAAATCGCTTGGTCGAAAAGGGAAATACAGTTTTAGTCATCGAACATAATATGGATGTTATTAAGACCGCCGATTGGATCCTCGATTTAGGACCAGAAGGCGGCGATAAAGGCGGAAGAATTGTTGCAGAAGGCACGCCGGAGGAAATCTGCCAAGTCGCCCAATCCTATACCGGACAATTTCTAAAACACATTTTAAATTAGGAATCAACTGGATATTTTCATGAGATGATAATTTTTTATAAGAGAAGCACTAGAAATGATGCTACCTTCTTATCATTTTAAAGAAGAATGCAATGCCTTAAAGGATGATGTGAATGAAAATAGTGATTAGGACTGCAGAGCTTGAAGACCTCGATCATATCCGGACCTTGATGAGTCAACTTTATGAATATTATCACGCTCCATTTAACGAAAAACGGTTCGAATGGGGGATTAAACGAAGGCTGACGGACCGTTTACAAAAGGAAGGGTTACTGGTCGCGGAAAAAGACAATAAAATTATCGGGATGATTGTCGCTGAAATGTTGATTAATCCTATCGGCGTATCCGAAGGGCATATCACAGCCATTGTAACCGATAAAGAGAATCGTGACAAAGGGATCGGAAAAATGCTCATTAATGGGGCAATAACACATCTGAGGGAAATGGGCTCCGAAGTTATCCGGCTAGATCTCGAAGAGAATTTCGTTAAAATGCTGGATTACTTCAAAAGTTTGGGTTTCCAGAGTTCTTACCGAGTTCTGGAATTTCATCCCAAATAATCTATTCTTCCTTTTTTACCTTATTTTCTTGGAGATCCTTTTTGGCTTTCTGCATTTCATCCCAGACATCTCGGGCATAACTGAAGCTTTGTTGCATGAAAGAATCAAAGTCAAAGGTTTCTCCGACTTTACGGGCAGGTATTCCTTCAACACGAGTCCCAGGCTCAATATCGCTAGCTACAAAAGCAAAAGGGGAAACCTCTGCCCGGTCCCCAATTTTAACGCCAGGCAACACGCCACCTCCAGCACCTATAAGCACATTCTGCCCGATCTCAATGTCACCCTTGCGAAAGACACCCACCATTCCCTCATGGGTAGCTAATGCCGTATGCTTTTTAATAATGGAATTGTCGCCAATGCTAATTTTCTCCGGATACCATCCATCGAAAAGGACTTCATCATCTATACGAACGTTCGCGCCTATCTTTATACCACATAGGCGGAGTAACGCTTGGCGTAAGCGTTGGGACATAGGTTGGCGCTGATATTGAAGAATGAGATTCGTGATTAGGGCAATGAAGGGGTTTTTAATTTTACGCCAATCCTGCAAAGTCAGGCCCGTTTTTTCGACCCGGCGCCGTTTTTGGGTAACTTCGAGGTTAACCTTTTTCGCCATCGGATGGCGGATGTTGTCGGGCTCCCCAATGGCAAAGGTATTATCTTCGACATCAGAAGAAAGTGCCCCTGGGGCTACAACACAATTATCACCTACCGTAACCCCTGGCAGAATAAAACACCCTGCACAAATGAGCGTATTTTTGCCGATCTTCACGTCTCCCACTCGAAGCTCTCCATCCAGAATTTCATGCGTGAGAATACTGGCTCCCATTCCGAGAATTGTATTATCTCCAATCGAGATCTTCTCAGGAAAGAATGGATCAAGTGTATTGCCCACAGTTATCATCACATCTTTTCCAATTTTAGCCCCTAAATAGGAAAGCAGAGCCGCCTTGACCGATGGGAGTCCATATTGAAAAATTCGCAGACGTGCCCAAATTCGTGGCCAGCGAAAAATAGATTGAGCCAGGTCAAACCACTTCTTTTCTTTCTCGTTCGCGGCAAAAGTTCTTCGGAATTTCTTTGTCATTTCCCCCTCGTATTCTTTACTTTTCACCGCATTTCTGTAAATGTTTTTAGCCATCGTTTTTTGAAATTCTTCAATCCTTTTGCGATCTTTTTCACTTTCTGCATCATTTACATTTGTGTAAAGTGGGGTCACATATGTAGTCTCTTTTAAGATTGGATACATCTCAAAAATCTGTTTGAACCCTTCCGGAATCCTCATATTTAGTTGTCTCTCCATCTTTGGCTACCTTTTTTAAAGACTTCGCTAATATAAGTATGTTTACTTTTAATCTTAGATCATTTCCAATTAGATTAGTGCCAATAATTCTTCAATTCTCCCCAAAAAATTGATTCTAGATAACTTTGAAAAAGATATTATTTATCAAGTACGGAAAAGACTTTGTACTTGTGGATATTTCATCTCAATTATTTCTTAAATTGAAAATACCACGAAAATGAAAAAAATTATTATAACAAATTCTGATTAGTTCTCGTAAAAAAACCCAATTCCTTAAAGGAGTTATGATTAAAATAACCGACCAATTGCAAATGCGCAGAGCCACAATGAAGGATGCCGAAGGAGTGAAGCAGCTCACCAAACAGTTGGTCATCTATCGCTGTAAAACCTTTGATGAGAAACGGTTCCTATTTGGCTTCCGAAAACGCATTCAAGATACAAAGACTCACCATTTCTTTGTCTGCACACTCCATGATGAAGTGGTTGGGATGACTTTAGTCGAATTAATTCCCTCTAATCCGACGGAAGCCTATCTGAATACTTTATTTGTGGACAATCGGCATCAGCGGCGAGGGGTCGGGAAGAAAATGTTCGATTTTATTATGGATTATTTGAAGCAGCTCAGGATTAAAACGGTCATTATTAATGTGCGGAAGAATGAGCCAATGGAGATCGGGTTCTTTGAAAAATATGGGTTTAAAACCGATTATGAACTAAAGCCCTTTACATCGATGGTAAGAAAATTGGAGTGATGGAGCCGAATTAAGAAGATGTATTTCAAAACTAGTGATGGAACATCCTTGTATTATGAAGACCATGGGAATAAAGAGGGGAAACCACTCTTTCTCCTTCATGGGTGGGCCATTAGCTCGGTATTTTTTTCAGAACAAATTCCTATTCTAGTTGCAAATGGGTATCGCGTGATTACCTTCGATTTCCGCGGCCATGGCAAAAGCCAGTGGAATGGCAGCTTGAAAAACATCTCTTGCAAGGAAGAGCT
>Ga0315277_10004147_pt1 | contig 19411 bp, 9 predicted proteins | sample YL17G05_15_MG_FD_203695 | JGI IMG/M metagenome (GOLD analysis project Ga0315277, IMG submission 203695) | Sediment microbial communities from Yellowstone Lake, YNP, Wyoming, USA - YL17G05_15 | ecosystem: Environmental > Aquatic > Freshwater > Lake > Sediment | place: USA: Wyoming | collected... | reverse complement strand
CGCTCACGACCGCGCGCATCGAAAGCAAGGAGATGAGCTTCGAGCAGCTTCACCGTGCCGCGATCAACGTCATTCCGTTGTCGAAAACCATGCGTGAGCAGGTGGAGCACATCCGCTCGTGGGCCTATGACCGGGCAGTCCGCGCCACTCCCCGCGACAGTGCAAGGACGAACTAGCCAAGCGCCGCGCGCTTGATATCCCGCCAAAAAGCGGCGGGATATGAGAAGCCAGAAGCCAGGAGCCAGAAGGGATCAATGCAGGATTCTATGGACCTTCGCCTTTTATAAGGACGCCTGGCCCTGGAGCGCGAATATTCCCTGCTCCGGCTGGGATCGCCGATATTCGCTTTCGAACCAAATCCCGGTTTCCGCCTAGCGCTTTAGCGCGACTGGATCAGAGAGCCAGTTCCGGCCCATCGCCGCCACCATCTCTTTTTCGTAGAGTACCTCTTCGAGTTTGAGGCCGACGGCAAATTCGGAGCCTTCGGGCTGGCAGTAGATAATTTCTCCCAGCAGAATGGCTGTCCCCCATTCCACCTTGACCATGGTCCCTCGGGCCACCTCTCCCTCGAGGATCAGACGAGTGCCATTGGCTGAGAAATTAGTAATGCGCCCGGCGAGCTCGAATGCGGGCAAATCCAGGTTGGTCACGATTACATGCTGTTCTGTTTCAAAACGTGGTTCCTTCCGCTTTTCCATGCATCCAGTATCGGCCGGATTCAGCCAGTACTTAACCTTAAATCCACATTTCTCACCAGGTTTCATGGCCGGCCCCAACGCCTGATAACCCATCTTTTTGGGGGCCAGATCACACCTAAACTCCATTGCGACAATATTGAACGTGGTCCGACCCCGGTTCGATTGAATTTGGGTTGCAGTTGGGAGCGCGCTCCGTTAGCCTTATTGGGAACATTGGAGGAAATCTATGACCGAAAGTGAAAAAGTGTCCTGCGCATCCTGTCGGGGATCCGGCAAGTGCCTCAGATGCGATGGGTCCGGCAACATAGTGCAGAATTTCCCGACCCCCATCGCCGTGATGGGAGGCGAAGTCCGGGGGCAGGGGAAATCGAGCCGCACGTGCAGCAAGTGTTATGGCAGCGGCATGTGCCAGGCATGCAAGGGCACGGGCAAAGCCTCGTGATTCGGATATTTCCGGTGGCCGGCAGCGGGCGCTTGGCCTCCAATCTGCCGGTCCTCAATTCTCCCCGCGATTTTGCCCACACCCTTCGAAGTGCGGCCTGAGCCTTGGCCTCAGAATGAAGACCTTCCTCACCACCTCGAGTATTCCTCCTGACTCCTGACTCCTGACTCCTTCCACCGGATGGCTGCAATCCAGGTCGTCCCCGCCGACGTGACCTTAGGAAATCGCTGTAATCATCGGCAGTGCTGCTGGATCAGCATGGGTGCATCCTTGCTTCCGCGGGCTGCGGCGGCATGCCAGTCGGCGCAGGCTGCATTCACGTCGCGGCGCCTGAAATGGACCGAACCCCGGTTTCTCCAGGCCTCCGAAAATTTCGGATTCGCCAGCAAAGCCATGGTGAAGTCGTTGTAGGCAAGATCCAGCTGACCGAAATCATAATAGATGGCGCCGCGGTTGTTGAGCGCCTTGAAGTATGCCGGATCGAGCCTGATGGCATTGGTGAAGTCGTCGAGTGCGGACTGCTTGTCACCCACGCTCATTTTTGCTTTGCCGCGATTGAAGTAGGCGGAAGCCAACTGGCCGTCAAACCGGATCGCCTCGTCGTAATCGAGAATCGCCCCCCGCACGTCTCCACGGTCGTTTTTTGCGTTGCCGCGATTGTTGTAGGCCTCGGCGCAATCCGGTTTCACCCGGATCGCTTCCGTGTAATCCGCCATGGCGCCATCCATATCGCCGAGCGAGCGCCGGTATTTCGCCTGGTTATAGAGGGCGACCGCGCAGCGCGGATTCGACCGGATTGCGGATCCATAGAAGGTCAGCGGATTTTGGTAGTCGCGGCTGTGGAGCAGCGTGCCGGCGGAAAAAATCACGGCGACCGTGAGACATGAAAAGAATACGAGGCGGATGTTCACGCTTTTGAGGCGGTTCTGAAAAGATGCGATCAGGGCGATCAGTACGCCCATCATTGCCAGATAGGCCCTGTGTTCCAGATAATCGTACGCGGACTGTCCCATTTTGTGGCGATACAGCATGGTGACGGCAGTAAATGTTAGAAACCATGCGAGTCCGAACAAGGGCAGCATCTGCCCCTTGCGGACGCCGTTCCACACCAGCCAGACGATGAGGCCGAGCAGTGCGATACCGGCGATCGTGGCAAACCGAGTGAAAAGCGGCATGACGGACAGACGCAGCGGAAGGATGAATTTGGCCAGAAACTCGGGGATGGTCCGCAGGTTATAGAAGAGCGGCGCAATGCCGAATTCGCCGGCGCTGGCCGATACAGTGACCACCTGGCTTCTGCAGACCAAAAAGGCGATCACGATGGAGAGGGAAGAAATGCCGGCAATCCAACCGCGCCCTGCCGGTTTGACCTCTTTTTCAAATAGGAGGACGTGCAGCCCGAAAAGCAGCGGGAAAAGAATGGCCGTCTCCTTGGAAAATACGGCCAGAAACAGAGCGGCCGCCTGCAGGAGGAACCAGCGCCACTTGCCAGTCCGGTAATATTTCAGGAAACCGATATACGCCAGGATGCCGAAGAGCGTAATGAACAGGTCCCCGCGCGCCGGTATCCAGACGACCGCGTGATTGAAAAGCGGATGGACCGCATAAATCAACACTCCCAGGAAGGATAGCCGGCGATCGAGTCCCAGGCACTGAAGCAACCATAACAGGCTGATCAAGGCAAGGAAATGGAGCAACAGATTGGTGATCTTATAGGCGGTGGGGCTGGCGCCTGAGAAATGCGCGTCGACAAAAAAGGACAGGTTTTGCACCGGACGGTAAAACACATATTTCGTACTGTTGAAAGCGTCCCTGGCAAATGACTGGCTGAGGTTGCCGAAATCCTGATAGAAGTCGAGGTTGTCAATGACGAGCACGTCGTCGTCAAGCCGGGTGAAATCAAAAGACAGGGTCTGATAATAGCAGGCAAAGATAACTGCCAGAATGATAAGAAATGAAACCGGAGGCAGACAGATTCTGTCCAGGAAGCTGCCCGAAGAGGCAGGACGATGTTCCTCCTGCCGCTTTGTCTTCGCGGCTTTTCGATTCTTCTTTGCAGCCATGAATGCCTCGGGACTGGTCAGGATGATCGAGGCCTGATCCGTGGCCTGATTCCATGCAACAATGCTCTCGCTGAAGGAAAGCTGAGTATATCATACGGAACATCCGGAGGAGCGCGGGCGTCCCACCCGCTTCCCATCCGTAATTGAGACTTTATCGGCTGGAAGACAATGAGAGGCGGCCGACTGCGATACGATTAAAACGGGATCTGCGGGCGAGACGCCCGCGCTCCCGGGTAATCACAGAAAGGACCGAAGAAGGCCGGGACTCAGGACTCCTTGCCGGCACCGAAGTGTGGAAACTCGTCACGCATCGACAAATAAAAAACGCGAAGGCTCCAGAATCCCAAAAACCTGCACTTGGAATTCTGGAGCCCTCGCGTTTCTCGCGCCAAAAAGAAAATGGCCGCCGTAACTCCGTTTCCTTGACCCGTTTTTTTCGGACGCCCCTTTCCCGGTTTCCCGGGTCCAAGGCTTACCGGAAGGAGCTACCCGCTGGCGACCATTTAATTTCGGCAGCGCTAAGTCAGCGATGTAGTTCGTCTGACCAGCTCCGGCTTCCTAGGCATCGAACAAACTTATTAGGCTCGTCCGTTACTCTTGTTCCGGCGTTCAAGGTCACGCAAATCACAGCGACCAATGCGGAATTTACTGAAACTCCCCGTATCCTGCAACAAGATTTTCTTGGAGAATTTTTATGCACAGGATATCCACAAGATATCTGGGACAAAAGAACGCAGTTATTAAAATGCTGTTTTTTTCATATTGTTTCCATAATTGGAAACTGCGCTTGTTTTGAACGCGCTAATGTGGAAATCAGGGACGTCCCCGATTTCCCGATCCCTCACCCGAGAGACTTCGCTTGTTCTGATGTTTCCGGTATCATTACCCGTCATTGGTTTATGGCCGGGCGGATCCGGCCGCTTATCGGAGAACATGTCCACTCTGCTCAAAGCCTTGCTTCTTGCAGCCGGCGTGGTGTCGGTCGGGCTGGCCGCCGTCGGCGTTTTCCTGCCCCTCTTGCCGACAACTCCCTTCCTGCTGCTGGCGGCCGCCTGTTTCCTGCGCAGTTCGGACAGGCTTTACCGCTGGTTGATCATGCACCCGTGGTTTGGCTCGTACATCCGGAATTACAGGGAACACGGGGCCGTCTCCAGGCGGGGAAAGGCCGGCACGCTCATCCTCCTGTGGGCTACCTTGGGGTACACGGCTGTCATGGTCGTCGAGCCGGCGTGGCAGCGTCTCCTGCTCCTGCTGATCGGCATCGGGGTCACGACCCACGTGCGGAGGCTCAAGACCATGGCTGCCGTCCGGCGCTCCGAGAAAACCGAAAACAAGCTGCCTCGGCAGAACAACTCACCTGGAACCTGAACACCTGTCCCTGCCAGAAATTCCAGAAATCAGGGACGCCCCCGATTTCCACTTGTGCCCTCAAATAGAAAAGATTATAAGTTTTTGCAGCCACATCAGCGGACGACACGCCAGTTTGTTCGTAAGGAGCCTGCTCGGTGTTTGCTCAATCAGGGAACCGCAGGATTTGCATCGTGCTGATCATCCTGTTCGCATGCTCGGGAGTGTATGCCTCGTTCCCGAAATCGAGTGACGGTCTGGTTCAAGTGCCCGCGGGGAGCGGTGCCGCCGCGGCGCCTGCGGAGCAGGGCCGTCCGGGCTACCTCCTGGTGATGGAAGTGCGGAATGGCAGGGTTCAGCTTCAAGCAGGCGCCGAGATCGAAAACTATTTCGAGAGCAAACACATCCTTGCGGAAGACGATTGGCTTTTGTTGCTTTTTGACGAGGAAAGCCGGGTAGTCGGCGCTCAAAGAATCAACAATCCGCAACGCCACTCTCCGATCCTGTCCTCCGGTCAGCCGCTTCCCTTTACCGCAAAAGTTCCCCGGGTGGCACGCCTGTCCTCGATCGGAGTTTACGACAAGTATCTGCAAGAACAACTTCGGATCTTCGTCGACAGTTCGTTCAGGAGCAGGGCAGCCGCCAATCGCCAGGCGTTTCTGGCTCATGATCGGGAAAACCGCCGATTGCTTATGGAAGAGGACAGGAGGCGTCCGGGAAGGGCGCTGGCAGCCCTGCCGCTTTCAGCCAGGAAGGAAAAGCCCGGTTTTGAAAGCCTGCCTGAGGAATTGCAGAAGAGGTTCCTGGGCGAGATCGCGCTGGAGATAGAACAGTTGGAGCAATTCGGCGCGGAAGCAATGAACCTCCGGACAAGCCTCGTTGTCGAGCCGGCTGAAGCGGAACGGGCAATCCGGGGAAGTGGCCCCCCCGCCAGATCCGTCGCTGCCGGCTCCGGATATTACGAGCTGGCTGGTGCCTTTACCCTGTCCGGCAGGGTTACGGATGAGGACACCGGCGCGCCTGTCAGCGGGGCGATTCTCAGCTTTTCCCAGTATGACGCATCCAACAAATACATCGGCTCTCTCGGTAGTTCGACGACGGATGCCTCGGGGAGCTATTCCATTTCGGCGGATGCCGGAAGCGTGAGAATCACGCAGAACTACTCTCTTGTGACAGGGGAAAGGTACGTTCCAAGGACGGAGTCGGTGACTGTCACGGGGAACACAACCTACGATTTCAAGGCAATCCCCGGGATTCGGCTTTCCGGTTTCCTGACCAACGCTCAGAATCAGGGAGTAAGCGGCGCCACGATCCAAGCCTATGCGAAAGACCTGCAGCTGAATGTAACTTCGTCCACCTCCGCCAACGGCAGCTACGCGGCCACCGTGCCAAGCGACCGCCCACTGCGAATTACCATATCAGTGCCTATGCCTTACGTCCCGCCGCCCGCTGAAATCGGGATGGTATTGGCGGAGGACACAGTCCGGAACTACAAGGTTGATACCGGGTGGATCGTAACCGGGACGGTATTGGGTGATGGCGGCACGGCAGTTTCAGGGGCTTCGGTTCTCCTCAGGCAACTCGCGGCCACAACCACGGGCTCCCCCTATGGGTACGCCAATACCAACAGCAGCGGCAAGTTCACATTCGTCGTGGCCAGAAACCTCGAGCCCAACTGGTTTGTCCTCGCTGCCTATGCCAAGAACTACGTCCTGCAATCTTTCGGGCAGGAGATCACGGGAGACGTGACCTGCACCATCCAGCTGGTCCGAGGTATCTCTGTGTCGGGGATCGTTCGGGACAGCTACGAAGCGGTGGTCAGGGGAGCGCGGGTCCGCGCCTGCCGGGATGGCACGTTTGTCACTTCGGCGCTGACCGACAGCAACGGATCGTATAAATTCGACCTGCCATCGGGGATTTATGAATTCGAAGCACTGCCGCCGGCGGGAAGTTCGCAGGCTCCTGCCATTGTCAGGAACCTGTCTGTGGATGCCTCCATCACGGTTGATTTGATCCTGTCTCCTGCAGACGGAATGCTCAGTGTGAATCTCTATTTCCCCAGTGAGAGCATCTACAGCGGTTTCGCGAGCAAATCGCTCGTCCGCTTCGAGTTGTATCAGTCGGGACTTACCGCATACGCAAGCAGCGGATCGGCGGGAACCGGCGGACTGGATCCGTCACGCGGGTTGTTCTTCAGGCCTTTTAGCCTGTATCTGAAGAAGGGAAAGTATACTTTGAAGGCATTCCTCGCCGGATGCCGGCCTCAGACGCTGGCGAATGTGGATGTTACCGAACAGACCACGATCGCTCTCAACGTTCCGGAACCGTTCCTGTGGGCCGGTGTCTTGCGCGGGGCGGATCGCGCTCCCCTGGCAAACACGTACGTTCAATCCTACACCGACCTTGCCAGGGAAAACGAGCTGCTCATGACCAACTCCTCAGGACAGTTTTCGATTCTGCTCACGCCAAACGGATTCGTGAAGTTCTACACCAACGCCGGGAGCAGCAATATCCTGCGCACGGAACGTCTCGGCGACGTGACCGCAAACAGGAACGAAGATGTGATCCTGGATGCCTTCCCCTCATTCACTGATTCCGGATCGCCGTTGACGCAGATATACGGTGTTCCTGACAGATACAGCCGTTGGAACATCGTGATGATCGGCGACGGCTACACCGGCGTGAATGAAACGTTCACGGATCGGAACGGCAACGGCATCTGGGATGGGGTGCTCTACTACGATCTCGATGGGAACGGAGTCTATAATACGGGAGATCGCTATCAAAGGTATGGAGTTGCTTCTGCTCCCGTTTCGGGGACCAATCCCACGCTTCAGAACGAGCCGTTTGTCGACCTCAACGGGGATGGTGTGCCGAACCTCAGTGACCAGGAACAATTCGGCCGGAACACTCTGGATACGGCACGTTCTCTTTTCGGCCAGGATGAGTGGAAACTGCATCGGGAGGCGTTTAATATCTTCCGCATCCGCCTGATTTCCCGCCAGGCGGGCCACGACGTTCGCGATGAGGACGGCAAGACGGTTATCGAGCGCGATACGGCATTGGGAACCTATCTGCACACCCCCAGCCGCAATTACCTTTTTAGCGCCAACTACACGTTGATTTCCCAGTACATCAATCAGTACGTACCCGAATGTGACACCCGCATCGTGATGGTCAATCAGCCGATCCGGATGGGCCGGGTGAACTCATACATGTTCCAATATGGCGGCGAAGTCCCCTCCTTATGCAACGATTACGTCGTTGCCCACGAAATGGGCCATAATGTCGGACTCCTGGCTGACGAATATACCGAATACCAGGAAACCTACGTCGGTTCCGAATCCGCCTCCAGGAATGTGACGTCCCTTACCGATATCCGGTACATCCCGTGGAAATATCTCATTCCGCCCGAAAAGGAAATTCCCAGCGTGCCGGGCTCTGGCGGCATAGGCCTTTACGAGGGCGCCGGCTACTACACTGGAGGGAGATACCGGCCCACGGAATATTGCATGATGGTCAGCGGCAACCGCTACTGCCCGGTCTGCACGGTGGAGATCGAAGCCAGGCTGACAGAGATCACCGGCGTGATCCCAGCAGCACGGCCGCTGAGTCCTGTCTCGGGAGCCGCCGGCTCCTCTCCCGAATTCAAATGGGAGCCGCTGCCGGGCGTGCCGCACTATCTGCTGGAGATCGAGAAAGCCGACGGAAGCGAGGTGGCGGCATCCTATGACATTTACGATACTGCCTTCGTCATTCCCTTTTCTTTAAAGGCGAGCGAACAGTATCGCTGGCGGATTCGGCCGGCTTCCGCAAGTCGCTGGGGCGGCTGGTCCTCCTGGATCTACTTCCGAATAGAGAGCGAGATCACCGAGCCTCCTCCGCAGATCCTCTACCTCCCCCACCTCGCCCTCGGCGGCATCTATCCGGAAGCCGAGGTCTTCATCAGCAACGAGGACGACAGCGCCGTCAATGCGACAATCAACTTCATGGACCAGCAAGGCCAGCCGATGCGCGTCCGCTACCAGGGCAGCCTCACGAGCACGATCCCCAGCACCCTCCTGCCGCACAGCCTCGCCCGCTTCCAGATCGAAGGGGAGGCGCAGCTCCAGGTTGGCGCCGGGGAGATCGTTATCGCCGGTGGGACCGACCCGGCCAAGCGGAGCGCGAGCCTCAACTATCACGTCGCCATCCCGGGCATGGCCGGGACGGTGAGCACGTCGGTCGACGCAACAACGCCTGAGAGCAGCTACCGGGTCACCTTCCGCAACCGGATGGGAGACACGCTCTGCGGCTTCGCCGCGCACAACGCGTCCGACACCACGATCAGCCTCGAATTCCAGCTCTACGACAGCGACGGCATTCTCATCACCACGGTGTCGCCGGACGAGTGGACGCTCACCCGGAAAACCCAGCTGGCACGGTACATCCACGAGATCTTCGGCGCCGCTTACTTCCAGGGAGGATTCACCGGCACCATGGTGGTCCGTGAGAAGAACGGCGGGCAGTTCACCGCCGTGGGCCTCGAGCAGCGCGCGCTCCCCGGGAATCCCTCGGTCGCCGCCATTCCCGTCACTCCCGCCACGATCGCTGAGCACGCTCAGATCGTGCTCCCCCACATCGCCGTCGGCACGGCCGAGCACCTCGGCGCCGGGTATAACATGCGCATCACCGCGACGAACACGAGCTGGCGCGACGAGCGGGGAGTGTGGCGCTTTTACGAGAACGGCCCTGACGGCGCAGCGGTCCCCGCCGCCGTCAAACTCACCTCGACCGACAGCCCCGTCACCTCGGTTACGGCCACGATCAAGGGTGGCGGCGCACTCTGCCTCGAAGCCCTCGGCGCCGAGAATCCGCAACTCACCCAGGCGCTCTACTGCATCTATACGCCCCTCGGTCAGCCGTATGGCGAGACGTCCGCCGGCACAGCGCTCTTCTACCCGCGGGACGTCACCAACCTTGTCGTCGTGGCGAGCTACGGCCTCGTCGTCCCGGGACTCGCCGGCGATATCGCACTCAGCACACCCGCGGCCGAACCGACGAGCAACGGCATCCTTGCAGTCCACTCCGCCAGCGGCGAGTACGACCCGGGCGTCGCCCTCGTCAATACGATCCAGCGCGATGTGAACGCCGCCTTGACGCTGCGCATCGACGGCGTAACGCGCGCGACCGGCAACCTCACCCTCAAGCCGGGACAGCACGACGCGTGGTACGTCTGGCAGCAGCTCGACGCCGTCACCGATTACACCGGCACGCTCGAGGTCGCCGCCGACGGCCCACTCGCCCTCCTCAGCCTCCGTCAAACCAATGAGCGGGCCGCCGGCCAGGCCACCAACCACACCCTCGCACGCATGCCCGGCATCCGGATTCCCGAAGAGAACGTCACGCTTACGCTGCACGCGATGAGGGTCGCCGACCTGGACACGGCGCCAGGCACAACGACGTTCACCATCAAGGATGCCAACGGCGCCATCCTCAGCACCACACCGGGCACGAATGGTGAGGCCTCGGTGACGCTGCCGCGCGGCATCCCCGTCATCATTAACTACGTGAACAGCACCGTCTACCCCGAATGGACGCTCGCCCGCCACTTTCTCACAGGCGAGAACCAGGCCGTGAGCGACATCACGACGACCGCGACCTACACGCCGACCAGCAGCACGCACCTTTACGTAATCAAGATCAACAGCATCGAGGGCGAGCCGATCCTCTCGACGCGGAGCACTGCCACTTCCACGGTCTATCATCCGCACATGCTGGACAAGAACGACTTGCAGAGAATCCTGGGCGCGGATGACGGCAAGATTGCGAAGTTCGCTCACCCGATGGGTATTATCGCTTACTTCGACAATCCCGATAATCTCAGCGCCCCCGAGGGCATTCACCGAACCAGGGACGCGATCGATAGTTTCACTGAGCAGGACCGCGGGACGTTCCAGGTCGCCATTCAAAGCGCCGGCAGTACCATCGAGAACCGGCTCGCTTGCCTTCTCCGCAATGACCGGGCATCAAACTGGAGAATCATTGACGCAGCAACCTCAACGATAACGAAGAGCGGCGTGTCGTTCTTTCCCGATACCACCTATAACGGCAGACCCGTGACTTGGGACGCAATCGGTAAAGAAGTTGGCCAGGCGCTTTTTGCCTGGAATGATACCATTGCACCGTCGGAGTTTGCGCCGGGGAGTGAGGAACAGGTCGGGGTCAGCCGCGTGATCTTTCCCGCATTGATCCAACAAACACGCCAACCTCTCACCTACGCCGGGCGCACATTGCTTGGCGCATGGATGGAGCTCCCCAAAGGCACTACCGTCTGGACCGTCTATCCCTCGCAAAAATCGGGGACGTCCCACACGTTAACCTATTTCGCGGGTCGGGAGAAATCGGTTAACGTGTGGGACGTCCGATTTCCCCTAGGACTTCGCGGGAGTGATGCCATCGATGTTCACCAAATACCGTTCCTGGGCAGCATATGGGGCACCCTGAACCACTTGTCCGGTAATGCGTTATACGTCCGGAATGCCGGTTTTTCGCCCATGTCGCTGGTTATCCACCCAACTTTCCACATGACCGTTTCTTACCAACGTGCCAGTTTGCGAGTGCCCGGCCCTGGAACAAATGCCGCAGATTCAACTGTAAAGGGTTGTGGCGGTCGAATATAATGGTTGCAGCTTGGCGCCGTTCTGATTGCAGTGCCTGAAGTGCCAATGGTGGGATTCTCCGTGATCGGCAAAAGCATCTCGCACTACCGAATCGTTGAGAAGCTCGGCGAAGGCGGCATGGGCGTCGTCTACAAGGCCGAAGATACCAGGCTTGGACGCACTGTCGCCCTCAAGTTCCTGCCTAACGCAATGACTCATGATCCGGAGGCGCTGGAACGCTTCCGGCGCGAGGCACACCTCATCTCCAGCCTGAATCATCCGCACGTCTGCAGCCTGTATGACGTGGGGGAAACGGACGGCCAGCACTATCTGGTCATGGAGTACCTCGAGGGCGAGACCCTGGCGGCACGGCTGGAGCGCAAGCCGCTGGAGCCGGCCGAGGCGTTGGCGCTGGCCCAGCAAGCGGGCGACGCGCTCGACCAGGCGCACCGCCGCGGCATGGTGCATCGCGATATGAAGCCATCCAACATCATGCTCACAGGACCGAAGTTTGCTCGCGCCAAGCTACTCGACTTCGGCCTGGCAAAGATGGCAGCCACATCCGGCAGCCTGTCCGAACTAGCGACACGATCAGACACGATCACCAGCAAGGGCTCGATCGTCGGCACGTTCCAGTACATGGCGCCCGAACAACTGGAAGGCAAGACCGTCGACGCGCGCACCGACATCTTCGCTTTCGGTGCGGTGCTCTACGAGATGATGACAGGGCAGAAGGCGTTTCACGGGGAGAGCCAGGCGAGTTTGATTTCCGCCATTCTGACCGCGGATCCGCCGCCAGTTTCGAGTGTGCAGCCCGTGGCACCACCAGCGCTGGACCGCGCGATCCGAAAGTGCCTCGCCAAGGATCCCGCGGACCGTTGGCAGAGTGCAGGCGATCTGGTAAGCGAGTTGAAGTGGATCGCCGAGGGCGGCTCACAGGCTGGTGTTGTGGTGACGGCTGCGGCTCAGAGTCGAATGAGCATGCGTTTGTTGTGGGCGATTGTGGTGGTGCTAGGTCTCGCGGTCATGGCGCTCCTCGCGGTGACCTGGACGCATTTCCGCGAAACGCCCGCCGCGAGGCATCTGGTGCGGTTCACCGTCGGGCCGCCGCTGCCATACATCTTGAGTGATCTGGACATCCCAGCGCTCGCGCCGGATGGAACGAAGCTGGCGTTCACAGCCAGGATGCCAGACGGCCCTTCCATGCTGATTGTGCGCGAACTCGACTCGCTGGAGGCCAAGGTGATTCCAGCCACGGCCGGTGCATCCACACCGTTCTGGTCGCCGGACAGCCAGCAGCTGGGATTCTTCTCCGGAGACAAGCTTAAGAAAGTGGGGCTCGCAGGCGGACCTCCTGTCACTTTGGCGGACGGGTTCTGTTGTGGAACATGGAACCGCGATGGAGTGATTTTGTTCACGGCCCTGGATCCTACAACGCGCAGTCTTCAGATCCACCGCACAGGCCTTGAAGGAGGAATGGCTGCGCAGGTCACGCGGGCGGATCCGTCGCGGTCAGAGTCCGGCATCCGGTGGCCGGTGTTTCTTCCGGATGGACGGCGCTTCCTTTACTTGGTGAACTCCAGCCAGCCGGACGCGCAGGGGATCTATGCCGCCTCGCTCGATTCTGAATTGGTTACCAGGATAATGCCGGCCACAGCCAACGTCGCGTTTGTGCCGCCGGATTGGCTGGTGTTCCCGCTCGGAGGCCAGCTTATGGCGCAGGCGTTCGATTGGAAAGGGCTGCGCCTGGGCGGCGAGGCGGTGCGGATGGCCGAGGGAGTCGCGGGCAGGGGGATGCCGGGGTCAGAGATTGCAACGTACTTCTCCGCAGTGACGGATGCGCTGGCGTACATCCCAGGCACGTCGGGGCCGATGGCTCTGACGTGGCTTGGCCGCAAGGGCAACCGTCTCGGTACTGTAGGCGAGCCGGACGAATTCTCGGGCCCGGCGCTGTCACCGAACGAAGAGATCCTGGCCGTCGCCCGCCGCGACCCCGCAACCCAGACGCGCGATATCTGGCTGATCGATCTGAAACGTGGAACAGAGTCGCGGCTCACGTTTGATCCCGCGGACGACTGCAACCCGGCGTGGTCTCCGAACGGCAGCCACATCGCCTTCACTTCCGCACGCAAGGGGAAGCGAGATATCTATGAGAAAGCAGCGAGTGGGATTGGGGACGAGAAGCTGTTGCTGAGCTCCGAAATCGAGAAGAACGTGGAATACTGGTCGCCGGACGACAGGTTGCTGCTTTTCAATGTGAGACTCGACAGCGGGTTGAAGCAGGTATGGGCGCTGCCGCGCGAAGGCGAGCGCAAGCCATTTGCGATTCTCAGCGGACCGGTGAGCGTACAGAGTTCACCACTGTCTGCCGATGGGAAGTTCATCGCCTACCAATCGGCCGAATCCAAGCGCCTCGAAATCTTCATTCAAAACTTCCCGCTTGCGACCGATCGCTGGCAGATCTCAACCGCAGGCGGAACGAGCCCCCAATGGCGGTCTGACGGCAAGGAGCTATTCTACCTCCAAGGATCGACGCTGATGGCGGTGGATGTCAAAGTCAACGGATCGCGACTCGAGCGTGGCATTCCGCATGTCCTATTCACAGCTCCCTTCACGGTGCAGGGCAGAAACCTCTTCGTGCCATCCCGGGACGGACAGAAATTTCTTGCCATCCTGAATGTGGAACAGACGGGCACCCCTTCCATCACTGTCGAGCTAAATTGGATGTCGCGTCTGAAGCGGTAGCCTCCTGCCCCAGCCACTTAGTAGCGAAGAGCCCAAGACAGATCAACAGGCCGGAAAAACTCGCGGACGGGCTACAACCCTCCAAAACTCAACCAGAAGTTGAATCCTTCTCCATCATCGCCCGAAATTTTGCCTGTCCGAGACTGCCTTTGCGTGGTCAAGGCTCTGTGAAACTTGACACGCCTCGCCAAGTTGTTGCGCTGCTTCGTCGCGAGGGCATGTTTCTGTCCCAATCCATCATGCGAAGCTGCCTTTCTTCAAATTCATGGGCTGTTTCTCCATACCGCAGGGAACTAACGGCCGCACAACCATTAATCGGACAACTGCAGTCTCTCCTCGCTGTCCAGAAAGTCCCGATATGGGAAGTCACAGACTCACTGTGTTGGGTCACGCGGGCGATAAGTCAAAATAAACCGGCCAACCCTAGCCGCACCTCTAAATTATTGAAAAAAAAGCCTTATAGGCATTTCTATCCGGGAGCACAAGGGGAATCGGGGAGGAAAGGAAGGAAATCCGGGGAGAACTCGGGGCAGGCAGCGAATTGCCGGACTTTCCGCGGCTCAGAAACCGGTTCCTGCCCGGCAATTTGCTGCCTGCCCCGAGTTCTTCGCACCATCGAGGTGCGGGAGCGCGACGGCGTGTATCTCAACGGCGCGAAGATCGTGCTCAAGGGAGTAAACCGGCATGCCGCCTGGCCCGAGACCGGGCGCACCGTGTCGCGCGCGCAGAGCTACGCCGATGCCCGGCTGATCAAGGAGGCCAACCTCAACGCCGTCCGCATGTCCCACTATCCGCCGGACGAGCATTTCCTCGAGGCCTGCGACGAGCTCGGGCTCTACGTCCTCGACGAACTCGCGGGCTGGCAGAAGTCCTACGGGACCGTCGTCGGGGCGCGGCTCATCGGCGAGCTGATCCGCCGCGACGTGAACCACCCGAGCATCCTGTTCTGGAACAACGGCAACGAGGGCGGCTGGAACGAAAAGAACGACGGCGAGTTCGCGAAGTGGGATCCGCAGGGCCGCAAGGTGCTCCATCCATGGGCAGTGCTCAACGGCATCAACACCGATCACTACGAGCGCTACGACAGCACGGTCAAGCTTAGTGCCGGGCCGCGGATCTTCATGCCGACCGAGTTCCTCCACGGGCTCTACGATGGCGGGATCGGCGCCGGGTTGCGCGACTACTGGGACGTGATGGGCAAGAGCCCGACCGTGGCCGGAGGCTTCTTCTGGGTGTGGGCCGACGAAGGCGTCGTGCGCACCGACCAGAATGGCCGCATCGACACGGCCGGCAACCAGGCCCCGGACGGGATGGTGGGGCCGCACCGCGAGTTGGAGGGCAGCTACTTCTCCGTCAAGGAGATCTGGTCGCCGGTCCAGCTGGCGCTGCCCGCAAATTCCCTGGGAGAGCTGCCGGCCGACTGGGACGGAACGGCCGGCATCACCAACGAGTATGACTTCACCCGTCTCGACCGGTGCCGGTTCGAGTGGCGGCTGCTGCGCTTTGCGCCACCAGGCGCGGCCGGGCCGGCTCGCACCGTCGTGGCCGAAGGAACCGTCCAGGGACCAGCCCTCGCCCCGCGCACATCGGGAACACTCGCGCTGAAACTGCCTTCGGACTGGTCCCGCGTGGACGCCATCCACGTGACGGCGCGCGGACCGTACGGCGAAGGGCTGTGGACGTGGTCGGCCTCTGTTCCGCACTCCAGGCCGGACGCGTCCGAACCGGCACGCCGGGCAGCCGCGGTTCGTTCGGACGAACGGGTCGTGGTGGTGACAGGGCCGGCCGGGGAGATGCGATTCGATCGAACGACGGGGCGGTTGAGCGCATGGCGCCAAGGCGAGCGTGTCCTTCCGCTGGCGAATGGACCGCGGGTTGCCGCCTACCGCCGTCAGGGAAATATGCACCTCGAGGCGCCCGATGTCGGCACACTCACCTCGTTGTCCTGGCGCACGGAAGGGAGCGACGTGGTCGTGGACGCGCAGTACGGAGGAGCGTTGCGCCGGGTGATCTGGCGGATCGGATCAGCCGGAGACGGGGCTCGCCTCGAGTACGAGTACGCCTACGACGGGGAGGTTGATCTGCTCGGCATCACCTTCGATATGCCCGGCCAGGCGTTCACGAACAAGCGCTGGCTCGGGCGTGGACCGTATCGTGTATACCGCAACCGCCTTGAAGGCGGGGTGTTCGACCTGCATCAGGTCGCCTATAACGATCCGATCCCGGGACAGTCGGCCGCCTACCCGGAGTTCAAGGGGTACTTCCGCGACTGGCGGTGGCTGCAGTTGGAGACGGCCGACGGCACGCTGACCGTCGAGAACGGCTCGCACATTCCGTTTTTCGGTCTCTTTGGACCGCGCGATGGCGAGCCGCCCATGCTCGGCTTCCCGGACACGGGCCTGGCCTTCCTGGATGTGATCCCGGCGCACGGCACAAAGTTCGACACGCCCGACCAGCTGGGCCCGCAGTCTCGAACTCCCAGGGTCAGCGGCGTCAAGCGCGGCAGCATCGAGTTGAGATTCGTGACCAGGTAGTTCGGGACGCAGGAGGCCGTTCCCCGGAGCGTTCTCGCGGCCACGGGTTGGCACGGGCGAGATCCAACAGGCACGCGACACAAGGTGTACGAAGCGGCCCCTCTGATTTGCCCCCCAATGCGGCGGCCCGCTCAAGATCATCAGCCTGATCGACAGCGCCCCCGTCATCAAGAGAATCCTGCGCAACCTGAAACTGTGGGACTGCCCCGAGCGCCCTCCGCCTCCAGCACCTGAGAGGTCCATACACTATGACCCTGACCAAACGTGGACACCCACCTTTTTTTACATTTATGATGGGTGTCCATATTCTTTTTCTGTAGAATTGGCGTCAATGTACAGGAATACCACTCTCGTCCCGGCGGGTATTCTCCGCGCATGTGTCTGCATCGGCGCGGTACTGCTCTCTGCGTGTTCCCAGGACAAGGGCACGATAACCTGGCATCTATTGCCGGAGGACACCGGTCTTATGGACAACATCTGCATCAGTGTCGCCAAGTCATCCGACGGCCTCGGTTGCCGAAGTGTTCCCATGGTGGCCGAGATTCTTCGCGCCCTGCCAGGGCGTACAGGGGTGAGCGTTCTCATGGAGCAGACGACGGCGCACGCGGACCGCTTCGAGCCCTTAGAGAATCGCGGCATTGTCACCTACACGCCGCAGGATACTCCCGTTCCTCTCTGGGTGCAGGATCCCTTTCTTGTGCTGACCGATGGATGCGGCGATTCCATGTTGCTTGCACCCAGCGAAGCCGGCAACACAGTGAACTCAGGCATCGTGGCGCTCATCGCAAAGCAGATGGGGTGGAAATGGCGAGTCAGCAGCACTGCGTTTGAGGGTGGAAATGTGGTTGCCGGCAGTCGCCATGTATTTGTCGGCAGGGACACCGTACGCAGAAACGCAACAATGCTCCGCTGCCCGGAGGCGAACGTTGAGGTTGCGCTTGCCAGGGAACTCGGCGCCCCCGTAATTGTGCTGGGATCTTCGCCTCAGAAAATTCCCCATATCGACTTGATTCTGGCGCCAATTGGGCCGCGGCAGGTGGTGCTGGCGGATTCCTCGTGGGGCGCCAGGATTGCCGCCGAGGCTCTACGGAGAGACCCGGTCGCCGTGACGAAGTTCGAGGAGAAGTGCGAAGCTGCCTCTCAGGTTGATTGCGGGGACTTCGGTGACGCCGATCCGGCCGGCCGTGGGTCCCATGATCGATACCGGGTTGTCGGACAGACGACGGGCGCCATCGAATCGAGTACCGCACTTGCGCCTCATTTTGAAGAGCTTGCCGAATCTCTGCGTTTGGCCGGCTATAAGGTGGAACGCGTACCCTCGGTCTTCTTCAAAGCTGAACACGAACCGCATCGCGCCAACCAGGGCGTCCGGCAAGACCATGCTGCGCTCCCGGCATATCCTTGTCTGACGTAGCTGAACGTCATAATTGAGACTGATGGAGCCTGGAAACGCGTGTACCTGCCGGAGTATGGCTGGCCTCCCATGGACGCGGCGGCGCGAGATGCGTGGGCTGGCCTGGGCTATGAGGTTGTGCCCGTGCACCGGCTCCTGGCGGAAGCTATGCGCGGCGCGGCATTACGGTGCTGCCTGAAGGTTCTGCATCGAAGTTGCAGGGGGCAATCCCCGGCAAGTGTTCCCGTGCAGCATAGCAAGCCCCGATAGGCCGTCGGGGTTCCTTCATCAGGGCGCTCGGTGCCTGATTGTATTGTCCCCTCAGCATGTGAAACAATATCAACGACATGGAATGGAAATGAGAATAGGACCGGGCTCCGTTTTTGCTTTTAACTCTGGAGCAGGGCGCCAATCAGGACACCGCCGACGCTGATTTTTTTGTTGATCCCCGGCTTGCCACGCTTCAATCCCATTACCGGCATCGCCAGCCGCTGCTCACCGAGCTTAACCCGCATTTCTCACCAGGTTTCTACTGCGGCGGCGGATCCGGGCATGACTACTGCGTTGCGCTCGGTCGGTCTCCTCGACATACTGTCAACTACGCCTGCGGAGACCTCCCGTCGCGCGCCTTGTAGCCATGCCCGTCTGCGCCGCCTCGCTACGAAACCTGATGAGAAATGCGGGCTACGCCGGGCCTTGCCTGCTGCCTCCGGTCGAAGTGTACAAAAATCAGTATTTCCCAGTGTTGTTTGGGCGTAAAATCAGGCATCAAGCGAGATGGGGGGGGAAATCGATCCGGCTGGTTGACATAACGTCTATCTTACTTATCGGAAACTGCGAAGATCGCATGCAGGAGGGCCTGCCTGGGGGAGGCGGCCGCAATCAGGCGGTTTATTTCACCTACTGCAGGCTTCGGCCGCAACCAAAGGAATTGCAGGAGATCACGATCCGAAACTTGCAGAAAAACGAAGAAGTCATAGATAAAGACTCTATCCATTCATTGAGATTCGTGCTGTTCTCGGCCCAGCATTGCACAGCAGGTTACTGACTTGAGGCACACCATGAAAAACAGTTGGCGCCCGGTTGTCATCTTAGCGGCAGTAGTCATATCACTGGCCGTAATCATGATCATCGGTTTCTACCTCCTGCAGAGGGAACCGGATCTCACCGGAGGCACCCGGCTGCTGGTGCAAGTGGTTACTGATGATGTTCTGGAGCAGGAGTTGGTGCAGGACGCAGCCAGAATTGGCCGCGAATTGCAGTCAAGAGGCATCGTATTTGCAGCATCCGGGAAGGGCGCCAATTACAGCGTGGACATCAGTGGCGTCGAACCGGGTCGCGACAGCGATGTCCGCTCGCTCTGCGATCAGCTGTACCCACAGAAATACGTTGTGAGGAGCACAGCTGCGGAAGGAAGAACTTCGTATTCTTTGAGTCTCCCTCCTGACTATATACGCCAGGTGCGGGAATCCACCGTCAATCAGGCTGCGGAGGCGATTCGTCGGCGTCTGAATGCTCTAGGGATCCGCGGACCGGCAGTGCTCCCGG
>Ga0315277_10004145_pt1 | contig 19422 bp, 15 predicted proteins | sample YL17G05_15_MG_FD_203695 | JGI IMG/M metagenome (GOLD analysis project Ga0315277, IMG submission 203695) | Sediment microbial communities from Yellowstone Lake, YNP, Wyoming, USA - YL17G05_15 | ecosystem: Environmental > Aquatic > Freshwater > Lake > Sediment | place: USA: Wyoming | collected... | reverse complement strand
AAGCAAACTATATGCACGGGATATACTTGTACGGAAGAAGCTACGTGACAATCCAGAACACAAACATCAAGAACTTCAGTATTGGAATTTTGCTCTATACCTCTTCCTACAACAGAATATACGGAAACAACATAACAAACAGCAATGAAGGCATCTGGCTCGCTTACTCCTCAAATGGTAACAGCATAAACGGAAACAACATGATAAATAACGGCAATGGTATCGGACTCGGTGAATCTTCCAGCAACAGCATAAACGAAAACACAATAACAAACAACAGTAAAGGCATCTGGCTCGCCTACTCTCCAAACAGTAACAGCATAGGCGGAAACCTCATAACAAGCAACAGTGAAGGCATTGGGCTCGATTCTGCTTCCAGCAACAGCATATGGGGAAACACCATAACAAACAACGGCTGTGGCATACTGCTCCGTTACTCTTCAAACTATAACAGCATAAGCGGAAACACCATAGCAGACAATGGCGAGGGCATCGGGCTCTATGGCTCTTCCAGTAACAACCATGTATGGCAAAACACGTTCATTGATGATAGTCTTTATGTTCAGTATCCTTATCCTAACTCTGTGGAGAATAACACGGTGAACGGTAGGCCCTTGGTCTATCTTGATGGCGTAGCAGACTACAGCGTAGAGGACGCGGGACAGGTAATTCTGGTCAGGTGCGACAGAATAAGGGTTGAACACCTCAACTTATCCCGAACACCCACTGGCGTGCAACTGTGGGAAACAAACAACTGCATCTTCTCTGGAAACATCATAACAACGAACAGACGGTATGGCATCGAACTCTTTTCCTCTTCAAACAATAGAATAAGCGAAAACACCATAACAAACAACAACGACGGCATCGAACTCCATTCCTCTTCAAACAATAGAATAAGCGAAAACACCATAACAAACAACAACGACGGCATAGGGCTCGACTCCACCTCAAACCATAACAGTATGAACGGGAACACCATAACAAACAACTATGTTGGCATCGTGCTCCGTTACTCTTCAAACAACGGCATAGACGGAAACGCCATGACAAGCAATAGTGAAGGCATCTGGCTCGCTTACTCCTCAAATGGTAACAGCATAAACGGAAACAACATAACAAACAACAATTATGAGGGCATCAGTCTCGATTCCTCTTCAAACAACAGAATAAGCGGGAACACCATAACAAACAACTGGGATGGCATCTTGCTCCATGATTCTTCAAACTGTAACTGCATAACCGGAAATACCATAACAAACAACGGCTGGTATGGCATTGGGCTCGATTCTGCTTCCAGCAACAGCATAAGTGGAAACACTATAACAAACAACAGGTATGGCATCTTGCTCGGTTACTCCTCGAGCAATACTGTTTGTCACAATAACTTCATCAACAAAACTGTCCCGGCGAGCAATTTGACACCTGAATATGCCAATTTCTGGGACAATGGTTGTGAAGGCAACTACTGGAGCAGCTACAATGGCACAGACTTGGACAACGACGGAGTCGGCGACACTTATCTTCCTTGGGAAGGAAAGGACAACTATCCGCTTATGAATGTCTATTGGAACCAGTGCGACATCAATCATGACTTGAAAGTGAACATGAAAGACGTCGGCATTTCAGTAAAAGCGTTTGGCGCCGTTCCAGGAAACGCTTCGTGGAATCCACACGCAGACATTACAAGCTCAGAACTGTATGTCCCAGATGGCAAAGTGAACATGCGAGACATCATCCTAATCGCCAAACACTTCGGAGAACACCCCTAACCAGTTTTCTGAATAATCAAAAGAAGATTGCAGCTGAAGATTCTACAAAAGGTGTGGGTTTATGGGTGGAGGCGTGCCATGGCGCGCGCGCAGACGGAAAGGTCGACATGCGCGACATTGGACTGGCAGCAAAGAATTTCGGAAAAACTTACTAGGCACCGCAGACTTCGTGTCAAGACATAGACGCTCTTTTCGCATCTTGCACATGCACGCGGGATATGCCACTCTCCGCGCGTTAGGCGATATGCAACTTTTTGACATTGACAGCGACAACAGAATTGACAGTCGAACATGAATTCTGCGGCATTGGAAGTAAAGAACAAATCTGAAATCTGCAGAGTACGCGCGCTAAGCCGTAGCCACAATACATGAGTCCAGTTCTCAAACTCCAGCTCCCGCTAAGGATGGAGGTCGCTGCCAGATCTTTAGAGCAGATGAGTAGAAAAAGTCGGTGGAGATCTTTGCAGGCAGGGGTTATTGCTGGCTTTGTGGTTGAGTTTGCGGTTTCTGTTTCTTCGGTTTCATAGCCCTGTCAGCCACAGTGTAGATGAGCCAGGCTATTATGCCGTAGACTATGCCGTTGAAAACTGCGACGATAAGTGTTGTTGCCTGAATTCCCAACACAAGATAATCTGTTGATGCAATATTGAGCGCATTGTAGATTTGTCTTCCCGGCGGCAAGTCTGAATATGCCGAGGATGCGAGCAGTACCAAGAAGAAGACTGCAAGAAATGCTATTGCTCCTCTCAATTCCTTTCACGTCATCCGTTGCTTCAACTGGATTGTTCATTTAAGAAGCGAGTTTGACATAAATGTCTTGTCCCATACCACAGCGCGCAACAGCAGTCACAGCCGTAACGGAACAGCGAGCAAAGATGGATTGGCGGGCCCGCAGGGATTTGAACCCTGGGTGTCCGGTCTACAAAGATCTCCGGCTCCGAAGGCCGACGCCTTAATCCAGACTAGGCTACGGGCCCCAAAATAGAATAAGAAGCATACCGATTAAAAGCGTTCCGAACATCTTTCAATTTCCTCCTGGAATCCTTGACTGTTTGCGTTTTCTGAAGTATGCCAAGCTGTCTTTCTGGATGATGCGCGAGTGGTGGGGCGCTGTTGACTGTTTTTCAGTTAGAAAGTCAAGGCTTCGTGTCTGAGCTGACTGGGGGTTTGCTTCTTGCCTTTGCTATCGTGGATCTGATGAATGAAGTCTTGGCTTCAGTGTAGGCTTGCCGGTTGAGTCTATGTTTTGCAGCCAGATCCTTCTTCAATTTGAAGTACTCCTGAGCTGAATCAGAGTGCGTTCTCAAGTAGTCTCTGAAAAGAATTTGTGCGTTCCAGAACTCGCCGTGTATTTCGACCATGTGCAAGTGGCAGTGTTTTTTCGGCACTTCTGATGGACCTTTATGGAAGTAGCGTCTCTCAGGAATTTCAGCCTCTAGTTCAGGAACGTACTCATAGCCTATTCTCCTGAGCGGTTCAATACAATCTTCAGCATCGCTGAGCCGGCGCAGTCCAACCATGACGTCGATGATGGGTTTCGCTCCCAGTCCGGATACCGCCGTACTGCCTATGTGTTCGATGGCCACAACCTTGTTTCCGATCGCTTTCGTGAGGTCACTCTTCTGTTTCTCAAACTTCAGAGGCCATGCGGTGTCGTATTCGCAAATCTCTACAGGGACATTTTCCCAACTCTTCTTCTTCAATCCACTTCACACACGGCTTCGATTTCAACATGATTCACGGGTCTTCGCTATTTAATAATCTGCTCTAAGATGCTTCACTCTCTTAAAGTAGCTCTTGTCATCAATGTTTCAGCCGTACGAAAAAAGTTCTGGCGCGAGTTCCTGGACGTAATCAATTTCGCCTTCCTTTTTTCGCAAGAAAAAACATCAGTTATGCTAAAGTCCATGCCCGGTTCAATCAGAGGCGTCAGCGCGCGCGAGACTTTGTTCTGCGTGCAGCGACTTCTCAAGTCCAAGATTTCCGAAAACCCTTAAAAACAATCAGTGATTCATAATAGATGACCCCACAGAGGGCCGGTAGCTCAGCTTGGCTGGAGCGTTCGGCTGATAACCGAAAGGTCGCCGGTTCAAATCCGGCCCGGCCCACTTCAAAAGTCTTCTGTCCGCCAGTACAAAACAGTTGGCGCTTCATCGACACGAAAAATGAACACTACTTTTGGCCGCACCCAATCCATGCATGAAGGCACGAGCCTTCTCCGCCGCAGGAACCTCTTTCTAGGTGAAGTCGCCCAGAGAAGACTCTTTCTGTCATACACAAGCGCGAACACAACGAGTTTTGTGCGCGCTACGAAGTTCTGCCGTAGAGTTTTGCAGCTTTGGCTATATCAACCATGTTGACTTTTGAATCGTGGTTAGTGTCAAAGAGGGCGTTCCAGTCTTGCTGGTCCTGCCGTGTGCCGAACGCGCCGGCTATCATAGCCATGTCCACAGCATCAACTATGCCGTCATTGTTGAAGTCCGGAATCGACGCCTCTGCGTAACCGTTGACTGCTTTGAAGTCCATCGGCTTCATACTCGAGTTAAGCAAGTAGGTGTCGACATCGTCGAAGATCATCGTGCAGTTTCCAGACTTGACTGACCTGAACTTGATCTTGCACAGTGTCCCACTTCCCGTGAATGGCCACTCGCTTCCCATGAGCGTCGCTCCAACTAGAGTATAATTGCCCTCGATCACAGGTGTTGGGAACAAGGGAATACTGTATGCGAAAACGTGGTCCGAAGGCAACCATGCCTCTACGCATTGGAACACCGTCTGATTATAGTAGAGTTTTATTTGCCAAGTGTAAAGGTTCTGCACGCTGGCTACATAGATGTTCACGGTGAATGCGTCTCCAACGTCCACGCTTACCATGGCTGGTTCAAAGGAAACGTATGTTGTGGAATCTGCGACAACGACCACTCTTCTGCTGTCGAAATTGTCACCCGTGTACACTTCCCCCGGAACTGGGGAGACATGGGCCGTCAGATCATACTGCCCATCTGTCGGAGGAGTCCACAGGACGCTCGTACGGTTGAATGAACCTGGGCTCAACTCCGACAAAGTCACTGATCCAATTATGCTACCATTTGCGGTCAGCTTCAATGCTATTCCTGCCTCGTTGATCGACCCAAGGTTAGAAACGGTCACGTTCAGCAAGACCTGTGCACCGAGTGACATGAGCTTAGGGGCCTGCAGCGTCACAGACACTTCATGCTCGAGCTCGAACGGTACATAGACCACGGTGTGAAGATTGTTGACGCTTTCAACATTCTCAGCGAGCATGTAACCTTCCCCATTGGATATTCCGACAACCACCGGCGCTGACTGGTTGCTGAAACCATAGAAGAACTGAATCGCCCCGTCCGCTCCGAACTCTGCCGCGAAACTTGCAGTCACGTACTGAGCGTCCATTACTTCCCAACGAATAAGAACGTGTGATGCGTCAGCTTGTTCGATATATATGCCGTAAGACCCGGCCGTCGACCAATCATGAAAGGCAGGAGCAACTGCAAGAAGCCCTGCGAACGTCTTTGTTGACTGGTCCTGAGTAGAATTGATTCTCGCAAAAGTGACCAGGCCGTCAGTTGAGATGTAGATAGTCCTGTATAAGTGGTTGCAGAATGGAAAATCAAACGTCAACATGTACGGCCAACTGCCACTTTCCGAGTGCCACCCCATAGGGAGGCCAGACTCAACCCTACGGTTAGCAAAGTAATAGCGTTCGTAGTAGAGCACGGGCACTGTTTTCATGGCCAAGTTGTTTGCGGTGAGATTTTCTCCCATTACTGGACGAACGTATGCTATGAAGTTGAAGTCATCGATCATTACAGGGGACCACGAACACTTGAGAGAGTACGACTCTCCTGACTGCAAATATGGGATAGTCAAAGATTGCATTTCCTCCCCGCTCACCCAGAGGCATGCCTTGACGCTTGTTTCATCTTCAAAACCCTTGTTGCGAACAGTCACGTTGACAGTTGCCGATTGACCACTTTGGACAAACGCAGGAACCTCCAGCGTTAACGACACTTCGTGTTCGTACACATGCCGCGTGCCTAACCAATGGAACATATTCATGAAAAGCTGTTCGTTATCGTACCTGCCTATTCCCTTGTTCGTCATGATGTTTGGGTCACTGATCACCACAATTTCCTTGTTCTCGCTTGCGCACACCAAGCTGAAATGGCGACCGCCGCGAAGCACCCACACTATCTCTTGAGACGGAGGTGTGGACTCAGGACGCTGCGCGGAAGCAATGTACAACGAATCCACGCTGTCTGTTATTGGATGCCTGACGAAATCGGTAGTTATGCTCCGACCGTAGAGATCACGATACAGTTGAATCCCGAAGGGCACTGTCAGGTATCTAAGAGTCCAGTCAAAGCCTGCGCCGACAATTACAAGGAGAGAACCGCCTTGACGAACCCATTCGAGAACGTCAGTAACCTCACTGGGCGAAAACTCTTGCCCTGGTGTCATAAGAACAAGAACATCATAACCCGAGAGAAGCTGACTGTTTAAGATAGCGTTCTCCGAATCATGCACTATGAAGCCCTCGCTTCTCAAAAGCTGATGAGCAATTAGATAGTCCTCCTCACGAACCCCACTCTGGCTTGTGTGTGCGTTGTCCCACAGGATCCATCTCCCAAAATGGGCAGCAATAACTCTTGACGCAGAATTGTCTCGTGTCTGCTCTTCGTCGGCAACCACGGGAACATAAGCCGAAACGTTGTACCGTCCTTCAACCGTTGGTCCCCATGAGTAGCTTATGGCTTCGAAAGAACCGCTCGGAAGCTCCGGCACGACAGTCGAGTTTACCGTCACACCGTCAACCGAAAGAATCAACTGCACATCTGTCTCGTTTTTCAGTCCCCTATTATACACAGTGGCGTTCAGCATGACTGTCTCCTTCGGCTTCACATATCTTGGACTGTCAAGCGTCACTGTCAGTTGATCCACGGGTTTCTGATACCGAGAATACAGCACCGCGTTGTATAGTAACTGCAGATGATGATGATACTGAGGCGGTATCGTTTCCAGGAGAAGGGAGAAGTACAGGAGCCCCTTGAACTCCACTATTGCGCAGTCATTGAAGAAGCCAAGACCCAAGTAGCTGCCGCCGGCAAGCTGGCTGGAACTCCACTCTCCGGCTGGACGGGGCACGGTGCTGGGAACAAGCGGAAGAACAACAGGGCTGGGGACTTTGTCAAACAATGGATGTTCTGGATGCACGATCTGAACCATGTCCGTCTTGTTGAAGAACCAATCTAGAGACAGATCCCTATCAAGCCCAGTGAACTGCGTCAGCCTCTTGTTGTTCGGAACCTCCCAGTTGAAACAATCGCCAGTCATGATAAGGCCGTGCCCCTCGTAAACGTACCGTTCAATAGCAGCGAGTTCCACATTGTCAAACTCTTCCGTTTTTTTGTTTGTGATGACCAGAACGTCAGCGTCTGTGGAGACTATGTCTGAATAGGTTATGTACGCTCTGTTCAGGCTCATGTAGTCAACATAAACCATGCGACTACCAAATTGCTGCCACGCGCCATTGAGTGCGTTCCAGTTCCTGATGGCTTCTTCACTCATTCTTGCTGAAGAATGCAGGACAACAGCCTTGACCGCGGAACCCACGTAGATAAACTTGGTCACCACATTGTTTTCCAGGTTCGCCTCTTCAGAAAGTGGTTTGACATATAGTGTGATGTTGCAAGGACCCTCGGCCGTTGGCACCAGGTCCATGTTCACGGACACAGAATCATAGCTCGCCACCGACCCCACCGTCTGATTCCAGACTAGACTACCGTTCGCAAAAAGCTCAACTACAACATCGTTTTCTCTGTTCTTACCCAGGTTGAATATCTCAGCTGTCACCGTGTTCACTGCTCCGGGCTTGAGATACGGGGGAGCCGCCAGGCCAAAAGCCACAAGTTCATGGTCTGCTGAGGGAGAAGCTAAAGCCTTTCTTGCGTTTACTCTACCATACCCATAATACTCGTCAAAACCGGATTCTCCAAGGTCATCAGCCGAGTATCGAAGCAAATACCTTACAAAGCTGGTCGACAAGTTTGGAAACGCGCTCAGGATAAGAGCACATAAGCCTGCGACAAACGGGCCTGAGACTGACGTCCCACTGTAAGATTGGTAGTCGTTGTTCGGAAGTGTCGAGAGCACGCCGACCCCTGGAGCTGCCAGTTCTACCCAGTCTCCGAAATTCGAGAAGGACGCCTTCAAGTCTTCAGAATCAGTCGCCGCGACCGCTATCACTTCATCGTATGCAGCTGGGTAGAACCTTGCATCTGCATTGCCGTTGCCAGCGCAGGCTACCATCAGGACTCCGGCTGAGTAAGCATATTTTATGGCCTCGTGCACCACTTCGTTTTCCTCATAGTCCCCGAAGCTCATGCTAATCACCCGCGCCCCTTGTTCTACGGCATGGTAGATTCCCGCAGCAGTCCAGTCGGTGTAGCCTTCGCCCCGATTGTTCAATATTTTCTCGGCCATAATGCGGACCTGAACCATGCCAGCGATTCCGGCACCGTTGTTCATCGCCGCCGCTATCGTGCCAGCACAATGAGTCCCGTGACCATAATCATCCATAGGGTCGGCATCGTCGTTAACCCAATCGTAACCCAGAGGAACATAGTTGTCAACAAGATCAGGATGATGCCAATCAATCCCAGTGTCCAAAACGGCGACTAGCACATCACGAGATCCCACGGACACGTTCCATGCCCAGTCAGCCTCAATCTTCTGCAGTCCCCATTGTGCACTGAAATACGGGTCATCTGGCCAGAATTGAGTCTGAAATTTCCCGCGCGGTTCAACATAGCTCGCCAAACCCTCTTTCCGCAAGTCTTCAGTGAAAGATGAAACGGAGCCGGAAGACAACTGAAAAACTGCCGCGCATAGCTCTTTCCCAGCAAAAACAAGGTCAATGATCGTCCCGTTGCTGGCCCCGGCAAACTTGGCAAGAACCGAAGGCTCTACAGGGCATGTCCTGTTCAATCCTACTACAAGGGAGACAGTTTCCCCCTCCGGGACCATCGAATCCTCGCCAGTCTCAGCTTGTTGCGTCCGATCGCCTGCAACTGTCGAGCAGGGCACCTCAAACGTGCTTTCAGGAGAGAACATGGATTTCTCGCGTTCTTCAGTATTAGTCGCCAATGATCGTAGAAGGTCAACTGAGAAAAACATGGGAAGAAAACAGATCAGTATCAACGCAGAGGCAACAAAGCAGATCTCAATCCTTTTTCCAACAATAGATACAAAAACCATGAGACTCGTCCCTGTCTAGGCTGTAGGAAAATGAATATTTAAGTCCGTCGCGGACCGGCTAGGCCGTCTAGGACAACGACTTCAGGAACTCATCAGGACTGCCCTTTCTAAGATCTGGTGAATGAAACAATCAGACTCGGATTAGCGGGCGCTGAGGGGTTAACTTTAAAAATCCATAAAGAGTCTATTGACAGGGGACCGCAGTAGAGTTTCCCAGAATTGGGTTCCCACAGAGGAATCTCACGGTTGACAGAAAAAGCTTTCCAAAAATGTTTTCTTGAGGCAGTAGACGCCGCATTCTCATCTCTCGGTGACTCCGCCAAACAGTCAATCTATTATCACATTGAGAGCAAGGTCAGGATTCCCCGAGACGAAATTCCATGTCGAGTCGAAGACTTTGAAAATGGGCTGGAGAAGATCTTCGGAGCCGGGACCCGCTTCCTAGAAGTTTTGATAATGAAAAAACTCTGTGAAAACATGGGTCCTGACGTAGACACCATGAAATGGGATGAAAACAAAGAGTTCGGGTTCGTTGACTACGTAAAGATGGCTGAACGCAATTTTCTGCAGAAAAAGAAGAAAGAATAGGGAATGTGGTTTTGCGGTCCGCGCGCGTTGACGGTTCAGCAATATGTATTGTCAGTTCACAAGTATTTTATGGGAGCACGCCGGTTTTCATTCAATATGAACAGCAGCTTGCCTTGGGGATCCTACATGGTTCGAGACGACTTTGACAAGACGTTACTGTCTGCAATTGAAGAAGGTCTTGGTCCGCTGGGAGACTCTTCAAAACAGGCGATATTCTTTCACCTCGAGAAATCTTTTGACATAAGAAAAGAGAGCATTCCAACGAAACTGAAAGAATTCAAAGATGCACTTGAAGGGATCTTTGGGCCTGGAGCTCAAATCATCGAAAAATCAATCGCAAGATGTCTCCAAAACAAGTGGGGACTGCAGGCTGAGAACGTGGACAATGTTGACATTTTGGGATACGTAGATATTGTTAAGAGGCAAGTTAGGAAGGGATGAAAAGAAATGGACGAAACTCCTAGAATACTGATTGTTGATGATGATGAAAGCATCAGGAAAGTGCTAGTGGCGATACTTGAAGACGAAGGCTACAACGTCGAATCTGTTGGAACGGCAAAAGAGGCCATAGAGAGAACCCGGAAAGAATACTACAATATGGCCCTGATCGACATCCGTTTGCCAGATATGGAAGGAATCGAGCTTCTTACCCGAATGAAGGATACGACACCTAAGATGAGGAAAGTCATAATCACGGGCTATCCGACACTGCAGAACGCCGTCGACGCCGTTAACAGAGGTGCAAACGCTTACATACTCAAACCGTTCGACGTCGGCAAAGTCCTGAAAACCCTGAAGGAACAACTTCAGAAACAGGAAGAAGAGAAGAAGTACAGTCAAGACAAAGTTGCAGAATTCATCGAAGCAAGAGTCAAACAACTTGAAAGCGAAGAAAACATCGTCGTCCACGGAAAAGGCAAAAACGCTCTCAATTCTTGACTGTCCAAACTCTGCGATTTGCTTTAAGCCTTCTTGAAACATGTACTAGGCCGTTAAGTTCTTTCGCATGAACTTCCAATGGTGGCCAACTCGGAAGCCAAGTTTTCGCAACAAAGCTACTGACGCGACGTTCTGTTCTTGAGTGTACAAAGCCACAGAACTCATTCCCTTCTCGCAAAGGAAATTCATGGCTCTGCATGTGAGCGCTGAAGCTAAGTTTCTCCAGCGGTATTCGGGCAAAGTCGTTGCTGGTCCCAGATACCCGCGGCTTCCTTTGAAAGACCTGTTGTACGCCGTATCTTGCTTGGCGACAACGACGGAAACAATCTTACCGTCGCACTCAGCCACATGAATCCACTCTTCACTGAAGCATTGAGTCTCGGCTTTCCATTTCTGAATCTCGCTTGGCTTGAGTCTCTCCCAGCCGAAGCCGGCGTTGACGGCGCACACGAATTCGTTTTCTTCACCAGAGTTCAAGCTGCGAACCGTGACATTGTTTGCCAGCTTTGGCAAAGGTCTGACCGCGCCAAGGTCAGCAACCATCTGATAGAGACCGCCTTCAGGCCTATAGCCTCGCATGGTCCAATCGTTGATGACTGGACTTCCTTCATCAACAACTGCAAAGACTTGCCCTTTTTTCACGTGCTTCTCAACTTCTGCAACAAGTGCATTCTCCACGGCTTTGCCGTTGCGAATGTTCGACACGACGACCCATTCGACCTCTTCGCCCCAATGTCCGTCATGATATGCGGACGTGCCCACGATCTCAGTGTCCTCTTCTGCGACGAAGATACTTAGTCTGCCTTCTTGCATCCAAGAAAGGAGCTTCCACTCAGTGAGTGGAATAAACTCGTGCGAACCGTGTCTTTTCTCGTTAAGCAGATCGAGAACCCGAGCTATGTCCTCGGCTGCGAAATCTCGAACAATCACCGGCATAATTCATCTCCGAGGCAAGGACTCAAAAACAGTAATAAACGTTTACTCCGCGCGCGGCTAGTATGCAGAATGTATGTAAGATGGCAATTTGGGGAACAGAACATCTATCAAGTATCTGTAGTGAACATCTACTCTGCAGTCGGGATAAGCTATTTCCAGTTCTTCTCTGCTTCGGTCTCCGAGCACCAGTCTAGCAAATGCGAGGGGGTTAAAACCGATGGGGCTACGCTCGCCGCTTTCAAGCCTTTGAATGCCAGTGATCTCTCCGTGCTCAACTGTCATTTTGACGATGAACTCTCGTAAGTTGAAAATCAAAGTTTCTGTGAGCCGACGGTACATCGAATCTGCCAAACGTCTTTCAAAAAGAGGCTTGAGTTTCCAGAGGATCTTGGCATGGTCAGCAATTCTGACTTGCCAAGCGTAAGCTGGGAAGCGTCTTGTTGCTCCGATAGCGACGAGATGCTGACTGAACGGTTCCTGATAGCTGACGCTGGCCACAAGGGTCTCAAGTCCATGCTTCTGCCCTTGAGCTTTCAGCAACTTCAGGATGGCCCGAGCGCACGGTTCGTCGACATCTGTCACTTCTGTCAGCAACAATTCCTTTTCATCGGGGTTCCTTCTCATCCTGAAGTAAGCTATTGTCTCTCCTTCTTCTTCAATCACAAAAGCCTCAAACGGTTCGGGGTCTGAAGCAATGCTGGTCTCATGCTGAATGCCCCAGATCCTCGGACTGCGCACTGAGTGCACGTAGAATTTTCTCTGAGAAAACTCTAGGAGCAGAATGGCCTTCGGCAAATCTTTCATTGTGAAAGGCCGGATCTTGATCTTAGACTCGCATTCAGGGATCTGTTGAAGCCTTATTCTTGTTTCTTCAAGCAGTGGAACCGCATACTCGTAGCCGAACTGTCTGTAGAAGTAAGGTATGCCCTCCAGGACTGAAATATCATATCCCCGGTCCAGGACTTGCCTGTGGTATTCGTTGACAAGTTGCCGAATCAACCCTCGTCGGCGAAATTCTGGAAGAGTTGCCACCATTCCTAGTTCTGCAACATTCAACTGGATGTTGCCGATATTCCACGTTACTGGAATGAGCGTGACACTTGCCACGATTTTGCGTCCATGTTTGATGACGAAATAATCATTAAGAGTCATTGTTGGATGGTGGTCAATAAGCTTCTGAGCCAGTTTATCGACGCCGGTTCGTTCGCCAAAAACGACGCGCATGAGCTCAAGATACTGACGCACATCTTTCTCAGTTTCAAGATGCTGAAGCCTAAAGCCACTTCTGTCCAATCTAATCACACGGCTCGACTAACCAATAAAACAGGCTTCTAATAAACTCTAATCTCCTTCCTTTTGTCCAAAGAGACACAGATCAGTAGATCTTAAATGCTCAATTATGCCCTTCTTGAATCAGGCGAAAAAAGATGAGATGGGTGACAAGAGAATACGTTCACGTGGACAGAACTGCCTGCCCGTGGCTGATCAAAAGGTTCGTAGACCAGAAAGCAGAGTTCATTTTTGTTCCAACGGAAAAAATCGGTGAGGTCGTCAAGAAAGAGAAAGCCGTGCCTTACGACGCGCCAAACGTGGAGCTTGGCCACCATGGTGACAAGTGCAGCTTTGACGCGATAGCAGAGAAGTACAACATCAGAGACCCCGCTCTGCTGGAACTTGCAAAGATCGTTCGCTCGGCAGACACAGACAAGCCAATAGTGCCTGAAGGCGCCGGACTGGACGCTGTCATGACAGGAATATCGATTGTCGCAAAAGACGATCATGAAGCGATAGAGAAAGCCCGACCTGTATACGATGCCCTCTACACACACTGCAAACTCGGACTGCTACGCGAAAAACACGGGACGGAAATCGAGAAACTGGACAGAAAGCAGCGACGAGAATTCCTTCGAAAGAAAATACTGGAATAAGACGGGATATTCGCATTTCTTCTGTTTGAAAGGAAAAAGAATATCGCGAGTAACAACTTCCGGACAGCCAGTTGACGCTAGCGCCTCAGCGCGACTCATGAGACTTACCAGGCAGAGGAAACTCTCGAATGCTGCAACAAAAAACACGCGCAGAAAGACGATCGGGTAAACTCTGCCGAACGCCAGATTCAGGCCAGTGGGTAGTTTGAAAACAGACGCAAGGTGCATTAACCGCAAGGACTCGAATACGACAAGTTAGATAGTTCAAACGTGAGAAATTCTGACTGCCAAAAAGAGTGTGCTAATTCTTATTAGCTTCTGGGTCCAGCAATATTCAAGGGCGCTTCGTAATGGGTTTCCGTGTCAAGTTCGCCAAAGAAAATGTCTTTTTGATAGTCTGCATCATGGGATTCTTGGCGATTCTCAGCTCCACGATGTCGAAGAGCCCTGTGCTTCCATATTTCGCAGGCTACCTAGGAACTTCCGAGTTTTGGCTGGGGCTCGTCGGTTCAGCTTCAACCATTCCTGGAATATTGATCAGTTTGCCCGCAGGTTCGCTTTCGGACATTTTCGGAAGAAGGAAAATTCTGCTTGTTTCGGCTTTTGTTTTCGCTTCGGCGCCATTCCTCTATCTTTTAATAAACGCGTGGTGGGAGCTTGCCCTTGTGCGGTTCTACCATGGTTTTGCGACAGGCATGTTTGTCCCTGTTGCGCAGGCCATGATAGCTGAGGCGTATCCTGCAAGGCGGGGAGAACGCATCTCACTCTTCTCCTCTGCCACGGCTGTTGGAAGGAGTACGGCTCCTCTTTTGGGCGGTTCCATATTGGTAGTTACCAACCCAGGCTTACTTCCCAGGGAGTACACCAACTTTTTTTACATCTATCTTGTCGTAGGCATCGTAGGAGTAACTGCCTTGCTTACTACGTTGCCCTTTCTGTGCCAAAGAAAAAGCGAAACGTCCGCAGTTGGTCAACCGAAAACAAATGTTGGAAGTGTCGTTCGTCAATGGATGAGCATAGCCCGAACCCGCGGAGTGTTGGCTGTGAGCTTGATTGAAGCTGGTCAGTACTATACTTTCGGTTCCGTCGAGTTTTTCCTGGTGAAGTACATGACTGATGTCTCCTTGATAGGCGGGGAGATGCAGAGCGTCATTCTCTTCAGTTTAGTCATCGCTGTAATGCTTTCAAAGCCCCTTGTCGGAAGGCTTTCGGACAAGACAGGCAGACGGACACCGATAATACTGGGCTGCATAGTGAGCGGCATACCCCTAGTTTTTGTCCCATTCTTCACACAGTTTCCAGTTTTGCTCGCATTGGCCATTGCCTATGGGGTGGGGTTTTCAATGGTTACCTCCGTTACTCCAGCCTTCGTGAGCGAGCTTGTCCCAATCGAACTTGTTGGCGGTGCGATGGGTTTCATAAGCACTTTGATGGACATAGGACAGACGCTTGGGCCTCTAGTCTGCGGCTTCATTCTAGGCACGTATCTGGGATATGTGGGATTATTTGCCTCTCTGGCACTGGTGCTAATGATCACTGTTTTCACATTTGTGATGGCCAGGAGAGGCAGATCGACGAGAGTTGTTAGGGCATATGAGAAAACTCGGTGAAGACTCCACCAGGACTGCTGATGAACTTCGAGCACACCTAAGAGTCTTTCCCGTGAAAAGACATGAACATTTCGCGTTCAATTTATGTGACTTCAACTTCTTTCGCAAGAGCAACGGCGGAAACTACCTGTTTTTCGGCAGCCCCAGAGTCCTCGCGCCAATCGTAGCTGTCCCTTACGTTCTGGCATGCGAGGTTGTGTTCTTTCAGGGAACACGTTTCTTCGTGAAGCTGAGAAATCATGTTGCAGGGATTCTCATTGTTCGAAGAAGAGCCGAAAGCTTGTACATTAGCAGCTTGGCGGTTGCACCGGAATATCGGAAGCTTGGGCTGGGAACGTTCATTTTGAGTTTTACAGAGAAGCTCGCGGTGAAGGAAAGCAAGAAATGGCTGGAGCTTTCAGTCCTGAAGGCGAACAGTCCGGCGAGAAGTCTTTATGGGAGAGCAGGTTTCAACGTGTTCAGGGAGAGGAGACGTTCTTTGACGCTTAGGAAGCGTGTGGTCTAGCGGTTTGCCTGCGAAAGTGTTAAACAGCTCTTGTACAGGTCAGATTTGTGGCGGTTTTCTTTGAACAGCCAATTTTGTCAGAGCCAATTCAATGCGATCGTGTATACAAAGCATGTGTTGCTTCAAAACGTCTAGGCGATCATTTCAACGTTGTTGTAGGCAGGGTTTAAATAAGAAAACGCTAGATACAGTGTTTCCTTCGGCTGCGAAACACTAAGAATCTGTTATGGGCATCGTTGTGATGTTATGAAGTGTCCGTATTGCGGGTCTGAGAACATGAAAACCCTTGAAACGAGGGATTCGCTGGACAACACGGTTAGGCGACGGAAGGAATGTGGCGACTGTGGGAAGCGGCTCACTTCGTACGAGTATGTGGAATCTGTTGAGCTGATGGTGCGGAAGAAGGACAGCAGGCCCGAACGTTTCGATTTGAACAAGATTGTTCGGGGACTTCAGAAGGCTTGCGAGAAGAGACCCGTGTCGATGGAACAGATCCACGAGTTGGCGGAGCGTGTGCGCCAAGACTTAGCTATGCTGGGCAAAGACGAGGTTACTTCGCAGGAAGTGGGCGACCTAGTGATGAAATACTTGAAGAAGCTCGACCGCGTTGCTTACGTGAGGTTTGCGTCGGTCTACAAGAGTTTCGAAGAGCCGGAAGATTTCGCGCGTGTGTTGAAAGAGGTTAGAGCATGAAGTTAGTTAGAAAACGTGAGGGTAAGTTAGAATCGTTTGACCAAGATCGCATAACTAATGCTGTTTGGAAGGCCGCTAAGGCTGTGGGCGGAAAAGACCGGGAACAAGCGAGGAAAATCAGTGATCAAGTTCTGGATGAGCTTAAGAACCGTTTCGGCGAAGATGGCGTGCCCACGGTTGAGGAGATTCAAGACCTTGTTGAGAAGACGCTCATCGGGAATAGCCATGCCCGCACGGCTAAGGCGTACATTCTTTACAGAAAGCAGCATCAGGACCAGCGGGAACTGGCTGCGTTGCTGAGCGACGCGGATCTCGTTGACCAGTATTTGGAGATTGAAGACTGGCGTGTACGCGAGAACTCGAACATGAGCTACTCGCTGCAGGGACTGAACAATTACCTTTCGTCCACAGTTATCGCGAAGTACTGGATCAGCAGGATTTATCCGTCCAACATCGCGGATGCCCATTTCTCAGGAGACATGCATATCCATGACCTGGGCGTCCTAGGCGCATACTGTGTGGGCTGGGACTTGAGAGACCTGCTCATGTACGGATTCGGTGGAGTGTCTGGAAAGATCGAGAGTAAGCCCGCTAAGCACTTCAGAACGGCGCTGGGACAGGTCGTGAACTTTTTCTACACGCTTCAGGGCGAAGCAGCGGGAGCTCAGGCGTTCAGTACCTTTGACACTTATCTAGCGCCGTTTATCAGGAGAGACCATCTCACCCAGAAGGAGGTTGAGCAAGGGCTGCAGGAGTTCTTCTTTAACATGAACGTGCCCACACGTGTTGGCTTTCAGACGCCGTTTACGAATGTGACTTTGGATTTGACTGTTCCGGATTTCATGAAGAACGAGTCGGTCGCTATGGGCGGAAGCACTGTTGACTCGTTATCGTACGGCGACTTCCAGCCGGAGCTGGACATGTTCAACTCGGCTTTCGCGGAGATGATGAGCCAAGGAGATTCGAAGGGCAGAGTCTTCACCTTCCCAATCCCGACGTACAACATTACGAAAGATTTCAACTGGGACTCGCCTGTGAGTCAGAAGATTTTTGAAGTCACGGCGAAGTATGGTGTGCCCTATTTCTCCAACTTCATCAATACAGACATGAAGCCTTCAGACGTGCGCAGCATGTGTTGCAGGCTGAGGATAGACAACAGGGAACTGCACAAGCGTGGAGGAGGATTCTTCGGGGCTAACCCGTTGACTGGATCAGTTGGTGTGGTTACGCTTAACTTGCCTAGGATAGGGTACTTGGCCACGGACGAAGATGATTTCATCACGCGTTTGCAGAGTTTGATGGAGCTTGCCCGGGACAGTCTGGAGATTAAGCGGAAGGTCTTGGAGAAGTTCACTGAGAACGGGTTGTACCCGTATTCGAGACGATACTTGCGGAATGTGAAGGAGAGAACTGGGCTGTACTGGATGAATCATTTTTCAACGATTGGCATCGTAGGCATGAACGAGGCGATCATGAACCTGTTCGGCGTGGGCATCGCTTCAGGCGACGGAATGGCTTTTGCGCAGCGCATCCTGAGTTTCATGCGGAACAAGCTGTTGATGTTCCAAGAGGAGACAGACAGTATCTACAATCTTGAAGCTACACCGGCTGAGGGGACGAGCTACAGGTTGGCGAGGATTGATCGGAAGAAGTATCCTGACATCGTGCCTGCGAACCAGAAAAGCGTAACTGTGGGAGCTGAGCCTTTCTACACGAATTCCACGCAGTTGCCTGTGGATTTTGAGGGCGATCTGTTCGAGGCTTTGCAGCATCAGGACAAGCTTCAGACGCTCTACACGGGCGGGACGGTGTTCCACATTTTCTTGGGCGAGAGGCTGCATTCGTGGAAAGCGGCTGCTGAGCTGATCAAGAAGGTAGCGTGGAGTTCGCATATGCCATATTTCACGTTGACGCCGACTTTCAGCATCTGTCCAACGCACGGGTACGTCAATGGTGAGCACAAAGAATGCCCGACGTGTGGAGCAAAATGCGAAGTCTACTCACGCGTTGTCGGGTACTTGCGGCCTGTTGACCAGTGGAACGACGGCAAACAGGCAGAGTTTGCTATACGGAAGACGTTTGAGAAGTCAACGGTGATGCCTCCTATCGTTGCCTGAGTGAGTCGCGGATGAAGTTTAGTGGTCTTCAGAAAACGAGTCTCGCGGATTTTCCAGACCGCGTGGCCTCTGTTCTTTTCACGCCTGGCTGTAACCTGCGCTGTCCTTTCTGTCACAACTGGAGAGTCGTGGTAGAGCCGAAGCCCCCTTTTCTCAATGAGGAGACGATTCTGAAAATTCTGGATGAGCGAAAGGGTTTTGTGGATTCGGTTGTGGTTTCAGGTGGGGAACCAACGATCCACAGGGATTTGCCTAGGTTTCTTGCCAAGCTGAAAGACCGGGGGTTTATGATCAAGTTGGACACGAATGGATTTAACTCGCAGGTGCTGGAAGAGTGTTTGCCGTTCGTAGATTTCGTGGCCTTGGATGTGAAAACGAGTTTGGGTAAGTATGGGCGGCTTGGCGCTGGAGACACTGGGGAGTTCGTGCGGACGGTTGAGATGTTGAAGACTGGAAAGGTAGATTACGAGTTTAGGGCGACTGTTGTGCCAGGTTTCGTGGATGCTGAGGATGTGCCTCGCATAGGAGAACTTGTGCGGGGTGCGAGGGCTTTTGTGTTTCAGCAGTTTGTTGCTGGGGACACGCTGGACAAGTCATTTGGCTTGGTTAAGCCCTATTCGCCCGAGTGCATCAAGGGTTTTGCCGAGAGTATGCAAAAATATGCTGAAAATGTGACGCTGCGAGTTTAATGTCGGAGCGTAAGGTTTACGGGTTGACGTTTCTGGCTAAGGGTTGACGTTTGCATGGTTATTTCCTCTTGCGATAGACTGGAATGTTGAGCTTGTCATCGAAACGGACGTACTCAAACCCTGCTTCTATCAGTTCGTCCTCTTCTTTGGTTGTTGGTGGTCTTCTAACTGTCCATTGGTCTGGTTGGTCCCACTCGACAAGTTGAGTGTAAACCATCGTGTTCTGAATGTTACGGTGTCCAAGCCTTGACTGCACAAGCAAAAGGTCTTTGGTGTTGTGGTAGAGTTTACATGCGAAGAAATGTCTGAACGTGTGCAACGTGATTCTTCGCAGATTAGGATTCTGAAGTTTATAGGCTAGTCGTCG
>Ga0315277_10004144_pt1 | contig 19425 bp, 20 predicted proteins | sample YL17G05_15_MG_FD_203695 | JGI IMG/M metagenome (GOLD analysis project Ga0315277, IMG submission 203695) | Sediment microbial communities from Yellowstone Lake, YNP, Wyoming, USA - YL17G05_15 | ecosystem: Environmental > Aquatic > Freshwater > Lake > Sediment | place: USA: Wyoming | collected... | reverse complement strand
CCCGGAATTATTATTAAAATCGCATCGAAATTTTTTTTAAATTTTGGCATTTTTAATCTTATTATTTCGCTCAATTTCCTTCTGAATTTATTTCGCAGAGTTGCTTTGGAAGAAAAATTTTTCCCGACCAAAAGACCAAATCGGTTAAGTTTCAAATTATTTTTTACTACTTTTAAAAATAAAAAATCTTCTTTAAATCCTTGCCCCTCTTTAAAAACTTTTTCAAAATCTTTCTTTTTTTTAAGTCGGTTCTCTTTTGGTAACATGTTTTAATCTTTTCTCGCTAGCGACATGATTAAACTGTTAATCTCCATCTTCCTTTTTTTCTTCTTCTCGTCAATGTTTTTCTGCCACCTTTAGTTCTTTGTCTTTTACGAAAACCGTGTGTTTTTTTTCTTTTTCTTTTTTTTGGTTTGTATGTAATTGACATATTATCTTTTATCTTATTAAAAAAAATAATAAAGTCAAACCCCGTTAGAGGTCTGTTTCCATGGTATTCCTGTTTTTAACCGAAAACATAGTATTGTTATTTTATTTTATCTTATAGTTTACGGAAAAATTTTTACCTTTTTTAAAATTTTCCCGTCTAAGACCTCTAACGGGGTCAAATCCCCAGTATTTCCCCAGTTTATTAACATAAATATCTGTTTCGGCTTATTTTACATCTGGCTGGATTATAGTATAATAAACCAGGAAAATAAAATTATTTTTATCTGAGAAATCTATGACTAATGAGGAACTCTGGCAAGCGGTGCTCGCCCAGATTCAATTGAATATCTCTTCGGCTAACTTCGCTACCTGGTTTAAAGGTACAAGAATTTACTCCCAAAAAGAAGGAAGAATTACAGTTTCGGTTCCAAATTCTTTTGCCAAAGAGTGGTTAGAAAATAAATACAATAAAATTATTTACAAAATTTTACACAGCTTAGACGAAGATCTCAAAGAGGTTGAATATATAATCGGGAAGAATGAATTAAAAATTTATAAACATCAACCCACTACCTTAGCGGAAACTGACCAGCTTGAATTCCCGGAGTTTAAAATAAATCAAGAAACCAATCTCAACCCTCGATATACTTTTGAAAATTTTATAGTTGGCCCTTTTAATGAATTACCGCATGCTGCCGCTTTAGCTGTTGCAAAAAGCCCGGGCCTTGTTTATAATCCCCTTTTTATTTATGGAGGGGTAGGCTTGGGCAAAACCCACATTCTTCAAGCTATTGGAAACGAAATTTTAAAGAATTTTCCGGATAAAAAAGTGAAATACGTTCCTGCTGAGAGGTTTACGGCCGGAGTCATCTCTTCTATCAAAAACCAGGAAATGGAAGTTTTTAAATCAAAATTTAGATCAATTGATGTTTTAATTCTTGATGATGTCCAATTTTTAGCCGGTAAAGAAAAAACTCAAGAAGAATTCTTTCATACTTTTAATGCGCTATACGAAAAAAACAAGCAGGTTATTCTCTCTTCTGACAGGTCGCCAAAAGCTATACCGGCCCTAGCCGAAAGGTTAAGGTCGAGATTTGAGGGCGGCATGATAGCTGACATTAGCGTCCCAGACCTTGAAACAAGAATAGCAATTCTTAAACAAAAAGCTGCCGAGAGAAGGATTGAATTTTCAGAAGAAATTTATAATTATATCGCATCAAATATCCAAAGAAATATCCGAGAGTTAGAAGGAGCCCTAAACAGATTAATGATTTATCAAAAACTAAACAATCGGCTGCCCGACCTTGAAAATGTAAAAACCCTCTTAAAAAATATAATTCTTTCTCCCGCTAAAATTGCTACGCCTAAAAAAATAATCCAGGCTGTCGCTGAATTCTACGATTTAAAAGAAAAGGAACTTTTTGCTGTCTCCCGGAAAAAAGAAATTGTGGCCCCCCGTCAAATAGCCATGTTTTTATTAAGAACGGAATTAAAAAGTTCTTATCCTTTTATCGGCAGGAAGTTTGGTGGCAAGGATCACACTACCGCTATTTACGCTTACGAAAAAATCTTAAAAGAAATCGAAAAAAACAAAAAATTGGAAGAAGAAATTGACCTAATAAAACAAAGGGTTTTTAGTTCTTAATCTAAGCCGTAATAGTTGTGTAAAAAAGAGGGAAAGACAGGGAAATAAAAAGTGGAAATTATCGTTAAAAAAAATTCTATTTATTTTTCCCCAAAATATCCAGCGTTTCTCAAGGGGTTTTTAAAAGGGGATTTGTATTTAATTTTTTAATTATCCACTCCCTTAGTAATATTAAATATAAATTATGAAACTAACTGTTCTACAAGAAAATTTAATAAAAGGGTTGACAATCGCTGATAGAATTTCCATTAAATCGTCAACTCTCCCGATTTTAAATAATATTTTACTAACGGGCGAAAAGAATTTTTTAAAAATATCGGCAACTAATTTAGAAATCGGAATTAACTGGTGGACCCTGTCTAAAGTAGAAAACGAAGGAGGAATAGTTGTACCGACAAAAATTCTGACTAATTTTATTAGTTTTTTGCCGGGGAAAAAACTCACCCTGGAAACAAAAGACAATAATTTATTTCTTGAAAGTGAAAACTATAAATCGCAAATCAAAGGGTTTACGGCAGAAGAATTTCCTATTATTCCCAAAATAAGCGACGAGCGGTTAATTTCGATTGACAATACTTCTTTCTGCCAAAGTTTAAACCAAATTGTTGATATCCCGATTACATCCTCGGCCAGGCCCGAAATTTCCGGCGTTTTTCTCCAATTTAAAAAGGGCTTAGTTACAATGACAGCTACCGACAGTTTCAGACTGGGCGAAAGAAAATTATTTCTCGAAAGTTCACCGAAAGAGGAAACAGCTTTGTCCTCTAAAGAAGATTCTTTTATTCTCCCTCAAAAAGCCGCCAAAGAAATAATAAACATTTTTGGAGAAAAGCAGGGGCAAATTAAAGTTTACCTTTCTCCAAATCAGGTTATGTTTGAGTGCTCCTTAGTAGAAACCCCTCATCCCCAAATTCAACTTCTTTCAAGACTGATTGAAGGGGATTACCCGAATTATCAGGAAATTATTCCGAAAAAATTTGAGACTCAGATTATTTTGGGGAAAAACGAATTTTTGAATCAAATTAAAATCGCCTCTCTTTTTAGCGGGAGGATAAGCGAGGTTAAGTTTAAAGTAGACCCAAAAAATCAAAAACTTCAGATCTTCAGTCAAAACCCGGAATTAGGAGAATACCAGTCGCTCCTGTCGGGGAAAATCAAAGGCGAACCATTTGAGGCTTCTTTTAATCATCGGTTTTTGGTTGATGGTCTTTTGAATATAAAAAGCTCAGAGGTGATTTTTGAACTTAATAAAAAAACGGGCGGAGAAATTGGACCAGGGGTTTTAAAACCAGTTGGCGATGAAACTTATATTTATGTAGTTATGCCGATGGGAGCTAGCTAAATTTTTCAGTGATTCACCAACCAATTTTGGATTCCCTTTTCCCAGTTATTATATTGAGAATCTAACTCAGGTTTTTCTGGAGGCGGCCCTTGCGGGTCGTTTTTATTTACGTACTGTAAAATAGTGTGAGGCTCGGTAGACGTTCCATTAAGGACTGGTTTTTGGGTTAATATAAGCTTTGGTTCATTGAAATATTCTTTGGGGTATTTTAAGAGAGCTTTTTCCATAAATTGATGCCAGATTGGGCCGGTTAACCTTATTCCCGGCACTTTAGACATCGATGAATTGTCGTTATTCCCCGCCCATATTCCTGTTACAATCGAAGGGGTGTATCCCACAATCCAGAAATTATTGTAATATTGGGTGGTTCCAGTTTTTGCTGCCACCTGATAATCTTTAAAATACAAAGAAGACTGAGGGCCGTATAGAGGAGCTCTGGCTTCATTATCAGACAGAATGTCATTAATTAAACGGCAAGGCTCTGTCTCAAAAACTCTTTTTGGAGTTTTTTTGTTTTCTTCAATAATATTTCCTTGATTATCTTCAATTTTTAAGATGGCCGTTGGTGTAACACTGAATCCTTCGGTGGCGAAGACCCCGTAAGCTGAAGTTATGTCCAGCAATTTAACCTCTCCTCCGCCAAGAACTAAAGATAGGCCATAAAAAGATGAGTCTTCATTTAACGTAGTAATGCCTAAGGTTTTAACGGTTTCAATCGTCTTTTCAATACCGGCTAAATAAAGAACTTTTACCGAAGGAACATTTATAGATTGGGACAAGGCCTGCCGGAAAGTAACCTGTCCTCTGAATTGGTTGTCATAATTTTGAGGGATGTAATCTTTTTCTCCCCATTTCCCGAAGTTAGTTTCAACATCCCACAAAAGAGTATCTGGCGTATAGCCTTTTTTAAAAGCAACGAGGTAAGCGAAAGGCTTGAAGGCCGAACCCGGTTGGCGGCCAGGATTATTTTTGGTTCCAAGAGCGACATTAAATTGGGGATCAAATAGGCAGTTTTTCCCTGGAATACAATTTTTAGGATACGGGTCGCCAAAATAATCTGCCGAGCCAATCATAACCAGAATTTGGCCAGTTTTAGGTTCAATCGCCACCAAAGAAGCATTATAAGAATTATAGATTTTGTTTTTTTCTACGCCTTCCTCGACTATTTTTTCAGCAAATTCTTGCAGTTCCCAATCCAGCGTTGTATAAACCTTTAATCCTCTTTCTTTCAAAAAATCCTCTCCGTATTTATCGTCAAGATATTGTTTAACCCAAAGAGTAAAATGGGGAGCTTTAATCGGTTGGGAAATTTTAGCAAATTTTATTTCCTCATTTTTAGCTGTCTCGGCCTGTTTTTGGTCTATCACCCCCATTTTTTTCATCTGCTCTATTACATAATCTTTTCTGGCCAAAAGTTTGTCTTGGTTGTTTCCGTAAGGAGAGAGAGAGCTCGGAGCTTGGATTATGGCAGCCAAAACGGCTGCTTCAGTCAAAGTTAAATCGGAAACGGATTTTTTAAAATAGGTTTGGCTGGCCGCCTCTACTCCGTAACTGTTTTGGCCAAAGGGGATTTGATTTAAATACCACTCCAGAATTTGATCTTTCGAATAGCGGCGGTCTAATTCTAAGGTTAAAATAATTTCGCGGATTTTTCTTTCAGCCGTTTTTTTACTCGATAAAAAGGTTGACCGAATCAATTGTTGGGGGATAGTCGACCCTCCGTAGATTGGTTGGCCGATCTTAATATTAAGCAAGATTGATCTGAGTATTCCTTTTAAATCAATTCCAAAATGATGATAAAAATTTGAGTCTTCGGTGACGATTATGGCTTGCTTTAAATATTCGGGGATAACTTCTAAAGAAACTATTGTTCTTTTTTCTTCTCCGTAAATTTCATATAAAACCACCTGACCAGACCTGTCATAAATTTTAGTTGGTTGGGCAATTTGTCTTTCGGTGAATTTTTCTGGTCGGGGAAGGTCTTTTGCATAGTAGATAAACACGATTAAAGAAAAAAGAACAAAAAAGGAAAGACCAAGACCAAAAATTTTCAAAACAAAAAACAATCTCCTTCTTTTTTTACCCTTTTGGAAAGTATTCCGATAATATCTTCTTTTTGCCATATTTTTATGATACCATATATTAAAACTATGAAAATTAATACTAATTCCCAAAAAATCAAAGAGGTTTTAACTAGGAGCGTGGAAAATATTTATCCTAATCGCGAGGCGCTGGAAGAAATTTTAAAGTCTGGTAAAAAAATTCGTCTTTACAACGGGATAGATCCGACTGGAAAGCTCCATTTGGGTCATTTAGCTGTTTTGAGGAAATTGCGCCAATTTCAGGATTTGGGGCACGAGGTTATTGTTTTGATAGGAGATTTCACTGCCATGATTGGCGACCCGACCGATAAAATGGCGGCTAGGAAACCGTTATCCAGAAATCAGGTTTTGGAAAACGCCAAAAATTACAAAAAACAGATCGGGAAAATTCTGGACTTTAAAAAGTCCAACGTCAAATTTATGCATAACGGGGAATGGACTAATAAATTAAAGCCGATTGACTTACTTAAGATGTTTTCTCATTTTACGGTTGCCCGGATATTAGAAAGAGATATGTTTCAAAAACGAATACAAGAAGGCAAGGACATTCTTTTGCACGAATTTGTCTACCCCGTGTTCCAGGCCTACGATAGCGTTATTATGGATGTTGATTTGGAGATCGGCGGCAACGACCAGACTTTTAATATGTTAAGAGGCCGGGACTTAATGAAAAAAATGAAAAACAAGGAAAAATTTGTTATAACCTTAAAACTTTTAACCGACCCTACGGGTAAGAAAATGGGAAAATCCGAAGGGAATTTGGTATCCTTAGACGAAAAACCTCAAGAGATGTTCGGTAAGGCTATGGCTTGGCCGGATTCTTTATTGGAAATCGGGTTTGAACTTTTAACCGATATTCCTCTAGAAAAAATAAAAAAAACGAATCCACGAGAGGCAAAGGCCAGTCTGGCTAGGGAAATTGTTTCCCTTTGTTATGACAAAAGAGCGGCCGAGAAAGCAGAGAAAGAGTTTGATAGAATTTTTAAAGAAAAAAAAATACCAACAAAAATATCTGAAATTAAAATTTTAGAAAAAAAGATTTCTTTCCCCCAACTTTTGGTCCGGATGAAATTTGTTTCCTCGAAATCGGAAGCTAGGAGATTGATTTTGCAAAAAGGAGTGAAAATTGATAGTTTAATTGAGTCCGATTGGCAAAAAATTATCAAAATTAAAAAAGGGACGATAATTCAAGTCGGGAAAAGAAAATTCGCTAAAATAATTTAAAACCCCTGATGATCAGGGGTTTTAAATTATTATTCTAAGGTTTCTTCTTCCTCCTCTTCTTCCTCTTTTTCCAACCCTTTTTCTCCTTCTTCCTCTTCTTCCAAATCTTCCATACTTTCTACTTCTTCTGTATTTTCTGTTCCCCCCTCTTCATTCCCTCCTCCCTCTATAGATGAAGTTAAAAAATTATTCCGATAAATCATAATTTTCATTTAATATTTTTTAATCATTCTCGACCTTTTAGGTCTTCCCCCTAGGATGTTTGCCTAAGGTATAGATGGTGTGCCCTGTTGCTGAAAAATGACGGGCAATACATTTATCTATTTGACAATTATAATTTTTCAAGAACATCTGTCAAGGGGTTTAGGATTTTTCTTAGAGTTTAAATTTTAAATTTATATTAACTCTATTTTAAATGCTTTTTTATTCCCGTTCCACGCCCAAATTTCAACCTCTGTATTATATACGACTTTAGGATTTATTTTATTTTTCTTAAAAAAATTTTGTATTTTTTTCCTCCGGGCTGATAAATTAGATACGGTAGTCAATTGAATAAATTTAAGATTACCCGTTATTTTTTTCCAACAGATTACATCAAAGGTTCCGAAAATATCACTTTGTTTAAATTTTACCTTAGACGGCCACCAAACAACCCATTTTTCTTTTTCTAATATTTGAATTGCTTTTTTTCTAATTTCAGATTCTTTTGCCATAGTGGTTTTTAACTATTTAAATCAAAGAGGGATTCGCCCCTTACGGAAGCTTGGCGTTCGAATATATTTCTTGTACGGCGTCATTTTCGTCCAAAACATCAAAAAATTTCTGACAGGCCGCCTTTTGTTTTTCATCGATCTCAACCATTTCTTTTGGTACCCAATCTAAAGAAGTCGATTCAGGTTTGATATTCTTATCCTCTAAATTTTTTTTCACTTCTTCTAAATTTTCAATACTCGTATATACGTCCAAGACATCATTATGCCAATAAAGATCTTGAGCTCCGGCCTCGATTATTAATAATTCTAATTTTTCTTTATTTTGGAATTCTTCAATTTGCGACTTATAATCTAAAGTTATACACCCCTTTCTCTCAAAAAGCCACTTAACCGAACCTCCGCCAACAAGTTTGCCGCTGTTTTGATTTAAAATTTGTTTTATTTCCCCAAGTGTACGGTTTTTATTATCTGTAATTCCTTCAATAATAATTGCAATTCCGCCCGGGCCATAAGCCTCAAAAGTCACCTCTTCAAGTTTTTCCCCGGAAAGTTCACCGGTACCCCGCTTAATGGCTCGGTCAACATTTTCTCTCGGCATATTGGACTCTTTTGCCATTTCAATGGCTAAGCGCAATTTAGAGTTAGTTTCAGGGTTTGCTCCACCTTCTTTTACTGTAACTGAAATTACCCTGGCCATTTTGGAAAAAACCTGCCCTCTTTTTTGGTCGGTAATATTTTTCTGATGCTTTATAGTTTTTGCGTGCGAATGTCCTGACATAGTATTTTAATTTTATTCTATTTTTATTTTTAAATCAAACTTTTTAACCCTTCTTTTCAAAAATAAAATTATTACCCCGGAAAAAATAGCTGCGGCAAGAGCGATTAGCAAAATAAAGAAAAAATTATACCCTTCTTGAGATATTTGTTCGCTAATGGCGGCCATCCCTTTTTCGGGCTCACCCTCTTTTTTAAATATATCTTTAATGGCAGATTCTTCATTCCTTTCTTTTTCTGCCACAGTTTTAGTTCCAGAAAGGGGAGCAGGGGTTTCATTTTGAGCTCCCGGCGTTAAAACGGGGCTCCAAAAACAGCCCCCTTTTGTCCCTCCTTCCCGATTATAGGATTGGCCCAGGGGAGCTTTCTCATAAGTTAGAGTATCAATAATTTTTCCATCGGGCCGTAAAAGATTTAAACTATCCCCGTCATTATTTAGAGTAATTTTTGTTTCTGGACGGGAAAGAACTAAGAATCCCTTTGAGGAGATTTTCGTTCCTTTGGGAAAAGTATAAGCAGCGGTTTTTCCAACTATATCGCCAATTTGCCAATCAATTAAATCAACATCAAAATCATTTTGATTAAAAATCTCTATCCATTCCTCAGTTTCATCAGGTCCGACAGGGGAGGGCAGAATTTCGTTGATAACAATATTCGTAGGATAAACCGTTTGGACTTGTTGGGGTTGCGGAGAACTGTCTTTTGCAGGGGGTTCAATAGCGGGCTCTGGATGAGAAGTTCCAACAACAATACTGTTTTTTTTCTTTGGCGTGCCCCCTGGGCTCTGGCTCGTTTGCCATTCTCCTGGAGCTATTTTTTCCATTGTCTGTTTAGTTTTATTATCTCCGGCAGACCAGTCAGAAGAATTATCCACTCTATCTATCAGATTGCCAAAATTATCATAAAGTTCTAATGTTTCGCCGGCATTTCCCAAAGCACCGGTATAAATCTGGTCAGCCGGAACGTTCGGGGCCGTAGTATTATCAGTCCTTTCTAATAAATAAAAACCATTGGCGGGAATTATTCCAGATAAATTGATTTTTGGCGTTCCATCTTGGCTAACCAATTGCCAGCCATCAAGATTTATAGGATTTTCAGTATTGTTGTATAATTCTATCCATTCGTCGTTTGCCGAAACATCCGTTCCCATCCAAGCTATCTCATTGATAACTATATCAAGAGGGGCGGTGTCTTGGGCGAAACCTTTAACTGGATTAAAAACCAAGAAAATTAAAAGAGGGGCTATTATTTTTAATCTTCTGCCGTAATACAGTAGGCTTGACAAATTTCCCATAATATATTATAATGTATCGTATTAAACAGCCCCGGCATTGGGGGGTCAGGAATTTTTCTTAGTTGGATGGTTTGGCTAACCGCGAAACCACTCCTCGGAAACATTCTAAAACTTGCGTTCCTAAACCTTGTTGACCCTCCGCTGCCGGAGCTGTTTTTTTGTTTTATTCTCCAGTTACTCTTTCTACCTCCTCCATTGTCGTTATTCCTTTTAAAACCTTTATTATCCCGTCTTGATATATAGTTATCATTCCTTTTTTTGTTATCTTTTCTCTCAGAGCGGCAATAGAAGGGGAGGTCAGTATAAATTTTTCCATATCATCATCAATTAAAAAGGCTTCAAAAATTCCAGCTCGACTTCGGTAACCAGTAAAATTACAATCTTCACAGCCAACAGCTTTGGGAATTTTTAAATTTTGAAGGCGTTTTTCCGGAAGATCTATTGTTCCTTTTGGGATATTTCTAAGAGCCTTTTTTATTTTTTCTAAATCTTCTTTCGTAATTTTTTCTAATTTTGTACATTTTTGGCAGACTTTTCTTACTAATCTTTGGGCAATAGCCATATTTATAGCCGGAGCGATGTTGATTGGTTTTTCACCTAAGGCCTGGAGTCTGGCTATGGTGCCGGCAGCATCATTTGTGTGCAGTGTGGTAAATACCAAATGGCCAGTTAAGGCAGCTTGAAGAGCAATAGAGGCCGTTTCCAAGTCTCTGATTTCTCCAACTAAAATTACGTCTGGGTCTTGCCTCATTATTGATTTTAACCCTGTGGCAAAATCATATCCTTTTTCTGGGACAACTTGAGTTTGAGATATCCCCTCTAAGTGGTACTCGATTGGGTCTTCAATAGTGATAGTTTTAATTTCTGGATTTTGAATTTTTTTTAAAAAAGCATAAAGACTGGTGGTTTTTCCAGAACCTGTGGGGCCTGTAATAATAATCATTCCGTTCGGTTTTTTTATTTCTTTTCTAAGGATTTTTAGCAAATCTTCTCTTAACCCCAGAGTTTCCATGTCTATCAAGCTTTTTGGATTCAAAATTCTAAGAACCATTGATTCTCCATGTTCTGCCGGGAGAGAAGAGGTCCTGATTTCGATGGGTCCCCCCCCGGTATCTTCGGTGGAGGGTACCAAAACAGAAAATCGGCCATCTTGAGGCCGATCAGTAATATTTAATTTGACTCCCGAAAGGAGTTTAACCCTCGAAAGAAGGTTTTCATATGTCTTTTTATCTAAAACAAGAACGTCCTGTAAAATTCCATCTAGTCTAACTCGGATTTTTACCTGCTTTTCTTCCGGTTCAATATGAATATCGGAAGCGTCCAGTGAAATCGCTCCGCCTAAAATAATTTCTAAAATTTCAGTGACCCTTTTTTTTAGGGAAGTTTCAATTTTTTCTCTGAAATTAGAAACATTTTTAATTTCTTTTTGAATTTCCGCCAAAATTTCAGGGGAAATTTCTACAACGCCTGTAATCCTTCGGCTGGGCTCAGGATGGTGAACTTGTTGAACCATTTTTTTTGAAATTTCTGGCATTTAGGTTAAAATTAACTTAAGTGGGCGAAGAAATAAATCTCTTCTTCCCCCTCGCTTCTCTTGGAGAAGCTCGGTGGTTAATTATTTGAATTTATCCCATCTTCTTTAAAAAGTCAATCCATTCGACTAGCTCAGGATTGATGCTGAGCAGAGTCGAAGCATCGATGAAAAAAATCTATTTAACCAAAAATCCAGCTCAAACTAAAAAAGCGGGAGAAACTTTAGCTACCGAGCTTTTGAAGAAAGCGAAGGGCGAAAAGAGAACAAAGTTCTCTTTGAGCAAAGAAATTCTAACCCCCCACCATGTTTTTGGTGGGGGGCAAAAAGGTGCCTTAATTATTGGTCTGGAAGGAGATTTAGGAGGGGGTAAAACTACTTTTTTGCAAGGATTTGCTAAAGGATTGGAAATTAAAGAAAAAATATTAAGCCCCACTTTTGTTATTATGCGAAGGTTTAAAATTCGCGTAAATTCGTGTTCAAATTTGTGTAAATTCGCGAATTTCTATCATATCGATTGCTATCGAATAAAAAAACCAGAGGAGATTTTAGATTTAGGGTTTAGAGAAATTATATCTAACCCCCGGAATATTGTTGCTATTGAGTGGGCAGAGAAAATAAAGAAAATTTTACCAAAAGATGCAATCTGGGTTAACTTCGAGTTTATAAATAAAAAAAACAGAAGGATTTTTGTGACGGGTCCTTTTGCATAAAAACAATGGAAGAAAACAAACACTTGGTTATTATTGATTCTAACTCCATTATTCACCGGGCTTATCATGCCTTACCTCGTCTAGCTACAAAAGGGGGAGAATTAGTAAACGCTGTTTACGGTTTTTTATTGGTTTTTTTTAAGGCGATAAAAGACTTTCAGCCGGATTATATTGCCGCTGCCTTTGATTTCCCGGCTCCTACTTTTCGGCACAAAAAATATAAAGAGTATAAGGCCAAGCGTCCGCCGGCGCCAGAAGAACTCTATCAGCAAATTCCTAAAGTAAAAGAAATTTTAAAAAGTTTTAATGTTCCTGTCTTTGAAGAAGAAGGATTTGAAGCCGACGATATTATTGGAACCATTTCTAAATTAGCCCCCCGAAAACAAGTTTTTCCGGAAATTGAAATAATTATTTTAAGCGGTGATTTAGATACTCTTCAGTTGGTTAATCCCAGAACCAGAGTTTATTCTTTAAGGAAAGGGGTAAAAGATATTATTTTATATGATGAAAAATTAGTGAGAGAAAAATTTCAAGGGTTGAAACCAGAACAACTTCTCGATTTCAAGGCCTTAAGAGGCGACCCTTCAGATAATATCCCCGGGGTTACCGGCATAGGAGAAAAAACAGCGATTGAACTTCTTTTAAAATTTGGAAGTCTGGAGAACTTATATAAAGCGGTCGAAGAAGATAAATCTTCTTCTCCACCCTTCACTGCGGCTCGGATAATTGAAGAAAATTCAGAAAAAGCAAAAAAAATTAGACCAAAACTTAAAGAAACCCTGCTAAAATACAAAGAGCAAGCCTTTATTTCTAAAGACCTGGCCAAGCTTTTTGAAAATGTGCCGATAGATTTTAATCTAAAAGAATGTCACTGGAAAGAATATAACAAAGAAAAAGCAACCCAAATTTTAAAAAATCTAGAATTTCATAGCTTAATAAAGAGGTTGCCCACGGCTAAAACTCAGAAAGAAAATCCTGTTGGAGAGACTTTAAAGCTGTGGTAAAATAAATAATACAAATGAATCTTTTGAATAAACAAAAAGCTTCTCTTAATAGCTGGCAGGTTGCCAAATTTTTATGGCTAGCCCAAGCCTTGTCAAGTCTGTGTTTTGGCATACCTCTGGTAATAATGATCTTATTTGCGGCGAATGTTGCCTTGCCCGTTATCCAAGGGACTGTTATCCTTTACCTCGGTGTTTCTTTTTTCGTTTTTATTCCTTTTAATGGAGTTTTACCTCTTGTACTTTTAAAACCTGTCAAAAAAATATTGAACAAAAACTACGAGGAAAGGGAAGCCGTGACGAAAAAGGAATTATGGATTGTTTCAAGGCTTTTAAGTTTACCTCTCCTTTTTTCCCTTATTACTTTTTTCGCCTCTTTCTTAGGTTTTATTTTAGGCTTATCTATTCTAGGGCGGGGGTTGATACCAGAGCTAATGCCTATAATTCCAATTATAATTACTCTTGGCCTGGCTGTCGGTTTTGCGGCTTGTGTTATCCAAGCTTTTTTGGTTATCATTCTCTTGGAAAATTATTTCCGGACCCAAATAGAAAATTTACCCCCTTTTTATTTTAAAACAACCGGAACAATGAAAATAAAGAAACTTCCCCTCTTTTGGAAGATTTTCTTTCTGACCTTCTTTTCCGTTACTGTTACTCAAGTAGCTTTATCGTCTCTTTATCTGGGCAGGGTTGCTATTTACTCGCCCGAGGATATAAAAAAAGCCTTAATATATGTCAGTGTTGTTGCAGTCTTAACCTTGATTTATGTCGTGATTGTAACTGTCTTTTTTTCCAGAAACTTGATCTACCCTCTTAAAAAAATAATTCTTTGGGCAGATAAAATAATTAAAGGAGGAATAAAAGAAGAAATTTCTCTAATCACTAATGACGAATTTACAGAAGTGATTGAATATTTGAAACAGATGCAAGAAAAATTAGAAAATGCCAGCGCTTCTTTAGAAATAAAAATTAAGGCTCGAACTAAAGAGTTAGAGGAATTAACCGAACAGCAGGAGGAAACCATCCAAGAGAGAGTCAAAGAGATTCAAAAAAGAGCAGAAGAGCTGGAAAGATTTCAAAGATTAACTGTTGGTCGGGAGCTTAAAATGATAGAATTTAAAAGAGAGATAAAAAGGCTGAAAGATCAGCTCAAATCTAAAGGTTAAATTAAAAGGTATGATTCAAAAAATAGAAATAGAAAACCTAATGCAAATAAAAGGGAATGTCAGAGGCGGAGTAATCCAAGCCAATATCGTCTTTATTCGCGGAAAGACTGGAGAAGAAAGGTTAAGGGCTATCGAGAATAAGATGGCTGAATTTGGCTATCCGTTTGATTTCAGCAAAATTAATATTGGAGAATGGTACCCTGAAGCGCTTAGTGTCTTAATTATATTAGTAGCCAAAGATTTATTTAATTGGACGGAGAAAGATATCTTTGAAATGGGGAATTATGCTCCTAAATATTCTTTTATTTCTAAAATAGTTATGAGATATTTCCTTTCTTTAGAAAAGATCATTAAAGAAATACCTAATTATTGGAAAAATCATTTCGATTTTGGTGAACTTGAATCTTATAAATTTAGCGAAGAAGAAAAATATCTTATTCTACATGAAAAGGGATATAAATTTCATCCTTTGTTGTGTGTCTATCATTCTGGTTACTTTCTGAGAATTGCTCAGTTCGCAATCAAAAGCAAAGAAATTACCATTGAAGAAACAAAATGTATGTTTAAAGGAGATCCTTATCACGAATATATAATTAAGTGGATATAAAAATTCTAAATTATATTTAAAAATTTAAATATTTTTATGGACCAAGAACTTACAAAAGATATTGCCAAAAAATTAATGGAAATTGAGGGCGAAACAAGAGGAGTAGTTTTAAAGACTGACGGCGAATACGTTTTAAAAGAAAAAGGAGAAGAGGGTCTTAAAAAAGTTGAAGATGAATTAGAGGGGCTAGGTTACCCAATAAAATTCAAAGAAATCAAAACTATGGATTTTTTTCCAGTAGGATTAAGAATTATTTCTTTATCAACAATAAAGAAAGTCTTCAATTTTGACGATGAAAAAATAAAAGAAATGGGCATTTTCGCTACCAAAGTTTCCCTAATTATAAAAATTTTCACCAGATACTTCCTTTCAGTAAAAAGAGTTTTTTACGTAGAAGCTCCAAAAATATGGAGAAAACACTGGACAAAGGGTGAATTAATTCCTGTTGAGATAAACGAAGAAAAAAAATATGCGATTTTGAGATTAAAAAATTTTTCTCTACACCCTATTTATTGCAAATATTTAGAAGGTTATTTTTGCGGTGTTTTATTAATGTTGGTTAAAACGACAAAAATGATTCCCGAAGAAACAAAATGTACATTTCGGGGCGACGAACACCATGAATATTTAATAAAATGGCAATAGAACTTACCAAAGACGTTGCCAAAAAATTAATGGAGATTAAGGGAGAAGTAAGGGGGGTGGTTTTTGGAATTGATGGAGCGTACGTTTTAAAAGAAAAAGGAAAAGAGGGTCTTAAAAAAATTGAAGAAGAGTTAGAAAAATTGGGTTATCCAATAAAATATGGAGAAATTGAGACCTTTAATTATTATCCAGTAGGATTAAGAGTCCTTTCTCTATTAGCAATTAAGAAGGTTTTCAATCTCGATGACAAAAAAATCAAAGAGATGGGATTTTTCGGCACTAAAATTTCTGTGATAGTTAAGTTTTTTATAAAATATGTTTTTTCTCCTAAAAAAGCATTCAATGCCCAGACATCAAGACTTTGGAGGGAGCATTGGACTATTGGCGATTTAATTCCGGTTGAGATAGACGAAGAAAAAAAATATGCGATTCTGAGATTAAAAAATTTTTCTCTACACCCTGTTTATTGCAAATATTTAGAAGGTTATTTCCCTGGACCATTTCAACTAATGATTAAAAGTTCTAAAATAACCTGCGAGGAAACAAAATGCACATTCAGAGGAGATGAATACCACGAATATTTAATAAAATGGCAATAGAAAAAAAAGAGGAAGAAAAGATTTCTGTTTTATTGGAAGATTTAGCCTCTCTCGAAAGTTATTCAAGTGATTTATTTGTTTTTTTACCCTTGCCAGTCTGTCTTGTTAGTTCAATTGGGATAATTTTAGAAGCCAATCCTTCTTTTGAGAAAATTTCTGGTTATAAAATAGATGAAAGCATTGGAACGGCAATAGAAAAGATTTTTGAGAAAAGAGAGATTGAAAATATAGCTAAAGAGACTTTTGAAAAAGGTTTTGTAAGGTCAAGAGAAACTAATATCTTTACGAATGATAAAAGAAAGGTTCCGGTTAGCGTTTCTGCCACGCTAAGAAAAAGCGCAGAAGGAGAAATTATCGGCTACTTTATTGGCCTTTTTGACTTAACCGAAATTAAATCTACAGAAAATGAGCTTAGGCAGGCCCAAACTGCACTTTTAAATATGCTTGAAGATACCGAGGAAGAAAGAAGGAAAGCCGAAGAAGAAAAAAATAAGACTTTTGCAATTGTTAATAATTTCACCGACGGATTGCTGGTTTTTGACAAAGAAAACAACCTTTCTTTAATTAATCCTCAGGCAGAAATTTTTTTCGGCATTAAAACAAGAGATATAATTGATAAACCAATTTTAGAATTAAGTACCTTTCCTACTATTGAGCCGATAGTGACTCTAGTCGGAAAGGAGATGGGGGAGGTTTTTAGAAAAGAAGTTCAGATTAAAGAAAATTTAACTTTAGAGGTAAGTACAATTCCGATAATGAGAGGAGAAAAAAAAATGAGCACTTTGATAATTTTGCACGATGTTACCCGCGAGAAAATGATTGAAAAAATGAAGACCGAATTTGTTTCTATTTCCGCCCATCAATTAAGGACGCCCCTCGCGGCAATTAAATGGACCTTAAGAATGTTTCTTGATGGAGATTTGGGGAAAATATCTCCGGAACAACAAAATTTTCTTGAGAAAACATACCAATCAAATGAAAGAATGATTAATTTAATCAATGACCTTTTGGACGTTACGAGAATTGAAGAGGGCAGATATCTTTATAAGCCCATTCCGGCTGATTTTGAACCGATTGTTCAATTTGTGATAAACTCTTATAAAGAAGAATTTGAAAAGAATAAAATTGAAATTTGGTTTAACAAGCCGGAAAAAAAAATACCTCAAGTCGTAATGGATGTTGAGAAAATGAGATTAGCCATCCAGAATCTTTTAGATAATGCCATGAAATATACGCCACCGGGCGGCAAAGTGATAGTTTCTTTAAAATACGTTAAAAAGGAGATAGAATTTTCAATTCAAGATACCGGAGTTGGAATCCCCAAAGACCAACAGGAAAGAATATTCAGCAAATTTTTTCGGGGGGTCAATGTTTTAAGAATGGAGACAGAGGGCTCCGGCTTGGGTCTTTACATTACAAAAAATATTATTGAAGCTCACGGTGGCAAAATCTGGTTTGAATCTAAAGAAGGGAAGGGCACCACTTTTTATTTTACAATTCCCCTTAAGGAGGAATTTGCAGAATTTTTAAAAACGTTCTAAAACCTTGTAGAGAAAATTTGACTACCCGTGGTATTTAAGTGCCTTGCTAAGCAAAACACTTGTCAAAATTCTTCTACATGGTAAAATAAAATAACATGGCAGAGAAAATTTTATTAACGAGGATTTTCACTTTATTCAGATCCTCTTAAGCAAAATTTTCTATAAATAAATTAAACTTATGAAAAAAATTTTAATAGTCGAAGATGAAGAAATAATGATTGACCTTCTTCAAAGAAAATTAACTAGAGAAGGTTACGAAGTTTCGGTGACAAGAGATGGAGATGAAGGACTGAAAACAATGAGAGAAGTAAAGCCAGATTTAATTTTACTGGATATCATTATGCCCAAAATGGGAGGATTTGAGGTGATGGAAGAAATGAATAAAGACCCTGAATTAAAGAAGATTCCTATAATTATTGTTTCTAATTCTGGTCAACCGGTGGAATTGGATAATGCCCAGAAATTAGGGGCAAAAGATTGGTTGATCAAAACTGAGTTTGACCCTCAAGAAGTGATTGAAAAAGTAATAAAATTAATCGGCAAGTAGTATTAAGAAGCCTGGAGCATGAAGCTTGAAACTTGAAACATTTAAGGTTTTATACTTCAAGTTTTAAGCTCCAAAAATTATGCTAAAAAATATCTTAATCATCGAGGACGATAAATTCCTTAGAGAATTAATTACCCAAAAACTGATCAAAGAGGGCTACGAAACCTCTGAAGCGATTGATGGAGAAGAAGGAATAAAAAAAATTAAAGAAGAAAAACCAGGTCTGATTTTACTCGACCTTATTTTGCCGGGAATTGATGGATTTGAGGTACTTTCTCGGGCGAAAGAAGATCCGGCCATATCCTCAATTCCCGTAATCATTCTTTCCAATCTTGGGCAAAAAGAAGACATTGAAAGAGGGCTAAAATTGGGAGCAGTCGACTATTTAATAAAAGCCCATTTCACTCCTGGAGAGATTATCGAAAAAATAAAAAACATTCTGAAGTAACCATGCCGGAACTGCCGGAAGTTGAAACAATAGTTAGAGGTTTAAATGCAAAGGTCCTGGGAAGGACCTTTGTTGATGTCTGGACGGATTTTCCCAAGACAATAAAGAAACCTAAAGATTTCAGCCAATTTAAAAAAGAAATTAAAAATAAAAAGATTCAAAAAATTTGGAGAAGAGGAAAAAACATTATTTTCAACCTTACGGGAAATAAAGCTTTATTAGTTCATCAAAAACTCACCGGCCACTTATTGTCAGGAAAATGGCGGCAGGACGGAGGAGTATGGAAATCATTAATCCCCGGCCCCATATCAGATGACCCGATGAACCGATTTTTACATTTAATTTTTTTCTTAGACAATAATAGACAATTGGCTTTATCTGATTTAAGAAAATTTGCCAAAGTTGAAATTTGGGATAAAAATGAATTAGAGAATTCAAAATGGTTCAAAAGTTTAGGGCCCGAACCTCTTGAAAAAAAATTTACCTTTGAGAAACTTAAAAAAGTTTTAACAAAGAAAAAAGCCGCCAAAGGCGAGCCTCGCCAAAGGCGGGGAAAAATAAAACAAATTTTAATGAACCAAGAGGTTATTGCCGGGATTGGTAATATTTATTCAGATGAAATCTTATGGAAAGCAAAAATTCACCCCTTTAAAGATATTTCAAAATTAACCGAAACGGAACTTAAAAAAATTTATACCGCCCTTCAAGAAATTTTAAAAAAATCAATTGAATTACGAGGAGAAAGTATTTCGGATTTTCGGGATATTGAAGGCCGTCGGGGATTCTTTGACAAAGCTCGAAAGGTTTATCATCGAGAGGGGGAAAAATGCAGCCGCTGTGGTAAAATTATTAAAAGATTAAAATTAGCTGGCAGATCGGCTCATTTTTGTCCAAAATGCCAGCCATTTCATGATTATCTTTCTTTACGGGCCTGACACTTATAGATTAAGGCTGAAATTAAATGAAATAATTGAACACTATAAAAAAATCCATAAAAGTGGATTAAATTTGGAATACATTGACCTTAAAGAAAAAGAATATCAAGATTTTCAAGATGAGTTTCGTTCGACATCAATGTTTGATGAAAAGAAATTAATTGTTTTT
>Ga0315277_10004143_pt1 | contig 19425 bp, 10 predicted proteins | sample YL17G05_15_MG_FD_203695 | JGI IMG/M metagenome (GOLD analysis project Ga0315277, IMG submission 203695) | Sediment microbial communities from Yellowstone Lake, YNP, Wyoming, USA - YL17G05_15 | ecosystem: Environmental > Aquatic > Freshwater > Lake > Sediment | place: USA: Wyoming | collected... | reverse complement strand
ACCTCCATCTCCTTCCAGCCATCGGATGCCGCGGTCGGCATCGTGACGAGCGACAGCGGTGCGGTGAGCGCGTTGGTGATGACTTGAACCTCCGCGATCTGGAGCTCGAAATCGGTCTGAGGAGTGAAATCGTAATTCTGCCAGAACCGCAGCGTGGCCTTGTTGCCGCCGGTGAGAAACACGCCCGGGCTGACGAGCAGGGTTTCAAGCTGACTGACCTGACCACCGCTCAAGTTGCTGCCCCAGCAATTCGTGCTGTCGTGCCCTGTCTCGCCGCCACCTGGCGGGCCGCGCGTCCACTCGGTGTCGGAATCCGCCGCGGCGAACGTGGACCACTCGAGGTTGTTCGTCTCCATGTTGTCGGACCATGGTGGCGTGAGCGGCAGCAGCGTCGTGAACGTGTAGTTCGTACCGCCGTTGTCATCAGTCGCGGAGTTGCCCGCGTGGTCCCGGCTCGAGACGCGGAGATAATACGTGGTGTTGGGTTGCAGGCCGGTGACATAAACCGCGTGGGATGTCGCAAAAGTCGGATCGTAGGCGGTGAAGTTGACTGGGAAACTGTCTGGTGTCTGGCTGTATTGCACGAGCGAATCCGCAGGCTCGGAGGTGTCCCACGTCACGAGCGCTTCGAGATAGCCAGGCTCGATGACCACATTCGCGATGACCGGCGGGTTGGTTTCGATGCTGGCCGTGGCGCTCACCGTCAGTCCCGCCGACGCGTCGGCGTAATCGAATTGAACCGTGTCGTTCGCGTCCACGCGGTAGGTGCCGGGCGCGCCGGTGTTCGTTTGAACGAAGATCACGCTGCCACGGAACAGGCCGAGCCGCGCCGTTTCGAGCAACGACACGGCGAGTTGGTTCGTGTGCTGCGGGCTGTGAACTGTCACCGGAAGCTGACCCGCGCCCTGCATGTCCGCGTCCTCGACCTCAATTACCGCGTGACCCGGAACGGAATACATGTCACTGTCCAGTGTGAGCGTGCTGGTGTTCGCCGGCGGGGCGAGGAAGTTGAGAATGTTCCGCAGCAAGCCGGCGCGGTTGTTGCCAATGCCGCTGCCCAGCGGAACGGCGTCGAGCGGAAACGAGAGGAACACGACGCGCCCCGGCAGATCCACGCCGGTCTTGGGTGCGCGCAGCCCAACGACCGCACCGACGCTCAGGATGGCCGAAGTGGCGTGCGTGTCCGGCACGATCCAATCGGACGGGTCCGTGACGCCGACCACGGCGAGAATCGTGTCGTAGGGCGTGTAATCCAGCGTCGTGTTAATGCCGGTGCCCACCGGTTCACCCGGCGCTCCGGTGACATCGCTCACGACCTGATCCACGGTGTACGATTGCACGTGGAGCACGCTGGTGTTGAAACTGCCAAGGCCGGCGTCGGAGAAACGCGACACGGCCTCCATCGAAGCAATCAGGAGCGATCCGCCACTGCTGACGTAATTGGAGATGCTGTTCGCCAGCGTGACGGAGGGCGACTCCAGGTCTGACATCCGCCAGATGACGCAGCGGTGGGCGTTCAATTGCGCCTGCGAAGGCAGGGCGCCACTGCGCGCGTCGAAAAAGTCGTAGGCCACGCCGAGGGCACCGAGCGCGTCGGTGTAGCCGGATAAATCCGGCGCGGGAAGAAGGCCAAGATAATCCGCGAATGAATCCACAAGGAAGATCTCCGGCGGCTGCGTGTTCGTGATGGTGAAGAGACTCCCGCTGTTGTTGTTCGTCGAGCGATTGCCGGCTTCGTCCTGCGCGACGACGAAGAATTTGACGACCGCCTGGGGCGCAACGCCTGCGAGGGCGAACTCGTGCGTCACGTCAAATGTCGCATCGGTCAGCGCGCGGTTTGGGTCGGGCGTGCCGTAGTAAACTTCCGACCGCGCAGGCTCGTCCGTGTTCCAGGACACACTGATCTGGCCGAACTGGTTCGTGGCCTGCACACTGGAAATCACCGGTGGCAGCAAGTCCACCCGTCCCGTGAACACGCGATTGCTCGATGGCAGCGCGTCGGCATAGACCGCCTCGATGACGTTGCTGTTTGCGACCTGAAGCTTGCCATCGCTCGCGGCTGGACCGATGGCCGTGGCAATCGCGCCCGTGAACACACCGCTGCTGCCGTTGGCATGGAGCGTGAGCGATTCGCCGGATGGTTCTGCGCCGCTGCGCAACAAAACATTCGCCGTGCCCTGACCGGCAAGGTCGTAATCCACCAGCGCGAGTTTGATCGTGTCCGGTGCGCGATAAACGCCCCGATCAAACGTGAGGATGCCCACACCGGGCGTGCCGAAGCGGCCCGAAATCACCAGTGCGAAATCCTGATCCACCCGGACCGTGTCACGCCGCGCGTCCTCCACGATCCGCGAACCCCGGACGCGGATGATGTATTCTCCCGGCGGCGGTGCGAACAGATGCACCGCTTCCACGTTGTTGATCGTGTCCGCACCTGGCGCGTCGGGAATGGAATCGCCACCCGCGAAGCGATTGCCGCGGTAGAGATGGCCGTCGGGCGAAAGCACTTCGAGATCAAGATCGTTCACCAACGCAATGCCGGCGGCGGGGAAGCCGCGGACGTCGGTGTAGGCGAGCGTGATTTTGAGCGGTTCACCCGCGCTGCCGATGAGCACGCGTTTCTCAACCACGCCACCGTTGGTGAGCAACACACTTTGGTCCGTGAAATCGTAGTCGCGTGGCGAGGCGATCAGCGCGGGCAGATCCACGCGGCCCCAACCTTCGTCCATGTTCGGCACGGGGTCGGTGCCGGAGAAGTCGTCCATGTCGGTGGCGGAGTTGATGAGCGCGGCCTTGACGAGGGCAGGGGAGGGCGTGGCACCCGCGTGGTGCGCCCGCCAGTATTGCACGAACACCGCCGCCGCGCCGGCAACGTGCGGCCCGGCCTGGCTCGTGCCGCCTTGGTACAGGTAGTTGTCCGAGATCGGCCACCAGGCGTAGTCGTCGTTCGCGTAAATCGAGCGCAGCGATGAGATCCAGCTTCCCGGCGCCACGAGGTCCGGCTTGATGCGGCCATCCGCGCACGGGCCACGGCTTGAAAAATCGCACATCGCGTCGCGGCCCTCGGCGTAGATGGCGAAGTCCGCCAGCGGAAGATCGAACCGGTCGTTCTGTGACGCGCCGGTGGCGATGACGTTCTTGGCGACCGCCGGGCTGCCGACGGTTTGATAACCCGGCCCCGCGTTGCCCGCGGAGAATTCGAGGATGTAAGGCTGGTCCCCGAGGGCCAGTTCGTCCGCGTCGCGCACCAGTTCGTCGAAGCGCATCGCGCTGGTGTCATACTGGCCGTGCGTGTCGTCACCCCAACTGTTCGAGCCGATGTCTGCGCCAGCGCGCTTGGCGTCGCGGGTGAGCGTCTCGAAGTCAAACGTGGACGGAAGAACATAGCCGCCGTCGGCGTCGAAGATGCGCTGGGCCACGAGCCGGGCGCCGGGCGCGACGCCAAGGCCGTAAAGGAAACCGTTCTCGTCTGTCTCACCCGTCGCCCCGTTCCCGGCGATGATGCCAGCGACATGCGTACCGTGGCTGTGCTCGTCCGCGGCGTCCGGGAGGGAGCCGTAAGCGAGGAGCGCCGCCACCCGACCCTGAATGTCGGGGTGCATGCTGTTCGTGTCGCCGCTGTCAAGACCGCTATCGGCCACGGAAACCGTCACACCCGAGCCGTCGGAGCCAAGCGATTGAACCAGCGTCTTGCCAGGCGGACCATCACCTCCGACGATGCGGCTCGCCACCTCGTCCACCAGCTTCATTCGCGGCGCCGGTTCAATCCACAGCACGGCGTCGGATTGCGCGAGCGCGTCGAGTCGAGCGGGCAGGAGTTTGCCCCGAACCACCCGGTCCGAGCGAAGCTCACCTATCTGGCTCGCACTGTCGAAAAGCTGCTTCACATCCGCAAGCTCGGCAGCGGAAGCCTTCGCCGAGAGCACGATTGCCACTTCCGGCGCGTCCGTGTCGCCGCGAACCAGACGACGGTCCAGCTTGTGTTCGGGGTGATATGCCGTCACCGCCGTGACGAAGCCGAGCTTCCGAATCTGACCCGGCGGCACTCCATCGAGCTTGGCGACGAATGCGTCCTCTGGCACGAAACGCAGAAGTTCAACCCCCAGCGCCCGCAGTTGCTCGCGCCATTCCGGGCGGGGCGTCTCGACGAACTGGACGAGGAACAAACCGCGGGCAGGCGTTTGCCGGCTGGCGCTGGCCGCGGCGCGGGCGGCGCGGGCGGACGGGGAATCGGGTTCGATGATTTCGTTGCGGAGGCGGATGGGTTTGGCTTCGACGCCGCCCGCCAGAACGCAAAGCAGCACGACGAGCAGGCGTGAAACGCTTCCGCGCAATTCAAACTTCACCGCCTGACTCTACTTCAGCCGTCCCAGTGCGGCAAGGGAACGAAAACTCCGAACAATCGGAAACTCCGAACTTGTTGAATACCCAGCCAGTTGGTTAGAATGTGGCAGCGTCAGCGATCAACGCAGACACCACCGTTCATGAACGCGAAAACTAAAGAGATTGGCGCGGGCTGGACCTGCTCAACGCCTGCCCCGCGGCGCGGAGCTTTCACCCTGATCGAACTGCTCGTCGTCATCGCCATTATCGCCATCCTGGCGGGAATGCTCCTGCCGGCGCTTTCCAAAGCCAAAGCCCGCGCGGGACAGGCCGCCTGCTACAACAACATGCGGCAGCTCACGCTGGGCACGATGATGTACCTCGACACCTACAACAGCGTTTTTCCCGCCTGCGCCTCCCGCAGCACTTACGGTTTTCAAGTCGAGGATTGGATTTACTGGCGTCTGAACAAGCCGGCCTATCCGGTCCAAAACAGTCTGATCGTGGCGCTGATCGGCAGTGCCAGCAGCAACCTCTTTCGCTGTCCGCTGGATCGCGACGACCGCCAGCGGCTGGTGGAAACCGGCCTCCCGGGCACTGATCCGGGCCCTTACATGTTCAGTTACACCATAACAAGTCTGGGCATCGTCGGCCTCGGGAGCGGTGGGATCACCTCCATCAGAGATGCGGGTAGGTGGTATCCGTACAAACAGTCCGCCATCCGCAATCCGGCCAGGAAGCTGATGATCGAAAAAGAACAGACTGTCATCACGGGTCCGGATTGCTCGAATTCCGGCCGGAATATTATCAATGACGGTCGCTTCGTGGCGGGGGGCGATGACGTGTTGACCAGCCGCCACAGCCGGAAGTCAAATGTGGGTTTTGCTGACGGGCACGCGGCGAACGTGCCATGGCGATTCGCGGAGGATCTGAACAACACGGACCCGGCGCGTTAGCTGGGCGTTGGATTGCCCCGGTATGAAATGCACAACTCTCCTCGCGGTCGCGGTTCTGGCGTTGTCGGCTTGCGGAAAGAAATCTGGGTCGGCCTCTGTGACCGCCGAACCAAAGCCCGGCGAAACACCTTCCGGCGCTGCTCTGCCGCCGCCGCCCAAACACATCGCTGCCACCGCCCGGAATGCGCCGGAACAAAACGTGGCGGGGGAAGTCAACGCTTTCCTCACCGAACAACTGCGAATCTTCATCCGCGAGAAAGGCCGGCTGCCGGAGAGCTTTACCGAATTCACCCGCGCGCGACTGGACAGCGTCCCGCGTCCGCCGGAAGGCAAGCGGTGGGTCATTGACGCCGCTAGCCGGGAGGTTAAGGCGGCGCTAACGCAGTAATTGCGGTTACGGCAAGGATACTAGCCGCCCTCCCCGAATTCTACTTGCTCAAATCTCGGCAGAACAACTCCTTGGCTTCAATCTTCATGCCGGGATTGTGGCCCTGGATGGCGAAATGCCCAGTCTTGTATTCGGCATCGTCGTACGTCATCACCGGCTTGTCGTTGATCCAAAACTCAATGTGTTCACCCACGACCCGGATGCGGTAGGTGAACCACTCGCCGTCCTTGGTCAGCAACTCGGTGGCTTTGCCCGTCGGCGTGCCGGGTTTCCATAACCAGCCGGTGTACGCTGCCTTTGGGTCGTTGCAAATCTGCGCCTCGTAGCCGCGCGGGAAACCGTTCGGATTGTCGGCGGGCGGATTGGCGCGGAAATAGAAACCGCTGTTGGCTTTGGCGCCTGCGTCGGCAGTCGTGCGGAACTTGCCCTTGAACTCGAAATCGGTGCAGGTGGCGTCGGTGTAAATGTGGCCCATGCCGCCAACGCCCACGAGCACGCCATTCTCGACCGACCACGTCGCCTTGCCGCGGACCGTCCAGCCCGTGAGGTCTTTCCCGCTGAACAGGGAAATCCATTTCGACTTCTCTCCGCTGTGGGTCGCACAGCCGACCAGCATCGCACTCACCAGTATTGCAAGAGTTCTTTTCATTGTGATCGCCATTCGTTGCGGCGAGGTTCCGTAAGTTGCCGGGAAATTGAAAGCCTGAATTGCGCGTGCACGAACGGGCAGCTTCGCGGCGCGACCGCAATCGAAGAGGATTGACCACTGACTACACGGATGACTCGGATGAACTGAATCCGTGCCATCCGCCCAATCCGTGGTCCAACTCTTCGCAGCCCGGGAGCAAGTGCGGGGACAGCACTGCTGGGGAATCCGAGGTTCCGCGCAGAGGGACACTAACGGTGGCGGCAAGGGAACGGAGTCCCGGAGGTGTTCCAACCTCTGCGATCTGGCGGTCGGGGTGCCCAAGGCACGATTCGTGCGTCGTTCTGATGGGGCAGAGACTTGCGTGTCCGCTGTGGCTCGCTACGCTGGCGGCGTGAGCACCGGCCATTCGGATCGTGAATCCACACCCCTGACGCCGAGCGAGTCGCCTGGGCGGTCGGCATTCGTGACCACGCATTGGTCGGTGGTGCTGACGGCGGGTCGCAGCGACACCACCCGCGCCCACGATGCGCTCGCCAAACTCTGCCAGACTTATTGGTATCCGCTTTACGCGTACGTGCGACGACGCGGACAGTCGCCGGAAGATGCCCAAGACCTGACCCAGGAATTTTTTGCGCGACTGCTGGCCGGCAAATGGGTGGGCGACGCGGACCGCGCGAAGGGACGGTTCCGCACGTTTCTGCTCACGGCGCTGAACCGGTTCCTGGCCAACGAGTGGGATCGTCAACACGCGCAAAAACGGGGCGGCTTTGCGCCGGTCGTATCCATGGATCAGGAACTGGCGGAGTCTCGCTTCGCCTCGGAGTCGGGCTACACCGTTCAGCCCGACGTGCTCTTTGAACGGCAGTGGGCCACGACGCTGCTTGAGCGGACTATGGCGCGACTCCAGGAGGAGTATGTGGCCACCGGCCGGGCCAAGCTGTTCGAGGACCTCCAAAGCTGTCTCGCCAAGGACGAATCGGCCTCGCCCTATGCGGAGATCGCCGCACGCTTGAACCTCACTGAGGCCGCGGTCAAGATGGCCATGCACCGGTTGCGCGCGCGCTATCGCGAAATCCTGCGCGCCGAGATTGCCGACACGGTCACGTCGCCAGAAGAAATCGAGGATGAGATCCGTCATCTATTTTCGGCCTTTGGCCCGTGAGAGCTCGCAAGTCGCCGCGTTACCTTTCCCCTGTTCTGCTTAAGAATGGGGGAGAACAATATGGCGGACCCTGAAAACACACCCTCTGCGAAGCGCAGATGCGTGGGATGCGGTGCCGAACTGCCCGGCAACACGCCCCCCGACCTCTGTCCGAAATGCCTCCTCAAGCTCGCCATGGAAACCCAGCCGGGCCCAGGTCCCGGCGGCACGGTCATCCGGCCCGGGGCGGGGCCGAAGTCCCGCGGCCTGCCGCAGCCGGGCGAGCAATTCGGCCATTATTCCATCATCCGCGCGCTCGGCGCGGGCGGCATGGGCGCGGTCTTTGACGCCGAAGACCTGGAGAGCGGACGCCGCGTCGCGCTCAAGGTCTTGAGTCACAGGCTCGACTCGCCCGAGGCACGGGAGCGGTTCTTCCGTGAAGGTCGGTTGGCGGCATCGATCAATCATCCGAATAGCGTCTATGTTTTCGGCACGGAGGAAATCGGCGGCACACCGGTTATCGCGATGGAACTGGTGTCCGGCGGCACCTTGCAGGACCGCGTGCGCGCCCGGGGGCCGCTGCCAATCGGCGAAGCGGTGGACTGCGCGCTGCAGCTCATCGAAGGTCTGGAGGCGGCGCAGCGCATCGGCATTCTCCACCGCGACGTGAAGCCGTCGAATTGCTATGTGGGTGAAGACGGTGCGGTGAAGATCGGCGACTTCGGCCTTTCGATTTCGGCCGCGGTGCGCACGGAGCCCGCGCTCACCGCCACTGGCGCTTTCCTCGGCACCCCAGCCTTCTGCTCGCCCGAACAATTGCGCGGCGAGGAGCTCAACGCGCGCTCGGACATGTATTCGGTCGGGGCCACCCTCTATTACCTGCTCACGGGGCGCACGCCTTTTGAAGCCAAGACCATGGTGCAACTCCTCGCCACAGTGCTCGATCAGCGCGCGCCCTCGCCTAGGAAGTTCCGTCCGGAGATGCCACAAGGCCTGGCCAAAGCAGTGCTGCGCTGCCTCGAGAAGCAGCAGGGCGAGCGGTTCAAGAACTACGCCGACCTGGCCCGGGCCCTGACGCCCTACAACTCAACAGCGCCGACGCCGGCGACCTTGGGCCTGCGCTTCCTGGCGGGAGTGGTGGATATGACGCTGCTGTGCGGGCTGGCCATGTTGATCAACCTCTCGGCGTTTGGAGGGCCGATGGCTTTTATGGAGCAGGCCATGCAGCTCTCGCCGAAGGCGCTGATCTGCGTGCTCGGATGGATCTGCGTGGCGACCCTCTACTATGGGGTGTTCGAGGGCCGATGGGGCGCCGCGGCGGGCAAAGCCCTCTGCCGGTTGCGCGTGGTCGGGCCGAACCGGAATCCGCCCGGCTTCACGCGGGCATGGTTGCGCGCGCTGCTTTACCTCCTGCCACCGCTGTTGCCGTATTGGGCAGTCTTTGGCACGAATCCGAAAGCTTACATGAGTACCTCGCAGCTCACCCAGATGCTCCTGGGGTTTTCCATCTATGGAATCATGGCGCTGCTGTTCGTCACCGCGCGTCGGCGCAACGGCTTCGCCGCCGTCCAGGACCTGCTGACCCGGACGCGGGTGATTTCACGGGCGGCTTTTATTTCCCGGCCGGTGCTGGCGGCGACCGAAACTCCGCCGCCGTCCGTTGAGTCAGCCATAACCATCGGCCCCTATCATGTGCTGCAGGCGCTCACGGAGTCAGCCGACGAGAAATGGTTTCTGGCGTACGACCTGAAGCTCTTGCGCAAGGCATGGCTGCGCGTGGTGCCGCCGGGCACGGAACCGGAGCCGGTCCGGCTGCGCAGCCTGGGCCGGGTGGGCCGCTTGCGCTGGCTGACCGGGAAGCGATCGCCCGAGGAAAACTGGGACGCCTTCGAGGCCCTCACTGGACGGGCGTTCGTGGACTTAATCGGAAGCCCGCAATCGTGGAGCGAGGTCCGTTACTGGCTGCATGATTTGGCCACGGAAATCAGCGCCGCCGAGAAAGACGGCACCTTGCCTGGACTCGCCCTCGACCGCATTTGGATCACTGGTGAAGGCCGGGCCAAGCTGCTCGACTTCTCCGCCCCTGGCCTGCCCGTGAAATCCGAAATCCGAAATCCGAAATCCGAATCAGATGCCGATTCCCAAACTCAAACCGCCCAACGCTTCCTCGCCGAAGTGGCCGCGGCGGCGATGGAGGGGACCGGGGCGGCAAGCGCAAAGGCCGCTGGCGAGGTGGCGCTGCCGCTGCCGCTGCACGCGCGGGCCTTCCTGAAGAACCTGTCGCAGATGGCGGGCGCCGAGGCCGTGGCGGCGGCGCTCAAGCCGCTGTTGAGCCGGGTGGCCGCGGTTTCACGGCTGCGGCGCGCCGCCTTGGTTGCAGGTTGCATTGCCTTGCCGGTGATGGTGTGTGCGTTCGTCCCTTTCATGGCGACCGTCTTTCAAGAACTTACCCGAAAGGCTCCGGGCCTGATGGAACTGAGCCCCCTGCTGCAAATGCGAACGTCGGCAAGGTTTTGGGGAGGCAAGAACGCGCAGTTGCCCACCGACCGCCAGCTCGGCATCTATATCGCCCACCATTACCGCGGCCTTATTACCAATGAGGCCGCTTGGTCGAGCCCGTACGTCTGGGCGATGATCAAAGGGGACGCCCGGAAGTTTGCGGAACATAGCGTGGCCGAACATCCGGCGCCCGCCCAAGCCGAGATCGCCGAAGCCGACGCCGCAGTGGACAAGTACGTGCCCAAGCAGCAGTTCTTCGCCGGGGAGCTGCCTCCCGGGCTGCCGGCTTTGGCGTTGGCCTCGTCGCTGCTGATTTATGTCGGCCTGCCGGCGGTGGTGGCGGCCCTGCTCTTCCGCGGCGGGGTGGTCTTGCTCATTGCCGGGGTGACGTATGTGAGAAAGGACGGCGCGCGCGCTTCGCGGCTACGCCTGCTCTGGCGGGCAATTTTGACCTGGGGTCCGTTGTTCCCAGTGTTCTGTGTGGCGGTTCTCGCGCTCGCCAAGCATTTGACCTGGCAACCTTGGCTGGCCTTGACCCTGCTCGGCCTGCTGGCCACGGTGTCTATCGCCTTGCCGGTTCGCGGCCTGCAAGACCGCCTCGCCGGCACTTGGCCGGTGCCACGTTGAGTTTTGTCACCTTCTCGCCCTTCTTTCCTGCCGTGCGGTGTCCTGAACGATACCCGCGTTACCTTTTGGCGTTTGAGCTTAAGTAAGGGGTGCAAAGAGACTACGGCACAGGCCGAAAACAACTCGAGTGAAAGGAACCATGAAGACGATGATGTGGTTGAAGGTTAAGTTCGTGGCGGGCGTGGGCGGAGCCGCATTGCTGGCGCTTGACGCGGCAACGGTGGCCATTTCGCAAACCGGCAGCGGCGCCGAACTGACGGCGCAGGAAATTGCCGGAAAAACACGCGACGCTTACGCCGCGCTTTCCAGTTACCGCGATAGCGGGACGGTGGTTTCGGAAATGGCCGGCCAAAAGAACACGCTCAATTTCAGGACCCGATTGCAACGACCGAACCGGTATCGGATTGATTGGACGCAGGAGACGGGACTCAAGGGGGTTCTGTTGCCGCCCAATAACGGAGTTGTTTGGTCTGATGGCAGCGGGGATTATTTCCAGAGCACAGCCGCCGGACAGGAGCAATACGCCAAACCTCAAAAAATGCAGACCATGAAGGAGGCCTTCCGTCAGGCCGCAGGGGGTTCTTGGTCGGCCGCATCCACGATCCCCGGAACTTTCTTCAATCAAGACTTTGCGGATGTCTTTGTAGCTCCTGCCCTATCAGGCCGCCATCCCCTCGCAAGAGAGAAGGACGCGAAGGTCGGTGACGTTGATTGTTATGTTGTGTCGAGCGTGGTGGACTTGTCCAAGCAGCCTGACAAAGGCAAATCAGGAACCGCATCCACGATGCTGTGGATCGGCAAAAGGGATTTTCTCATCCAGCAGACCCGCACGAGGCATGTGGAAAAGGTGGACGCCAGCGCGCCGCCGAGTGATCAAGCGATTGATGAAGCGATCAAGAAGTCTTTGGAAATGCAGAAGAAGCCCGTCACGCCCGAGGCGATTGCCGCCATGAGACCACAGATGAGAGCCATCATGAAACAGGTGCAAAGCACGCTCAAATCAGGCTTCGAATCCGGCGTTACGTTTACCCAGACACACATGAACATTGTTGTGAATGAAAAGTTCTCGCCGGCTGATTTCACCCGCTGAAAAGTGAGTCCATGAAAAACACACTCCCTCTGTTCCTGGCCGCGACGACGGTGACGCTGGCGGTGATCTGCGTAACGCAGGCCCGCAAATTCGCCGGTCAGCAAACCCAGTTTGCTTCCCTCCAGGGCGAGTTGGCCGAACAGGCACGGCAGATTGAGGCGTTGCAGGGTGCCCAAAAACGCCGCGACCAGCAGCGGCGCGAGTTGCTCAGGCAGGCGGGAGATCTCAGCGCGCAACTCCAGGCCCGACAACTTGCCGACGCCGATGCCGCTGCCTCGGCCTCGACGAAGGCTGCGCCAGCAGGCGAAGGCGAAAAATCGGACGAGGGCAAGGCCGGGTTCGGGAAGATGCTCGCCAAGATGATGGAGGACCCAGATGCGAAGAAAGTCATCCGCGACCAGCAGCGGATGATGATGAACCAGCTCTACAGCCCGCTCGTCAAGCAGATGGGACTCACTTCCGAGGAAGCGGACCAATTCAAGGACCTGCTGGCCGACAACGCGATGAAGAACGCCGAGAAGGCCTTTTCCATGTTCGACGGCGGCTTGTCAACCAATCGAACCGAACTCGCCAAGACGATGGCGGCGGAACAGCAGAATCTCGATGAGCAGGTCAAAGCGTTTCTGGGCGACGCCCGTTTCGCGCAATACAAGGAATATCAAGAGACCGTGGGAGAGCGCACCCAGCTCAATATGTACAGACAACAGACCGGCGGCGACATGCCGCTGAGCGACCAGCAGACCGATCAACTGCTGGCGTTTATGAAAGAGGAGAAGCAGAACGTGGCCGCGGCCACCGGCCAACCGCTGGCCGGCGCCGGTCAGGACCAGGCCAAGATCGAGGCCATGCTCTCCAGCGAGCAATCGGACAAACTTCTGCAATCCCAGGAGACCGTCAACCAGCGGGTCTTCGAGCGCGCCAAAGGTATCCTCACACCAGAGCAGTTGGACTCGTTCGCCAAATTCCAGACCAACCAAATGCAGATGATGCGTATGGGCATGAAAATGGCGCGGCAATTCATGTCGCTCGAAAACCCGGCCAATGAATCGCAGCGGTCGAATCCGTGAGCCGGCTTCGGTTCGCACGTCAGAGTCGCAGTGGGCTTGTGCTTCCCCGTCTTCCGACTACGCTGGTCTTGGTGAGCACTTCCACACAAGCTGGCTTGCCGCGGACGACTTCGACTGGGGATGTAACGCCACGCCAGCCGGCCTTCGTCACGACGCATTGGTCCGTCGTGCTCACGGCGGGGCGCAGCGATACGACGCGGGCGCACGAGGCGCTCTCGCGTTTGTGCGAAACCTACTGGTATCCGCTTTACGCGTACGTGCGACGACGGGGACAATCGCCGGAAGATGCGCAGGACTCGACCCAGGAATTCTTCGCCCGGTTGCTGGCCGGCAAATGGGTGGGCGACGCGGACCGCGCCAAGGGGCGGTTCCGCACGTTCCTGCTCACGGCGCTGAACCGGTTTCTGGCCAACGAGTGGGACCGCGCCCGCGCGCAAAAACGCGGTGGCGGCGCCGTGGCGGTACCATTCGACACTGCGGTGGCCGAAGGCCGTTACTGTGCGGATGCAGGGAATGCCCTGACGCCGGACCGGCTCTACGACCGCCAGTGGGCCATGACGCTGTTGGACCGGGCGCTGACCCGCTTGGAGGCGGAGCATGAGCGACTGGGCAAAGCCGCCGAGTTTGCCGTGTTGAGTCCCGCGCTGACCGCCGAGCGCGGCGACATCCCCTATGCCACCATGGCAACGCAACTGGGGCTGAGCGAAACCGCCGCGCGCATGGCGGTGCATCGGTTGCGCAAGCGGTTTCGCGAGGTGTTCCGCGAGGAAATCGCCCAAACCGTAGCCGCTCCCGACGAGGTGGAGGAGGAAATCCGGCATCTGCTCGCCGCCCTGGCCGGATAAAGGGACGAAGCGCGTTACAACCGCCCCGGTTTGCTTAAGAACAGGGTGATGAACGAAACCAGTCAGACACCAAGCTGTTCCCGCTGCGGCGCGCCGCTGACCCCGGATGCGCTCAAAGGACTTTGCCCGCGCTGCCTCATGGCGTTGAACCTGGCCGCGCCCACGGAAATCCCCGGCGAAATCGGCCCGCATGGAACGAAGGTCGTCAAGCCGCCGCCTGCACTCGACGAAATCGCCAAGCACTTTCCGCAGTTCGAAATCCTCGAATGTCTGGGCCGCGGCGGCATGGGCGTGGTTTACAAGGCCCGCCAGCCGAAGCTGAACCGGATTGTCGCCCTGAAAATCCTGGCGCCGGAGAAGGTGGCGGAGCCCAAGTTCGCCGAACGGTTCGAGCGCGAAGCGCAGGCGCTCGCCCGGTTGAACCACCCCAACATCGTCACGGTGTACGATTTCGGCGAGACGGGCGGGCTTTACTACCTGACGATGGAGTTTGTGGACGGCGTGAGCCTGCGCCAGTTGCTCCAGACGCGAAAGATCATGCCGGAGGAAGCGCTGGCGATCGTGCCGAAGATTTGCGAGGCGCTCCAGTTCGCCCACGAGCAGGGCGTCGTGCATCGCGACATCAAGCCGGAGAACGTGCTGCTGGACAAACGCGGCCGCGTGAAGATCGCCGACTTTGGCATCGCCAAGATCGTGGGAGGAACGCCCCTGACCCCGTCGGATGGGGAGCGGGTGGCCGCCAAGCCGGGTGAGAAGGCTCTCACTCAGGATCAAGTCCTTGGCACGCCGCATTACATGGCGCCCGAGCAGGTGGAACACCCGCAGACGGTGGACCATCGCGCGGACATTTATTCCTTGGGCGTCGTGTTCTACGAAATGCTCACGGGCGAATTGCCGCTCGGACGATTCGCGCCGCCGTCGAAGAAGGTTCAGGTGGACGTGCGGTTGGATGAAGTTGTTTTGCGCGCGCTGGAGAAGGAACCGGACCGTCGTTACCAGCACGCCAGCGAGGTGAAGACGGATGTGGAAACCATCGCGCACACCCCTGGCGCGACGCCGTCCGCCCCCGCCCTGACCGCGCCTGGATCTTCCGGGGTTGCCGCAGTTTGGGGACAGGTCAAAGGTCCCGCGATCGGGTTGGTCGTTACTGGCATCCTTAACTGGGTCGCGATACCGCTGATCGTTCTCGTTACGGCGGCGGTCGCGAGCCAAAGCGCCGCTCACAACTACTACGTGCTTTTCGTGCCGCTGGCCGCCTTGGTCCTGAGCAGTGTGATGATCGTGGCCGGGTTGAAAATGAAACGGCTCGAAGCCTACGGGCTGGCGATCACCGGCAGCATCCTGGCCATCTTGATCACTCCGGGCAATGTGATCGGGCTGCCCATCGGGATTTGGGCGCTGGTGGTGTTGAGCCACCGCCAAGTGCGGGAGGCATTTGGCAAGGGATATTCGCACCCGCTGCAAGCGACAGCCAGCGCCGCGCCGCCCACGTCGCGCCCGGACCGTTTCTGGCGGCGCTTCGCAGTGGCTGTCGCGCTGGTGCTGCTCGCCATGATTTTGATTCCGGTCGGTAGTATGCTCGTGGCGATCGCCATCCCAAATTTCGTCAGAGCCCGCCAGCGGGCGCAGGCCATCGCGGCTGATTCCACCCGTGTCGTTCGCGTCGCGGAGAAGCTGCGACAGGAAATCGAGAAGCGCCTGAGCGAGGCGCACATCAGCTTCCGTTCGGTTTCTGTCACTGTCTCGCCGGGTTTCGGTCGTGCTGATTGCCTGCTCGACGGCCTGCGCAAGGAGGTGTCCCCAAATCTGTTTGAGGACTTCGTCGGTGGCCTCGACATTCGTCCCGCCGGCAATGCTCTGTGGTCCGTCAAAGGCAAGGGCGGGTTGGGACACGTAAGCTTCACGGTGGATACATCGGCCGCGATGAAGCCCATGCCGGCTCTTGACGAAAGCGAGTGGGGACCGGTGATTGATGGAGACCCCAATCCCCAGCCGCGCGCGGCATTGGCTGCCGCGTTCAGCCCGGCGAGAGAAGTCACGTTGACCGAGTTCAACAACCGGGACGGACAGGAGGCGCTCGATCTCGACACCGGCACGGTGTTCAAACAGCCCAAGGACATGGACCAGTGGTCGGAAGAAGGATTGGCGCAGTGGGTCAAGGAGAACGGAATAGACTTGTTCGTGGATCATGGGCCGGGAGGCGTCTGGGGCTTGCTGACGACTACCAATGCCGAATTGAAGCTGGCCCGTGTGGGGAACGACAAGTGGGGCGCGATCAGTGAAGGGGAACTGGTCCGGGTGCTTTCTGGTGGCGCGACAGCGTTGCAGATCGTCACGCAGGGCAAGATGAAGGTCTATCTCCCGCCCAAGGAAACGCAACCACCCATGACGTTCGCATTCAAGACCAGCAGCGGTGGCGTAGGCCTTCTGCAAATCACCGGCTTCGCCGACAACCCACGCGGCGTAAAGCTTCGTTACAAGCTGACACCAGTGGAAGCGGCCACCCAATCGCCAGCCGAGGCCGCTCAGAATTCCGTTATGTTTCATCCCGCGACGAATGGCACCGCGGCGCTGAATGCTGCCCGGGATTTTGTGCTGGAGCACCAGTGGAAACTCTTGAGCGAAGGGGGCAACAATGAACTGGTCACGATGCGGGCGCTGGATGCCGACGGCAAGCGGGTCACCTTTGAAGAGGCAGCCCAGGCGGGCGGCATGGCGCGCTTCACCGTGAGCACGGAGCCGGGTGCGCAAATGCCGGCGCACCGGATTCGCTCGGAACTGTGGCACCGGCTGGGCTGGGGAAATCTCGGCGACCCCAGCAGTAGCGATGGAACAAACAGATTGTCCTTCGGCCCGGTGATCGAGCGGGTGGTGACGAACATGATTGATTTCGATTCCGGCGCGCTCGTGGATTTGCCGCTGCCAACACAACCGGGGGAGCGAGACCCGGAGAGATATGATTGGATCAACGGAGAGGGCGTGCCTTGGATGCGCGCCCAAGGCTGCGATGCCATGAACGCCAATCACGGACTCATCGGCGTGGACCTGTTGGTCGTTCCGTTGGAGAGCAAGGATTGGCACGGCCTGACACCGGCGGGGCTGCGGTCGAAACTCGACGGGTTGCAGTTGCCGAAGGCGCCTTCGTCGAGCAGCATCCCCCAAGAGCGGCGGCCGTTTGGCTTCCAGACCCGCGAAGGGGCGCTCGGCATTTTCGAAATCACAGACGCCAACCTGCGGCGCGGCGTGAAGCTTCGCTACAAGCTGGTGAAGTGAGCAACGAGCCAAATGAAGTCTTGCCCGCCGCGCGCGATGCTTGAGGGTCTCACACAGCCGGTGACTGGCAGGCGACCTGGAACCTATTTGCTCAAATCCCGGTAGAACATCTCCTTCGCTTCAATCTTCATGCCGGGATTGTGGCCCTGGATGGCGAAATGCCCGGTCTTGTATTCGGCGTCGTCGTACGTCATCACCGGCTTGTCGTTGATCCAAAACTCAATGTGCTCGCCCACGACCCGGATGCGGTAGGTGAACCACTCACCGTCCTTGGTCAGCAACTCGGTGGCCTTGCCCGTCGGCTTGCCGGGCTTCCACAACCAGCCGGTGTAGGCAGCCTTCGGGTCGTTGCAAATCTGGGCCTCGTAGCCGTTCGGGAAACCCCTCACATCGTTGGTGGGCGGGTTGGCGCGGAAATAGAAACCGCTGTTGGCTTTGGCGCCTGCGTCGGCAGTCGTGCGGAACTTGCCCTTGAACTCGAAATCGGTGCAGGTGGCGTCGGTGTAAATGTGGCCCATGCCGCCAACGCCCACGAGCACGCCATTCTCGACCGACCACGTCGCCTTGCCGCGGACCGTCCAGCCCGTGAGGTCTTTCCCGTTGAACAGGGAAATCCACTTCGACTTCTCTCCGCTGTGGGTCGCACAGCCGACCAACAGCACGCCGACCAGTATTGTAAAGGTTCTTTTCATCGTGATCAACTTTCGTCGCTCCGAGATTTCCTGAGTGAGGAGGAAATGGAAAGCGCTATTTTCACGGGCGACGGTCATCGGATTGAAGACTGGCACGCGAGCCAACCTTCACGGCCTTCCACTTCGCCGCGCACGATGGAGCGTTGAGGCAGCGATATGGGCTGCCGCTTGACGAATTCGCCGAGTGGAACGAAGCGCGCGCCACGCTCCTGCGCCTGACGCAGAAACCGGTCCAACAAGTCCGCGCACAGGATTCCCTCCACCTCGGCGTGAATCGTCAGGACGTTCAAGCCATCGGGTCGGAACCCGCCGAGGAGGAAATCGTTGTAGTTCTCCGCCGTGACGCCTTGCCGCCCGACAACTTCATCGTACGTCGGCAGCGTCGTGGGAATTTGCGGCTGGGTCAGCGCGCGTCCGGCAACGATGGGCTGGAAAATGGATTCGCCGCGGCAATCGGAGTTGAATGTGAAGGGATAGGCCAGCTTCGCCAGCAGCACGTTGTCGGTGCAACGCCACGCTGGTGAGGCGGCGCACGTCGGCGGGCGACCGGTGATTTCCGTCAGCAACGCCACGCCGCGTTTCAGCGTCGCTTGCACTTGCTCGACGGACCAAAATTCCACCTTGCTCTGCCACTCGTGATGATCCCAAGCGTGCAAACCGATTTCGTGTCCGGCATCGGCGGCGGCGCGAATCACGGGGGCAAGTTTCTTACCGATGATGGGGCTGGGCCAGAGCGTGCCGCGCAACAGGATGTCCCAACCGTAAAGTCCGGCGGCGTTCGTGCGGAGCATCTTCACGAGAAAACTCGGACGCAACAACCGCCAGAGGTGACGGCCCATGTTGTCCGGCCCGACGGAGAAGAAGAACGTGGCCGTGATGCCGTGTTTGGCCAATGTCGCGCACAACCGCGGCACGCCGAGCTTCGTGCCCCGGAACGTGTCCACGTCTATGCGGAGGCCAACCAACATCAGGAAACGAATTCACCCGACTGCACCGCTTGTTGCAGGAAGAAGTCCAACGTGCGCTCGACGGATTGCTCCAGCCCGATCACCGGCTTCCAATCGAGCAGCCGCTCCGCGTTGCGGATGCTGGGCCGGCGATGCTGCACGTCCTGGTATCCCGCGCCGTAATACGCGCCGCTCTCCAATTCGAGAAAGCCCGCAAACGGCGGGAAGCGGTGCCGCAACGGATGCTGATCGAACTTCTTCACCAACAGCTCCGCCAGCTCGCGGATGCTCGCCTCGTTGTCGGGATTGCCGATGTTGATGATCTGGCCGTCGCAGTTTGCCCGGCGATTCTCGATGATTCGGAACAAGCATTCCGCGCCCTCGCTCACGTCCAGGAAACAGCGTTTCTGTTGGCCGCCGTCAATGAGCTGGAGCGGCGCGCCTTGCACGAGGTTCAGGATGAGCTGGGTGATCGCGCGCGAGCTGCCGATGCGCGCGGAGTCGAGGCTGTCGAGCTTCGGCCCGATCCAGTTGAACGGGCGGAAGAGCGTGAAGCGCAAGCCCTCCTGCTGGCCGTAGGCCCAGATGACGCGGTCGAGTAGTTGCTTGATGCTGGCGTAAATCCAGCGCTGCATCCGGATCGGCCCGAGGACGAGGTTCGAGTTGTCTTCGTCGAACTCCGGCTCGTTGCACATGCCATAGACTTCGGAGGTCGATGGGAAAATGAGCCGCTTGCCGTACTTCACGCAGTAGCGGACGACGCGCAGGTTCTCTTCGAAGTCCAGCGTGAACACGCCGAGCGGGTTGCGGGTGTACTCGATGGGCGTGGCGATGGCGACGAGCGGCAGCACGAGGTCACACTTGCGGACGTGGTACTCGATCCAGTCGCGCTGAATCGAAATGTCGCCCTCGGCGAAATGGAAGCGCG
>Ga0315277_10004142_pt1 | contig 19425 bp, 23 predicted proteins | sample YL17G05_15_MG_FD_203695 | JGI IMG/M metagenome (GOLD analysis project Ga0315277, IMG submission 203695) | Sediment microbial communities from Yellowstone Lake, YNP, Wyoming, USA - YL17G05_15 | ecosystem: Environmental > Aquatic > Freshwater > Lake > Sediment | place: USA: Wyoming | collected... | reverse complement strand
TCCAGTATGACTGGTTTTGCCGCGTGCACACATGCTCATGGTCGGAGGGCTTTCGCGAGGTCCTCCGCGTATTTCTTCGCTTTCTCTAGTTCTCCCTCTTTCAGATGTATTTCATTCATCTTGCCTTCGACGTAGCTGACTAAAGATGGCATAACTATTTTGAAGCCAAGTTTTTCGAGCTTCTTTTCTATCCCCTTTGTCGCGTTTCCGCTCATTCTGCTCTGTAGCTGTGTGTCAAATGCCGCGGCAAGCTTTCCAGAAAACTCGTCTTTAGCAAACTTGTCGAGAAATTGCGTAATAGGCTCAGTTGCCCTCCACGCCTGCGTGGGCGACCCAGCTAAGACGCAATCGTAATTCTTCACACTTGTTGGGTCAACGTCTTTAACATGTAGACAGTCGACGTCAAACCCTTTTTCTTTGAGGACGTCGCTCATCGCCTTTGCAACTTTCTCTGTGTTTCTGTTCACGGAGACCGAGTCATATGCAACCAAGATTTTCAAGCAATTTTCCTCTCTTTTGGTGAGTCGGGAAGCTTTTGAGTTTTTCGAAATCGCATGTTTGTTAGGAGGGGGTGGTTGTTGTCTGTGGTTGAGTTGGCTCTGTTCTCATTTCGAAGAACGATATGGCCAGCAGTATCAGGGCTACCCACATCAGAATGAGACCTATGCCAATTATTGTCAGGGCAGCACCAATCAGCAACAGCAGTCCAGTCGTGGCGAACATGTGGATGCCGGTCTTTTCAGAGAGAGTGTTGAGTGATCTTCTCAGGAAAATAGCTGCGACGACGAGGAATAGGACGAGAATAACCACGGCTCCCACTATTTCCGCGACATAGGGAGCGAGTGCGTTCCAGTCTGTGAAGCCCTGCCAGTTGAAGTTTTGAAGGGCAGTCCAGTCTGTCCAATTTGTGATATGAATGCCCAAGACATCCAGCATGCCGAACGCCGCTATTACAATCACTACTACGGCAATTACTGCCCCTACTATGGTCGCAATGGCTCCGAAAAGCACGTTGTTGAATATGCGCCGATCTTTGTAGTAGTTTGCCAGGCCGTTGACGGCTATCAGCACAAGTATCAGGCCGATTAGCCCTATTAGGCCAGTGTAGACATTTGCAAGTGGGGCAACCACCATCAATATTGCCCCTACTCCTCCCAACGTCTTGTTCGATTCAAGCGTCATCTAATAAAGCCTCAAAGGCGTGGTTTGTTTGCCGCCAGAATAAAAGCCTTTCTTTCCATGAGTCTTTCCAGACTTAGAGTACAGGAAGCTGCCCATAATGAGCGTGGTCTATCATGAACGATTGCCATGCGTTGTTTGATAATGTCGTCGAGCTTTGGCTCGATTGCCGCAGTCTTTCATGTCGCACCATCTGCGACTGCGATTCCGACTCATATCGATGAATAGCCAGCCGCAGTTTTCTCCTAGGCACTCACAGACTCTGTCGAGCTTATCGGAGGTTAGCAGTTCAGCCGCTGAGTGAATAATCGGCCAAAGCATCTGGTCGAGTTTCCTTTCTTCAAAAGTGTACGTCCAAGGGTTTGGGGCACTTGCAGGCTTAAGGTGCATCTGCGCCATCGCTATAGACATTTCCGTGTTCAGCACTTCAGTGTCGGTGACTGCTGGCGAGCGATGGTTGGCAATCGCGGAGAAAATCCGGTGAAGTGCCTCTCTTGTCGTGATGGCCCTTTCAAGGACTATTCTTGCGTCTGCGGGATGAATATCTGCTTCTCGGAGCAGGTCTTTGGCTTCATCCTGGGTTAGGACATTGGCGTGTTGGCTCCATGAAACGAGGTTTGGGTATGTGGAGAGAACTTCGCGTGGGTGGTCACTGTTTCGGCAGTCTACCGTGTTGATGAAATCGAGGCATAGTCGTCCGCCTATTAGTTTCAAGCTCTGGGGATCAGGTTCTGACATGTCTCTTCTAACCACCTAGTTATGTCGTCGGTGGCTATAAGTTTATATCTGGCGTCGACATCTAACCTACGTAAATGTATTAAGGTGGTTAATAATAGGCTCAGAAAGGGGAATAGCCTCTGAGGATGCTGACGCTAAGGAACTGTTGCTTCATTTGGCAGAACATAACTATAAGGGATGCATCGTGTCAATCCAGCACCTTAACGCATTGCACGAAGAGATCAAAGAACGTTACAGTCAAGGGTCCTTTGACGAAGAGTTTTATCGTTCACGTCTTGCTTTTTTTGAATTCAAGGTTCCTGAGACTCTTCCAGAGGCTAAATCGATAATCGTAGTTGCCGTTCCTCGTCCCCAGGCAGAAGCAATTTTTGCGTTTGGAGGAGAAAAAGCAGGGCTCATTCTTCCGCCAACATACGTCGCCTATCAGCAAACAACAGATCGTGTTGCAGAGTTCTTGACAGGGATCTTGAAGGAAAAAGGGTACAAAATAGCTAGGACCGCATTGCCTCTGAAGCTGCTGGCCGTTCGGAGTGGACTGGCTGAATATGGAAGGAATAACATCACCTATGTCTCTGGGTTCGGAAGCTTCTTCCAGCTTGTAGCGGTCTATTCTGATATGCCTTGCCGAGAAGACAGTTGGCGAGAAGCGCGAATGATGAAACAATGCGAAAACTGTCAAGCCTGCCGGCGATCTTGTCCCACGGGCGCAATCTCATCGGATCGCTTCCTGCTCCATGCTGATCGATGCATTGTATTTCACAATGAGAAGAAGGGTGATGTCCCATTTCCAAGTTGGATTGACCCGTCCTGGCACAATTGCCTGTACGGCTGTCTTCACTGTCAAAGGGTCTGCCCCGAAGACAGGCATTTTATGAACTGGATTGTGGAAAGAGAGGAATTCTCGCAGGAGGAAACTGAAACTCTCCTCAAGGGCGGGAGTGCTCTGTCCGGTGCAACCTTGGGAAAACTGAAGAATCTTGACCTGGCCGATCCCGACAGCTTGGACAACCTGCCCCGTAACCTGCGCGTCTTTTTCAGATCAAGCAAAGACCCTGCGATTTGGAATACTGTACAAAGAACGGAGGTGAAAGAATAATGACTGAAATGATTGCCTATTGCGGGTTGGACTGCAAAGAATGTAAGGCATTCAAGGCGACTCAAGCGAAGGACATTGAATGGAAAAAGCAGATTGCCAAACACTGGTCTGATCAAGGTGAGATCAAGTTCAAACCTGAAGACATTGACTGTAATGGATGCAAGTCTGACGTAATTTCTGGTTTTTGCCGAAAGCTCTGTAAGATAAGACCCTGCGCCAGAGAAAAGAAGGTCAGCACCTGTGCCCACTGCGACAATTACTCCTGCGACATGTTGAAAGAATTCTTGGCGAAGGAAGATCCAGCCGCCACAGAGAACCTCAAAAAGATTCGGAGAGCAATCTAGTTCTAGTGCGCGCGTACAAAAAAACGGGCATGGACGTTTTCTATTGCTGGGTGACTCATGTGCGATTTTATAAGTCGCACAATTAACTAGATTAGCGTGATTGGTCTTGGGTCGCAAGATTACTTACGCTGGGGCTGGTGTTGACAGGGATCTGAGGGCACAGTCCAAGAAGGCGTTGCGAGTTTTAGAGAAAACGTATGGCTTCAGCCGTTTTGGCAAAGTTGTGGTTCTTCCTTATGGGCGCATTTTCCCGTTTGAGGATGCTTACGTGGATTTGGTTATTGAAGGGGTGGGCACGAAAGTGCTCGTCGCTCAGCTGGCCGACAAATTTGACACTATCGGGGTTGACGGTGTGGCGGTGGCCGTGAATGATGTGATTCGTTCTGGGGCGAGGCCGCTTGCCGTGGCGGACAACATTCATGCTCAGGTCTCGGATCCTGCGTTGATTTCTGAGTTTATGAAGGGAATAGTGAAGGGCGCAGAAGAAGCCGAGTGCGTGGTGCCGAGCGGCGAGATCGGCGATGTTGCTGAACTGATTAAAGGTTTGGCGGAAGGCAAGGGATTCGACATGGTCTTTGCTTCTGTAGGAGTGGTGTCTCAGGATAAGGTCATCTCGGGCAGAAACGTGAGACCTGGAGACGTTATAGTGGGCATGCGGAGTTCAGGTATCCATAGCAACGGCGTGTCCCTTGCCAGAAGAGTGTTGTTCAAGCAGTGGGGAGGAAAGTACGAGGCTGACACGGTTCCTGAAGGCTTGGATAGAGGAGTGGTGAATGAGGTTTTGGAGCCGACCAGAATATACGTTGAGCCATTCCTCAGGGCCGCAGAGGAGGTTGAAGTCAAAGCTGCCGTGCACGTAACGGGCGACGCTTACATGAAGTTCAACAAGCTGAAAGAGTTTTCAGGGGACATAGGTTTCGAGTTTAACAATTTCAAACCCCAACCGATATTCAGTCTGATTCAGAACACTGCAGCCGACTTGGGTGGGACGATAACTGATGAGGAGATGTTCAAGACGTTTAACATGGGATGGGGATTCGCTTTAATCGTTGACAAGAAGGACGGCGAAGAAGCAGTAGATGTTCTGGAGAAGGCGGGCGTTCAGGCCGAAGAAATAGGTCACGTAACAAGCGTGGAAGGAGTCAAGATTCTTTACAAGAATAGGAAAATCGTTCTAAAGTGAATGTTTGCCTAGATAGTGACAAAAGTGTTTAAATCTGCTTTGACCCAGTTTAGCCTATGAAGTACCGTCTCAAAATCGAAGTCAGCTTAAAACCCGGCCACAGCGACCCTGAAGGCGAGACCACCGCGGACTTGTTGAAAGAGCTGGGCTACAAGGTCAAGGCTGTCAACGTCGGCAAAGTCTACAGCGTGATTCTTGAAGCTTCCTCCAGAAAAGAGGCGCAGGCTGAAGCTGTGGAAATGTGCAAGAGACTTTTGGCAAACCCGACTAAGGACGATTATGCGATAAGTGTCGAGGAGACAAGATAACGGCAGACCTGTTTGTCCACATGAAAGTCCCTTTTTCACTGTTCGAGGTGAAGGTTCTCGGGGCCACTGACGAGCAGCTCCTGGAAATGAGCCGTGAACTCGGCTTGGCACTGAGCCTGCGCGAAATGAAGGTTGTCAAAGAGCACTTTAGCAGAAGGGGAAGGAATCCAACCGACGTGGAGCTTCAGACCATTGCCCAGACGTGGTCTGAGCACTGCTTCCACAAGACTTTCAAGGACAGGATCAGGTTTGATGGAAAACGGGTTAACGGTCTTTTCAAAACCTACATCGCGGGTGCGACAAAGAAGATCAATCCGCGTTGGTGCTTCTCTGTTTTTGAGGATAATGCGGGCATCGTGAATTTTGACAAGGGCTATGGCGTGGCGGTCAAGGTTGAAACCCACAACCATCCATCGGCGGTGGAGCCTTTCGGCGGCGCAGCAACGGGGACGGGAGGCGTCATCCGGGACATTCTGGGCGTGTGGGCAGACCCGATCGCTTGTACTGATGTGTTGGGTTTTGGTCCCTTGGATTTTGAGTATGAGAAACTGCCCAACGGTGTTAAACATCCGAGGTACGTGTATAGGGGCGTCGTCGCGGGGATAGGAAGCTACGGCAACAACATGGGAATTCCAACCGTGAACGGCGCGATATATTTTGATGAGAGTTACACTGGGAACGTTGTTGTTTACTGTGGGTGCTTAGGTCTGCTGCGGTTTGACAGGTTCACAAAGAATGCGAAGGCCGATGACGTGATTGTTCTTGCGGGTGGAAAGACGGGTCGCGATGGTGTTCACGGCGTGACTTTCGCGTCTGCCGAGCTGACGGAGAAGTCTGAGACGGTTTCTAGACCTGCGGTGCAGATTGCGAACCCGGTTGAGGAGGAGAAGTTGAAGAGGGCGATCGTTCAGGTTCGAGATTTGGGATTAGCCTCGGGGATAACAGATCTGGGCGGCGGAGGATTGTCATCCGCTGTCGGCGAGACGGCCAACAGGTATGGCTGCGGAGCAACTGTTGAGCTTGACAAAGTGCCGCTGAAGTATGGGGGGGTGGCTCCGTGGGAGATTTACGTTTCAGAATCGCAGGAAAGAATGCTGCTAACGGTGCCGCCTGCCAACGTTGAGGCGGTTCTCGGGATATTTGGCGGAGAGGATGTTGAAACAGCGGTCATCGGCAAACTGACATCCTACGACCTGCTAAGACTTGACTACAAGGGTGAGAAGGTTGCGGAGATGGGCATTCCCTTCCTTTTCAAGCCGCCGAAGACTACGAGGAAAGCCGAATACCGACCGGCAGATGATGCTGAGCCGGAGTTTTCTGAACCCGAGGACTTGAATGAAGTGTTGCTGCGGGTTTTGGCTTCGCCTAACGTTGCGAGCAAGGAGAGTGTCGTTCGGAGTTACGATCATGAGGTTAAGGGTAACACCGTGCTCAAGCCGTTGCAGGGCGAGTTTGGCGGGCCGAACGATGCAGCCGTGTTGAAGCCTTTGGACGGTTCTTGGAAAGGCATAGCAGTTTCGTGCGGAATGAACCCGAATTATGGGAAAATTGATGCTTACTGGATGGCTGCTTCAGCCATTGATGAGGCTGTGCGGAATAACGTTGCTGTTGGCGGGAGAAGAATTGCGTTGCTGGACAATTTCACGTGGGGAAACCCTGATAGGCCCGAAAGGCTGGGCAGCCTAGTACGGACCTGTGAGGCGTGTTATGATTTTGCGGTTGCTCTTGGGACGCCGTTCATATCAGGCAAAGACAGTTTGTACAATGAGTCGCCACTTGGACCCGTGACGCCAACACTTCTGATCACCGCTTTAGGACTCGTACCTGATATTCGCTCAGCGGTGTCGATGGATGTTAAGGCGCCGGGCGACTCTATCTACATCGTTGGGGAAACTCTGGCAGAGTTGGGAGGCTCGGAATATTACAGGCTTAAGGAGTTTCGGGGCAACTCTGTTCCTAAGGTGCGTAGTGCTCGGGCCAGGAAGGGGTTTAGGGCGGTTACTAGGGCGATTGACTGTGGGCTGGTTAAGGCTTGTCATGACTTGTCTGAGGGCGGTTTGGCTGTGGCTGCAGCGGAGATGGCTTTTGCGGGTGGTTATGGGTTGGAGTTGGATTTGCGCAAGGTTCCCTCGAAAGGTTTGGGGCGTGATGATTTTGTCTTGTTTTCAGAGTCGAACAGTCGGTTTCTGGTTGAGGTTTCACAGAAGGCTCGGGACGAGTTTGAAGGTTTGACGAAGGGAAAAGTTTGCAGTGAGGTTGGCAGGGTTACGAATTCTCCTAGGCTGTGCGTTAGGGGGTTGGGTGGCAGGGTGGTTGTGGATGCTTTACTGGGTGATTTGTTGAGGAGTTGGAAGCGGACGTTGAGTGGTGAGGTGTGAGCTGTGAAGCGTGCGGAGATTAGGGTTTGTGTTTTGCGTGTGGGTGGGACTAACTGTGATGCGGAGACGAGGCGTTCGTTCGAAGCGTTAGGTGTGCGTGCTGAGGTTGTGCATGTGAATGAGATTGTGAAGAGGAGGAGTCTTCTGGAGTATGATGTGCTGGTTTTTCCAGGAGGTTTTGCTTATGGGGATTATGTTCGAGCCGGGGCAGTTTGGGCGAAGTGGATTTTGGCGAAGCTGGGCAAGGAGTTGAAGGCTTTTGCGGATGAGGGTCGTCTGATTCTGGGGATTTGTAACGGTTTTCAGGTGCTTGTCGAGATGGGTTTGCTTCCTGGCTTTGAGGGGATAAGCCCGTACCCTGAGGCGGGTTTAGCAACAAATTTTCCGCCTGGATACAACTGCCGCTGGATAAGCCTAAAACATGAAAACAACGGTAAATGCGTTTTCACTGGCAAGATTCCGAAGGGAAAGGTTTTGCATGTGCCCGTTGCACACAGCGAAGGCAGGTTTCTCTTTCCGAAAGAGAAGGAGAAGCAGTATCTGGAGAAGCTTCGGGAGAATGATCAGCTGGTCTTCCGATACTGCAGCAGAGACGGCGAGTACGCTGAAGGCAATTTTCCTACGAATCCGAACGGTTCTTTCCATGACATAGCAGGCATATGCAACGCGGAAGGAACAGTGTTCGGACTAATGCCGCATCCTGAAAGAGCATTCTACTGGTGGCAGCAGGGCGATTGGACAAGGCGGCAGAAGGTGCCGGAACACGGCGATGGGAAACTCGTCTTTGAGAGCTTGATTAGCCATCTGGAAAAAGCATAAGCCAAGAATTCTCGCCACATCTACCTTTCTCGTGAACCGCAACAAGAAACCTTACAAAGACAGGTTTGTGTGAGAGGCTCCAGCGTCTAGTGGCTTTCGAATTCCACTCCAAAACCGTATATTGGAAAAAAGTAGCGGGCACTGGGCATCAAACGCAAGTTTCAAAAAGAGGAAAGAGAAGCCACCATTACTGGTACCTACTTTGAGAACGCGCATTTGCTTTCTGTTCAGCTTTCGTATTGCTTTTCCTGCATAGACTTAGTCTGCATCGAGAGTTTAGAAAAATGCAGAAAGAAGATCGCGTTATTAGACCTTTTAGGTCCTAGGTGGCTGAAAAATACTGTAAGCCTGGTGACAATTCAGTTAAAGTATGCTTGGAGACAGGCATAGTCCTTAGGTCTCCAGGTTCAAACTTGATCAATCCTCCTGCGTACTTGCGGCCCACAGACTTCTGGTCAATCCAATTCCTTAGGTCGCTGTTTAATAGTTCTGTTACGCGAGGTGCCATATCGAAGAAACGACAGCTAGGCACTCTCCAGTAAATGCTTAAAAGATTGGTTAGGTTGAAAGCGCTTGCTTCGTTATATACAAATCGAGGATATCCTCGTGACATATATGTAAAAACTAGATTCGGAGGGTTTCCTACCCTAATGTGGTACCACGGTTTTCTATTCTTGCATGTCGGAAGCATGTGAATCCCCTTACTCTCCCCCATCCGAATATACTTCTTGATTGCAGAAGGGAATCTTTCTGCGGGTTCATCAGAAGGCAAGCTCAACAACCAACAAGGTTCTCCACTTTCCTTGTACTCATTCCAGCATTTGTCGGAAAAGACATTTGGAAGCTGTATTTTCGTGGGAATTACCTTGTTCAAATATCTCCTGCGCGCGTCGACCGATAATTCTATCTTTTCGACGAAACTGTCGGTAAGAACAAAGAAGCCATTAGCTCCGGTTGATATACCTCTATGTACCAATGCGAGCGAAGTCAATAAGGCTGTTATTTCCTTTTTGCTCCTCCGCTGTTCTGAGGGCACGCGCTCTGACGGGGGTTCAATTGGTCTTTCTCTAGAAACAAACTGAAAAAGTGTGAATAGGATACTTTCGTGGTTCAAGATACTTTCCTTCATCCTTGGACCTTGTTCCTTAAAGACACTCCAAGTGCAAGATTTCTTGTCAAAGCAAATGCTTTTCCTGGAAATTCCAAAACGGTCTTCGAGACGCCTCAACAAATCTGATCCATACTTGGTTTCCTCCATCTCCAAAGGCAGCAGAAAGACCATTCTGCCGCTTCGTAACAATCTAGAAGAATGGGCTAGGAAGAACGAATGGAGGCCTGAAAACATTGATATTCCGAGTTTAGTCACGATACTGTTCCTTTCGCCAAGTCTGTGATATCGAACATATGGTGGGTTTGCTATGATAGCATCTATTCTCTTGAAACCAATGTCCTCAAGATAAACTTCGTTCTCTCTAAATCCTTCACCATGCTGCTTGAGTTCCACAAGAAGGAAATCGGAAAACAGTACACGCCAAGTTTCAGGCGCGCCTACCCAATCCAGAGAGATGGCGGTAGATAGAGCCAGGATAGGATCATTTTCTATTCCTAAGTATTTTACACTAGTCACATCTTCCCTCTCTTGGGCAAGATGCCTAAGGATCCCTAGTGCAAAAATACCTGTTCCACAACCAGGATCCAAAACAGTCTCTTCGTTCTTCAAATTCAAGAGGTCTATTGCCTCCTTGGCAACCTGCGGAGGTGTGAAGTATTGGCCCATTTCTTTTCTACGTTTGTCGTCTATTATTGATTCGCATAAGACTGCAAGGGCGTTTGACATTCCGTAGGGATCTGGAGCCACACTTTGTTTGAAGAGTCTTAATCTCCCTTCAAGGTCATCTGTCATTTTTCTCACTGGGTACGTGGGACAGTTTATGATGCGATTGAGCGTCTTCCTTTTGCACACCGAAAGCAGAAGCTGCAAGAGAGCTTCTTTGTCTTTATTGAGAACGTTGGCAAGCAGAGCTATCGATTCGTCATGAGTGGATGAGTTCTTTAGTATCAATGGCATCACAAGGCCTCCAATGCTCGCTCAATTATCGCCATCATTTCGTTTGGTGAGACACACGAGCATACCCATTGACGGATACTAGGATGGCACAGAACTCTTATAGGCGCTATTGAATCCATCAGCAGTTCCATAGATTCCGTGAGACTTTCCGCTTTGATAGGGGACATTCTCTCGTGATAATAGGTTTTTCTCTCAAGCTCCGGCACATATATGAGTGGCCGACCGAAGCCTGTTATCTTCCGTGGATCTGGGATATCAATGAGAATCGCAAGGTTGGTAGTCAGCAACCTTTGGACTTCGTCTAGACCAGTGAGAGGCCTTGTTTCGATCAATGTTTCTTTGTCTCTTATGCTGCCATAGATGCTTTCTTGGACCTTCTGACATAGTTTCACTCTATTCGGCCAAGTTAGATCCTGAAGCTTCTGAACCAAGTCCCTATGATCATCACGTTGAATGGCATGTGCACGCTTGTATAGTTTCCTTTCAAGGATACAATTAATTAGTGCTCCGCCAAATTGTGAGAGGGAAAGCTCCTTGAGCCAATTAAGCATCAGCCAGTCTGTCGTCGATATCCCGGGGTACCATTGCGTAGCTAGCTCTTCTTCTGATTCAAGATCACTCATTTCCTTTGATATGCTTTCAAGCACATCACTCGAAGGCTGCGTGGCGACGGGTACTTTTTCCGTTTCTTGCCGTTTCTTTGATTCTGTTTCTTGTTTGATTTCGCTGAACGGTGGAACTAGCTGGATTATGAAGTCCAACAGCTTCTGATGAACTTCCTTGATCTGGCCCTCAGCGCTTGGGTTGAATATTTCGGGTGGCAGAAGGATTGCAGTTGCGTATTGAAGCATCGACTTCAAAATCCGCGAGGTGTGATGCCAGTAGACTGACGCATGCATAAGATATCTTGCTAAACCAAAGGAGTCAGCACTAGCACGTCCTTTCTCGTATACGCCGATTGTTGCCCTATGTAGGCCGTGCGCATCTCCAGGTATTCTAACAAAGGTCAAAACGCGAAGTAAGCGTTCAATATCAAGTTGTCCGCCGTACGGTATTCTGCATTGGGCAGAGTCTCTGATTATGTAGTCTGCCTTGTCTGCGTCTATTGGGCCGTCAATCAATGCAGAGAGCATATCAGCCTTGAAGTCGCGTACAGTTGCTCCTGTTAGCTTGAGCTGACGGGAGTGAGCGCCCAATATTTGTAGTAAACATTCGGGGTCTACACCCCAGCCCTCCTTTGGATCTTTGATTATGTCGAGCAAAGTCTTTCCATCCTTGTCCTTTGTTTCGTCCGATATGAGCTCTATAGAGATACCAGTGTGACCAAATGTCTTCAAGTGAACCTCTTCGAGATCGTGTGCCAACGGATATTGTCCCAAATCGTGGAGCAGAGCTGCAAGAAGAACTGCTTTTATGTCTTGTTCGTCGACAAGGTTACGAAATATCGGATTTTGCGAGTCGTAGAACAGAGATTTCACATAGTTTGCAGTATACGTATAGGCTCCAAGAACATGGTCGAACCTGGAATGATCGGCAGTTGGATATACTAGAGTTATCAATCCCAATTGGCTGATCATTTTTAGACGTGCGAAGGTAGGGTGTTCAATGAGGCTTCTCAAACGCGGCGTCAGTACGGTGTTCATGTCTGGTGTCACTCTGACAACATTCTTGGAGTACGTTCCTAATTCTGGAATTACGTTTTCAGGATTCCAGGACCCATACTCTTTTTCAAGATCTCTTAGAACATCCTTCAGGTTCTGGTATCGTATCGTTGCATAATCCGATTTTCGAAGACCTCCAAAGATCTCACCAACAATATGGTCTTTAAGGGGATCATATTCACCTTCGTTGTAACCATTGAGCAGACGCGTGGCAATAAAATGAAGGGCGCGGAACAACGGTCTCTCGGGAAAGTCGTGTGGATGTCCTTGGAGAATGATGTTAAGCAAATCTAGGATAGACTTACCCAGCGCATAGTAATCGAATTCAGGTGTAATCTCCTTTCGTTTAATTGCACTCCTTACTCTGTCTGAAGATGTTCTATCTCTCATTCGCTTCAGAAGTCGTGGGTCTGCATACCGTTCTGTAAAATAGATCTCTAGGGAATTTTCATCATTCGAGTCGAGCTTTTGAGTTGAACCAAAATCAATTACAACAAGATGCGCATACTCGTCAACAATGACATTATCCGGCTTTACATCAAGATAGACGTGTCCTTCTGCGTGAATATACGCCAATGCATCGACCCATTGATGAATGAGTAGAACGAGCTGTTGTAATGATTTGTCGAGAGCATATACGTTCACTAGCTGCCCCTTGAGAGACAAGAATTCGACATATTTACGAAGGGGCGTCGCTCCCAACATGAAAGGTTCTATGATAAAAGAAAGAGAGTGTGTCTCACTGTCCACTTTTATGTCAGACTTCCCTACATCCAAAAGATGAATTATGTTTGAATGATCGAATAGCTGGAGTATTTGCCTTTCGTTTTCAACCATCGTCATCTCGTCGTCTGAAATATGAGGACGATTAAATTTCAACACCAATTTCTGGCTCGGCATATTCGTATGCGAGCCTTCAAAAACTATGCCCGTACCGCCGACACTTATAGGTCGTTCAATCTTGCACAAGAACCGTTGCTGCAAATTGAAATCTGTACGTAGTTTCTCCAGAAAGGACCTAAGAATCGGTTCTTCTCGTCGATATGCGTCATTTCTCTTGTCTCCATACAATTCCTTAATCGTTAAAAGCCATGAAGCGATTTCATCGCTTTGTTGTTTTGAGGGTCTGCGGGGCAAAATTGCCAATGGGCTCACCAGAAAGATATTTACAGCGTGCAGCCTATAACTTCTCTGTTCATTTTAACTGTTTATTTCTTGAGCAATTTCGCGCCATTTTTCAAGAAATGGACAACTCTTTGTTATTCTGAAGATGCAATATGCTGGTTCGCATTCTTTCTTCCTTTTAGGGCAGAGTTTCCGCGCAAGTTGCTTTTGGATTTTTTCGATCTCTTTGTCTAGGTCTTTTCTTTGTTTAGAAATCTTGGCAACTTGCCTTCGCAGTTGCTCTTCACTCACGCTTTTCTTCCTCAGCTTCTTTTATCTTTGGCTCTATTATTCTCCATATATCAGAAGCCACGATCTGAATCGACCGACTATCATCCCCCTCCACTATTCTAACATTGGGTCGGTTGGCAAACTGTTTCAAAAAGGCTTCTCTGACTTTTTCGAGTGTCCTCTTTCTCTCAAAGTGGTTTGGTGAACCATTCCTATTATGAACTATTCTTCTTAGAGATGCTGCAGGGGTCAAATCAAGAATAATTGTTATGTCCGGAATAGGCGCGATTTTCTCATTCATATTCTCTATTAGATTTGGATCAAGCCCTCTCTCGCTTTGATAGGCTACATTTGAAAAATAGTATCTGTCCATTATTATTATTTTCTTCTGAAGTAAAGCGGGCTTAATGTTCCTCTCAACGTCATCCAAACGATCTAGATAGAATAATTGAAGTTCATCTTCGGGTTTTGTTTTATGTCTCCCGTTATCTGCCAAATCTCTTATCCTTTTCCCCCATTTTCCGTCTGTCGGCTCATGTAGAAGGATGGAGGCGTATCCGTTTTTGGCAAGTTCTTGTAATAAAATACTGGCTTGTGTGGTTTTGCCTGCGCCATCTATTCCCTCAACAGCGATTAGAACTGCCTTCTTCATCTTTTTCTCTTCAACAGTTTTCAGCAACCAAAGTCCTCCTCTCTCTATCGCACAATATCTCTTTTGTACTGCACCAATTCAAAAGCCTTGTGCATTTCCCTTTGATCACGTAATTCCGATTGAAGATTCTTCAGTTGACAAAACAAGCGCGCGCTAATGAGATGTATAACCCACATTATTTGTTCTCGGGCGAATTACAATTGTTTCTTGTTCTCCCACGCAAACTCAAGCTTGCATTTGCAGGCATGCAATCCACAATAAGGACACTCGTACAGCTTGTTCTTTCCGTTTCGATAGTTGATCCACAGAATCTGTTCCAACCCGACGTATTTAGCGAGTTTCTCCTTGTTTTGGAGAGGCAGAGTGTACGATACGAGTCTGTTACGATATTTATCAAAGGTCTTAGCTCCATTTCGAACCTTCAGAGTCAGAGAACACAACCATGCGAAAACTTCAGCAACTTCGTCACATAACATGTATTGCTTTTTTTCTATCGACAAGTCCGACCTCTTGTCGGTATAGATATCGATCACTGCTCGACCCATTTCACCCGTCTCTTCTAATATATGGAATCCGATACTTTCAAGAGTACCAAGCGCTATATTGGGCTCATATATACTGTGAAACATGGTCTCCATTCTCTGCAGGCTGTTTGGGATCTCTTCAAGTGCATTCTGCGCATATTTCCTTAGCTCTTCTTCACACGAGAGTTTCAATTGCGCATACTTCTGGCTAGCTGATCTTTTCTCAACCTTGGGGTAGTCAGAAAGGCAGTATTTGCACTTTCCTTTGATGTCACTCACGATATCACTGGTTGCTTTCTTTCCGTCGCTCAAAACATAGAGTCTCTGGAAACAATGCGGGCAGAGGCCGGGATACTTATCCCAAATCATACGCGACATCTTGGTTTGTATGTCTAGCCTGCTTTCCCATCCAGCTTTGTCGTCATTGAGCTTCGCAACGAACCCAAACAACCAGTTTGCTGTTTCTCCTATTTCTCTGAGGATGAGGTCTGCATCGTCTCTACGAATGGCCTCTCCCAGTTTACTTGCATGATCGAGTACATGTAGAGCATAGTCAAGAGCCGTTCTTCGCTGGTGAATCTCATTCCACACATTTTTTACAATGTCTACGTATTCGTCGACATTGAGAATCCCTAATCTCTTAAGTTGCTGCGCTATGTGATATACCTCCACTTGCACGGAAATGCTTTAGTCTAGTCCTTAATTCATCGATGGACGCGGCTTTTTGTGATTCTGGTAATTCTGACCATAATCCTTCTATGACTTTGCCGAGATAACTTAATCTGTTACTTCGAAATGCAACTATTGGTTTGCCAATAGCGTAAGCAAAACCGAGTTCGAAAATTACACCTTCTCCAGGCGCGTCAAGAACAGATAGTATGATGTCACATTGTTTTACAAACTCCACGTTCTGCTTGAGTATTTCTCTTGAATCCACATTTGTACTGGGGGGCAGGATTTCCTGAGGAGAGATACAAATGAAGCCCTCTTCTTCTAAAACTCTCTTTATCTTGGTGTTTAGAGTCTGGGCGGCAATATTAGAAAGTGGAGCATTTAGGAAAACTCTGGGTGACACAGCTTTTTTCTTGTCAGATTTCATTATCTCAAATCACCGTTCTGTACGGTCGAACACGAAATGTACGACAACCTAGTTGAGTGTCCCGAATATTTGAATTCTTCTAGAACGACATGAAGCTGACCTTTCAGAACTACAGGCTGTGAGCGCTAAACTAATCTACCAATATCTCGAAAAAGAGGGAAGTTGCGGGAGATATCTAAATTCTTTAGGAAACAGTAATCCATAACGTGACAATGGCTAGTTGCGCACACACCAAAAATCAATGCCATGACGGTTGATTCTTTGTCAAATCCTCGAGCGTTGGGAGTCCTATTCTAGCTCCTATTTTTGTTGTGCATCTGGATGCCACAAAATTCCCTATCCTTCCACACTCCTCAAGACTCTTATGTTTAATCAAGCCGTAAAAGAACCCCGCACAAAAAGCGTCCCCAGCACCGGTCGCATCAACCACACTCACCTTGAAAGCCTCCACATTATGACTTTGTCTCTCATCAGTTACATAACACCCTTTACTGCCAAGCTTCACTGCGACAACCTTCACGCCCTTCTTGAGCATGGCTTCCACACTCTTTCTATAATCGGCTATGCCTGTCAGAAGCTCAAGTTCACCCGCGTTCGGCATCAAAACAAAAGTCCTCTCAACAATAGAATCCAGCGCAGCCAACCCTTTCTTCGCGTACAACACACCAGGATCAAAACTCAGCGCTACTTGGGAGTTGTTCAGTGGGACAGTGTACATCAGCGAAATCGATATTAAAGAAAGTGCTGCCATATTCAGAGCCTAATGGTCGACATATTCTATTCTGCTGCACTGGGTTTCGTTGCCGGTCTCTTACCCGTGTATCTCGGACTTCTTCCGTTACCGCTTTTCAGAAGACTCTCCGCACCCAGACGAAATCTTCTCGTCAGTTTCTCTGTCGGCATACTGTTGTTCCTTTTTGCCGACGTTACAGAGGAAGCCGTTGGACTCTCGGGGCACACATGGTATGGCGGGTTGCTTTTCGCAGTTGGTCTGGTAATAGGCGTCGGTGTTCCCTTCGCTGTTTCTTCGAGAAGGCATCGTGTTAATGATGGTTCTTCTGCGGAAGTAGCTGGGATCGGACCATTAACGACCTACATTATATCAGCAGCCATAGGTCTTCATAATCTCGGTGAAGGCCTTGCCATCGGAGCTGCCTATGCCAGTGGACAGCTTGCTTTGACCACGGTTTTGGTTGTGGGTTTTGCGCTTCACAACGGAACAGAGGGTATGGCTATTGCAGGTCCCGTGTCAAACATCCCCATCCGAATAAGAGAACCTTTGGTCATGGGTTTTCTAGCCGGTTTCCCAACAGTCATAGGAAGTATCGTTGGAGCCACCTTATACTCGGATTTGGCTGGCGCGTTCTTCTTTTCCCTGGCTGCGGGAGCCCTGTTGTATGTTGTAATCGAGCTTACAAAAAGAGCTCAGTCACCAAAGAGCACTCTCATCGGCATAGTACTTGGAATCCTTCTCATGTACTTCACAGACCTACTTCTGACTATCTAACGCGCGTTATTCGTTTAGTCTGCCAGATAGGTCTTCCCAAGTGGACATTTCGAAGCAGATTAGGGTTTCAGTTCTGCGAACAAATGGAGACTTTCTTATTTCCATGATCCTGGAGTCTATGTCCTTCATTGATCCCTGAAGTATGATGACAAAGTCGAAAGATCCGTGAACAAAATCCAACCTCTCCGTCCTAGAGTCAGTAATCAATCCCTTAGACAACACTTCCTCAGAGAACTCTTTCTCCTTCCCGGGTTGAATCTCCACGAGCACATAGACGCGACTATCTTGAGAGCTCATAAGTGTTTTTCTTGGTTCTTACCTTATTATTGTTTGCGCACGTGCTGTGGGAATGTTTATGGTTGGTTCTGGAGGTTTCTAGATCCATCTTGTCTTGATTTCTTTGATGGCTTGAAAATGAGGGTCATCTGAGAGGCACGTTGCCTTCAAATGTGACGCTGTTGCTGCTACTATGCTGTCGGCCATCGAGAGCTTGTACTTGTGCCTGAATTCAGCTGAGCCTTTTGCGATTTCTGCATCCACCTTCACTACCTTGAAGTCCTTCTCCAGCAACGTCGTTCTCAACACTGCAGATTCGCGTCCCTCGCGCACAAGCGTAAGCTGATAAACTTCATGGATCACGATGGCTGAGACATATTTTTCTCGGCCTCTCATTTCTTCTTTAGTTCTTCGAAGTGTCCTCTCATCTTTCGAGTAGTAGTGTTCGATGAAGAATCTAGTGTCGTAAACCGTTCGAAACATCTTCTTCCCTGAGCTTATCCAAGAGCTTCTTCATTTCTTTAGGAGTTGCATACTGGGAACCAGAACCAGCAAGATCCAACGTAGATTTCTTGGGTTTGAAAAGTATCCCCTCTTCAGTTTCGATGACCTGGAGTCTTGTTCCTTCTTCAATCTTGTACTTCTGACGGAGCCGCACGGGAATTGTTGTCTGACCTTTCCGAGTTACTACTACCTCGTTTTCCAACCTTGTCATTGTAGTACATTCTATCAACAATACATATAAATCTTCCCACCGAGCACACGCCTTGGAAGCCACCCACCTTCAAGCAAAAAATGAAAAGCGGAAGTTGCGGGAGATTTCGCCATTTGGTTGCGGGTTCAAATCCCACCGCGCCCGCTACAAAAACACTGCAAAAGCTTTTTTGGAATTCTTGTGGTGTCACATGTCTCTTCTCCAATGTTTCAGTATCTTCCCGTCTGCAGTGAGGCCTAGCTGTTGAGGAATGGTTTGAGGTTTTCACCTGAGACTGAGCGTGATAGGAAATGCTTCTTAAGCCAATGTTCTATAGGTTAGCTTGGCAGTGTGGACACGTTGCATGTTTCTGGGCGTCGGGATGTGCGGGAAAGCTATGGGCCTCCGCAGGAGGCGAATTTGGAGCGGGTGGGGCGTCTTAAACCTGAGACAAAGGTCAATATGGCGATTGAAATGACAGAGGCGATGGCTAGAGTGTGCTCGGACGGCATAAAAGCGCGGAATCCGAGCATGACCGAAGAGGAACTAATGAAGGAGCTGCGTGAGAGACTTGAATGGGCAAAGCAATGGCAGCATCGAGAAGGACACGTGAAATAAGATGCAAGCCTATTTCAACCTGATAAAGCGACTGACCAAGGCATTTGAGGCTTCTGGACTTGACTACGCCTTCACTGGCGCGATGGCAGCAAGCTTCTACGGTTTGCCCAGAACTACAACTGACGTCGATCTGATGGTGCAAGTTTCCGACAAACTTGGAAAAAGCAAGCTCGTTCGCACATTGGCGCGCGCCGGCATGAGAGCTAACGAAAAAGAAATCGATACGGCATTAGCGTCTGGTTACAGAATTGTAACCTTTGGTGACAGAAAGACAGCGTACAGGACAGATATCATAATTTCAAACGAGAAACTGCAAAAGAGAGTCGGAACTATCGCTGGAATACAAACGTTCTTCCAAACGCCTGAGGATTTGATTTTGGCAAAGCTGCGAATGATTAAGGCAACAGTGCCCAAAGAGAGGGCTCTGAAGGATAAAGAGGACATAAGGGCGATTCTGAGGTTTACCGTTGTGGATGTTGAAGCGATAAGGAAAAGGGCCAAGAAAGAGACTACTCTCTCAATTTTCGAAGTATTGACCGCTTATTAAATCCTGTGAAGTCTATTTTTCCAAACGAATTATGGAATTCATCAAGGCTCGTCAAGAAGACAGTCTCGAAATGAAAGCTGCCAAAGTCAAGAGATCTGTGCGAAAGTCAGACCGAAAGTAAGCAATCTGCGGGAAAATCTCCACTCACGGTAATGTTACAACCAACACGCCAGCCTTCTATAGAAATCCGTCTACCTATTTTCGCTTCCTGCAAATCTCTAGATCACCTCTTCCAGGAATACCGCGCATGCTTCAATTTACTTGGATCTCATCTCTCTAGAGCTTCGTGTAGCACGCGCTAAGATGCTAATCTAACAACGTCTTCGTAGTTCTGCAAAA
>Ga0315277_10004141_pt1 | contig 19430 bp, 18 predicted proteins | sample YL17G05_15_MG_FD_203695 | JGI IMG/M metagenome (GOLD analysis project Ga0315277, IMG submission 203695) | Sediment microbial communities from Yellowstone Lake, YNP, Wyoming, USA - YL17G05_15 | ecosystem: Environmental > Aquatic > Freshwater > Lake > Sediment | place: USA: Wyoming | collected... | reverse complement strand
GATGGGGCACAGAAGACAGGCCGCGACCTGAGGCAGTTTACGAAAGATCTTGCCGGGCGAATCCGCGACCTGCTGCTCACTGACGCCCAGACCCAGCCCGGTGCGCGCTATTCCGAGAGCGACCTCGCCGAGCTCAGCCGGGAAGCAGGAATGCTGTCGACGGCTTTCCTCATAGACGCGCTGAAGTCGCTGACCGGGGCAGAGACGGAGATGCGCTGGAACGCGAATCCCAGGCTTGTGCTTGAAACGTGCCTCCTTTCGCTGGCCAGCAAGAGTACGGCGCCCTCGGCAGCCACGCAGGGCAGGACGGCTGCACGACCCACGCCACCTGCCCCCGCGCAGGCCCGGACCTCGGCCCCTGAGGCCAGGCCACTCGCCGCCGTGACATCCATGGGCGGCTCAACGACAACGGCAGCCACGCCCAGGGAAGAGCCTGCTGTGGCCGCAGGCACCGCAGAGCCTGCTGGGCCGGGCAAGGGTGGAACTCCAATCGAGCCGGACGCAGCAAGAAAAGCGTGGGCCGCGGTGGTCGAATGCGCCAAGAAAGAGCGGGCGACCTGCGGCGCGCTGCTCCAGCAGGTGAAGCCGGGACCGGTGATAGACGGGACGCTTACTCTAGTATTTCAGTATAAGTCTCATACAGAAATCATGTATAAGCCGGAGAACCGAGACGTGCTCGAGAGAGCGCTTGAGGCGTCTCTGGGACAGCCAGTGAAGATCCGGTTCGAGGTGGCCTCTAGCGCTAGCGCGAAACAGGCCCGTCCAGACCCCGCTGAAGACCCACTGGTAAAAAGCGTGCTTGAGGTCTTCGGGGGGGAGATAATACCAGACGAAAAACCAGAGCGTTAGATAGGGGGAACCGTTGTGAGAGGGTTCGGTGCCGGGGTTAACATGCAGAAGATGTTCAAGCAGGTTGAAAAGGCTCAGGCAGACATGAAACGGATCCAGGAAGAAGTGTCCGCGCGCACCATCGAGGCGCAGGCGGGCGGCGGGATGGTCAAGGTTGTCGTGAACGGGAAACTTGAAGTGCTTTCCGTCCAGATCAACCCTGAAGCAGTAGATCCGGATGATGTGGAGATGCTCCAGGACCTGATCGTGGCCGCTGTCAATGAGGGGATCAGGAAAGCGCAGGACATGATGAACGATGAGATGTCCAAGCTGAAAATCCCTGGGCTCATGTAGAGGCCACAGAGATGCTGTACGCACCGCCAATCGCCCGTCTCATCGAGGAACTGACGAAACTCCCGGGAATCGGCCCGAAAAGCGCCCAGCGCCTTGCGTTCTGGCTGCTCAAGGCGCCGGACGATGACGCCCGCCAGCTGGCGCAGGCCATTGTTGACGCAAAGCAAAAGGTCACGTACTGCTCAGTGTGCTACAACCTGACGGATGATGATCCTTGCGCGATATGCCAGGCGCCGCAGAGAGACCGGAGCATTATCTGTGTCGTGGAAGACCCGCGCGATGTGGTCGCGATGGAGAGGACCCGTGATTTCCGCGGACTCTATCACGTGCTGCAGGGCGCCATATCTCCGATGGAAGGCATCGGCCCCGATGAGATCCGGATCAAAGAACTGCTGTCGAGGCTGCAGGACGGTCAGGTCAAAGAGGTGATAGTAGCGACCAATTCCAGCGTCGAAGGCGAAGCTACCGCGATGTACCTTGCCCGGCTCATCAAGCCGTACGGCATCCTGGTCACCCGCATCGCGCACGGACTTCCGGTCGGCGGCGACCTCGAATACGCCGACGAAGTAACTCTCAGCAAGGCCCTGGAAGGCCGGAGGCAGATGTAGGGCAGGCGAATCAGCCGGCCTGAACGGCTCCCCTGGAAAACGTTGGTTTGGCAGTGACATTTCTGGATATCATACCGTCTAGCGCTCATACCCTGGTGCATACAATGTCACCAGGGTGAGGTGGACGGGGGTGCCGGTTATGGCAAGCGATATCCAGGGGTCGAACCTGCTGGCAGAGATCAGGGAAAGGTTGGGGATTCGCCGGGAAAGGAAACCGCTTGTTCCCCCCGAGGTTTATGCTCTCGACCAGGCCCGCAACGAACTCATGTGCGCTATGGCGTACTTCGACTGCGTAGCCGAGCCGGAACTCGTGGACCATGCGGTCTATATGTTGGGTGCCGCACAGAAGAAATACAGCTACATGCTCGCGAAGGCCAAGGCGAATAACATCCGCATCACAGGGCTTGACTGCCTCTTCAAAGATGTACTCATTGAACCCCCAGCCGCCGAACGCGAAGCCGGAGTCTAGCCGCAACGCCTAACATAATGAGGAAACAGAATGCGTATCATTTGGCGTAAAGCGAGGGGGGCATCTACGTGGACTACAATGCTGTGCTCGCATATGCATTCGGTCTTCTGCTCATTTACGTGTTGATAAGATTGATGTTCACTCCTATGAAATACGTACTATATGTCCTGTATCATGCCGTCGTCGGTGGTCTCGTATTGTTCATTATCAATGTCATCGGCTCGTTTATCGGCATCCACCTCCCGCTCAACCTCGTTTCCGCAGTCTGTGCTGGGTACTTGGGCGTGCCCGGCGTGGTGCTCCTGTTCGCGCTGCAGCGGGTGTTTGCGTAGCGAGCAGGCCTTCCAAACTTGACGCCACTTTGCGACAGTGATTAAAATTAGGTAAACCAGCCTTGCCGAAAGCCCTCCCGGGCGAATAGGGGAGCGGCTTTCATTTTTAGCCTGGGCAATGGGGGCTTTTTCGTTTTTCTTTGCGTCCTTCGTCATGTCAAGAGGAGGATGGTGGATGGCTCAACTCACCGAAATCCGCTGGCATTCGCGGGGAGGCCAGGGCGCCAAGACTGCGGCGATCTTGCTGGCTGAAGCTGCGTTTGCCGCGGGTATGTACGTCCAGGGATTCCCTGAATACGGGCCCGAACGGATGGGAGCGCCCATGCTGGCCTTCAACCGCATTTCCGGCGAGCCCATCAGTGTGCACAGCCACGTCGAAGAGCCCGGAGTCGTCATGGTCCTGGATCCATCCTTGATAGGGAAGGTTGATGTTCTCGAAGGCCTGCCTGAGGGCGGCGCCGTCATCATCAATACTGGTCTGTCGCCCGAGGAAATGCGGGCGAAGATGCAGGGCAGCAACAGCTACAGGGTGTGTACTGTGGATGCAAGCAAGATCGCCCTCGAGACGATCGGCCGTGATATACCGAACACGCCGATGATGGGCGCGCTGATGAAGGTCGCCACCATCATGGACTACGGCGAGTTTGTGAAGATCATCCGCGACCAGCTCGAGCACAAATTCCGCTCGCGGCCTGAGGTCGTGGACGGCAACGTCAAAGCAATCCAACGGGCCTACCAGGAGGTGCAGGGCTAGTGTCCGGAGACCGCCTTCCGGGTTGGAGGGACCTGCCGCGTGGCGGCGTGATCCTCGAAGCCGGCAACGCACGAGAATATGAAACAGGCGAATGGCGCTCGACAATTCGTCCGAAATGGAAGCCCGATAAGTGCATCCATTGTCTCTTCTGCTGGGTGTACTGCCCGGATGCTGCCATACGAGTGGAGAATGGCAAGATGACCGGGATTGATTATAGGTACTGCAAGGGTTGCGGCATTTGCTCGAAAGAGTGCCCTGTCAAGGGCAAGGCCATAGAAATGGTTCCAGAAAGCGAAGCCACATCATAGGGGGGAGGGACGCAGCTTGAGCAACAAAGTAGCACTCACGGGAAACGAGGCGGTTGCTTACGCCATGCGCCAGATCGACCCGGATGTGGTGGCAGCGTACCCGATCACGCCCCAAACAGACATAGTGCAGGCCTTTTCGCAGTTCGTTGCAGACGGGAAGGTGAAGACTGAGTTCGTCACGGTCGAGAGCGAGCACTCCGCGATGAGCGCGACGGTGGGCGCGTCGGCCGCGGGGGCGCGGGCCATGACGGCCACGTCGTCCCAGGGCCTTGCGCTGATGTGGGAGATCCTGTACATCACGTCTTCACTGAGGCTCCCTATCGTTATGCCGGTCGTGAATCGCGCGCTCTCCGCACCGATAAACATTCACTGCGACCACAGCGACACCATGGGCGCGCGTGATGCAGGCTGGATCCAGCTGTACTCGGAAAACGCCCAGGAGGCCTACGACAACACGCTCCAGGCTCTGAGGATCGCTGAGCATCCCGACGTCCTGCTCCCTGTGATGGTCTGCCAGGATGGTTTCATCACGAGCCACGCGCTTGAGAACCTTGTAGTCGAGGATGACGAGTTTGTGAGGGAATGGGCCGGACCCTACAAACCCGACATGGCGCTGCTCGATCTCGACAAGCCCATGACAATCGGCGCGCTGGACCTGCAGGACTTCTACTTCGAGCACAAGCGTTCCGAGATAGAGGCCATGAACAACGCCGGCCGCGTCATCAGGGCTGTCGGTGAGGAATATGGCAGGAAGACCGGCCGGACGTATGGCTTCCTGGAGCCGTACCGTCTTGATGATGCTGAGATAGCTATCGTGGTGCTAAGCTCGACCGCAGGCACCGCAAGGCCGGTCGTGGACGCGCTCCGTGCCGACGGCATAAAAGCCGGCCTGCTCAAGCCACGGATGTTCCGCCCGTTCCCGGCCGCGGAGATAGCCCGGGCGCTCGAAGGCAGGAAGGCAGTCGCGGTCATGGACAGGGCGGAGGCGTTCAGCGGGATGGGCGGCCCGCTCTTCCCCGAGATCCGCTCCGCGCTGTACGACACCGAGAAGAAGCCCATCATGGTGAATTACGTGTTCGGGCTCGGCGGGAGGAATACCGGCACAAGAGACATCAAGAGAGTCTACGACGAACTCGCCCTGGTGGCGAAAACGGGCAGGTACGACCGGCTCGTAACCTACCTGGGCGTGCGGGAATAGGGGTGGGACCACATGGCTAATCTCAAAGAGCTTTCCGCAAAGCCCGAAGCCCTCGGCTGCGGCCACAGGCTATGTGCCGGGTGCGGCGCTGCCCCTGTTGTGCGGCAGATTCTCATGGCTTCGGACAAGCCCGTCGTCATCGCAAACGCCACGGGTTGCCTTGAAGTGTCCACTACGATCTTCCCCTACACTGCCTGGAACGTTCCCTGGATGCACAACGCTTTCGAGAACGCAGCGGCAACCCTGTCAGGCATCGAAGCTGCATATAACTCGCTCAAACGCCAGGGCAGGTACGATAAAGAAGTGAATTTCGTCGCGTTCGGCGGCGATGGCGGCACGTACGATATTGGCCTGCAGTCGCTGTCCGGTGCGATGGAGCGGGGACATGACCTGGTCTACGTGTGCTATGACAACGGCGCCTACATGAACACGGGCATCCAGCGCTCTAGTGCAACGCCGCTCGGCGCGGACACGACCACGAGCCCCGCGGGCGAAGTCATCCCGGGCAAGCGCGGCGGGCGGAAGGACCTCACCGAGATCATGATCGCCCATGGCATCCCGTACGCTGCGCAGGTTTCGCCGGCGCACTGGAACGACCTGATCACCAAGGCTAAAAAGGCATTCGACGTCAAGGGGCCGGCGTTCATCAACGCGCTCGCTTCCTGCAACAGAGGCTGGCGGCACGACCCGTCGGACACAATCGCAGTGACCCGGCTCGGAGTGGAGACGTGCTTCTGGCCGCTTTATGAGGTTGAAAACGGCAAGGTCAGAGTGACATACAAGCCTCGAGACAAGAAGCCGGTCGTCGAGTTCTTGAAAGCGCAGGGCCGGTTCAGGCACCTGTTCAAGCCCGAGAACAAGCACCTGCTCGACGAGATCCAGGCCGAGGTTGACCGGAAGTGGGAGGACTTGCTGAGGAGAGAAGCGCAGGCAGCCGCCGGGCCTGCTTAGAAAGAGCAGGTTGGGCAGCGGCTGTAACCGCTCCGCCAGAGAGGCGTATAGACGCTACAGAGGCAGGCTCCGGGAACGGGGCCTGCCTTTTTGCCCGTGATGCACTTGGTTGTCTTTGTGGCACCAGTGTTATATGCTCGTACAAGAAACGGCATAGCCGAGGATAATACCTGTAAGAATACCAGAGACAGGAAACACGCGATAGGAGGTGACGGGGCATGGCCAGTGAGGTCAGGGTACGGTTCGCGCCGAGCCCGACGGGCTACCTGCACATCGGAGGCGCCCGGACCGCGTTTTTCAACTGGCTTTTCGCCAGGCACAACGGCGGCAAGTTCGTCCTGAGGATTGAGGATACCGACGCCGAACGCACGATTGAGGATTCGATATCTCAGATACTTGAGGCGTTCAAGTGGCTCGGGATCGATTGGGACGAAGGACCGGTTACCGGCGGCGAATACGGCCCGTACTTCCAGTCGCAGCGGCGGCCCCTGTACAGGGCGGCGGCCGACAAGCTCGTGGCAAGTGGCGACGCATACTGGTGCTATTGCACGCCGGAGGAGTTGAAAGCGAGGAGGGACTCGGCGGTCAAGGAAGGCCGGGCGCCCATGTACGATGGCGCCTGCCGCAACCTGACTGAAGAGCAGCGCCGTGCCCTGGAGCGCGAGGGACGTAAGCCTGCGCTGCGGCTCCGGACGCCCGATGAGGGGATCACCGGCTACAACGATCTGATCAGGGGCCGGATCGAGTTTGCGAATGCGCTGATCGGCGACTTCGTGCTGCTCAAGTCCGACGGCTTTCCGACATACAACTTCGCCTGCGTTGTAGACGACTCGGCGATGAACCTGACTTATATCATGAGGGCCGACGAGCACATCTCCAACACGCCCAAACAGATAATGATCTATGACGCTCTCGGGTTGGAGCCGCCGAAATTCGCCCACGTACCGATGATCCTGGCGCCGGACAGGTCAAAACTGTCCAAGCGCCACGGCGCGATGTCTGTCCAGGAGTTCAGAGACCTCGGGTTCATGCCCGAGGCAGTGCTGAACTACCTTGCCTTCCTCGGCTGGACACCGCCAACCCCGTCCGAGGTCCTGTCGCTCGATGAGATGGTGAAGCTCTTCCGCCTTGAGGACGTGTCGAAGAACGCCGCCATCTATGACTTGCAGAAGCTGACCTGGATGAACGGCTATTACCTGCGGACGGCCGGCATAGACCGGGTCATCTCGCTCGCAGTGCCTTTCATGCAGAAGGCAGGCCTCTTCGGGGATGTGGTCACCGGGCAGGACAAGCAGTACCTGAGCTCGATCCTTTCGGCAATGCGGGATAGGGTCAAGACGCTGGTCGAAATCCCCGGCGCGGTGGAGTACTTCTACCACGACCTCGGCGGGTATGACGAGAAAGGCTACCGCAAGCACTTCACCGGCCCGGCAGTGGCGGACCTGCTGGAAGAGGCAGCGTCGGCGCTTGACGCCATGGACGGGGAGTTCACCCCAGCATCAGTCGAGGAGGTCTACCGCAGGCTCATCGAAGAGCGTGGCATCTCAAGCGGGCAGTTGATACACCCGACGCGCCTCGCGGTGACCGGCCGGACGATAGGCCCTGGGCTTTTCGATGTCCTGGCTCTGCTGGGCAAAAAGCGGTCTGTGGAAAGGATACGGCGCGCGGCGACGGAGATACGGAAGGCAGGGCCTGTGGACGCGCAGGGTTAGCCTGCCAGCAAGACTGTTGTTGACGGCCCCTCACCATTCTGTTCACAGATGGTGAGGGGCATTATTGTCTACAGCTCGCTCGTGGCTTTCTTCATCACGTCCAGCAGATCGGCCAGCGTGCCGGCCCGGAACGCGCCGGCCATGTACGGGTTCCAGGTCAGAAGCTTCTCGTCCCGCGTCAAAGCCTGGCTCATTGCCGTCTTGACTGCCTGCGGGCGCTCCACCCAGCGACCGATCTCTCTGAACTCGCTGTCATACAGGATGAACGTGGGTATGCGCTCGACGCCCAGGTCGCCTGAGGCTTCGCGCGTGTGGCAGCGCAGGTCCATGTTGCCCCACGCTTTCGCCAGAGCCGCAGCGACCGGCAGGTTCACCTTCGTGTCTATGCACCAGGCCTCGGCCGCTGCGTAAAGGCGCATCGCGGATCCTCGCGCTCTATGCTGCTCGAGCCTTTCCTGAACCATTTTCTCGGATGCCTCAAGGCTGGCGGCGAACACGTCACGGTCGGGAGAGGCCATTCCTTTCAAGAACTCATCCAGCGTCAGGCCGGAGTAGAATCTTGCGCTGTCCACGTTTCTCCTTCCCTTCAGGCAAGGAATACCGTCACAGGTAGAGTATTCTCCGAAATGTGTTCTGTCCAGGTCCCAGTGATTCCCCCGGTTCCGGCGGTCATGTCGTGGCGCCGATCTGCGTCTTAACCATAGACGTTGAAGAGTATTTCCATACTGCGGTGTTCCAGCAGGCGGTGCGTCGTGACAGGCCCCACCGTGGGCAGGACACTGGTGCGGGGCGACGGGCGTTCGGAAGCAGGCTCACAGAGCCTTTGATGTGGCTCCTGGATGCGCTCGATTCGGACCGGCAGCGCGCCACCTTCTTCTGGCTGGGTGAGGTGGCGGAATCCCACCCGACGCTCGTCAGAGAAGCGGCGTCCAGGGGGCACGAGATCGGGTGCCACGGGTATAGCCATCGCAGTGTCAAAGGGATGGACCTGGCCGCCTTCAGGAATGAGGTCCTGCGGGCATGTGAGGCGATCGCCGGAGCCTGTGGGCAAGCCCCTCTGGGGTACCGCGCGCCGGGTTTCTCGCTCGGGCCGCAGGACAGGCGTTTTCACGAAGTTCTCCGGGATCTGGGTTTCAAGTATGACTCGAGCGTCTTTCCGACGTTGCTCGCGGGGCGGGATCACGCTCAGGCTGCGCGCCGGCCCTGGGAGGTGTGCCCGGAGCTATGGGAACTCCCGGTGGCCGTACCGGCGTGGGGGCTTGTGCGGGTGCCGCTGGGCGGGGTGTTCTTCCGGACGCTGCCGTACTGGGTGACGGGGTTGGGCGTGCGGAAGATGGAAGAGGACGGGAGCCCTGCCGTGCTGTACTTCCACCCGTGGGAGTTCGATGTTGGCCAGCCTCGGGTGGGGAGCGTGGGGCCGGCCGGCTGGGCCAGGCAGTACTGGGGCCTGGCAGGGAACCGGACCAAGTTTGAGAAGCTTTGCGCCGGGTTTCGCTTCACCACGGCGCTCGATATGGTGAGACTCTGGGCGAAAAGGGAGAGTTCCTCCGGACTTCCGCACATTTGATCGAAGAAAGGAACTACCGCAATGTTTGACCTGGTTATCCGGAACGGGACGATACTTGACGGGTCGGGCCGGGCCCGCTTCGCGGGCGATGTTGGCATAGCGAAAGAGCGCACCAGCGTAGTGTCGCCGGTGCCGGGGTCACTCGTAGGACGGGAGTACATCGATGCGGCCGGCCTGTGCGTGTCGCCGGGGTTCATTGACGTGCACTCCCATGCCGACCGTGCCATCCTCAGCAACCCCTTCTGCAGGGCCTCCCTGCTCCAGGGCATTACTACTGTGTTCGCGGGCCAGTGCGGGGGCTCACAAGGGCCAGTCAATGACGCCATGAAAGAGCGGGCGGCCGAACGGGCGAGGCGGATGGGAGTCGAACCGCCCAGCGTGGACTGGCACTCTTTCGGCGAGTTCCTTGGCCGGGTGGAAGATGGCGGAAGCGGCGTGAACCTGGGCATGTTTGTCGGCCAGGGTACCGTCCGCAACTACGTCATGGGTTACGAAGACCGCGAGCCCACTGCGGAGGAACTCGACAGCATGCGGCGGCTTGTCCGGCAGGCGATGAAAGAGGGCGCCTTCGGCCTCAGCGCCGGCAGGACGTACATGCCCGGGCGGCTTGCAGGGCGGGAGGAGATCGCCGGGCTCTGCAGGGAAATAGCTCCATACGGCGGGCTTTACGCCTGCCACATGCTGAGTGAAGGCGATGCGATCGACGAAGCGCTGGACGAGCTGCTCTGCGTCGCAAAGGCGAGCGGGGCCAGGCCGCACATCGTTCACGCGAAAGTCTGCGGCAGGCAGAACTGGGGCAAGGCGCCGGCCGTGCTTGAGCGGATCGAGCGGGCGAGGGAAGACGGGCTCGACCTGATGTATGACGTCTACCCGTACAACTTCGCCCAGATAGGCACGCTCAGAGGCGTGTTCGCGGGCGTGGCGTCGAGACTGAACATCGGCGAGTTGCTCAGCGCGCTGAGACGGGACCCCGAATACGCTGAGCAGGTCGCCCGTGAGACAGAGGCGGAACTGGCGAAACTCGATCCCGTCCGGCTCAGGAACTTGCCGCAGCGTGGCGTGGTCTGGTGCCAGAACACGAAAGAGCATGAGTGGAAGAGCTTCGAGGAGATAGCCTCCGATCTCGGAATAGGCTTGATCCCGGCAGTGCTCTGGCTCGGTGTGGAAAACCACCTTGCCGTCAAGACTGCGTTGATTATGAGCGACAACGAGGTGGAGCTTTTCATCAGACACCCGTTCTCCATGATATCCACGGATGCGAGCACGCAGGATGTTCTTGAAGACAAATCCGGTGCCGGCCACCCAAGGGCCTTCGGCACTTACCCGAGGGTGCTGGGCCGCTACGTCAGGGACTTGGGCGCCCTTCCTCTGGAGGATGCCATCCGGAAGATGACTTCCGTCCCGGCCATGCGGATGGGCCTTTCCGACCGGGGGCTACTGAAGCAGGGCAATTATGCGGACATCGTGGTCTTCGACCACGACACAATCGCAGAGTCCGGCAGCATTGAGGCCCCCTGCGAAACGCCCGCGGGCATCCGGTATGTGCTGGTAAACGGGTCTATCGCCGCTAAGGATGGAGAAACGACCGGCACGAAGCAGGGCAAGGTGCTGCGCAGGTAGAGGCGGGTCAGATACTCAGGCGCTGAAAGACACGGGCCAGGCATTCCGGGTTGATGCCTGGCGCCTATTTTTCCAGTTGTGGAAGGGGGGAAGCTTATCCCCAATATTGCTGTATATTGGCCGCTGGTGTTATAATGTTGTGACACAATCTGGGGGATATCGCCGCTGCGTGGCGGCTGGTGCTTCTTAAATGCCCGAGCGCATCAGAGTGATGCTCACAACGGAAGGCACTTACCCCTTTACCAGGGGAGGCGTCAGCACCTGGTGCGACACCCTGGTGTCAAAACTCGACCGGCTTGATTTCATAATCTACGCCGTGATGATGAACCCCTTCATCACTCAGACTTACCGCCTGCCCCCGAACACGAGCCTGATCCGCGTGCCCCTCTGGGGCACCGAGGAACCCTGCGAACACCTTGCGAGTAGACCGTTTTCGCAGGTGTACCTCGCCAAACGCGCGACCACCGAGAAGGTGGTAACGGGCAGGTTCCTCCCGCTCTTCGATACTTTGGTGGCGGAGGTCATTTCCGAGGAGAAAGACCCCGTCCGGTTCGGCACAACCTGTGCCGGCATGTACCAGGTTTTCCAAGAGTACGACTACAAAGTGTGCTTCAAGAGCTTCGCCACCTGGGAGCGCTTCAAGCGCCTCGTTCTAGGCTACCGGGGCGCGCAGGAACGCCCCGGCCCCACGTTGTTCGACCTGACCCAGAGCCTCGGCTGGCTCTACAGGTTCCTGATAATCCTGAACACTCCGCTGCCCCGGGTGGATGTGGCTCACTCGGCGGCCGCGGCCTTCTGCGGCATACCGGGAGTGCTGTCCCGGATCCTGCACGGCACGCCCTATCTCCTCACGGAGCACGGCGTCTACCTCCGGGAGCAATACCTGTCAAAGGGGCGCGCGGCCCTTCCGCCTTACCTCGGCAGGTTCCTGATGAGCCTGGTCCGGTCGGTCGTAACGCTTAACTACCGCTATGCGGACCAGGTGTCGCCGGTGTGCGCCTACAATTCACGGTGGGAGGCGCAGATGGGCGTCCCGGGCGACAGGATCCGTGTGATATACAACGGAGTCGATCCCCTGGTATTCGCGCCCGTGGCACACTCCAGAGAAGGTCCACCCGTGGTCACCGGCGTCATGAGGATCGACCCGGTGAAGGACATTGAGACCCTCCTTCGTGCCGCAGCGCTAGTCCAGGCCCAGGTGCCCGGCGTCAAGTTCGTGATCTACGGCGGGGTCACGGTACCCGCCTACTTCGACAAGTGCCTGGCCCTCCGGGCGAAGCTGGGGCTTGAGCACACGTTCATCTTCGCTGGCCATGTGGAAAATGTGCCGGAAGCCTATCACTCTGGGGACATCGTCGTGCTCTCAAGCATCTCCGAGGGGTTCCCGTATTCCATCGTTGAGGCGATGATGGCGCGGAAAGCGATCATCGCGACAGATGTCGGAGGCATCCGCGAAGCGCTCGGGCCCGCGGGCATAGTGGTCAGGCCGCAGGATGCTGAGCAGTTCGCCCAGGCGATCTGCTACCTGATTGGCCACCCGCTGGAGCGTGCGTCCCTCGGTCAGGAAGCACGCGAGCGCGCGCTAACATACTTCACCACAGAACGCTTCGCAAGTCTCTATCTTGAATGCTACCAGCGCCTGGCCGCGCTTACCACGGGCGCGGAAGAGGCGGCTGAACTTCTGCGAAGGATACTGGCGCGACAGGCTCTGTTCGCCCACAGGGGAGTGGCGTTGGCCCTGGCCGGGCACTGGGCGGAGGCGATTGCCTCATTCAGGCTGGCGATTTCCGTGGACGAATCCACCCCCGCCGTTCCGGTGTTGCGCATCCAGATGGCGCACGCCTTTGCCGCCGCCGGCCAGACCAGCATGGCGCTCATTGAGGTGCGGAGGGCCGTCCAGGCCAGGCAGGCGCCGCGGACCCATGCTCCGGCGCGGGGCCCGGGGAATGCCGGGGTGACCTCATGACGCCTCGTTTTCCCACTGCTCTGTGGGGGTATAGCCGCACCGGAGTAGACAGGTTAGCCAGCTCGCTCCGCGCGACCGTGGATCTCACAGTTCAGAATGCCCGTGTTGAAACGGCTGCGGTCCAGGGCGCCAATGCTGAACTGGAGCGTGAGATGGCCGGCATGGCCGCGGAGGCTTTATGCTTGCTCAAACGAGAAGCCGATCTGGCCCAGGCCATCCTGGAAGGGCGCAAGCTGGCCCGCCAGATAACGGAAGATGCTCGCGCGGTTGCCTCCCAAATGCTTGCCTCCGCCCGCGATGACCTTGTCAGGCGGCGGGCTGACCTCATGACGGCTGAAAGAGGCCTGCGCGCCCTCGTGGCAGTGCTCGAGAGTCTGGCACTCCAGCATGCTGCGGACATCGCCGACCGGCCGCGAACGATCCCGGACAGGACGGTACGGAGACAATGAGCCTGAGTAGACGCAGTTTGCCGGAAATGAGGCACGTCATGTTCGGGTACAACCGGCAGCGGGTCAGGGCATTTCTCAATGGCCTCGTGGCTTCCTCGCGAGAGGCCATGTGGCAAGCCCGGGCTGCCCTTGACGCTGCCCGTGCCAGGAACCGGGCCCTGCTTGCGGCCCGCAGGCACGTGGCTTTCCGCCTGGAGAGCGCGCGCCGCCGGGCTCGTGTTGTTGATGGCCTTGAGCGTACCACCAGTGACGCCTGCCTTAAGATGCTTGACGAGGCAAGGGAAGAGGCTGGCAGGTTGCTTGCCGTCATCCGCCCGGAACTCGAATCATGCGCGGTCGAGGCCGCGCGAGTCGAGGCAGAGATCAGCAAAGCCAGGACCTCCCGGAGCCGCATTCTCGACGGAATCCAGAAGCTGCTTGAGCCGCCTCGCGAAGGCCGCCGCGTGCATCCAGGCGGGCCGCCAAGGGTGATCAAGGCGGTCGTGCCCGCCCCGGACGCGGGTGTCACTCTCGAGCGGCTTGAGGACGAGATAGAGGCGCTGGAGATGCAGTATGTCGTCGGGAATGTTGCCGGGCGCGACCTGGCGGCCTCATCCGGGGCCATCGTGCGGGCTGGCGACGTCATCACCGCTGGCGCATACCGCCGCGCCCTTGCGCAAGGGAAAATCGCGGAGCTCATTGTCTACATGAGGCTGCCGGGCGACGACCTGGAAGCGACCGGAGGAGGGGGCGGCGTTGCGGGCAAGTGATATCAATAAGCTATGCGCATCCGTGCTCGCCACCTCCCGCGCACCCGGCGACGAACTCGAGGTTGCCGCGACTCTCGAATCGCTTGGCTGGACCGACCAGCAGGTCGTCGAGAGGTTTAGGCTTCCGGATGTGTTTGCGCTCGCCCGCGAGATCTGGCCGGCTGTCAGAGCACGCTCAGTCACCTCCGCCCATATGCGCTTGCGCGCCGAATCTCTGGCAAAGACCCTCACGGCCGGCGCGAAAAACTTCCTGAAGGGGACGATTTTCGCTGCTCCGATGATCATTTCGATACTGGCGATGTTGACGCTCAGGTATTCGCTGTGGGCCTACCAGTATCTCACTGTGGAAGAAGCCACCCCCATCGCGCTCGCCACAGTGCTGAGCTTCCTCGCGACGGGCGGGTTCACGCAGGCCATCGCACGCCGCGGGCTCATGTACGTAGGCCAATCGGAATACGGCATGGCGCGGCGGATGACCTTCTTGCTCGCAAGAGCAGGCGCCATGGTCTGCGCGCTTGCCGGGGTTGGGCTGCTCCTCGCTGGGATGGTCTTCCCGCTGTTCCCCATAGCGATGACCGCGTCCATTGTCTCGCATTTCCTGCTCCTTTGCGCAATGTGGCTGTCGCTCACCATTTTCTACATGTTGCGTGCCGAGGTATTGTTCACCTTGCTTGTCGGTGCCGGGACATGGCTTGTCTGGGCGCTTCACGAAACACTACGCGTTCCCATCACGACGGCACAGGCAATCGCCCTCGGAGCAACCAGCGCAGCAGGTGCACTGCTGGCCGTCACTCTCTTTGCCCGCGAGGAGCGCAAGAAGGGCAGCCGGGGGTCGCCCCGGATGCCGAGAATGTCCATCGTGGCTTATACGGTGGCGCCGTACTTCGCCTATGGATTCTTGTTCTTCCTGTTTCTCTACCTCGACCGGTTGATGGCCTGGTCTGCTCACAGCACCTACATGCCCTATGTCGTCTGGTTCCGCGGGGACTACGAACTCGGCCTCGACTGGGCCATGATGGGCCTGGTATTGCCGCTCGGCATGATAGAGGTGGCTATATCCCGCTTCTCGGCGAGGCTACCGGCGCTCCAGAAGGAGTATCACGGCCGCCAGGTACGGCATTTCAACACAAGGCAGTACCGCGCTTACCTGGCGGGCCAGGCGCTGTGCGGCGCGTCTGCCGCCCTTGGAACGCTGGTTCCGCCCATTCTCATCGGGCTCGCGGGCCGCCTGGTGCCGGGCGCGGATGCGTGCACGCTTGGGCCGGTGAGCACGCTGGTGCTGCGTGTTGCATCATTCGGCTATGCACTGCTCGCGCCGTGCATGCTCAACTGCCTTGTGCTGTTCAGTCTCTCCGTGCCCGGCCCAGCGCTGGCCGGGCTGGTGGTAGCCATTCTTGTCAACGGAGTGGTCGGGTTCTTTTTGACCCGGCTCGAGCACTACGCGCTCGCAGCCTATGGACTGGTGGCGGGCGCTGGCGTTTTCCTGGTTTTCACCACTCACGCGTGCAGGCAGGTATTCAGGCGGATGGATTACCACCTGTACGCTGCTGCGTAGGAGGACAGGAGCATCACCGGACCCACTTACACACTGGCGTTCGCCGTTACCGCGCTGGCGCGCGTGCTGCTCTCCGGCATGCTCTTGTTCGGTGTCCTGCCGGCTCTAATCTTCGCTCGCAGCCCACAGTGGACTTCCGCGGACGCGGCATGTGCCGGCGTCCTCAAGGCCGTAGCCGCGGTGATCATCTGTGTCTACTTGCTGGTGGCGCTGCGGGTATATGAGCTTCCGTCGTTTGCCGCAGTTTTCCTCGCGCTGGCTGTCATCCGTGTCGTCCGTGTGCCCCCGCGGGTCTTGCGTGCAAGGCTTGACAGGATGGCGGCGGCCTTTCTTGAGGTGGTGGACGGTAACCGGCGGATCAGAGTCTCCAGGCAACCGGACCGGACCCGGGGGCTGCGCGGCGGACGGTGGGGCGCATGGGATGCCGGCGTTGTGGCTGCGACACTTGCCGTCCTCATCGCCTCTGCGTTCCTGCGACTATACGACCCGCTCACTCACGCGGCGCCTGCCCTGTCAGACGCCTACGTAACGCTTGCCTGGATGAAGTACATGGAGTCAAAGCAGCTGTTCCACGATGGTCTATACCCACATGGGTTCCACGCCGTGCTATCGGCGCTCCGCAAGATCTCAGGGATAGATCCACTGCTCGTGCTCAAGTTCGCAGGCCCTCTCAGCTGCCTGCTGACAGTGGCGGGGGCGTGGTATTGCGCGACCTCCATGACCAAGTCTCCTGTCGCCGGACTTGCCGCCGCCCTTGTGCTGGGCGTGCTTTCCCGCACCCTGCCGCTGGATTTCGCAAGACAGGCTTCAACGAACTCACAGGAGTTTGGAATGGCCTTCGTACTGCCCGCCGTGGCATTCCTGGGGCGCTACCTTGACAAAGGCGACCGTTTAGACCTCATCGCCGCCTCAGCCGGCCTGGCCGTGACCGGCCTCGTCCACCCGCTGCCCGCTCTGGCTGCCGCAGTGTCCGGAGCGTGCTGCCTCGGGGCGCGGGCGGTGTGCAGGACACTCGACCGCGGGCGGCTGCGGCGGCTTGCGTTGGCAGGACTGGCTGCCGTCGTGGTTTCGGCAGCGCCCCTTGGGGCAGGCCTTCTTTGCGGTGTAGAGCCTCACGCGAGTTCGCTGGTGTTCGCTCTGTCGCGTGGGAATGTTGCCCTGGAGGCACCAAGCCCTATTGCGCTGGTAGCCGTCGTGAGCGCAACCGCAGCACTAGCAGCCTCTCTGCTTCGTGCCCCCGGGCAGCCACGAGCCACCGGCTACCATGGCGCTGTCCACCACGCCACCGTCCAGGACCTCGGCCCGTCGGCCCTACCCCAGGACGCGCTGGCATGCCTGCTGGTGACCGTGTCATCTCTTGCCGTGTGGCAGGCGCCCCGGTTCGGCGTGGGAAGCATTGTCCTTTCGACCAGGGGCGGCGAGTTCGGCAGCCTCGGGATAACGCTGGGGGTCGCGTCGGGCGTAGGTGCGCTCGGCGCGGAACACGCAGGCGCGGTGCCTGCCCGCAGGCTGCTCGCCGGGCTGGTGCTGCTCGGCCTGGCTGTGGCCGGGTGGAAGACGGGCATACACCCTGCAAGCGCCTACAGGATGCAGTCGGATGCCTGGGTGGACCAGTACCTGCATATCGCGACAACAAACCCGCCTCACGAGTGGCTCATCGCCGGCGAGGAGCGGGGATATGCGCTCGCGCTCGGCACAGGGTGGCACATGGGCCTGGAAGAGTTCCTCACAACCTATGACTCGAGGCAGGCGCCGTTGGTTGCCGGCCGGGGCAGTGAGCGTGGGCGCGTTCTTCCCGTGGGGCGTGTATTCTTGTTCCTCGAGAAGAACGTTCCCCGCACCCCGGCTGCTCCGGGGGAGGGCGTCGCCCCGGTGTCCGAGGCAGAACTGGCCCGGAAGGCCCGGCTGGCCGGGGAACTTACGGTGTGGATCAATGAGTACCGGGCCAGGTATGAGAACATATCCCTGTACTTCCAGGGCCCCGATCTCGAGGTATGGCTGATAGACCAGTCCGACTTGCTCCGGGACGACTGGCAGGACATATGGGAACCCGGCAGGCCTGGAGAAGACCATGGACCGTGACTTGCAGGAGAAGAAGAGGGTCCTGGTCCTCCCGCAGTACAACGAGTTCCGGACAATCGTTGAGGTCCTGAGCGGTGCCGCGCCGGAGGTGGACCACATAATCGTGGTCAACGACGGGTCCACCGACGCATCCGCCCTCCTTGTGACTGCCTGGATGCTCAAGACGGCCGAAGGCTCCAAAGCCACGCTGGTGAGCCTTGGCAGAAACCGTGGCATGTCAGGCGCGTTGCTGGCCGGGCTCTGCTACGTCTGCAAGATGATCCAGGCCGGGGTGTTGCGCGAATCGGATACCGTGCTGACGATGGACGCCGACGGGCAGCACGACCCGGAAGACATACCCGGGCTTTGCTCGAGGCTCGAAGAATCCGGCGCAGGCGTCGTCCTAGGGCGGAGGGACCTCCGGGGATACCCCTCTTTCAAGCGATTCGGTAACACTCTGCTTTCAACCTGGGCCACCTGGCTATCGGGCGTCAGGTATACCGACGTGGAGAGCGGCTTCCGCGCGATGCGCGCAGGGGTGGCCGTGGACCTGATCAAGTTTTTCACCGGCTGGAGATACACATGCGCCCAGGAGATAGGTGTCATCGCCCCCAGGGTGGGGCACCGCGTGGACAATACTCTTCCAGTAAAGGTCCGCTATTACCGGGACGGGGCGCGCGTGAGAGATGGCCTCGCCAATGTGCTCATGGCCGCCTGGGCTCTTGCCAGAGTCAAACTCGGCATGGCAAGCAATCCAGGCGCTCGGGCCGACCGGGTGCTGCGCCGGGCATGTATCACAACGGCTCAGGACTTGTGCCGGCGGCTTGAGGCGTGCTGATGGAAGCAGCGTGTTTCTCAGGGATCCGGGTGCTCGTGACTGACGGGAACCAGCGCAAGTCGCTGGCAGTCGTCCGTTCGCTCGGGCGGAAAGGGGCCCATGTCATCGCCGGTGAAGATACTGGCTTCCCGGTGGCCGCTTTCTCACGGTACTGCTCTGAGTCGCTTGTCTACCCCTCTGCGGAGAGGGCGTCTGCGGCTTTTCGCCTGTTCCTGCGGACGCTGCTGCAAAACCGGTCGCTCCATGCGCTTTTCCCGGTGGATGATGCTGTATGCGATTCGGTGATAGCCGCTCTGTCTGGAGGATGGGCGCCGGGAGTACTGGTCGCGCTTGTGCCGCCAGAGGCGTATGCGCTCGGGCGCGATAAGCTCCTGACCTACGGGCTGGCTGAGGCTCGGCGCGTCAGGTGTCCCGCCACGGAACTGCCTCATGGGCCGGGCGCTGCGCTCAGGGCGGCGCGGCGTCTCGGTTTCCCCTGCGTGCTCAGGCCACGCACCAGTTCGGGCGGCCGTGGCATGAGACTCGTCGCCGCAGAGCACGATTTCCCGGCGGCATATGAGAACGTACAACGGGACTACGGGGCGCCCCTGGTGCAGGAGTTCATTCCACCTGCAGGCCGCTACGATGTCTGCCTCCTATTCGATGCGCAGGGCGACGTGCGCGCGTCGTTTGTGCAGCGTGAGCATCGGAACTACCCGCTGGATCGCGGGCCGAGTACAGTCCAGGAGAGTGTGGTCAGGCCCGACCTCGTGGCGAGCGCCACACGCCTGCTCAGCAAGACAGGCTGGAGGAGCGTCGCCGAGGTCGAGTACCTGATCGACCGCCGAGACTCGAAACCCGTGCTCATGGAGGTAAACCCCAGGTTCTGGGCTTCGACGGCATGCGCGGTAGCGGCAGGTGTCGACTTTCCCGCACTGGCGCTGCTGGAGGCCATGGGGGAGCATGTGCCGGATTCCCATGCATACACGCCCGGCGTCCGCGTGAGATGGCTCATTCCGGGAGGTCTTCTTCACGCAGCTGCCTGCCTGCGTGCAGGGCGTCTCCCGGCGCCGCTGCCACCGGCACCTGGCGGTCAGCGGTTTGACATTCTCGAGAGGGAAGACCCCTGGCC
>Ga0315277_10004140_pt1 | contig 19433 bp, 9 predicted proteins | sample YL17G05_15_MG_FD_203695 | JGI IMG/M metagenome (GOLD analysis project Ga0315277, IMG submission 203695) | Sediment microbial communities from Yellowstone Lake, YNP, Wyoming, USA - YL17G05_15 | ecosystem: Environmental > Aquatic > Freshwater > Lake > Sediment | place: USA: Wyoming | collected... | reverse complement strand
CTTGCCGAATACGATATCCAGAATCGCCGGATCGGCCGCGCCGAATGCTCCGAACACGGCGGCCACGCTGTCGATGAACTCCATCAGGATGACCGGCTTGTCCATGTTCACAATCACGATCGTGGGCGTGCCGGATGCGGCCACCTTCCGGATCGACTCCAGCACGTTCCAATTGGCCGCGTTGCCATAGGCCAGCGTGACACCGTAGGTCGGTGCAGGAGGCGGCCCGGCCGGTGGCGCCTCCGCCGTCGGGAACCCTTTTTTCGTTGCGTTGGAATGTGCCGTTCAGGAACGTGCCTAAATCATATCCGCTGACCTGGCAGTTCGTAATGGCCACGTTTTCCGTGGCCCGCGCAAAGCCGAGCGCATTCAATCACGTGCAGACATGGCGAGGCGGCAATCCATCCGCCCGATCCGTGATCTTACTGGGCGTGCAGGACAATCTCGAACCACGAGGGATCATCATTTCCAATCGCGCTTCGTTCCGGCCGATTCTCTAATGCCGCCGGAACAGCAAAGCTTTGTCGCATCTCGCCGCCAGAGGCGGTGGTTTACCTTAATGGAACAGACCTCATCTCGCGACAACGCTTGAGGTCTTGCCGCCTTCCGAGGTCCTGAGAATCAGTCGGCAATCCCCAGCGGTTTCGCCCAACGATATATTTCCGTGCGGCCCGGGACCCCACCAGGCCAGGACCTCTGTTCCACCGATCCTGAACCCGACACTATTTCCCGACTTCACCGTGACGATTTCAGGTCGAGCTTCGGAAGCGCGGTAAGGCACGAAGACGGCTAAGAACTTCATCTCTTGCGCCAAGGCTTCAGTCGTGGCCTTGAGATGCGATTGATTCGCGAAGCTCTCACTCCCGAGCACGTATGCGGTGTTGGCCGCAAACTCCGGCTGAACTGGAAATCCAGTGCGCTGTTCAAGACGGTATGGCACGCTGGCCATCAATCGCACAGCGACCTTCGCATTCCCGTCGCAGATGGACGCGGAGCCCTCGCGGCTGTCGGCTATCATAGGGTTGAGAGCGTGGAGGAGCCAATCGAATGTGGTTGGTGCGTCCGTCCGAAGATAATCCTGAACCACCAGCAACGGGTGCTCTCTGGAACCCACAAAAGCCAGTGTGCGCTCGAAAGTCTCCAGCTTCGGTTCCATCGAGGGGAGCGGCATTTTCAGATACCTCTCCCACTCCCGCACGATGTTCGGCGGCTGGGGAATGTTATAAGCATCCGCTGCCTGGCCTCGGACCAGTGTCACCAAGCCGTGCTTTTCGAAGCTCTCGATCCGGCCCGCAGCCTCCCACGTGTGGGCTGGCTGGCCTCGGCCGTTGACCAGGATGCCGTTGTGGGCCCAAGTTTGCCGCGTCCAGAGATTATCGTGCGGCGTTCCGTACGAGGGATAGTATCCCGAGTCGATCGCCAGAGCGCGGCCATAGGCGTATAGCTGGAAAGTGTTCTGGTCGGCGTGGCTATGGCTGAAAGAGCCGAAGCGACTCGACTTGAACATCGCCCACACATCGTTGTCTGCGTCCCCGAGTGCCGAGTGCATGGCCACCCAGCCAATATCCTGAAAGTGGCGGGAGCTGTCTAACTTGGATGGCGGCTGCGGCGCGGTGCTGGAGATTCTTCCCTCGCGTAGAGTTTCTATCACATCCTCCATGAACCATTCGCGCCATCGGGTGGTATTTCTTTCTCCCGATAAGGCGACCCATTGCGCCTGCCACTTCAGCACAGGATCGCGCAAAATTTCGGCAAGACAGTCTGTCAACACCCCTTCCACCTCGCTCGGCGGATGATAGCTCCCATCGCCGAATCCGCCCTGAGACGCGTAGGGAGGATGGAAGTAAACTGGCAAGTAACCGGTGTTGTGGTAAAACGAACGGCGAAAAATGTCCGTTCCAGTCGCGTCGCGCAATGCTTCCAGAAAGTTCGTGTGCCCATAAACGTAAAAGGACCAGTAACTCATTCCCTGCGACCAGCCGCCCTCATCGCCGCCCCAGCCAGGGTAGGAAGTGAGATAGCAGCGGAGAGTGTAGTCGAGCCACTGTTCCGCTTCCGGAATGTCGCCCAGAAACGCCAGACCCGCGTCCCCGAGAAAGGCGATCACGCGGCCCGAGTGGTTATCGAAGGGGTGTGAAAGAAAGTTCTGTTGCTGGAGTGCTTGAAGCACCTGGTTGCCGCGTTCCCTCATGGCCGCTATTACTTTCGCCCGCTCTTCGGCAGTGAGTTGGTCCCCCATCCAGTCCCAAGCGAACGACATGCGCTCCAGCATAGGCATTGAAGCTTCGTCATTGCCCGTGCCGCCGTTCGGCAGCTTAGGGTTGTGGCTCGTGATCCCCCTGGGATCCCAACCTGCCAGAGTCATCATCCACCGCCGCGCTCCTGCGAGATATTTCTGCTCACCACTGATTCGATAAGCAAGAGCGGTGCGGGCAAGGTGGGCGCTCCCAACCTTCGCCGGCGTGAAGGTCCGCAGCCATTCCTGGTCGGATGGAACGCCTGGGCGGTAGGGTGCCGGTTCCGGATAAGGTGCCTCGGCGAGCGCTTCGTCGGCTGCTCTCCGCAAGCGGTCCCACGAGGTCACGGCGCCTCGCTCAACCGCCGCGCGGAGTTCTTTCAGTCGTTCGCCTGCGAGAAATATTCGCGGACGCACCCCAGCTAGATGGGCCTTGAGTGCAGTGATGTCGGGCATACGCAATTGCAGAGCGCTGTCCGTGAGGCGAAATCGGCGTGCTTTCGAGCGGGCGAATGGCGCGCCGCTTATGTCCAAGTAAATCACCTGCCAGTCGTACTCCGCCGGCTCGAACGTCTGGAAGGGTGGGTATACGTTGGAAGTCTGCGCCTGCGAAAACAGCATGGTTCGCGAAGCGCGCGCCTTCCGCACCTCCAGGCGATACCCTTTCGCTTTCTCGTGTGGTGTCCAGCAGAAACCGGGTGGGTTCACGGCAACGGTCTGGCCGTCCTCCGGATAAGCAAGCAGATCCCTCGGACGCGGTGAGCTTTCGTTCACCTCAACTGATTCGGTCCAGGGTGCCCCCCTAAGCCCGCAGCCGCAAAGCGCCAGCGCCGCCAGGCAGCAACAGGTTACGAGCATTGTCAGCTTCATATGCATTTCCCCTATCACTGGAAGACTACGTTTCCAGCATTTCCAGGCTTTGCGAAAACACAAATAGGTTTTTGTATCGCGGGTGTGCCCACAGGAGCAAGCCGGAAATGCCAGGGCGCTTAGCCAGCCAGTCTTGGGGGGAATTCGGCATAGCCCTCGCACTTGTTGGGGAAATGATCTGCCACGAATTGCACGAATTGGACGAATGCTCGGGAGGATGCGGCGATGCGTGCTAAGATTGGCGTACCATGAAGCCAAACCTCCTTTTAATTTTGTTCGTGCTGGTGTCGGCTGTTTTCCTGACGGCCGCTGATGCCGATATGATCTTTCATAACGGCAAAATCGTAACGATTGACGGGAAGTTTTCCATCCAGCGGGCCGTGGCCCTGAAAAACGGCAGGATAACCGCTGTAGGAGAAGATAGTGCTGTATTGAGTACCGAGCGTGGACCACAGACACAGGTTATCGATCTTGCCGGACGTACCATGTTGCCGGGACTAATCGACAGCCATGTCCATCCGCTCGAGGCTGGGCTCAGCGAATTGCGCGCGCCCCTTCCGCGCCTGGATTCATTCGCAGCGATACAAGCGTATGTCCGCTCCCAGGCTGCTAAGACTCCCAAGGGCGAGTGGATCATCGTCCCTCGGACCTTCCCAACTCGTCTGAAGGAATTGCGCATGCCCACACGTGAGGTGCTGGATGTAGCTACGGAGCATCCGGTCATGTTCGATGCCAGCTACGTCGTGGTTGTGAACACTGTCGCCCTGAAGATGTGTGGCATCAAACGCGACACGCCGGATCCGCCGCGCGGCGTGATCATCAAGGATGAGAAGGGCGAGCCGAACGGCATTTTACGAAATGCGCAGTCTCTGCTCAAAGGAATCAACCCTGCGGCGGGCTTTACGGCCCAGGAGAAACTCCAAGCCCTGGAGAAAATGCTCAGACTCTATCAGGCCGCAGGCCTGACCTCGATCGGTGACGGAGCGGTGACTACCGAGGAAATGCCCCTCTATGAGAAGCTCAAAAGTGAACACAGGCTTGCGGTCCGTGCCGTCCTGACCTGGTGGCTCGATATATCCGGGCCCTCAGACGATCTGATAAAAGAGATCCGCACAGCAGGGTACACGACTAACACAGGGGATGATTGGCTGAAGTGGGGCGCGTTCAAGATCAATGTAGACGGGGGTATGACGATCGGCACCGCCTACCAACGACAGCCTTACGGGCCGTTCGGCCGGCAGCTTTATGGAAAGACAGATCCAGACGACCGCGGCCAGCTGTTCGCGCCGCCGGAAAAATCGCTTGCAGTCATGCGAGCTGCCCGCGACAAGAGTTGGCAATTGACAGCTCATTGCCAGGGCGGAGGAGCTATCGATGTCTTCCTCGATTTGCTCGAAACACTCAATCGCGAGCGGCCTATCGCTCCGAGCCGATCGCATTGGATACACGCGAGTTTCCAGAGCCCGCAAGCGATCCAGCGCGCCAGGCAGATTGGAGTCCTGGCCGATGTGCAGGCAGCGTGGCTCTACCTCGATGCGCCTGCGCTGGAGAAAGTCTTCGGCTATGACGGGCTGCGCTATTTCTTTCCCCTGCGCTCGTATCTGGACGCCGGCGTTCTGGTGGCCGGCGGCAGCGACCACATGATTGGCCACGACAAGAACAAGGCCATCAACCCTTACAATCCTTTCCTGGGCATGTGGACCGCTGTGACTCGCAAAACCGATCGCGGCACTGTGTTGCATCGGGAAGAGCGGATCACCCGCGAGGAGGCGCTCAAGATGTATACCGTGTGGGCTGCCTATCGACAGTTCGCAGAGGATGCGAAGGGCTCTATCGAACCAGGGAAGCTCGCGGATCTGGTCGTGATCGGCCGGGACTATCTCACTTGCCCCGAGGATGACATCAAGAACATTGAGCCCGTAATGACAATCCTCGACGGAAAGATTGTTTACCGGAAGTAGTTCTTCCCGAGTAGCAGCCGCGGAACACGAGGCGTTTTGCCTTGGAGTGTCGCAGGTTGCTGCCGCCTTCGTCTGTCGCCGGAGTCAGCAACAAACCAGGGCGCAAGCAGGCTTGCGCACTCCAAGGCTTTTGCGCCGAATAGTTCCCTATTCCTTGACCACGACTTTGCCCAGAGTGTACCAGCCGTCGGGCTGCATCCCGGCGATGGCGAGCTTGATGGCGGGTTTGCGGGAGAGGGGGTGCAGCAGCGCGATATCGAGCATATATTCACCCGGAGGCAGATCGGCCGGAAGATAAACAGCATCATCGTAGAGGTTGTCTCCCGGGAGCCAGTTGCGAATATCGGCGTCGGTGGTCAGAATCTCCGTCCTCTTGTCATTGCTCAGGCGTAGAGCCAGAGGAAATCTCTTGTAGCAGGGCGCCACCCCCTTGTTCTCCCACCACGATGTAAAAACCAGCTTGCCCCGACTTTGCACAAGGCTCAGGTACGTGAACTTCCGCAGCACAAAACGATACCCCATCTGCTTGAGCCATCGGTTGACCTGCGGCCACCATTCCTTCGGCACGGCGGAAGACTTGCCATTGAAGGAAGAAATGTGCCATTTGAGCGACTGGCCGATGATGTAGTCCACATCCCAACCCTTGTCCTTCCAGTACTGCATCACCCAGCATACTTCAAATGAAACTGGGGCCTTTTTCCAGGCGTCCTGCATGCCGAAGTTGATGATGCCCTCGGGATAGTAATCGTACATGTGGCACCAGGTCGGGCTGAAACCTCCCATGTCGCCGAGGCAGTCCACGCGCCACCCCACCGCACGCTTTGAGATGGCATAGCCATTGGTTTCCTTGTCGGTCAGTTGCATAAGAAGGTGCGTCTTCTTGAACGCGTCCAGATAACAATCTACAAGAGCCTGACGTGTCTTCTGGCTGAGTCGGTCAGACCCCTCACCTTCTCCCCAGGCGCCGACAACGGACACGTCTACCGCTTCGAAGTCGGGATTGCCGTCGTAGCGGATACCCAGTTGACGGATCATTCCTCCAAAGTGATTGACATAGCGCGGGTCTTCGGGATCGGTCCTCCATTTCTTGATCGGGAGCTTGCTGCTTTCGTCGCCCAGCATCTTGCGATACCAATCGGGCACGTCGTTGTCTTGGTTGGTTCCGTAAGGTGCGATGCGCAGCATGAGGGTCTGGCCGCGATCGTGCGCCGTTCGGAGAGCCGTATCGATCCGGTCCCATCGATATTGCCCCTGGGTGGGCTCGATAAATCTCCAGTAGATCCGGAAATAGGCAATCGAGGTCGTGGGATGGTCCTTGTTTTCCAGGCTTCCCTTGAATGGCTGATAGACAATGGGATATCCCTCGGTCCATTTGAGACCCTCGTTTAGCGCATCCCCGTTAAACCGTTGAAAGGTCATGAAACCGATGCCCGGATTGATGAGGACATCATCAATTTCACTCGGCCTGACGATGACGGTGTCCTGCGCGGCAACCGGCAGGACACAGCTCGCGACGATAATCAGACTGGAGAAGAATTGGCAGGCGTGCATGTTCATAAGTATCCTTTGATTAGTGAATCATTATAAAATGCATGCTTGGAATCATAAATCGGAATCCGTGGGATCTCCATTGCATTAGTTGCGGGTGGAGGACGGAGTTCAGGCATTGTTTGATTCCAGAGCACAGCGTCAATCGATCTGCTGGCGTGAGCGGGTCGACACCTTTCAAACATAAGAGAGATGCATAGGCAGAGGTCGCCATAAAGCAGATCACACTGCTCTTAGGACTCGCGGAGGGAAAGCCGATCCGCACCGGGCTGATCGGCCGCGACACATCGTATGTCATTGGTTTTTTTATTGCATTGACTCTTATTTCGATCGAAACCGGGAGGGATTCATGAAACGGAGAGACGTTATCAAGTGCGCCACGGCTTCAGTCGGGGTGGCTCTATGGAGTGAGCACGCCTTAAACGCCCTTTCCGCCGCCGATCAGACCAATCTTGTTGTTGTGAAGAATGGATCGCCTGAGCAAATGGTACGAAAGGCGCTCCAGTCGCTCGGAGGCATAAGCCGAGTGGTCAAGGCCGGCCAAACCGTCGTGATCAAGCCCAACATGAGCTGGGATCGGCCTCCAGAAATGGCCGCCACAACCAACCCGGCTGTTGTGGCTGAGGTTGTCCGAATGTGCCTGGAAGGCGGCGCAAAAACAGTCATGGTCTTTGATCGGACCATTGATAGCCCAAGCAGGTGTTACCTAAACAGTGGCATTGCCAAAGCCGCGGCCGCTGCCGGGGCGGACGTGCATTTCACTCGCGATCGTTTGTTCGAGCCTCTGAAAATCGAGAACGCCTATCAGTTGAAGGAGTGGAGCTTTTATCGTGAGGTCCTGGAAGCGGACGTTCTCATCAACATTCCGATCTTGAAGCGGCATGTGATCACTCCGATGACTGCCGGTTTCAAGAACATGATGGGTTTGATCGGCGGGGACAGGAATCGGATTCACGGGTTGTATGATCAGACGATTGTCGACATCAACCGGATCCTGCGTCCGCAGCTCACGATCATTGACGCCTATCGCGCCCTCCTTCAGAACGGACCCGCCGGTGGCGGTTATACAGGAGTGATGATGATGAAGACCCTGGTTGCCGGATTTGATCCTGTTCAGGTTGACACACTCGGCGCAAAGCTGATGGGGGCAAGGCCCAAAGACCTTCCCTATCTCGGTCTGGCAGAAAAAGCCGGTCTGGGGACAACAAACATTATTGATCCGAAACCGGCCGAATTTTCGTTGAGCTCTTAGGGCTCGTGCAAGAATTAATTGGCATTTTGCTGCAGGCCCCCAGGCCCGCCGGCGAGACGCGAGCGACGAGCTATACCCGAGGTGGTATATGAGGAGCGAGCAACAAAGCCAGCGGGCCTGCGGGCCGCAGCCTGAAAGGGCGCGGCGGCGGGTGGGCATCTGCTTCGTTGCCGCTCATCGACGATGTACGCCGACATCGCCTGCGTCGCGGCGCCTCGCATCTGCCCACCCGGTACTCGCGCCAAAATGCCAATTAATTCTTGCGCGAGCCCTTAGCGGGGATGAACGCCGGTGGCGCATTCGGAGTCTCTATTTTCTGCGAGTTTTCATTTGATAATCAAATGGTGACAGGAGCGTGCAATGCAAAGACTTTTGATAACACTATGGCTGGGATTATGGTCAGCACCTCAAGCGGCGGGCGCCGATTTGCGAGTAGGTATTATTGGATTGGACACTTCCCATGTGATCGCATTTACGAGATCACTGAATGACCCATCCAGCACCGATTACGTGCCGGGCGGACGTGTGGTGGCGGCATACAAAGGGGGCAGTCCGGATTTGAAAGCCAGCGCCGGACGCATCGACAAATTCACTGCGGAATTGCAGGAAAAGTATAAGGTCAGACTAGTCGACAGCATCCCCACGCTTTGCGAGATGGTTGACGCCATCCTGCTGGAAAGTGTGGACGGCCGTGTGCACCTGGAGCAGGCCCGTCAGGTATTCCGGAGCAAAAAGCCGATTTTTATCGACAAACCACTGGCGGCCAGCTTTGCCGACGCCAAACAAATCGCGATTCTGGCGCGGGGAAGCAGTACTCCCTGGTTCAGTTCCTCTTCCCTTCGGTTTGCACCCTCCCTTCAACAGGCTTTGCGTGATACCGCGGCGGGAAAAATCCTCGGAGTGGAAACTTACGGACCCGCGGCCTTGGAACCTACCAATCCCGGACTCTTCTGGTATGGCATTCATTCTGTGGAGAGCCTGTTCACGATGATGGGACCAGGGTGCGTATCGGTCACCATGACTTCCAACGACGATTTCGATCTGGCAGCGGGTGTTTGGAAAGATGGACGGATTGGCTCTGTCAAAGGGTTGCGGAGGGGCAAGGAAGATTACGGCGCGCTGGTTTATAGAGAGAAGGGTATCTACCACATCCCCGTACAAGACGTCTCCTATGTTCCCCTGGTCCGAGAGATCATGGAGTTCTTCAAAACCGGCAAACCGCCGGTGACGCCTGAGGAGACTCTGGAGATCATGGCTTTCATGGATGCCGCCGAAAAGAGCCGGCAACAGGGAGGCATTCCGGTGAAACTGGCACAATAACACTTGCTGGCCATCGCTCACCTGGGAACTCGGGATGTAAACGAGGTCCCTTCCGGCCACCATGTTCCGGCACGCGTAGGTTGAGGGAAATTGAACAAGGAAGGGCAACATCCAACGATGAGATACACCGGTGCCGAAGCTGTCTGGGAATGCTTGGTTCACGAGGGAGTGGACATCGTCTGGGCTTATCCGGGCGGCGCCGCCCTGCCGCTGTTCGACGCGCTCGCCAAATTCCCGCAGATCCACCACGTCCTTGTGCGCCATGAACAGGCCGCTGCCCACGCGGCGGATGGCTATGCTCGCGCCACCGGCCGGGTGGGAGTCTGTCTGGCTACCTCCGGGCCGGGGGCCACGAACCTGGTTACCGGGATCGCCACGGCGATGCTGGACTCCGTCCCAATCGTCGCCTTGACCGCGCAGGTTGCCGACTCGGTCATCGGCACCGACGCCTTCCAGGAGATCAATATCACCGGCATCACCTTGCCCATCACCAAGCACAACTACTTGGTCCGGCACGATAAGGATCTTGTGCGGGTGCTGCGCGAAGCCTTCTTCCTCGCTCGGACCGGCCGGCCAGGCCCGGTGCTCGTGGACCTCCCGAAGGATATTCTCATCGGACCGTGCGAGTTCCATTACCCGGAGCGGGTCTCGCGGCTGGGCTACCGCCCGGTCGTGCGCTCGGTCCCTTACCAGATCCAGCGCGCCGCACAGGTGGTCGCCGACGCAAAGCGTCCAGTAGTGCTTGCCGGCCACGGTGTGCATGTCGCCGCTGCCTGGGAGGAGCTCAGGCGCTTCGCCGAGCGGATCAATGCGCCGGTGGTGAGTACGCTCCTAGGCCTGAGCGCCATTTCGGCGGACCATCCGCTCTGTCTCGGCATGGCGGGAATGCATGGGGTGGCCTGGGCGAACCTCGCCACGCAGAACGCCGACCTCCTCATAGCTCTGGGAATGCGCATGGACGACCGGTTCACCGGGAGCCTGCCGCACTTCGCGCCCCAGGCCAAGCTGCTCCACGTCGACATTGATCCCGCCGAGATCAGCAAACGCGTTCCCGCGACCGTGCCCATGGTGGGCGACCTCCGGTTTGTCCTCGAGGCCTTGACCTCAGCACTGGCCGAGCTGGACCATCGGGACTGGCTGGCCCAGATCGGCATCTGGCGCACGAGTCATCCCCTGGAAGTCCACGCCCAGGGACCGCTGCCTCCACAGGAGGTCATCAGGGCGCTTCACCGTGCGACGGAGGGTGAAGGCATCCTGGTGAGCGATGTCGGCCAGCACCAGATGTGGGTGGCTCAGCACTACGGCTTCCGGCGCCTCAACAGTTTCTTCACCTCCGGCGGCCTGGGCACCATGGGGTACTCGTTGCCGGCAGCCCTGGGCGTGCAGGTCGCCTATCCCCGGGAGCCCGTCTGGGTTGTGGTCGGCGACGGCGGCTTCCAGATGAATCTGCAGGAGCTGGCAACCGTCGCCCAGGAGCGACTCCCCATCAAGATCATAATCATGGACAACGGATACCTCGGCTTGGTCCGGCAGTGGCAAGAGCTGTTCCACGGGGCTCGCTACATCGGCACCCCGATCAGCGGCCCGGACTTCGTCCAGCTGGCCGCGAGCTATGGCATCCCGGCCCAGCGTGTGAAAGCCACGGCCGAGCTGGAAGAGGCCATCGCTGCAGCGCGCGACACGAATGGCCCCTTCCTCCTCGACTGCAAAATAGAACGGGATGAGAACGTCTACCCCATTGTCCAGCCGGGAACCAGCAACACCGACTTTGTAGAGGATCCGCGGCGGAGGGCCCAGGAGAAATGAGACACGTCTTGGTAGCACTGGTACAGGATGAGCCCGGCATGTTAGCCCGGATGGGGAACCTCTTCGCCCGGCGTGGCTACAACGTGGAGAGCTTCACCGCCGGAAAGTCCGAGCTGCCAGGGATCACCCGGGTGACTATAGTGGTGGAAGGCCCGAGCAGGGCGCTGGATCAGGTGGCAAAGCAGTTCCGCAAACTCATCGGCACGATCAAGGTCGCGGACGTGACTGCCGATCCGGAGCAGCTCTCCTACGAGATGCTGTTGGTCAAAGTGGCAGTGAACGCCAGAACGAGGCAGGAGGCGGTCAGCCTTGCCGATCTCTTCAAGGCTCGCATCGTGGACGTCTCCTCAACCACCCTGATGCTGGAGGCAACGGGCGACCCTGACAAGCTGGACAAGTTCCTCGAAGTGATGCGCCCCTTTGGCATCAAGGAGCAGGCCCGCACCGGCGCCGTCTTCATGAGCCGCGGCGCCAAGGTCCTCAACCAACGCCCCGTCTCCCCCTCGGACCGCAAGTACCTGGCGGAATAGCGCAGGACTGCGAAAGAGGAGCTTTTCTTTACCACCTCAGTCCCTTGCGGATGATGCGGGCTGCAATATCTCCCCAAAATTCCGGAGGCCGCAATTCAATATCGCATTGAACCAGAGAAAGCAACTCGCTCTCCTGCGCGACAAGAATTGTGTTCTTGTGGGTTATAATGCCGGCCCATGAAACTTCTAATTGCCGCGCTTCTTTTGACCATCCCCGGTGCAGTGCAAGACTTCGAGAAGTGGTGGGCTGAGGGGGGCGAGCGGGTCCGGCTGGAGAACGGCCGCATATATGTGAATGCGGATAACGCCAGGATGCCGGGCGGCGGCGTGGCAACGGTATGGCGCAAGCAGCCGCTGCCTGCGGAGCCCAGGGTTTCTTCGCTGCACCCCCGCATATATGTTCGCCACGACCACGCAATCGTGGGCCAGGGCCTCACCGTGTCCCAATGGCGCGCCCGGCTTCAAGATATGGAATACGCACGTTTCAAGAGACGTGCTCTCGCCATTCGCGGCGCCTCAGCCATCGTGGAGCGCGCCGCCCGCTATCTGGAAGATGGCAACAGCGCTGATCTCGAATTGGTGAGTGAATTCCTGAGGACTCAAGCTTTCTCCCTCGCCAAGCATGGCGTCTCTGGGCTCATGGCCGGCGCCGAGATGGCAATCGCGCTGGACTGGACCTACGCTGGTCTCTCGCCATCCGATCGCGCGTCGGCCATGGCTAATATCGTAACCACAGCCGACAGTTCCCAGGACTTCCTGCTTCACGGCGACCCCGATATAAACCACAACTACACTTACATGGCCATGAACACCCTGGCGGTGTGCGGCCTCGTGCTGAAGGGCGAGCCTGTACCCTTTCACCAGAAAGCTATCGATTATTTGGCTCTGGCGGAGAGATTCCTTGCTGCACCCGGAATGGCTCTCGACACCTGGAATGCCCGCGAAGGTGCCTGGGCCGAGGGCAGCCACTACACCTTCCACGAGACCCTCCGGAATTTCGTGCTCATGTTGCTGGCTTACCGAAGCGCCGGGGATCTCGACTATCTTCCCCTTATTGAGCGCGTTCATGGCAATTTTCTTTGGAAGGCTGGACGATTCTTGATGGCCTCGACACGCCCGGATATGACTTTCGAACGGATCGGCGATTCGTCCGCCTCGCGCGTGACCGCCAACCTGACGGTGCCGCTCACGGTGGAGATGATTGCCGCCGGATTGAGTGATAGAGACGAGGTTGCGCAGTTGCGCTCTTTTTCCGACGCGCTGCTGAAGACCTACGGCGAGCAAGCGGTTCACCCGGCTTTCGATTGGGGCATGCGGATTTTCTTCGATCCGCGAGCGGCAAAGATGCCCTCTTATCAGACACTGCCCCAGGCGATGCGGCTGGGGGCGGGCACCTACGAGCACCTGATGTTTCGCAATGGCTGGACGCCGGCGAGCACCCTGATCACAATTCTGGCCGGAGATCACTTTACCGATCACCAGCACTTCGACAAAGGCCAGTTCCTCATTTATCACCGTGGCGGGCTGGCTGTGGATAGCGGCGCTTACGACCAAATGTATCAGCCGGGCCAACACTCCAATGAGTACGCGCCGCGCACGCTGGCGCACAACTGCCTGCTTGTGTTCGATCCGGCTGAACCGCTTCCCGAGGGCTATACCAACGACGGCGGCCAGATCATCCACCGGGGCAAACAACACCATGGCGACTGGCCGACCTATATCGCCCATCGCGTCGCGGAAGGATTGCACGCGGCCGAGGTCCTGGCCTATGACCAAGATGCCCAACATGCCTATGCAAGGGTCGATCTCAAAGCGGCATACGGCCCCAAGGTGATTTCTTATGACCGGCAGTTCGTTTACCTGAGGGAACCAGACTACCTGTTGGTCTACGACCGCGTCCGCTCAGCACAACCGGATTTCAAGAAGCGCTGGCTGCTTCACTTCCAGGAGCAGCCACTGGTGGATGGACGAGCCCCGGAAGCGGGAGTCCATTCTTTCGCCGGCGCCGAGCTCGTAACGGCTCGGCGCGGCCACGGTGTCCTCTTCGTCCGCACGCTGCTGCCCGCCGAACACTCCATCACGGCGGTGGGTGGGCCGGGATATGAATACTATAGCCTTTTCACTGGCAAGAATTATCCCGTTTCTAAACCCGCCGTCGCTTCCGAAGTACGCGAGGCGGGCACCTGGCGTATCGAAGTCTCACCGAACCAACCGGCTGCATACGACGAGTTCCTTCACGCCCTCCAGATCGCGGACGGGGAGACGCGCGATCCCGCGCCGGCCCGCCTGATAAAAGCGGGCCAAGCGGCCGGGATTCAGCAGGGCAAGTATGTCGTGATATTCTCAAACGGAGCGCCATTGCCTCTGCGCTATGAGGTTTCCGCTCCTGCCCGCCATCTTCTCGTCGGACTGCCACCCCAGATTAGGGTGGTCATTCAGGCTGGCGGCAAAACGATTTCTGATCTCCAAGTCAACGCTCAGGGGTTGCTGGCCTTCGATGACACTGCGGCAGGCCCACACGAGATCGTCGTCCGGTAGGCCACTCAAGTCGGAAAGACAGAAGCCTGCGACACTGAGCATCGTATATGCGGTAAAAGAGGTTTATCAGTATGATTCGAAAAACGCTACAAGTCGTCGTTGTTTTCGCCGCAGTTGCCTGGTCAAGCTTGCTTGCTGCCGAATCTCCTCAAGCGGTGAAATTCAGCCACGGCAAGCGGGAAGTGCCCACCTATACCTTCGGGCGCTCGGAGACGGCCGCCCCATTATTTAGATCGATCGAGAACGCCGGATACTACCCATATACGATTCTCGACTGGGAATCCCGCAGCCGGCGCCCGGTTCCCGTCCAGTATGATTCTCTGATTCTGGAAAACGAGTATCTCCGGGCAGAGTTCCTTCCCGAGTTGGGCGGCCGCATCTGGTCCGCGCGGGACAAGGTAGCAAACCGGGAGCTCTTCTACCACACGACGGTCATCAAGCCAGGCCGCTACAATCAGCGCGGCGGTTGGCCTGTGGGCAACCTGGAACTTTATGGACCCTTTGATGCTCACATGCTGACATGGCCGGGGGAACCCTGGTCATGGGCTCTGCAGCGTCAAGCAGACGGGAGCGCCACCATCGTGCTGTCTCATATCGACCACTTCTTCAGAGACAAGATCTCCCTCGAAGTTACGTTGCGCCCGGGCCGGGCCTTTCTGGAGACCGCTATTCGCCTGCGCAACAAGAACCTGCTGCCCAATCGATATCTGCTCTGGACGAATGCCGGCGTGGCTGTCAGCGAAGGAAGCCGATTTGTCTACCCAATGACAAAGACCATTGGACACGTCAGTTCTGCATTGAGCACCTGGCCGGTCATCGATGGTGTGGACCTGAGTTGGAACAAAAACAACAAAAACATGCTGGGCGTTTTTGGATTGGACATCTTCGACGACTTCATGTCGATCTACGATTACAAAAACGACTACGGCACCATCTGCTACACGAATCGGCTGCTGGCCCGTGGCATGAAAACCTGGACATTTGGGTCGGGCCTCACTGCTCTGCGCCATATGGCCGCTTACACCGACAGCGATGGTCTTTACATGGAGATGCAGAGCGGACGTTTCATTTGGGACGGCAACTACGAGTTTATTGAACCGGGAAAGACGGATGGTTGGACCGAATATTGGTACGGGGCGGCCAACCTGGGCGGGCTGACCACCGCTACCCGCGATCTTGCCGTATTGCTCGACATTCCCCGGGAACGCCCGGGAGCCGCCAGGCTGGCAGTGACAGCTACAGGAGTATTCCCCGGGGCCAGTCTCGAGCTGCGAGCCGCTGAAAACTTGATCTGGCAGGAAAAGCAGGATCTGGCAGTGGGCGCGGCTTATCGCACTTCCATCCAGCTCAAGGAGGAGACTGCAGGACGCATCCTATCTCTCCGTATTCGAGCGCAGGATGGCAAGCCTCTCCTTGACTATTCACTCTATCCCGATGAGTCCCATCCCAATGCTGTGTATGCGAAGGACTCGATTCCCCGCAAGTTTGGGCCGCCGGAAACCCTCTCGGCTGAGGAGGCTTTCCAGAAGGGGCTGGGTCACGAAAAATTCGGACGGCTGGCAGACGCCGAAGCAGCCTACCAGATTGCCTTGTCCAAGGACCCGCTCTTTTCACCGGCTCACCTCCGGCTCGGCCTGATGGCGCTGGATCGCGCCCTGAATGAAGAAGCCATCCGGCATTTCGAGCAGGTTCTGGAGCGCGATCCCACCAATGGCGATGCGCACTACTACCTGGCGGTCATCCATTCGGAATTAGGCCACAGCCTGGAGGCGCGACGACACTACTTCCTGCTGCTGCCGTCTTCAGCGAAGTATGAACGGCGCGACTACGGTCTGGGATTACTGGCGCTAAAGGAGAACGATCTTCCCGAGGCCGTGCAGCGGCTGGCCTCCGCTGCCGGTACGAATCCGCTGGATATATCAGTGCGGCAAGCGCACGCCTACGTGCTTCGAAAGGCCGGACGCAATCAGGAGGCCGAAAAGGAGAGGGAAGCACTTCTGAACATGGATCCTACCAATGCCTTTGCTCAGGCTGAAGGAATTCTCTCTGATGGCGGGTCTGGAGCGGCTTCTCGGGCGAGGCAAGTCGAAGGGGCTGTTTCCTCGAGGTTCGAACCACTCGATCTCGCTTGTGCCGGCCATTCTCAGGGCTATCTGGAACTGGCGACCGAATACATGCGTCTGTCAGCCTGGATTGAAGCCGGGCGTGTGCTCGAGCGGGGCATCGCAACGGCTCAATCAGCAGGGGAGAATCCTTACCCATTGTTGCCGTATTACCGGGCCTTTATGGCCGACCGCCAGGGTGACACGGAAGCCGCACGGAAATGGATCGAGGCCGCGCAGCGGCAAGAGCTGAGAATTGACATCTTCCCATTCCGTTCCGAAGACATACACATACTGAAACGGATCGTTGAAATCGCACCGAAGGACGTCAACGCCGCTGTCTTGCTGGGAGATATCCTTTACAGCCGGAACCGCCGCCAGGAGGCGATCAACATCTGGCGCTCGGCTGTTGCAGCCGGCCCGAAACACTTCTCGGCTTTGCGTGATCTGGGAATGGCGACGCTGGAAGAAGGCAAGGCGCAGGAAGGTCTTGGGCTCCTGACGAGGGCTTCGGAAGTCCGCCCCGATCACCTGATGACCACTCTCCTGGTAGCAGGCATAAACGCCCGAAACGGCAACGCTCAGGCCGCGCGAGAGGCATTCCGGCGGGCCCTGGAAAAGACGCCTGGGAGTGATCAGCTGACGGAAAAACTCGCCTCGGTGGAAGCCCAGATGGACAACTATCAGCGTGCATTGGAATTGCTGACAACCCGCACTTTCCAAGCTACGCATCTGAGCTATTCGTTGCTGCATCTCTATCGGGGAGTTCGACTGATGCTGGCTCTGCAAGCGTCCAAGAAAGCGAGCTTTTCCGAGACGCTCGAGCACATGCGAGCAGCCGCACAACCCCCCTCAAGCCTGGGGATCGATGACTTTGCCACCGTGAAAAGCTCACGTCTGCTGGTGTTCGAAGCGCTATTGCATCAGGCTGCCGGCGACGCCAAAGCTGCCGCGGTATGGAAAGCAGCAGCAGAAACGCTGGACGACGACGTGGAAAGCGAGGGTTTGTTCCGCGCCATTGCTCTTCACAAAGTGGGAAAAACCCAAGAGGCAAAGGAATGGTTTGGCACCTTTGCCAGCGTCAACGAACAGCGGAAGACAGACAATGCGGTTGACCTTTGTCTGCATGCATATTGTATGGCGGGCATCTACGATGCTTTTTTAGGTGACGCTGGCGGGGCTGCTGAAAACTTCCGAAAGGCTCTGGAAATCGACCAGTCCTACCTCTATGCCAGGCAGGCGCTTGCCTGGCTTGAAGCCGGCATGCTCAAGGGTCTCTCTCGCTAGGTTTGGAACAACCCCGAATAATTTGCCACGAATTTCACGAAAGGTCCTTGATGTTTCGTGAAATTCGTGGCTGCTTTTGAGGGATCCGCCAAAAAGAAACCCCCTGCCGGCTGCTAGCCGGCAGGGGGCTGGTAATCAGGTCGAACTGGCAGCTACCAGTCCAAGCGGAGCGAGAACTGAATGATTCGTCCGTCGTTGTTCTGACGGCTCAGATCCTGCATTCCCGTCGTCATATTCGGGTTTACATCGTTCGGGTGGTTGAAGAAGTTGAAGAAATCCGCTTTGAACCGGATCATGCCCGATTCTTTGATGCGGAAGTTCTTATAGATTCCAACGTCCGTGTTCCACGAACCAGGACCCATGATGTTGGCTCGCGGGCTCCAGTTATACATTTCCGTAATGCCGGTTTGACGGAGAGCCCCGGTTGCCAGCGTCTGGGCAACCTTGTTGTCGAAAGCTGAGCCGACCTGGCGCAGCACTCTTTGCGAACGATCCACGGGCACCAGGGCAAGCAGATCCCCGCCCGTGACATTCTTGGCCTGGGTGGGATCAAAATATCCCTTGAACCAGAGCCTATTTATTTTGCCTGACCAAATGAATTCCGGCCGCTGGTCCTCAGGAATTCGCGGATCGCCGAATGAATACAGGCTGGTGCTTGGACTGAGCCAGTAGCCGCTGCGCCAATCACCGTTGAACGCGATCTGCCAACCGCCCAGCAGGCCATGCACAACCGGATGCGCATCACTCAGGTACTTCTTGCCCTTGCCGAAGGGCAGCTCCACGTTACCGTTGTAGCGGATGTGGTGTGGAGGAACAGTCGTGGTATTGAAATAGACCAACGCAAGGCGCTGATCGTAGCTGAGGTTGGGCGCCCCGATTATCTGGCCGATCTCAGGCACCTGGCCTCCCCCGCCGGCTGAGTTGATGCTCGAGCTGCCGGCGTCAAAACCACCCGAGTCCGTTGTAGTCAGGGCGCGGTTGTAAGTGTAAAACCACTGGAAGGCTATCCCCTTGCTGAATCTCCGCTCAATCTCCACCTGGGCCCCATTCGTGTTGGAATAGCCGGTTTTATTGAGCCCCATAGGATTCCAGTCCTTGTTCACGCGGAGCAAAGCACGATTGCTGGGCGGTGCCAGCTTTGTCCGGGCCACGTAGTTATACTCGGATTCCTGCTGGTTAAGGGAAAAACGCTGCTCCAGACCGCTCCCGTGCTGGCCCAGGTAGCTGAGGCGCAGAGAGGTGTCACGCATTATCTCGCGCTCTACCGTCAAATTCCACGACTGGGCGCGGCCATCACGCCAGTTGCGGCCGTCCCAGATCATTGCGCCTTGGGCGCCCGTGGAAAGAGCAACGACCCCATTCGTATCAACCGTAACTTTGCCGACATAGTCATTGTCCACCGGTTTTGAGACCAGCGTATAGTTATAGGTGGAGTTCTTCTCGTCGGGAATGGTTTGATATCTCAGATTCAGAGGAGGGTTGGTCCTCGAAGCCTGCAGTATCTGCGACAGCGGCATGGTCCAGAAATACTCTCCATAGCCGCCCCGCACAACCGTCTTCGAATTAATCTGGTAAGCAATTCCGATGCGCGGCCCGAAGTTGTTGTTATCGGCCTGGAAGAGATTGCTTGGGTACCCGACCGCATCGGCAGTCGTAAAGGTTAACCCTCTATTCGCCCAGGAAGCTAGCACTGACGGAGGAATCCCCGGCAGATCCTGCATTTTGTTACTGCCAGGTGTCACAACCTCGAACTTGGTAGCTATCGAGTTTATATCGACGGTATCTAGCCGGTTGTATTTTTCTGTGTAGGGAGTCCACTTGTCCCAACGCAGTCCCATGTTGATCGTCAAGCGCGGCGTGACCCTCCATCTGTCGTTGACATACAGACCCATTTCACTTTGCCTGAAATAGAAAAATCCACGATTGTATTGGTTGGACAGGTAGTCCGGCAGGCCCAAGAGTAGATCGGCAAATCCATCGCCG